>Ga0209321_10001191_pt1 | contig 17734 bp, 20 predicted proteins | sample Rifsed16ft4_FD_184012 | JGI IMG/M metagenome (GOLD analysis project Ga0209321, IMG submission 184012) | Soil microbial communities from Rifle, Colorado, USA - sediment 16ft 4 - CSP-I_5_4 (version 2) | ecosystem: Environmental > Terrestrial > Deep subsurface > Rock core/Sediment | place: Rifle...
ACTCTACTTGCGTGTTCTACACAAAAAACTATACCACTTGGACCCACAATATCTGAAACATGGCTTGCCGTTGTTCCCGTAGAAACTCCAAGATAGAGAACTTTGGATTTTCTAACTATTGGCAAAATCTCTAAACCATTCATTATGGCTGCTGCAAGCTTGCTTCTAAACGGATCCCATATTCTAAATTCTTCATCTTTTACTTTGACTAATTTTTCCTTGTAGACTTGATTTCCGGGAACGAGATTTAATGTCGCAGGTTTTTTTTCACCGTCTACTTTAATCCAAAAGATATTACCTTCGTCGTTTTCCAAACTTTCTTCTTTTTCCTTTCTTCCAGTCTTGTTTTTTATCATCACTTCTAGAATCTCTACCAAAACTTCGCTGTCCTCTACCAGAATCTCTACCAAAACTTCGCTGGTCTCTTCCATGTCGGAAGGTATCGCGCTGTTGAATCCTCATGGGTTCTCTTTCTGTTGGTTCCTTGTACTTTTCACTTATTTCCTTAATTCTTACATTTAGCTTCTCAAAGAGAGTCTGGTTTATTCCTGCCCCAAAAATATCTACCCTTGCTGCAATTGCTGCCTTTGTAGAAATGGCTCTAGCTATCTTACCACGCTGCCATCTTGGAGCTGCATGTACCAAAGAGTGCTGGAACAATAAACCATGTTTTGGCGGCTGGGATCCTGTTCTGAGAGAACGAAATAGCGCTTTCTCTGCACCAAGAACCTGAATAGTACTGGCAGGCATGGAACCAAGTCTTTTGAGACTTCCAGCCCTTGCCAAAATTCTAGCTCCTACAGCGTGTCCAAGTATGCCAGATAAGTTTGGTGCAACGATTTCCATCTGAGTTTCTACATGTTTTTCTAGTGTATTTCTTAAATCAAAAAGTTCCAATATTTGCTTTGCAATTGACTGAACAATTGCAAGATTTTCTTCTGATATCTTACCTCCTTTGCTTTTTTTCTGTAATAAAGACAGCATCTCTACTTTGGTATCAGGAAATCCAGCTTCAGTGTACACGTTATCTGTGATGTCGTCTCTTGTACCTGCTAAAACTATTTTGGAATATCCATTTATGCTATCTATTAAATTATCAAGCTCTGGAAAATGTAAGCCATACCATTCTCTTAATCGCGAACTAAGTCCATTTATAATCTTGTCAATTTCGTCCAGCGTGTTAATAGTTTGAATTATGTGAAGATCTGGACTCTCAGATGTTTCTGTTACTTTTGATGAAGAAAGCTGTACTGCAAAGTCTCGTAATTTTGCTCTTGCGTCATCCTCATCTTTTGCAAAACCAGAATCAACTAGAACCCTTAATTTTGAAGCTTGGATGTTTTCTATTTTTGCATTATCCATTAGTTCTGCTTCAATTGAATTTTTTTTCAAAAGTTTTAGAAGCGATGAATCGTTTACAAAAACTGGCGAAGTTAATTTCGAAAGAAAATCTGAGAGTTGGTATACGTTTGCCCTTTCTTCTTTTATCTCAATATACTCTTTGGCAGGATCTGAGAAAGGAAGAGATTTCACACATGTATTTTTATCAAATACTGCTACACCAATCTCTGTTAAAATAACAAAATGCATACTTCACACATTCACACTCTCTCACTAAAAAAGGTAACATTCCATGGTGTGTAATTACACATGAACTGTTATATGAGAACAATTTTTTATAATCATAAGTGAAACCTGACATCTCAACTAAGGTAGGGCCAATTGAGTTTGAAAGGCCAACCATGCTTGCTTCCGGCATCCTTGGAATCTCGCTTGAAGTTTTTGCTCGATTATATAAGGATGGAGCAGGCGCACTAGTCACAAAATCACTTAGCAAAGAACCATGGGACGGCTATCCTAACCCTACAATAGTTGGAGTAAAATCTGGTTATCTAAATGCCGTAGGTCTGTCAAATCCAGGAGCTCCATATTTTGCAAAAATGATCGAATCAAACACTACTGTGCCAATTATTGTCAGTTTAGTAGGATCTGTAGAAGAAGACTTTGTCTTTATGATAAAACAATTTGAAAATGTAAAAATTTTGGGATACGAACTTAATCTGTCATGTCCACACGTAGAAAAAGTGGGACTAGAAGTTGGTGACGATCCTAATCTAGTAAGAAAAATAGTAAAATCAGTAAAGTCTCATTCCAAAGTTCCTGTAATTGCTAAAGTGGGACTAGGAGCATCAGATTATCTTGAAACAGTACGTGCTGCATGTGAATCAGGAATTGATGCGATAACTGCAATAAACACTGTTAGAGCAATGGGAATTGACGTAGAAACAACACGTCCTCTTCTTAGTAATAAAATAGGAGGACTCTCTGGTTCTGCCATAAAACCAATTGCGGTAAGATGCGTCTATGAAATTTCATCCAAATTTGATATTCCAATAATTGGTTGTGGTGGTGTCTCAGACTGGGAAGACGCAGTTGAATTCATACTTGCAGGTGCAAGCGCAGTACAAATTGGTAGTGCGATAGGTGAGAAATGGACTGGTGTATTTTCAGAAATTAATGATGGTATATCAAAATACATGGAAAAAAAAGGATTTTCAAAAATAAAAGAGATGGTAGGAATTGCAAAGAAATTCTAACAAACCACTAGTTGTAAAAATAGAAAAAGTAATTGAAGAAACACCGACAGTACGTACACTAGTCTTCTCTGATGAAGTTTTTGCTAATGTCTTGCCAGGACAGTTTGCAATGGTATGGATCCCCGGTGTAAATGAATTGCCAATGAGCGTGATGATAACTTTAGAGAAAGGAAAAGGTGCGTTTACAGTAAGAAAGCACGGTGTTGCTTCAACATCACTTTACAATCTCAAAGTCGGTGATTACATAGGTATGCGAGGTCCTTACGGTAATTCTTTTACCATTAAACAAGGCAAACTTTTGCTTGTGGGGGGAGGAACTGGACTTGTTCCGTTGATGCGACTATTGATATTTTTGAAAAAAACTAATGAAGTTACAGTATTGATTGGCGCAAAAACCAAAGAAGAAGTGTTTTTTGAAAAATTAGCAAACCAACTTCTTGAACATAACAAACATCAAGTTATTGTTGTGACAGAGAATGGAACATACGGCAAGTCAGGACTTGTAACAGACGAGATGGAAAAATTGATTTCTGAAAAAAAGTTTGATGCAGTGTACACATGTGGACCAGAAAAAATGATGCACAAAGTTGTACAGTTAGCTCATGCAAAAAAATTTCATGTTCAGGCAAGTCTTGAAAGAATGATGAAGTGCGGTATTGGTATATGTGGAAGTTGTTGTGTAGGTGAAGTTCTTGTCTGTAAGGACGGCACTGTTTTTGACGGCGATTATCTTTTATCCAACAAAGAATTTGGTTATACTCATCGAAATAAAGCCGGAATTCTTGAAAATTACTAATTATGTTGAATAAAACCCGAAAACTTAAAAAGATTGGGCCAAAGAACCCAAATGAGGATTAAAGTGGGCCACCCAAAAATTGTATTAACAGCTGATCGTACGTTGATGTCTACATATCGTGGGATATCTCTTGCTACATTCTTTGGTTGTGCGCCTGCAATAGACCCACACAGATCAAAAAATAGCATCTGGTATTATTTGTTAAAAGATCAAGTAACTCCAAAAGTCTTGTTTGATTTTATATGTAATCCCGTAGGTCACACAAACGGAATTGCAAACTATGCGCCATATGGATTGAGAAAAGTAGAGGCGGCACTTTTGCGTGATGGATTTAAACGCGAAGACGTCGTTGTTGCGCATCCTGATCATATTGAAAAATTCATTGGTCCAGAAACACAAGTAGTTGGAACCTATGAAATGGATCCACTTGGAATGGGTCCTGTTACCATGACCTTCACTTACGGTCGTAAACAGATGTCTTATGATGAATTCTACAACAGAGATTTGCACATGAAAATTAATGCTGCAAAGAAAAAGAACGGCAGCAACGCCAAAGTAATTGCTGGTGCATCTGGAACTTGGCAGTATAATTATGATCCTAAAAAAATTGAAGAATACGGTTTGTATGCAGTTTTAGAAGGAGAACTTGGAGGCATTGCTCCAGAAATTGACGGTCATGCTGGACAATTTTTCAATTATTTGATTGATGGTGCATTTGATAACATGAACCCGTTTGCAAAAAATGATTTCAAAGTAGACATTAAAGAATTTGGAAAAGGTGAGAAAAAGCACCATGGAAGATTCATCCACTACTGGGATGAACCAGATATTGATGTGATTCCAGATATTGTAGAGCCCAGTATGCATGGAATGGTTGAAGTAATGCGTGGATGTGGACGCGGCTGCAAGTTTTGTGACGTTACACTACGACCATTGAGATATTATCCACCTGAGAAGGTCAAAAAAGAAATCGAAGTCAACCTCAAAAAGGGTGGACAGACCTCGGCTTGGTTACACAGTGACGATATCTTCGTTTATGGTCTGGATCCAAGAAAGACAAAGAACATGGCGCCAAACAGAGAAGCACTTGAAGAGCTTTTCAATGCTGTCATGTCAACTGGCGTAGAACACACAAACCCAACACATGGTACTCTTGCAGGCGCAATAGCAGATGAAAGAGTGATTCCAAATATTTCAAAAATAATTAAAGCTGGTCCTGAAAACATGATTGGAATACAATGTGGTTTTGAAACAGGAAGTTTGCGATTAATTGGCAAATATGCTGATAGAAAACTCTCTCCATACAAGCCAGAAGAATGGCATTGGATAGTAAAAGAAAGTGTCAAGACTCTAAATGAAAACTATTGGATACCTGCCTTTACTCTAATCATGGGTCTGGATAATGACGAAACAGATGAGGATGCTTGGGAGACAATCAGATTAATCAATGAACTAGAAAGAGAGCAACCAGACGCAATGTTTACCACTACGCCGCTTACTTTTGTTCCAATAGGTCTATTGGAGAAATCAGAATTCTTTGATATAGGAAATGAAATGGATGCTGCACAACTTGGTGTCATGTACAAAACTTGGCAACACAATTTCAAGTACGGTATCAAAAAATTCATGAACAAAACAGGACATCGTGGTACATTTAGAAGAAAAGCCTTTACTGGATTGGCAACTACATTAGGTGGAGTGCCACTAGGTGCAATGGAAAGATATGCAAGAAGAAAAGGACCAGAACACGAAAAGGTAATTGAAACTATCAAAGCAAAATACTGGTAGAATCCAAATACATAAATTGAATCAGACAAGAAACTAGTCCGTGCCAACTCACGGTTCGCTTACAAAAGCAGGAAAAGTTAGAGGACAGACACCCAAAGTCCAAGCCCGAGAAAGACATAGTGTTATTTCTATAATGCGAAACAAAGAAAATTTTAGAAAAAGATTTGAACTAAAAAGAGTTCCAGGACAAAACAAACCTGGTCAAAGACCAAGACGCAGGTAATAATTTTACTTAAAATTATACTGGTATAATCCGATCATTTTAGTCACGCTTATCTTGATAATCGGTATCACTAAGGATGTTATTAGACTGAGTGGCTGGGTCTTGAATTATTATATGTTCCATTGGGTTGTGTGATTGATGAACTACAACTCAAAGGTTAACAACCTTTAGATCACAAAATTTAACCTAGTATCTGATCACTATACGGTAAGATGGAAGATTTAAGATTAGATAGCCTTGATGGGGTTGGCCCAGTAACTACAAGGAAGTTAAACGACGCAGGAGTCCATAACATCATGGATCTTCTTGTAAGAGGTCCAGTTGATATCTCTGAAATCACTGGAATGGATTTAGAAGTTGCAGTAAAATTGGTGACCAAAGCACGCCAGCAGCTAGTTGAAGATGGTAGAATAGACAAGGACTTTGTTACTGCCACTGAAATTTACAAAAGAAGACAAGACATTGGCAAGATTTCAACAGGTACAAGTGCACTAGACATGCTATTTGATGGTGGAATTGAAACTCAAGCTATTACCGAAGTTTATGGTGAATTTGGTTCTGGCAAGACACAGTTTTGTCATACCATGTGTGTAAATGTGCAAAAACCAAAAGAAGAGGGTGGATTAGATGGTGGTGTTTTGTATATTGATACAGAAAACACATTCAGACCTGAAAGAATTGTTTCTATAGCCAAAGCAAAAGGACTTGATCCTGAAAAGGTTCTTGATAGAATTATCGTAGCTAGGGCATACAACAGCGCCCATCAGGAATTAATCATGCAAGAAGCTGGCCCTGTAATAGAAGAGAGTAAAATAAAACTAATTATTGTTGATTCTGCTGTAGGATTGTTCAGGGCAGAATTTCTTGGTAGAGGAACACTTGCTAATAGACAACAAAGACTCAACAAGTTCATGCATCTTCTTGTAAGAACTGCTGAAACATACAACATTGCAGCCATTGCAACAAACCAAGTAATGGCATCACCTGATACGTTCTTTGGAGATCCAACTAGGCCAATAGGAGGAAACGTTGTTGCTCACACAAGTACCTATCGTGTGTACTTTAAGAAATCTGGTAAGAAGAGAATTGCAAGAATGGTTGACAGTCCGCATCATCCAGAACAAGAAGTAATATTTGCTCTGACCGAAGCGGGAGTTGCAGATCTAGAAGAAGAATCAAAGAAGAAAAAGAAAGATGAAGTAGAGGAATAGACTCATAAATTTGATCCTATAGGAATAACCTTCTCTGGTAAATTTGTAGCAAATGTTAAATTAAGGACAACTCAACTCTATTCGAATATGACTACTAAAAAGCCTCATGGTCATTCACATGGCTTTATGCATAAATCAAGATCCGTAATGACAAAGGATCACGTTAGAGGAGTCTCTTTTCTATTACGAGAATTCAAGGAAGGAGATAGAGCACTAGTGATCATAGATCCATCTCAACACAAAGCATTACCTCACAGAAGGTATCATGGCAAGGTAGGAACTGTAACAGATGTAGGACGAAGAACTGTAACGCTTGACGTTAAGCTTGGTAATAAGACAAAAACTCTAATCACAAGATTAGATCATATCAAACCATTTGGTGTATAAATATGGAAGAGGTAAGAAAGAAACAATCCATTTCTATTTCTGAAGTTAAGGAGCTTATGGAAAAATCTGACCCAGAATCAATGGATCAGATACAACGCTGGACATATGACTATGTCTTGAAATTTGCTAAACTAGACGGAAAGACTGGAAAGAAACTAAAACAACAACTTGTCAAGGATTGTGGCATAACAGAAGAGGAAGCAGTAGAAATTGTAAATAACCTTCCAACAACTGAAGCAGAACTACGAGCTTTTACTTTTGGTTGGAAAAAGCTGATACTAGCTGAGACGCTAGAAAAAATGCTGAAAATTATCAAGGAGAACGCATAATCACGAGTGTGATTGTTCTTGGAAAGAACTCAACCTAGAAAGTATGAAGAGTACGCATACGTCTTAGACTTTGTATCACGAGGAAAATCTCGAACAGTTAGAGGACGCGATGGAATTATAATAACAGCATTAGGCGAAGACAGATTAACTATCCTAGAACTTCTTGGTGTTCCAAATTCTACGTTTGAAATTGGAGAAAGAGTATACATTGGAAAAGAAGGAAGAACCAAAGTGCTTTCTGTATTGGGAAGATTAGAACATGGTGTCATTTCAGCAGCTGCACAAAGTGAACTTGGTGGAGTAGTGGAAAAAATAGTCTTACAAAATGAACAAAGATTCATAGATTATCTAAACAACGCACAACCTCTTACTCCAAGAATTCATGCACTGGAATTGATCCCTGGAGTTGGTAAGACATACATGAAAACTATGCTTGAAGAACGTGAAAAGAAAAAATTTACTGACTTTAAGGACTTGCAAGATAGAGTTGGACTAAAAGAGCCTGTAAAACAAATTGCAAAGAGGATACTTGAAGAAATAACTGGCGAATCAAGAATGAACCTCTTTGTCAGACGATGAATAGACGTCATTCACTTGGACAACACTTTCTCATTTCAGAATCCATCGCAAAATCGATCGTTGATTATGCTAACATAACAAAAAAGGATATAGTTCTTGAGATTGGTACAGGAAAAGGAATACTCTTACCTTTTCTTTGTAGTGCTGCAAAAAAAGTGATATCTGTAGAAACAGACAGGGAACTTTTTACAGCATTAAAGAAATTCTCTAATTTTGCAAATCTTGAGTTGATTCAGGGAGATGGGTTTAAGCTAGATCCAAAATTTACGATTCTTGTATCAAATCTGCCTTATTCTGAAAGCCGTAGAGCAATAGAATGGCTAATCCAGAAGAAATATTCCCATGCTGTAATAATGGTGCAAAAGGAATTTGCTGAAAAACTAATGGCAGATGGTGGCAAGAGTCGTAAGGCAATAACAGTCCTTGCAAATTATGGTGCAAAAATAGAGCCACTCATGGATGTAAAAAAATCCAACTTTTCTCCTCCGCCAAAAGTAGATTCCATTGTTCTAAGATTGATAAAAACACACCAAATACCAAAGGTCATCATAAATACAGTAAACAGACTCTTTTCATATAGGCGAAAAACAATTCGTAATATTTGCAAAGAATTTGGAATATCAATAGACTCAAACAAAAGACTAGAAGACCTGACAAATGGTGAGATAATAAAACTTGCAAAACAAATTAACAAAAACTGAACACTATTCTCCTGCAGAAGACACTATTTTTTTTGCAAATTACATTGAACATGAAAAAGGAAATAATGCTCTTGATATTGGTACTGGTTCTGGCTATCTGGCAAAAGTTCTACTGCCAAACTTCAAGCTTGTAGTGACCACAGACATAAACTACGATTCAATAAAAAAAGCACACACAGTAATCGATAATTGTGTTTGTTGCAATGCTGCAGACGCACTATGCATTGACTTTGATCTAGTTATATGTAACATGCCATATTTGCCATCTGACGAAATTGTAGATGCAACAGTAGATGGTTTACATGAAGGGCTAGAAGTTCCCTTGCAAATTATAAAAGCAGCTAGAAATGTTTTGAAAAAAAATGGCAAGATGATCTTCTTAACTTCTTCACTTGCTAACTATGAAAAATTATTAAAGCTAACTGAATCGTTAGGATTTCAAGTAAAAATAGTTGCAACAAAGAAGATGTTCTTTGAAGAATTAATTCTTGTTGAGGCAATAAAATAATTATTTTCTGAGTTTTTGCTTTGCTATTTCTGCAATGGCATCAGCCATTTTTGATGTAGAGGCATTACCGCCAATATCATATGTAACATATTTTCCCTCATTAATTACCTGCTCTGTCGAAGCAAAGATTGCATTTTTTATTTGAGCTTCTCCAAGGTATTCGACCATCCAGGCTCCAGACAATATGGCCGCAGTGGGATTCACCTTGTCCATGCCTTTGTATTTTGGTGCGCTTCCATGTGCAGGTTCAAACATTGCATATGAATCTCCTATGTTTGCCGAGTATACGTTTCCTATAGAGCCAATGTTTCCAGAAGCACACTCTGATATGATGTCCATAAACAGATTTGTGCTTAACAAAATAGAATCGTTGAATCTCTCTGGATTTTTAACTAGTTGCTGTGTCATGTTGTCTATGTAATATTCTTCAACATCAATTCCCGGGTTGTCTCTAATTGCCTTTTCAACCTCACTCCAGAATATTCCATCAGTTTCCTTGAGTATGTTTCGCTTTGTTATTGCAAAGATCTTTTTTAGATTATGTTGCTTTGCATATGAAACGGCAGCACCTACTATTCTTTGACAGCCTTTTCGTGTGGTTTTTCTTATTGCTATAGCTGCATCATCTGATATCTTAAACTCGATTCCTGCATAGAGTCCTTCTGTTGCCTCTCTAAAACAAACAAAGTTAAGCTTTTTGTTTGGTGACAATCTATCATATGTCTTGATCGGCCTTATGTTACTGTAAAGCTCAAATTTCTGGCGAATTGTAACAGCAACACTTCTTGGTGCATTTGGTTTGGGAATAGTAGTAGTCGGTCCCTTGTAACAAGCATCACTTTCCTCAAGCAATTTCATTGTAGAGTCCGGAATGTAGGTCGCACCTCCATGTTTTTCCCACTGTTCAGAGCCAGCTTCGCACAAAATCAACTCAGTTTGGCTGTTACAAGACTTCAAGACATGCATCATGGCATCAACAAGCTCAGGACCAGTGCCATCTCCTTTTATGACTGCAGATTGCTTTGCCAAAACAGACAAGTTTGTCGGACTAGTCTATTTAACTCTAACGAAGAAATTTTCATTTTTGTGTAAAGCTAACACGGAATCATTACATAATCAAAAAAGCCAATCCTTAAACTATGATTCTGTATTGATAAATAAAGAATCATGAAAATAGTACAGCTTTCAGACATACATGTTGGTTCTCAATTTCATGAAGAAATATTTGATAAAGTAGTTGAGGAAGTAAATGATCTAAGACCTGCTGCTGTACTAGTAACAGGAGATCTTACAAATGAAGGACTAAAGAAAGAATATGAAAAATGTAAAGCAAAATTTGCCAAATTTGAAGTGGAAAAAATAATTGCAATAAGCGGAAACCATGACTATAGAAACACGGGATATCTCCTTTTCAAGAAATTCTTTCCATTTGAGACTGTTAATGTTCTTGATGACGACGTTGTTTTGGTTACTTTGGGCACTGCCAGACCAGACAGAGATGAAGGTGAGGTGGGATATAGACAAAATTTGTGGTTAGAACGAACCATGAAGAAATATCCAAAAAGTACCAAGATTGTTGCAATGCATCATCATTTGATAGGAATTCCTGACAGTGGCACTGACAGAGTCACTGTAATTGATGCAGGCGACGTGTTACGGACCGCACTTTCAAGCAAAGTTGATCTGGTGTTATGTGGTCACAAACACAGACCATGGATCTGGGATTTTGGAAATCTTTCAATAGTAAATGCTGGAACTGCATCTTCTGAAAGAATGCGAGGCTTTTTTGAAAATACTTACAATATCATTAACATAGAAAAAAACAAGATAAAAGTCGATCTTAAAATTGTGGGCGGAAAACGTTTTCCACTAAAAGATCTTGTAACAAATTACACTCGCTTTGGCGAAGAGTAAGCTAGATTAATTAACAGTTGTAATTTTCAGCACCTTGTGCGGGGGTCGCCTAGCCTGGTAGGGCGTGGGATTGCTAATCCCATGTCCGCAAGGACCCGTGGGTTCGAATCCCACTCCCCGCGCTTTTTAAAAAACCCAAACGCTTAGACTTAATAATCCGACTTTTGAATTGTGGAATAATGGTGCGAAGGAAGACTGTAAAAGCGAAACCAAGTTCACCAAGAAATGTAACTACCGGCCTGTGTCCAAAATGTGGAACGATTGGCAAGATTTTGATTATAGGTGCCACTGGTGTTGAAAAAGGCAAGTGTCAATCTTGCAATTCTGAATTTACACTATAGAACAAAAATTGACTATATTATCAAAAAAATGACCCATAAATTTTTAAGGTCATTTTTGTGCTGTATATCCGTATGAGCGCAGAAAACGAAGAATCGATTTATGAGCGAGTTGCAAGACTAGAAGACGAGATTGCCACTCTTAAAAATGAACTTGATGTTATAAAAGGCGCTATACGAAACAAGATAGCTCGTCATGAAGTATCACAAATAAAACACGGTAAAGACATCGCATCAATTATTGACTAGTTCTCTCTTTGATACTTTTTATCAATTCTAGCACCCCGTCAACATCATCTGCTTCTGGTGATAACTCCAGATATTTGTTTAGTGATTCTAGTGCTAGATCATAATGAAGTAACCTTGCTTCTAAGATTCCCTTGTCTCTTACTTCCTCTGCAGCATTTGGTTCTATATTGAGGATAAAATTGATGCAATGCATTGCCATTTCATAATTAAACGACTCGGTATACGAGTTTTTGAGATTTCTAGATATGCGTATTAAAATTTTTTCAGGCTCGATTTCATCCAAGAATTGTGGTACAAAATCTACTCCTCCGCCATAACTTCTGTTAAGGATCTCATGAAGGTCATCTATTGTAAGTAACCTACCACGTCCAAAAGGATCAATTATCATTTCTTCTGTGTGTTTTACAAGAAAATGACTTGGAAAACCTACAGGACGCAAATTAAGTCCTATATGTCCTGCAAGCTCGATATAGATTATAGATAATGTTATTGGAATGCCGACTTTATTATCAATCACTACATTTAGGTAGTTATTGTCTGGATTGTAGTAGTCATCATAATTACCAGAAAATCCCAGTGTGTCAAACATGTACTCGTTTAATATAGAAATAAGGCGTGTCGGATTTTTTACATCTGATATCAAATTTCGTAATGTCTCGCCTATTGAGTTCAATTTATCTACATATTCTGTTATGCTCAAATTGGGGTATCCAAAAGTCTGTGCAAGCTTGAGGCATTTTTCTACAAGTGAATGCCTTGGATCTGAGCCATATGAGACTAGTTCTACAACAAATGGATCAAAATCTTGAGTCATAGCCTTTGGAGATAAATCTCAGGATTTTTTAACTCTCTTGTAGTTGGTGGGTTTTCAATTAGAGTGCGATATGTATTCTTACCAAGTTTTGCAAACACTGCTTCTGTAAAGTCCTTTCCCATGCTTTTTCTTACTTGATATGTCGTGATATCGGTATTGGCAAATGTAACAAGATAGTTTTGAAAGTCTTTGTCATCTTTTAGAATATTTTGTACCGCAAATTCTGCCATGCCTTCCATTGTAGTAAACGCGGCATGATGAATCTGTATAGGCTTTAGCCATCTTTGATAAATGTCTAGTAGTTGCGGAATCATTTCAGAAATTTTTGGATCCACTGTTACTTTGGTGAAAGTCATAACGTCAGGACCTAATACTTGAACAATAAACATGTCTGGGTTTAACACAAAAAAAAGATTTGCTCTTCTAGCTATGGGAAATTCTTCTGGGATTGGAGGTATTTGCAAATATTCGGAAAGTTTGTTTACTGTTGTATTATCTAAATCCAGAATTATCTTTGCAAGTTCTTCATTTATTGCATTGACCTCTCTTACTGCTTGTTTGTTGATTTCCTGAAGGTCTGTTTGGATAGAGTGGATCTGTTCTTCAAGTATTGTCATCTTCAAGGCACCAATGTATCCTGAATTTACATAATCAAAATTAGATCCGTATGGCTGACCCTTCTTGTGTAAAATTATCTGCGGGTAACTCTCAAGAACAAATTTATTCAAAAATATCTTGGAATCAAGATAGTCCCCATACGTAGTGGATATCATGGAGATGTATGATTTTGCATATGTGGAATATACAAGGAACCTTGCTGTGTCTTTTTTCATAAGCTCAGCCAGTTTGTCTATTTTTTCAAGAGCTATTGCTGTGAAAAGATCATCCACAAATCCAACTGTGTCTTTTGTTGGGAATACCTTTCTTCCTTTTAGTTTTTTGAGTTCAACTAAATCTAAAAGTTCAATTTTGGTTTCTGGAGAAACAACAATGCCTGTAAACTCTAATACCTTTTCTGCCATATTGGGAAAAATAGAATAAGCTAGAACATTGGTATCTTCAAATTTTACTATAGAAGATAGCGCTTGTATCGCAATGGAAGATGTAGAAGTTATTTCTTTTTCTTCATTTATTTCAACAGATAGCTGATCCATTAATGCTAGAGCAAATTCCTCAAACTCTTCCATCTTAGATGGTGACGCTCTGAACTAATTTAACATTAATTATTTTGTATACAGGCGTGTGTTTGTTTAAAATGGTTTGATCCTCCTTAAATTGAGTTCTGTGGTATAATTTCATCGTGGTCGTAAATTTGGCACACAGAAAAATTGGTTTTTCATGAGATTTAGCCTTTGCATCTAAAAATTAGATCATTTGTATGACATGACATTACTGAGTATATATAATGGAAAGATGTCGAACCAAACATGACTCAAACAAAGCCAATGGTAAGCATTGTAAATGTTGTAGCTTCTGCGTCTGTTGATCAAAGAATTGATCTCATTGATATCACAAAAAAATTTCCTGATACAGAATATCATCCTGAACAGTTTCCAGGATTAGTATTTAGACAAAAATCACCAAAGACTGCAACACTGATCTTTAGCTCTGGTAAGATGGTTTGTACTGGAGCAAAATCTGAAGAACAGTCAGTAAACGCAGTCAAAAGTGTAGTACAAAAACTTCGAAAGAGCAAAATAAAGATAAAAAATGAACCAGTTATTGTAATACAAAACATCGTGGCTTCTGTAAATCTTGGTGGAAAGGTTCACCTAGAAAAAGCAGCAAGAAGCCTCCCACGAAGCATGTACGAGCCAGAACAATTTCCTGGATTGATACATAGAATGCTTGATCCAAAAACAGTGATTTTGATTTTTGCGTCAGGAAAATTAGTTTGTACTGGAGCAAAAAAGGAAACCGAAGTATACAGATCAGTGCACAACCTGCACACGATGCTTGAGGAAAAAGAACTGATGATATATGATCGATGACTCGTTTTTAACTGCAAGTTTTTCTTCTTTGTTGCAATAACAAAATTACTCCAATTGTAACTAGTATTGTAGCTATAATCACATAATGTTGTGAATATTCCAATATGATCTGATCGTTAATACGAGAACTTGAATTTCCTGAACTTTAAGACAGTTCTTATTGAACGTACTCATACACAATACATGCTAGCACGATGCAAGGTTGGATTCAATTTTACTACTGTAGATTCGCCTTATTACATCGGTGGAATGTGTGATCCTTTGATTGATCTGATAGATATTGAAAAGAAGCTGCCCGCTCACATCAAAAAATCACAGTATAAAAAAGAAAGAGGTTCAACAAAAGTATCTGCAGAATATTTCATCAGTTATGAAGATGCAGATCTTCCAAAACAAGAGAAAGAGGGTTCTTTTGCAAAATTCGTGGGAAGAGATCCATACGAAGAGTTGCTTGAAGATGACATTGAGCTAGTAAAAAACCTCATAAAAAAGACATATGGTGCAAGCAAGAATCAGAAAGATAAAATTGAACACAAAATAATACTTGAAGATCTTAAATTAATCAAGGTTTAACTGATTCTGCAGGATTAATTATAGTAACACTTACTAGCTATGGCCTATCATGCTTTTTTTGTCATATTATACACAATTATGTATACCGGGGGTGGGTTTCGAACCCACGACCTCCAGATTATGAGTATTGCCCTTTATGAGGAGACTGGCACTCTAGGCCAGGCTGAGCTACCCCGGCACAAATTACGCCTAACTTCTTGATGCAATTAAATGTAGCTTGAATGAGGAAACTAAACTTTTTAGTCCAAATCCATGTGCAATAAGTAAAATCATTAGATTTTCCCTTCTGAAAAAATAATCTTAATCTTGAAATGTATTTAATAAATCTGGATCAAATGTTACGGCATTTGCAGGATCTGTTGCATAAATCAAATTATGGTGGTTTTGAAGAAGTTGAGCAATCCAGATTGGACGCTTGCTCTTTTCAATACCATTAACATCATAGGTACACAAAAAAGAACATTGGTACTTGTTAAAATTTGAATGAAACAAGTGCTCTATAAAAAGTTCAGCCTGGATGCCTTCCTGTGTGCTTACATCAGAGATGGTACGTCCTATGACTCTGTAGGGTGGTTTCGAATCTGCAGTTACAGTTTTTAGCAAATCATTATATCCTGATTTTAATCCGTCTTGTCTTTCCAAAATGTTTTCGATCTGATATATATGCAGCAGATTTTTTCGTTTAAAATGATCTATATCAATACCAAGTGAAGCAATTTCATCCTCGACTAGAGTTACTTCATCATGTGTAAGACAAATGGTGTGTTCTCCCTTTTTTAAGCCATTTTCTAAATAACGATATTTTACCAAATTGCCATACTTTGCATTATCATAAAGTACCATTGAATGATTTGGTTCATTCAAGTTATCCACATCTTTTAAGGTTGGATAAATATTTACATCAACCATATTGTGAAACCTCCTCGTTACCAACATATTCCAATTTCATTTTATTCAAGAAATCTTTGATTTTATCATAATCTTGCAAAAGCTTTTTTCCTTTCTCAGTGATGGTTATTGGTGAATCATGAATAAGGCCCTCGTTTCTTAACGCTTCCAAATATCTTGAAAATTTATCAAATGAAAGGTTACAACGCTGTTGAATTCTAGTGGGTTTTACCTCGCCAGAGGAAGATTCGTTTTGTATGGCGGTTAGAATATCGTAAAAAATTTCCAATTTAGTTCGTTTTTCCCTCCTCGTCAACAATATACAAACGTCTTTCTGATAAATAAAACTCTCTTTAGTACTCCCTAAAGGGAGTAATGCCTTATTCTATTATTTGTTAATATTTTACATTGAGTATATGATGGCAGTAAATATTTGCAATTGCATTGATAGTGAATGCAACACACATCCTTCCAACAGGCTTCTTCACGTTGATGGCGAATGTATTCACTTAGATGGAACGAGTCATAAAATTAAGACCAAAAATAACGCTGAACATAAGAAATACACGTGTCAGGTCTGTAATACTGAGGTTGAGTTATACTGGGAATCACAATACAATGGAATACGAGGTAGATGCCCTAAATGTGGTACAAACTGGGCCGAATCATGACAAGTAGCTTAATCTAATTTCTGTAGTTTTACTGAATATTTTAATGCAGTTAGATGTAGCTCACTGGACGTTTGCAATTTTTTTCCAGTCAACATCCGTCTTTGAAACCCACTGGAACTTCTTTTGAAGAGCTGAAGTGTAAAGCTTTTCCCATTCTAATCCAACTTGATCAGTCCATGCTTTGAATACTCTAGGATCGATGTAGTTTCTAAGTGAAGTTCCCAAGTTGTAGTCCCTTGTTTTCTCTGTTAGCTCTATTGTAAGCTTCATTTTCTCCTCTCGAAGCTTTAGTTTTTCTTTTTGTTTTTCGGTCTTTGGGGGTGTTTCCTTTATCTTTTTTAACGCATCTCTTTTTTTCTGTAACGATTCTTCAAAGCTCTTTGGGATGGTTCTCTTGTGGTTGCAGGTAATGGCAGCCTCTAGATTTGCTAGCTTGGCATGATAGATCTTAAGATTTTCTGACTTTGAATCCAAATCATTGACTTTTTTGAGATAGTCTGTAACCACCGAGGTAGCCAGATAGGTTCTAAAGACTTTGGCAGTCAGTCCTTTTACTATCTTCCCAAGAAATTCATTTACATGTCTTGATGTAATGTCATGAAAAATTTGCTCGTCTGGTTTTTTCTTTTCGGTAAACTTTTTCAAGTTATCATATAGTGTCTTGTCCTGACCTTTTATGACAAGTGTTTTTTGTAATCGCACACTATCCTTCCCAAGAAAATCAAACTCTATCGCATCTGGTTTTAGCTTTATGTGTTCAACTCTTAATGTAGTTGCACCTACCGTATCTGCTTCATCAGGATCTTTTTCGTCTCCTACCCTCATCGCAGTTTTATAAATTAAATAACCCACAGTTGCAACTCTCCTTACTTTTTCGTCACGATCTGTCATCTCTTCCACAATTTTATTCAATACTTTTTCAATGTGTTCTGAAAGCTTTGTTGCTTTGTCATACTTCATTTTGTCTCGCTCTTGTTTTAGATCGGATGTATCAGAAAGCCACACATACTTGCGTTTTTGTGTAAGATAATCTTCCCAGCTTGCAAGCCACATAAAATCTGGTTCGTGAATTATCTTTCCCCAGTTTCCTTCTGGTACTTTGGCTTCTTTGCCCAAGTTTAATGTCACATCTTTTTGAGTAATTCTTGGTTTCCATCTTCCTCTCAAGGGGTGGTCG
>Ga0209321_10001192_pt1 | contig 17733 bp, 11 predicted proteins | sample Rifsed16ft4_FD_184012 | JGI IMG/M metagenome (GOLD analysis project Ga0209321, IMG submission 184012) | Soil microbial communities from Rifle, Colorado, USA - sediment 16ft 4 - CSP-I_5_4 (version 2) | ecosystem: Environmental > Terrestrial > Deep subsurface > Rock core/Sediment | place: Rifle...
GTCCGTCCACCCAGAGTCCAGATCACCTACGACGTCGAGACCGGTGGCGCCATCGAGATGAAGGAGCTTCCCTTCGTCGTGGGAATCCTGGCGGACTTGTCCGGCAAGCCGGAAAAGCCTCTTCCCAAGCTCAAGAATAGAAAGCTCGTCGAGATCGATCGCGATAACTTCGACAAAGTGCTGAAGTCCACCGCTCCCCGACTGGCCTTCCGGGTCGACAACAAGCTCGGGGAGGATGACAGCAAACTGAACGTAGAGCTGAAATTCCAGTCGTTTGAGGATTTCGAGCCCCAGAACGTCGTCAAACAGATCAAGCCCCTGGCGAAGCTCCTGGAAGCGAGGCAGCGCTTGACCGATCTTCTGGCGAAGCTCGACGGCAACGACGACCTGGACGCTCTGTTGTTGGAGATCGCGGCCAAAACTGACGATCTCCAACAGCTCAAGAAACTGACCGACGACGCAAGAGCCGCCAAAGAGAAGGATTCGAAGGCCCCGGGAAGCGACAGTGGGACCGACGGAAACAATAAGGGAGGCAAGTAATGGCTGAACCAGTTGCTGAACAAGCCGCTTCCGGAGCTCAACAGGAAGCTTCGCTACTCGACAGGATCATTGAAGAAGGAAAGATGGCTCACGAGGAGGGCCAGAAATCCTACGCTCGCGATTTGATCGGAGAGTTCGTCGATCAGGTTCTCGAGGAGGGGATGACCGTCAAATCGGACACGGTGGCCGCGATCGAGAAACGCATCGCGGCCATCGATGAGATGCTGAGCCAGCAAGTCAACGAGATCTTGCACCACGAGGACTTTCAGAAGCTCGAGGGCTCGTGGCGGGGGCTTCAGTACCTGGTGTTCAACACCGAGACCAGCACCAAGCTCAAGCTTCGCGTTCTCAACGTCAGCAAAGCGGACCTGGTGAAGGATCTGGAGAAAGCGACGGAGTTCGATCAAAGCGAGCTCTTCAAGCAGATCTACGAGCTCGAGTACGGCACCTTCGGTGGGTCCCCGTATGGGCTTCTGATCGGAGACTACGAGTTTGGTCGATCCAATCAAGACGTTGCGCTCCTCGAGAAGATCTCCAACGTGGCCGCCGCCGCTCATGCTCCTTTCATCACCGCTGCGAGCGCGAAACTGCTGGATATGGAGAGCTTCACCGAGCTCATGGGACCCCGCGACCTGGCCAAGCTCACCGAGGGCGCGGAGATGATCAAATGGAACGAGTTCCGCAACAGTGAGGATTCTCGTTATGTCACCCTGGTCCTTCCTCACATCCTGATGCGCCTACCCTACGGTCCGAATTCGAAACCCGTCGAGGACTTCGATTTCAAAGAAGACGTCACCGGGAAGGATCACCGAAAGTACCTCTGGGGTAACGCCGCCTACGCTCTCGGGCAACGCATCACCGACGCCTTCGCGAAGTACGGTTGGTGCGCCGCCATTCGAGGCAACGAGGGCGGAGGCCGCGTGGAAGGCCTGCCGGTCCATACCTTCCAGACGGACGAAGGTGACGTGGCGCTCAAGTGCCCGACGGAGATCGCCATCACCGATCGGCGGGAAAAAGAGCTCGACACCCTGGGTCTGGCCGCCCTGTGTCATTGCAAGGGCACGGACTACGCGGCATTCTTCTCGGGCCAGACGACCCAAAAGCCGCGAAAGTACGACACCAACGAGGCCAACGCGAATGCCAGGATCTCGGCCATGCTCCCCTATATCCTGGCTTCCTCGCGATTCGCCCACTATCTGAAGGTAATCGTGCGAGACAAAATCGGAAGCTTCATGACTGCCGATAACGTTTCGACGTATCTGAATCGCTGGATCGGAAACTACATTCTCGCGAAGGACGACGCCGGCCAGGAGCTCAAGGCCAAGTTCCCTTTGCGGGAAGCTCGAGTGGACGTGGCGGAAATCGCGGGAAAGCCTGGCGCCTACACATCGGTAGTCTTCTTGCGACCTCACTTTCAGCTCGAGGAATTGAGCACATCCATCCGGCTGGTGGCGGAGCTTCCTCCACCGGCGGCGTAACCAGTACATCGGAGAGCAGGCATAAGAACCACGGCGTAAGAACCACGGCGTAAGAAGGAAGAGTAGGGAGGTTTCAAATGGCAGGCAACAATTACATTGCGTTCGATGGGGTTGAGGGGGACAGCACGGCGACGGGCCACGAGAAGACGATCGAGTTGCTGTCATGGTCGCATGGCTTCAGCCAGCCGACGTCGCCGACGCGCAGCGCGGCAGGGGCCGGCACGGTCGAGCAAGCCAACCACCAGAACTTCAACTTTTCGAAGTACATCGACTCGGCTACCGACGATCTCCTGAAGCTTTGCTGGAGCGGAAAACAGGTCCCGAAGGTCACGCTGTCCTGCTTTCGCGCCGACGGGAACACGGACAACGAGTCCATCAAGTACCTCGAGGTCGTCATGGAGCACGTCATCGTTTCGAATATCAGCTTGTCCGGAGGACCGGGTGACCTGCCCATGGAAAGCATCGCTTTGGACTATGGGATCGTGCAGTACAACTATCTGCCCCAGCAGAGCTCGGACGGCACCGCCGGCGGCAACCAGCCGGTGACGCACGACCTGGAACTCCGCAAGGTCTCGTAGTCGGTGGACGATGAGATTCGTCGGCAGGTCCCGCTTTTCGACCGCCTGGCGAGCATCGAGTCGACGGCGCCGTTCGGCCGTCCAGGAGAACCGCTCGACCGAGAGGGCCTGAGAGAGTCGCTGCGCCGAGAGCTGGAGAGGTTGTTGAACACCCGCTGCTCGCTCTCGGCGCAGGCTCTCGTCGACCGCGACCGGACGGTCATCGATTACGGTATTCCGGACCTGGCGTACCTGTCGCCGAAAGACTCTTCGAACCGCGACGCCATCTGTTATCACATCAAACAGGCGGTGGAAGCCTACGAGCCTCGACTGCGACGCGTTTCCGTTACCGCGGAGGAGATCGTCGACGATGCGCACTCTCTTCGAGTACGCATCGAGGCCGAGCTCCTCGGCGACCGGTTGGGTGAGACGGTAAACTTCGACGTCCACTCCACCAAGGATGGGAGAGCGGAAGTCCGTGGCGGAGCCTGAAACCGATGAGCTTCTCCGCTACTATTGGCAGGAGCTCACCTACGTGCGAAAGATGGGGGAGATCTTCGCCCGGAGACACCCGAAAGTCGCCAGCCACCTGGATCTCAGGGCCCATCACGCTCCCGGCACGCAGCCTTCCATCGATCCTCACGTGGAGCGGCTCATCGAGGCGTTCGCTTTTCTAACCGGCCGCGTCCAACGCAATATCGATGAGGATTTTCCCGAGATCGCCGTCGAGCTCTTGAACTGCCTCTATCCTCACTATCTGGACCCCATTCCGTCGGCGTCGGTGGCGAGGTTCGATCTCGACACTCAGTCGGGACGGCTCACCTCGGGCTACACCGTACCCAAGAACTCACCGCTGTTCACCCGTTCTACCGACGGGGCCTACTGCCGTTTCCGGACGTCGTATCCGGTGATCCTCTGGCCGCTTGCGGTGACCGAAGCCGCCTTCGAGCCTCCGGACCTGTTCGACTTTCTGGACTCCGGACGCGTGGCTACGGTGCTGAGGCTTCGCGTCGCCTCTCAAGCGGGCCCGCTGAGCGAGCTGGACTTCGATCGGCTGCGCTTCTACCTGGATGACGACCAACTGGTCGTACAGACCCTCTATGAGTTCCTGTTCTGCAACGTCGAGCGGATCGTCGTCCTGCCCGACCGTGAGAAAACGCCATTCGATCTTCCCAGGGAGTCGATAGCGCCGGTGGGCTTCAGCGAGGACGAGGATCTGCTGCCTCAGCCTGCCTACGCCCACGCGGCGTTCCGGCTCGTCCAGGAATATTTCGTCTTCCGGGAGAAGTTTCACTTTTTCGACATCCAGAATCTCGATCGCCGCGGCGCGTCCGAAAGGAGCTTCGATCTCCTCATCTGCTTCGACTCCGTGCCGGCGGCTCGGCTCGCGGTCAGCACCAGCACTTTCGTCCTGGGCTGTACGCCGATCATCAATCTGTTCCCCAAGACCACGGACCCAATACGAATCGATCACCGACAGAGCGAATACCGATTGGTCCCCGACGCCCACCGTGAAAAAACGACCGAGATCCACTCGATTCTCTCGGTCTCTTCGTCTTCTGACACCCAAGACCATACCCAGACGCTGCAGCCCTTCTACTCGTTTACCCACGAGATCGCGGAGGCCGACCACAAGGCGTTCTGGCACGCGCGCCGGGTGCCGACCGACCGTCCCGATCTGCCGGGAACCGATATCCTCCTTTCTTTCCTGAATTTGGATTTCAAACCGCACTTGCCACCGACCGAGGTCGTCTACGCGCACACCCTCTCCACCAATCGGTCCCTCGCCCATCAAATACCCGGAGGCGCCGAGCTTCAAACCGACGTGGGAGCGCCGGTTTCCCGGATCGTCTGTCTCCGGCGTCCCACGAGACAAGTGCACCCGCCTCTCGAGGGGGCGGCGCTTTGGCGGCTCATTTCCCATCTCTCGCTCAACTACCTGTCGCTGACCGAGGGCGAGGAGAGTCTCCGGGCGCTCAAGGAAATCCTCCGACTCTATAGCTTCTACGAGACCAGATCGGCGCACGACCAGATTCGCGGCATCCGGGAGATGTCGCATCGAAGAGTGGTGCGCCGCGTCGGCGAGGAAGCATGGAGAGGCTTTTGTTCGGGAACGGAGATCACGCTGGTATTCGACGAGAGTCTCTACGTCGGGACCGGGGCGTTCGTGCTCGCGTCGGTTCTGAATCATTTCTTCGCGCTCTACGCCTCGACGAACTCCTTTACTCAGTTGAAAATAGAAAGCCAGCAGCGGAAGGGAGTCTGGAAGCAGTGGCCACCTATGGTTGGCGAGCGGGTCGTGCTCTAGCCGACGGGCTTTTCACCGAAAGCTATCGCTTCGACTTCTACCAGGCGGTGAAGCTCCTGGAGTTGATGTATCCGAACCGGCGCCCCGTCGGCCAGGATACCGACCCGAAAGAGGAAGTCGTTCGCTTTCGCTCTCGAGTCGGCTTCGATCACCCTCCTTCCGACCTCGACTCGATGAAGGGAGGCGACGCGGGAGAGCCGGCGGAAATGACCGTCAACTTCATGGGTCTGGCGGGGGCCGTCGGCCCGCTCCCTCGCTGGGTGACCGAGTCGGTCGTGCGGCGGGCAGGGCAGCGCGACACGGCTTTTCAAGACTTCCTCGACCTGTTCAACCACCGTCTGGTATCGATGATGTTCCAGGCGCGGCGTCGTACCCGCGTGGCGCTTCATACACGGACCCCGGAGGAATCGCGTTACTCGCGGTGCCTTCTTGCGCTCATGGGACTCGGTACGTCCGACCTGCGAGACAAGATGGCGGTTCGCGATCGGTCGTTGCTCCCTTATGGCGGATTGCTCGCGCGGAGCGTGCGGTCGCTGTCCGGTTTGAAGGGTATTCTGAAAGACTATTTCGGAGTCGGCGTAGACGCGAGCTCCTATCGTGGCGCCTGGCTCAAGATCGAAAACGACCAGTTGACCTGTCTCTCCTCCTCGGGCCCGAACAACTGCCTCGGGCGAACCGCGGTGCTGGGAAGCCGCTTCTGGAATCAGGGGGCCGGCTATGAGCTTCGCCTCGGCCCCTTGAACATGAAGCAGTTCTTGAGCTTCCTCCCCACCGGGAGAGCATTCCCCGCGCTCCGGGCGATTACGCGCTTTTACGCCGGGGACGAGCTCGACTGCCACCTTCGCCTCACGCTCAAAGCGGAGGAAGTCCCCGAGCTGAGACTGGGGCCTGCGGCGGATGCACGGCTCGGTTGGAACACCCGCATTACCAAGGTCTCTCCTCTGTACTGGGAGTCTCGTGAGGACGGAGGAACGCAAGTAGTGAAGACCGGGGTCTGGAAGGGCGTCCGTCGGAGAGTACGGGAAGACTCCCGAGCACGGGTCGAGCTCTACGATCTCGAGAGCGATCCGCAGCAGCGAAGAGATGTGTCGGCCGATCATCCCGACGTGGTGACGCAGATCGTCGAGATCATGAAGTCGCCGCCACGGCTCACTTCGATCAACGCCGTTCTTCGGCTGGGGAGAGAAGGCGGAGCTCGGCTCGGCTGGACGAGCTGGCTCAAAACAAGGCCGCTCGACGACGATGACTCCCAGGTCGCGCTCGAGATGAGGACGTCATGACATCCGAACTCAAGATTCTGCTCAAGAAGCTCAACCCCATTTGCCGGCGCGCCCTCGAAGGAGCGGCTTCACTTTGCGTCAGCCAGACGCATTACAACGTGGAGTTGGAGCACCTTCTAACCAAGCTCGTGGATCTGCCTAACACCGATATCCAAAGGGTTCTTCGCTATTACGACGTCAACACGCCGGTTCTGCTGGCCGAGCTCGGCCGCGCGACCGAGACCTTCAAGCGGGGCAACAGCCGAACCCCGGCCATGTCCCCTCAGATTCTCCTGTTACTCAAGGAAGCCTGGCAGCGCTCTACTCTCCTTTTCGGCGGCGACAGCGTGCGGTCGGCTGCCGTGCTTCTCGCGCTTCTGGACGACGATCCTCTTCGCGATACCGTTTTGGAGTCGTGCCCCTCTCTGGCCAAGATACCGAGGGAGTCGCTCCGGCGGGACATCCAAGAGCTGGTCGCCGGCTCCTCCGAAGATGGCCTTCCAGCCGCGGCGCCGCCCGAGCCCGAGGTCAAAACCGCTCCCGACAAGCGCAAAGCAACGACTTCCACCCCGGCGATGGATCAGTACACCATCGATGTGACCGCACAGGCTCGTTCGGGAAAAATCGATCCCATTCGCGGCCGCGACGTCGAGATCCGACAAGTTATCGATATTCTGACTCGGCGCCGGCAGAACAACCCCATTCTCGTGGGGGAAGCCGGCGTGGGGAAGACGGCGGTCGTGGAAGGTTTCGCGCAGAGGGTGGTGAACGGCGAGGTTCCTGCCTCGCTGCGTGAGATCTCGGTCAGGATTCTCGACCTCGGTCTGCTGCAAGCCGGCGCCGGCATCAAAGGGGAGTTCGAGGAACGGCTCAAGTCCGTCATCAAGGAAGTGGAGGGCTCGGCGCAAGCGGTGATCCTTTTCATCGACGAGGCTCATACTCTCATCGGGGCCGGTGGGTCGGCGGGACAAGGTGATGCGGCCAATCTCTTGAAGCCGGCTCTCGCGCGCGGCGAGCTCAGAACCATCGCGGCCACCACCTGGGGGGAATACAAGAAGTACATCGAGAAGGATCCGGCACTGGCTCGGCGTTTCCAGCTCGTCAAGGTCGAAGAGCCGAGCGAGGAGGCGGCGATCGACATGCTCCGCGGAGTGGGGGCCAAGCTGGAGCAGTACCACAAGGTGCGCATTCCCGACGAAGCCGTTCGTGAAGCGGTTCGGCTTTCCCACCGATATCTTCCGGAACGCCGGTTACCGGACAAGGCGGTGAGCGTCCTCGATACCGCCTGCGCTCGCGTTGCGCTGGCGCGCGACGGCACCCCTCCCGCCATCGAAGATATCGAGCGGAAGATGCAGAGCATAGAAAGCGAAGAAAGGGTTCTCCGCCGAGAGCAGGATGCCGGCGTCGACCATACGGATGCAATCGCAAAACTCAAGAGTCGGATGGAGACGCTCGGGCTCGACAAAGAGAAGCTCGTGGCCCTGTGGAAGAAGGAAAGCGACATCGTCTCCGAGATCCATCGACTGGAGGCCGAGCTGGACGAAAAGAGGAGGCCTGACCAAAGAAGCTCACCGGGGGAGATCTCCGATTTGGGCAGACGAATTCTGAAGCTGAAAACGGAACACGAGGAGGTGCAGGAGGCGGAGCCTTTGGTGCCTTTTTGCGTCGACTCTCGAGTCATCGCCGCCGTCGTCTCGGGATGGACGGGCGTTCCCATAGGGAGCATGCTAACCGATGAAATCAACGCCATACTGACGTTGAAAGAAAGGATGGAGGAGCGAGTCGTAGGGCAGTCGCACGCGCTCGATGCCATCTGCCGGCGCATCAGCACCTCCAAGGCCGAGCTGGAGGACCCCGAAAAGCCGAAGGGGGTGTTCCTGCTCGTCGGACCGAGCGGAGTGGGGAAAACCGAGACCGCTCTGGTTCTCGCGGATCTCCTCTACGGGGGCGCGCGCAACGTGATCACCGTGAACATGTCGGAGTTCCAAGAGGCTCACTCGGTGGCGACTCTGAAAGGCGCCCCTCCGGGCTACGTCGGCTACGGTAAGGGTGGAGTGTTGACGGAAGCCGTACGGCGCCGGCCCTACAGCGTCGTCCTTCTGGACGAGATGGAGAAGGCCCACTCGGACGTCGCCGAGATTTTCTTTCAGGTGTTCGACAAAGGCATGCTGGAAGACGGTGAGGGAGTGCCGGTGGATTTCAGGAACACGGTCATTCTCCTGACATCGAACGTGGGAAGCGAGACCATCGTTCAAGCTTGCGAGAGCGCGGATGGCCGTCCCGAGCGAGACCCTCTGGTCGAAGCCTTGCGGCCCGAGCTCCAGCGACACTTCAAGACGGCTTTCCTCGGACGATTGGTCGTCGTGCCCTACTACCCGCTGGCGGACGAACAGATCAGACGGATCGTCAAGCTCAAACTGGCCAAGATTCAGGAACGTTTCGCACAGAACCACATGGCGGATTTGGCGATTGACCAGACGTTGATCGACGCGATCTCCGCTCGATGCACCGAAGTAGATAGCGGCGCTCGGAACATCGACCAGATTCTCAGCCAGACACTCCTACCGGAGCTATCCACCGAATTGCTCGTTCGGATGGCGTCGGACCAACCCTTCTCGCGCGTGGAGGTGACGCTCCGTGAGAGCGGCGATTTTGCCTACTCCATCCAGTAGGCGTTTCGTCTTCCCGGAGCGTTGTGAAGGGCGCCTGACGGATCAGGGAGTATCCGGCGTAATGGGCGTGAGCTCCGGTGACGCGGCGCCACCCGAAAGCGCCCCAAGGTAGGAGCGGATACCTCGAGCGATGGCATCGGCGATTTGCTGACGATATGAAGGAAGGGCGAGGTTTGCCGCGTCTTCGCTGTTCGAGAGATAGCCGGCCTCGATCAGCACCGCCGGCATCCCGGCTCCTACCAGGACGTGGAATGGGGCGGTTCTAACGCCTGCGTACAGCTCGCGGGTCGGTGTCTCGAGAAGCTCCGAGGCCATGACATGCTGGACGTGGAGCGCGAGCTCGCGCGATTCCTGGGAGCGGGCGGCGTTCAGCACTCGCTCGAGGAGAACCGGGAGGTCGGCGAACCTGCGGGTGGTGGCCGCGTTCTCTCGCGCCGCCACTTCCTCCGCCTGCGGCTCGCTGGCGAAATCCAGGTAGTAGGTTTCGATACCCTGGGCGCCTGCTCGTCGACTGGAGTTGATGTGAATCGAGACAAACAGATCGGCTCCATGGGCATTCCCCAGCGAGGTGCGATCCTCCAAGGGAACGAAGACGTCTGTTTCTCGCGTCATCACTACCTCGAGCCCGCTTCTGCCGTCGAGGAGCTCCACCAGCCGCCGCGAAATTTCGAGGGTCAGATCCTTTTCCAGGAGTCCATTGGGCCCGGTGGTGCCGGGGTCGTGTCCGCCGTGGCCAGGGTCGACGATGATTGTGCCGACCGCGAGCCCCAGTTGTCGGGTCAGTGAGTAACCCTCTCGGGCTGGCGTCGGAGCAAACCTCAGTTCGACCGGCGCGGCCCCCGTCTCACTCGGAGACGGAGCCGATGAGATATCCATGGACGCCGTATTCTCTAAAGCGAGAGATGGCGCCGTTGTGGAGGACGGAGAAACTGCAAAGTTCCCATCCTCTCCCACTGGATGCTCGACTTGCCCTACGTCCGGTTGGACAGCATCCTGCGCACCCGCGCCGGGGACGGTCGCAATCCACGATCCCGGCGCCCCCGAAGCGGCTTCGGCATGCGACACCTCGACGACGAGTCGATGGGGGTCAAGTAGAGGAAACACGCTGTACTCGCTGACGCCGGCGAGACGCAGAACAAACCGTGCCATCCCGACCTGGGGCTGAACGACTTCGACCTCGAGCCGCGAGAAAGGTGGAGCTGGAGCCAATATGCGGCCCACCAGCTCGGTATTCAGTTGGACACCCAACAGATCGACGTAGATGCCCGCGGGAGCCTCGAGGCGACCATGTCGATAACTCACCTCTCGACTCAACTCGATCACCATGCGCGAATAGTCACGACCGCTCCAATGGCGAAAGTCTCCTATCGAGACCGGGCCCGCTGACGACGAGGGGAGGATGGAGGAGCCTGTCTCGGTATCATCGAGCAGGCGGCTCGCCGCCTTCCCCTCGGGCGTCGTCGGCCAACGTGCGACGAGCGACCTCAGCTCCAGCCTGGCCGACTCCGTGTCCGACAAGTCGTCCAGGTAGATCCTCCCCCTGGCGAGAAGCGCCGTCGGAACAAACCTGCTCGTGGGGTAGCGGTTCACCAGGAGACGGTAGGCGTCGAGCGCCCCCTGGATCGCCTGCGCATCGTGGAAGCGGCGGTATATTTCCAACTGAATCTTCGCTTCAGAACGGAGGGCATCATCGCATTCGCGGCATCCCGAATGCTCGAGTTCCAAATTGCCGTAGAGGCCGGCGATTCTGAGCCACTCCGACTTTTGTGTTATGAGATCCTCCGAGCGACGCAGTCGTTTTTCTGCCGAGTGCGCGAGCTCATAGAGAACGCTCGACATCTGCTGCGCGCGGCCAAGGTCGGCACACCCGAGGCAGATCAAGAGGATCAGGGCGAACAGGCAGGGGCGATCGAGCCCTCGGGTCAAAGCGGGCACCCAAGCTTTCGGCAGATGAGGAGGAAACGTCGGAATTCAACCACTCCCTGACGTGGAGGGCTCACAGGCTCCTCATACCCGGTGGGGCTGACATCTCAGGCTAACACAAGAACGCCACCATTCCGAACAACCGACGCGGGAAAACAGATGGGCATTTCCTTCGTCGGGCGCTGTGAGAGCTCATGATACACGCGGTGGGCGACCTGGCGTGGTTGCCTTAGAATCACCATCTATGGGAAAACCATGACCGTCCGACTTCCCGACGACCTGGCTTCATGAGACGTCAGCGAGAACGGGTTTGTCCTCCCCAGGAAGGAAGAGCGTCTGATGAAACGAAAGCGGCTGCTCAGCATCACTCTCATCACCAGCAGCATTTCATGGCTGTTGTTCGGATGCCGGTCCCCGCGGCCTGTCGAAGAGCTGGCGGAGGTGATTTTCGAGAACGGGAACTTCGTCACCCTCGACCCGGCGACACCTCAGGCGGAGGCGATTGCCATCCGTGACGAGCGCATCGTCGCCGTCGGAAGCCGCCAGGAGATCGAGAAGTACCGCGGGGACGAAACCGAGGTCATCGACCTCCAGGGCCGCACGGTCGTCCCCGGGCTCATCGACGCCCACGAGCATTTTCCCGACATCGGAAAACGCGTGCGGCAGGTGTTTCTCGATGAGACCCGAAGCGCCGCGGAAGCCCTCGAGATCGTGAAACGCGAGCTCGAGAAGGTCCCTCCGGGGGAGTGGCTCGTCGGGCAGGGGTGGCACACGGTGAGCTGGACCGGGAGCGATTACCCCGGCGAGGAAGAGCTCAGCCGAATCTCTCCCGACAATCCCGTCTATCTCGTGGGGATGGCGAGCCACGCGGCCTGGGTGAACGCGAAGGCACTCGAGCTCGCGGGAATCGGAAAGGACACGCCCGACCCGCCCGGAGGGCAGATCCTGAAGCGCAAGGACACGGGAGCTCCGACCGGGATCCTGCTCGAGGAAGCAATGGACCTCGTTTCACGGCTCCTTCCTCCCGAAACGCGGGAGAGCCGCAAGGAAGACATTCGGAGAAGCATCGAGACCGCGCTCCGGTTCGGATTGACCGGAATGCACGACGCCGGGGTCGACTCCGAGATCGTGGGAATCTACAAGGAGCTTCTCGCCGAAGGCGAGTTTCCGTTCCGGCTCTACGTGATGCTCGACGTGCCGGATGCGGGCGCGGTCCTCGATTCTTACCTGGAGCATCCGCCGGAGATCGGTCTCGGCGACCACCGGCTCACGATCCGCTGCTTCAAAGCCTACGCGGACGGCGCTCTCGGCGCGCGCGGGGCGGCGCTTCTCGAGCCGTACAGCGACAACGCGGAAGCCACCGGTTTGATCCAGAACACCGAGGACGAGCTTTATCGCTTGATCGAGAAGGCGGGAAGCAAAGGCTATCAAGTCGCGATCCATGCGATCGGAGATCGCGGCAACCGAACCACGCTGAACGCCGTCGAACGAGCCCGGAAGGAGCTTCCGGGGAAGGACCTGAGGGTGCGGATCGAGCACGCTCAGATTCTCTCTCCCGCCGACATCCCGCGCTTCGCGAGTCTTTCGGTGATTGCGTCGATGCAGCCCATTCACGCCACGATGGACATGGGATTCGCCGAGACGAGAGTCGGCCCCGAGCGAATCAAAGGCGGCTACGTGTGGCAGAGCCTGCTCTCGTCGGGAGCGCGGGTCGCTGCTGGTTCGGACACCCCCGCGTTTCCCGTGGTCTACAACAACCCTCTCCGGGGTATCCACGCCGCCGTCACCCGACAAGACTCCGAGGGAAAGCCCGAGGGCGGCTGGTACCCGGACCAGAAAGTCAGCCGGATGGACGCTCTGAAGATGTACACGCTTCATCCCGCGTACGCCGCCTTCGAAGAAGATATCAAGGGCTCGATCTCGCCCGGAAAGCTCGCCGACCTCACGGTGCTCTCGAAGGACATCCTCACGATCCCCGAGGCGGAGATCCGGGACACCGAAGTGGTTATGACCGTGCTCGGAGGCAAGGTGGTTTATCGCAGACCTGAAGGCTGAGAACTGAGAACTGAGACTGATTTACTTCGCTCGCGCCATCGAGATCACGACGTCCCAGTGGAAACGGACGAACCGATGGAGCTCGCTCTCGAGGATGCGCTCCTGGTCGCTGTGGGCGCCGAAGCCCTTGGGCCCGTCCTCGACGTCGAGCGCGGGACCGATGCCGTAGCACTGGACCGCCTTGCCCCTGAGGTAGGCCATGTCGGTGGCGCCGGTCGACATCGAGGGAAGAGTCGGCGCGTCATAATGTTCTTTGACCGCGGCCTCGATGGCGAGAAACGCTTCGGAGTCGAGCCGCTGCTCGCGGCTTCCGGGCCGGACGTCGCGCTCGGCGAACTTCACCTCGACCGTCGGGTCGTTCACGACCTTTCGAATCTCCTCGAGGAAGCTCTGCATGTTCTCGTCGGGAAGCGCCCGGATGTCGAGCGTGGCCTTCGCCTCGGAGGGGATGACGTTCACCCGGTAGCCGCCCTGGAAGATGTTGGGCGACACCGAAGTGCGCAGCATGGACGCATGGCGGGGCTCGTGCTCGAGAAAGTACAGGTCGGCCTCCTTCGCGGTCGCGGGATCGAGAACGCTCCGGTAGCGCGCCGCCTCTTCCGGAGAGGAGATCGAGGCGAGCCTCTCGAAGTACATGCTGGTGGTCTCGTTGAGCCGGATGGGGGGGCTCCAGTCGGCGATGGCCGCGACCGCTTTCGAGAGATGGGCGATGGAGTTGGTCTTGAGCGGGACGGAGCCGTGCCCCGCGACTCCCCGCGCGATCACTTCCGCGGCGTAGGGAATCTTCTCGATGGTCTGCACCGAGGCGTACTTCACTTCGCCGCCGATGCGCGTGAGCCCGCCGCCCTCCGCCAGGCAGTACTCGGCCTCGATCTTCGGGAGGTGCTGGTTCACCATGAACTGGATTCCGACCCGGGTCGATCCTTCTTCGCCCGCTTCCGCGAGGAAGATGACGTCGCGATCGAGAGGAACGCTCATTCTCTTGAGCTGCAGCATGAGCATGAGCGCCGCGACCACGTTGTCCTTGTCGTCCACGGTGCCGCGGCTATAGACGTAGCCCCCATCGCGGGTGGCGCTGAAGGGCGGAAACGCCCATTTCTTCGGGTCGACGTTCACGGTGTCGGTATGGGCCATGATCAGGAGAGGACGCTTCTTTCCGCTTCCCGCCAGCCGGGCGACGAGATTCGGCCGATGGGGCTCGAGGGAGAACACCTCGACCGGTATTCCTTCTTTCTCGAGGACTTGTTTGAGGTAATCCGCGGCCGGCTTCTCGCCCCCCGGGGGATCCGTGGTGTCGAATCGCAGGAGCGCCTGAAAGTGCTCCATCGTCTCGGCCTCGAGCCGGGCCCAGTCCGGGGTTTGAGCCAGGCCCGCTTTCGCCCCGAGGCTCACGAGAAAAAGAAAGAAAGTGGTTCGCTTCAAGCTCATGGGCCGGGATAGTAGCATGCGATGCGGGTGAGCTAAACTCCGCGAATGCTTGGCACTGCGCTGCTCCTGCTCGCCTTTCAAGACCTCTCCTCGTTCGAGAAAACCGTGACCGAGCGAAGGCTCGAGAACGGGATGACCTTCCTCATCGTGGAGCGCCACGAAGTTCCCGTCATCTCCTTTCACCTCTACGCCGACGTGGGTTCTGTCGACGAGGAGGTGGGGCAGACGGGGATGGCGCACATGTTCGAGCACATGGCGTTCAAGGGAACGCCCGACGTCGGCACGCGAGACTACCCGCGGGAGAAAGAGGCCCTCGACCGCGTGGATGAAGCCTACCGGCGTCTTCGCGAGGCGAAGCTCGAAAAGAACAGGGACGCCGCTCGTATCGAGGGGCTGGAAGGCGCCTTCCGCGCCGCCGAGGCCGAGGCCGGGGAGTACGCCATGAGCGACGAGCTCACCCGGGTCATCGAGCAGGCGGGAGGCTCGGGGCTCAACGCCTCCACCTCGAACGACGCGACGCGCTACTACATCAGTTTGCCTTCGAACAAGGCCGAGCTCTGGTTCTCGCTCGAGTCCGCCCGGTTTCTCGAGCCCGTGCTGCGCGAGTTCTACAAGGAGCGCGACGTGGTCATGGAAGAGCGCCGCATGCGCGTCGAGAGCCAGCCCGTGGGAAAGCTCGTCTCGAACATGCTCTCTCTCGCCTACCGCGCCCACCCCTACGGCCGGGAGGGCATCGGCTGGCGCTCGGACCTCGAGAACCTGACGCGGTGGCAGGCGCAGGAGTTCTTCGAAAAGCATTACGTTCCGGAGACGTTGACCGCGGTCATCGTGGGCGACGTCGACCCGAACGAGGCCGTCGCCTGGGCCGAGACTTACTTCGGGCGCCTTCCCAAACGCGAGCGGGCGGAGCCCGTCTTGACCGAGGAGCCGGCCCAGGAGGGCCCGAGGTGGACCACGGTTCACGCGCAGTCCCAGCCGGTCCTCCTCATCGGCTACCACAAGCCGAGCGCCCTTCACGAGGATGACGCCGTCTTCGACGCGGTCCAGGACGTTCTCTCCGGCGGGCGGACGTCGAGGATCTATAGAAGCCTGGTCCAGGAGAAGCGCATCTCGGCCGGCGCCGGAGGGTTTCCGGGATTCCCCGGGAACAAGTACCCGAACCTCTTCCTGTTCTTCTCGTTTCCCGCGCCCGGCCATGACAACGACGAGAACGAGAAAGCGATGCTCGCGGAGATCGAGAAGCTCAAGACCGAGCTCGTGACCGAGGAGGAGCTCTCGCGGGTGAAGGCCCGGGCCCGCGCGCAGCTCGTCGACGGGCTCGACTCGAACACCGGGCTCGCGAGCCAGCTCGCGGTCTACCAGGTCCTCACGGGTGACTGGCGCAACCTGTTTCGACGCCTTCAGGCGATCGACGGTGTCACCCGCGAGGACATTCAAAGAGTGGCGAAGGAGTATTTCACCGAGGCGAACCGAAGCTTCGCCTACCTCGTTCCCGCGGAAGGAGGCGAATGATGCTCGCGACATTCATGGTTGGCCTCGCTCTGGCGCTCTCCACCGCGCTTGCCCAGAAGCACTACAAGGATCTCGTCTATCCGCCGCTTCGCGAGCTCGTCGTTCCTCCGGTCGAGCGCGTCGACCTTCCAAACGGGCTCGCGCTCTACCTCCTCGAGGATCGATCGCTCCCGAAGATCGAGGGGCTGATGCTGGTTCGCACCGGCTCGCGCCTCGAGCCCAAGGAGAAGGTCGGGCTCGCGAGCATCCTCGGGCAGGTGCTTCGCACCGGCGGCTCCGCGAGCCGCTCCGGCGAGGAGGTCGATCGCCAGCTCGAAAACGCCGGCGCTTCCGTCGAAACGCAGATCGGCGTCTCCGCGGGGAGCGCCTCGGTCTTCGCTCTCAAAGAGGACCTTCCTCTCGTTCTCGAGATCCTGGCGGAGCTGGTGCGAAACCCCGCTCTTCCGGAGGACAAGATCGAGCTCGCGAAGGTCCAGGAGCGCACCTCGATCGCGCGCCGCAACGACGACGTTTCGGAGATCGCGGGCCGCGAGTTCGCGAAGCTTCTCTACGGGGCGGAGAGTCCCTACGCTCGCGTTCCCGAGTACTCGACCATCGAGGCCATTACTCGAGAGGACCTCGCGGCGTTTCATCGCGACTACTTCCAGCCGAACGGGATCCTCCTCGGGCTCTGGGGCGACTTCGATTCCACCGAAGTGCGCTCCCTTGTGGAGCGGTATTTCGGGTCCTGGGCGAAGGGCGAGGCGCCCCCCGATCCCATTCCTCCCGTCGATGCGAAGAGAGGCCGCGCCATCGCCTTCGTGGAGAAAGACGACGTCAACCAGACGCAGATTCGCATCGGCCATCTCGGAGGGCGCATCGACGACCCCGACTACTTCGCCCTGTCCGTCATGACGGAGATCCTTGGAGGCGGCTTTTCCTCGCGTCTCTTCCAGACGATCCGCACCCAGCGAGGGCTCGCCTACCGCGCGAGCGCGCGCTGGGGTGCCGCCTACGACTACCCGGGGAGTTTCGTTGCTGCGAGCAGCACCAAGTCCGAGTCGACCGTCGAGACCATCCGCGGCATCGTCGAAGAGATCGAGCGCATCAGCCGGGAGCCGGTGACGGAGGAAGAGCTCCGGCTCGCGAAGGACGGAATCCTGAACTCGTTCGTATTCAACTTCGACGGCAAGGGCGAGATCGTGGGCCGGCTCATGACGTACGACTACTACGGCTACCCGCGGGATTTTCTTTCGACGTACCAGAAGAGCGTGGAGCGGGTGACCGTCGAGGACGTTCGCCGCGCCGCGGCGAAACACGTGCACCCTGAAGAGCTCATCGTTCTCGCCGTCGGCCGCGACGATGATTTCGACGCCCCTCTCTCGACGCTCGGTGAAGTGCGCGCCATCGACGTCACCATTCCCCCTCCGCCCGGAGCCGAAGCAGCTCCTCCCGGCGCCGGAAACGCGGCCCTCGGGGGCGAGCTTCTGCATCTCATTGTCGGGCCGCTCGCCGCGGATGGTTTTGAGGCCTCAGACAATACGGAACACGTCGGTGCTCAGGTACCGCACCGCCTCGCTCAAGACTCGAGGCGGAAGTGCTGGCGGATTCGGTAGCGGAGACGCACCGGACGGCCGTCGCGTGAAGGGGGCTCGAAGCGCCACTCGGAAACTGCCTTCAGAACGGCTTCGTCCAGGATCGGGCCTCCGGATTCGACTACCTGGAGCTCTTCGGGGACGCCGGTCTCGGAGATCACCATCGAGACGGTCACGATCCCGCTCACCTTGCGTTTGCGAGCGGCTTCGGGGTAGCGGGCGAACTCGCCGGAAATCTTCCTCGGCGGGTTGACGCCGGGCTCCCCGAGCTCCGCGACCCGCGGACGGGGCGCGCTCTCCGGCGTCTTGGACGCCGGCCGAGCCGCGGCGACGGGATTCAACCGAGCCACGTAGTGCAGGCTTTCGCCGAGGCGGGCCTCGACCCGGGTGCGGAACGATTCGTGTCCGCGGTGGCGGACTTCGACCT
>Ga0209321_10001193_pt1 | contig 17725 bp, 17 predicted proteins | sample Rifsed16ft4_FD_184012 | JGI IMG/M metagenome (GOLD analysis project Ga0209321, IMG submission 184012) | Soil microbial communities from Rifle, Colorado, USA - sediment 16ft 4 - CSP-I_5_4 (version 2) | ecosystem: Environmental > Terrestrial > Deep subsurface > Rock core/Sediment | place: Rifle...
TTAATGCCATGCGCGGCTTTCATCACAGAGAGCCGGGAATCGTGGGTTTTGGCCTTTTAAACAAAGAGGTCTATATCGAGGTCATAGCAGACCCGTATCATCTGGATATCAAAACGCTGGAGCTGATCTTCAGGACAAAGAATCCGGATAGAATAATCCTCATATCAGACTCGGTAAAAGGAACAAAGATTTCAGAACCAGAGAAAGATCATGGCGTTGTGGATGACACCGGGAGGCTTCAGGGCGGCTCTATGAGCATTATGGAGTCATCACGCAGATTAACAGAACTTGGGTTCAATGAGGTGATTATAAATAACTGCATAACAAAAAATCCTGAAACATATCTTTTTGAGTTGACTTGATGATGAAATCAAGCCCTTATCTGTATATCTGTCTCTATACTCACCTTCAACCTGTTTCCCTCGTTTATAAAGCCTTTAAGGATTACTATATTCCCCCTTTTCATCTCCTCAAATGCCTTGTTTAAACCTGACCTGTTCTTATCAAGCCTCACTATTAATCTTCTCCCAATACTGCCGCATACATAAAACTCAATCTTCCCTTTGGAGATCAACGGCTCGCTGACCACCCTGAAGGAATGTTCTCCATGTATGTCTGTTAAGGAAAGGGTGTCTTTTCTGATTACAAGGTAGGAATATTTTATGGAATCCTTCCGTAAGCCGGTCAACGCGTCTATAGATTTAATCAGCTCAGGCGGATTCCACGGTATATCTTCATGGCACCAGTCTTTTGGATTCTCAAGCGCAGGACAATCTTTATTAATAAGGCATGGGGAATAAATATGAAAACCTTCTTTCAAGAGCTTGTCTCTTACCTCAAGCATCTCTCTCGAAGTATTACGGAGCGCAGGTTCAATAACAATGCAGCTACCGCTGTCATTTAAGAAGTCTTCAATAAACCTTTTTACGATCGCCCACCTTTTAGCAATTCTGTCAGGTTCATTATGTGCCACTTCGCTAAGAATATTAGAGAGTATAATAATGTCGAAAGGCCCGGCAGGAAGATTCTTAACCTTCTCTATGCAGGATTTAAAAGTTTTGATTGAACCTTCGACAGAACATTCATTTCTGAATAAATTAAAAAGAGCTTCTGCATCCCTGAGATTTTCTGAGATGTTGTCTATTGCATAAAAATCAAGAAATGGTTTGTATCCGCTTTGGTGAAAGTATTCTGAAATACCCAGAATGGCTGTCCCAGGTCCTGATCCCAAATCAAGAATCCTTAGCCTGTCTGTCATAAAAATGTTTGCCGGATGCAAGGAAAGCTCTCTCAGTGGAATATGTACCTTGTAAAGGTTTGACGGCAGGAAATAAAGTATATATGCCTTCCTGAGATTTTTATCTTTAAGATATTCAGTACGGAAATTAGCCCTGTCCCTGGTAAACAGATTAGAGAGCCTCGATGTGTTTTCAGCAAGGATATTAAGTTCGTCAGGAGAAGGGTGTGCAGCACTTCTGTATAAATAGTTTAAAAGTATCTTCTGGAGAGTCTCGTTGTTAAACATATTGTGGAATTATGGCAGATCAAAAGAATTGTTTCAAATAATTGCAGGTATATTGGGTAAACTGATTTTGCCCAGAACTACTCTATGTCTTGCACCTGTAACAGAAGGGATGTTGCCGGGTTTATTGTTGAGTGTCAAATAACCGAGGACGGCAAAGCTAAAAGCTTCTTTTGCCTGTAATGGGATACCGTAAGTCGAGACTTTTCTTAACGTAATGCTGTCTTTCTTAAAATTCTCATTTATCAATTCCATAAGAAATTTATTTTTTACGCCTCCACCGGTTAATATAATCTCATCCGGTTGAAATTTGATTATAGCGTCATGGACAGTAATGGCTGTAAGATGCGTGAGGGTTGAGACTATAACCTGATGTTCATATTTTTTGCATGTTTTAAAAATGTCTTTTATCATCCCGGCCCCGAAGGTCTCCCTGCCGGTTGATTTCGGCGGCTTTTTCTTAAAATAAGGGTGGGAGAGGAGTTCATTCAGAAGTTTCGGTGCAGGTCTTCCGGATTTTGCAAATGCTCCATCTTTATCGTATGATTTATTTCCTGCTGAAATAAGCAGCATTGCCTCATCTATTAAAGAGTTGCCGGGACCGATGTCGAATGCAATTGTATCATCCATCTTGTCCCGAACGATAGTAACATTTGCAATGCCGCCTATATTTAATACAGCTTTTACTTTACCGGATTCTTTGAAGAGAAGATAGTCTGCCATTGGGACAAGTGGAGCGCCCTGTCCGCCGGCGGCCATGTCAGCGGTCCTGAAATCGGATATGGTTAATATCCCTGTTTGTTCCGCAATTACTGAGGCCTCACCAATTTGAAGAGTTGAACCAGGTTTTTTACCTGATGGCGGGATGTGGTGTATGGTTTGGCCGTGGGAGGCGATGGCATTTATGTCATTTGAAGTAAAGCCTGTATCCTTAAGCAGTGACAAGACGGCCTTTGCAAAAATATCGCCCAGCTTAAAGTTTAGTCGGCAGATGAGTTCTGTGTTGCCGTTGAATGCCATTCTGATCTCATCTCTCAGTTGTTTGCTGTAGGGGATGTGGAGATGCCGGATTAGTTTGATGTTAATTAAAGGGGGATTAAGGGGGATTTCCACAAGTGCAGCATCCACCCCGTCATGCGATGTTCCTGACATGAGGCCGATGATTCTTGTTATCATTCCTGCCGGATGGGGAGGCTTTCTTTCGGGAAGTGTCCCTGAAATGCCTGCTTTTGTGCGGCTCATTTTCCCAGAGCCTTTCTCAGTGACTCGCCGGACCGTTGCAACAATTCCTTTGCTTCCTCACAATTCAACCCCTTCATATACATCAATATAGCTGTCTTTGCATTTCCACCTGATTTATCAAGTAATGTTTCCGCCTCACTGTTCTCACATCCGGTTATCTCCCCGATTATCCTGAGTGCACGTTTCCGTAGTTTTCTATTAGAAGGAATTACATCTACCATATAGCCCTTATATACCTTTCCAAGTTTAATCATGGCAGTAGTAGATATCATGTTAAGGACTATCTTTGTAGCAGTGCCGGCCTTGAGTCTTGTTGATCCTCCAATAACCTCCGGTCCGACAGGGAGACAGATAATCCCGTTGAGGAAATCATACTCCACATCATTACAGGTAAGTAACCAGCATTTAGCCTTTTGCCTTCTCCCTTCTTTAAGTGCAGAGATGGTAAATGGTGTCTTGCCGCTTGCCGCTATCCCGAGCAGCATATCTTTCTCTCTTATACCGGAAACGGCTTTAACACCTGCATCCTCATCGTCCTCAGCGCCTTCTACTGCTTCAGTGATTGCCTTTTCACCACCTGCTATTATGGCCTTTACTACATGAGGGACAACACCAAACGTGGGGGGGATCTCTGACGCGTCCAGTACACCGAGCCTTCCGCTTGTACCGGCGCCTATGTATATAAGGCTGCCGCCGGATCTTATTGCCGTGACCGCATCATTAATGGCTGACGATATGGAATCCTTTGCACTGTTTATAGTTTTCATAACAAGGAGATTCTCGTAGTTCATAAGATTGATAATCTCATCTACAGGTAAGGCGTCTATAAGTCTGGAACGTGGGTTTATATCTTCGGTGTGCATCACAATATAATATTATCTATTAACCTTGTCTTTCCTATATGTGCTGCAATGGCGATTAATGTACCTTTGCGAACTTCTTTTTCTTCTTCCAGTGTCTCCGGATGGACAATGGCAAGATACTCCAGGTGTGCTGATGGTTCTTCCTGAAATGAGTGTGAGATTATTTCTCTTAATTTCTCCGCACCCTTATTACCGCTTTCAAATAGTGATTGCCCTTTTTTCAGTGTGCGATATAGTATAGTTGCAGCCCTTCGTTCTTCTTTGTCCAGATATTGATTCCTGGAACTCATTGCAAGGCCGTCTGTCTCCCTTATCGTCGGCAGAACGATTATATTCACATCCACATTCAGGTCTTTTACCATTCTTTTTATGATTACTGTTTGTTGAAAGTCTTTCTGTCCAAAGAATGCCATGTGTGGTTTTACGATGTTTAATAACTTTAAGACCACCGTGGATACACCACTGAAATGGCCGGGCCTTGTTTTACCGCACATTATTTCAGAGAGTACTGCAACTGATACATATGTTTTGAATCCTTCAGGGTATATCCCGGATGATGTGGGAGTGAAGAGGATATCTACGCCTGCAGATATTGTTTTTTCTGTATCTCCTCCCATGTCCCGTGGGTATTGATTGAAATCTTCCTTTGGACCAAACTGAACGGGGTTTACAAATATGGAAACTATGACTATATCTGTTTCTTTTTTTGCATGCTCCATGAGACTAAGATGGCCTTGATGTAATGAGCCCATAGTGGGGACAAAGCCGATGGTTTTGCCTTCCTGCCGGAGTTGTGTGACGAGATTATGCATTTCTGAAATGTCTTGTATGACTTTCACCCTGCGATTTGCCTCAGCACTCCCTGTACACATCCACTTTATGGGTATCTTTGAGGTTCTGTAACAGGTCTGTAACTGTCTTGTTGAGCGTGGGATGTATTATGTCCGGCGCTATTTCTACGAGAGGTACAAGGACAAATCTTCTCTTATGCATGTTGGGATGTGGGATTACTAATGCATCATCTGCAATACATTCATCGTTATAGAGAAGTATATCGAGGTCTATTGTCCGTGGTCCCCACATCATTGTCCTTGTTCGTCCCATCTTTTCCTCTATGGCCTGGCAGTGATAGAGGAGTTCATGGGGAGGGATGGTAGTTGATATTTCTACTACGCAATTAAGGAACCAGTCCTGGCCGACATATCCGATCGGTTCTGTTACGTATAACGCAGATGATTTTATTATTTTAACATTTGGCGGATTTTCAAGAAGACGCATAGCTTGTTCAATATGTTTCTTGCGATCGCCAACATTGGTGCCTATACCTATAAATGCCGTTATCAAAGCATCCGCCTGCGCCCACCTCACTAAAATTCAAATTCAGTATCCGCTAACCTTCGCTTGACCTCATTCAATATGCGTTTCTCGTCTGACAGGTCTTTTGCAACAAACGTAGCAGAAAATCTGACGTAGCTCCCCACATCATCCCATGGTACTGATGATATAAGTTTTTCCTTTATCAAAAATTCAGAGAAGTCTTCAGCAGAATTAAAGATTGTTCCTGATTTTGTCCGCTTTGGTATCTTTACATAGAGATAGAATGATCCCTTCGGCATCCTTGCAGAGAATCCAATTGAGTTAAGTGTCTCAACAAGTGCCTTCAACCGTCTTTCATATTTCCTGTTGATCTCTGTTGTAAGTTCCGGATGTTCAAGTGCATAAGCGCCTGCCTTCTGTATAGCCTTGAACTGTCCGGAGTCATAGTTGTCTTTTACAAACCCGTATGCATTTACAATCATTTCACATCCTGCGACAAAGGCGATGCGCCAGCCTGTCATGTTGAATGCCTTTGACAGGGAGTGTATTTCTATGCCGACATCCTTAGCCCCCGGGATTGACAGAAAGCTCAACGGTTTTCCCTCAAACTTCAATGCCGCATAGGCCGCATCATGTACAACAACAATATTATTCTTTGATGCAAACCTGACAACCATTTCAAAAAAATCCTGTGTGGCTGTGCCGCCGGTAGGGTTGTTGGGATAATTAATATAGAGTAACTTTGCTCTTCGTAATATGGAACTATCAAGTGAATCGAGGTCCGGCAGGAAATTATTTTCTTCTTTCAATGGCAGATTGACAACCTCACCGCCATACCACTTTGTATGTGTTCCCATTACAGGATAACCCGGGACAGTCATAAGTGTAATATCACCAGGATTTATAAATACAGACGGGAGCATGGCAAGCACCGGTTTAGAGCCCATCCCATGAACAATCTCCTTCTCAGGACTCAATCCTTTTACTCCGTAAACATTTTCCATATAACGGGCAGCAGCCTCCCTGAACTCCATAATTCCATTGTCAGCATAACCGCGGTTCTCCCAGAGGGAGCACTCTTTCTGCATTGCATCAACCACGACAGCAGGCGCCATGTCATCCGGTTCTCCTACACCGAGGTCAATCAGTTCTGCGCCAGGGTTAGCCTTCAGGGCTGCGGCCTTTGCCCTCTTAATCTTCTCAAACTTATATATCTTGTCTTCTTTACCGAACTTACTGCCGCCTATACGCTCTGCGAACATCGCCTGAATTACATCTTCCATCAACAACTTTCCTCCAAACAAATAAAATTACCATTAAACATTTCTATTTCTTCAGCCCAAGCACATCCAGCATATCATACATGCCCGGTTTCTGTTTCACTACCCACATTGCCGCCCTGACTGCCCCGCGCGCAAAGTTATCACGGCTTTGCGCCCTGTGGGTTATCTCTATCCTTTCACCTGTCCCGCAAAACATCACCGTATGATCACCTACAATATCTCCGGCCCTGATTGACTGTACGCCTATTTCCTTCCTCTCCCGTTCTCCGATAATGCCATGACGGCTGAACTTGCCTACGACGGAAAGGTCTCTTCCCAGCGCGCCTGCAAGTATATGAGCCATCTTCATCGCTGTTCCGCTGGGTGCATCTTTTTTATGTCTGTGATGCGCCTCGATTATCTCAACGTCATAATCATCACCCAGCACCTTTGCGACATCCTGTATAATCCTGAAAACGAGATTTACCCCTACACTCATGTTGGGTGAAAAGACACAGGGGATTTTTTCTGTCAGCCTTTTAAGTTTGGCTTCTTCATCCTTAGTGAAACCGGTAGATCCGATAACCCATGCCTTGCCTGCAGCAGATACCTTTTCCATGTTAGAGATGGTGGCCTGAGGTGTTGTAAAGTCGAGAACGACATCAGCCCTGTCTAAGATATTTTCAAGATCATATACGATTCTGACCCTCATGGGGCTTAATCCGGCAACTTCTCCTGCATCCTTTCCGAATAACGGATGACCTTCCCGTTCTATAGCGCCAACAATCTCAATGCCGTCAGTCTGATGTATTGCCCGTATTATGCTGCCACCCATGCGGCCGGCAGCGCCTGCAACGATTGCCTTGATCATTCAAAGTCTCCGGATTTGTCATTCCCACTAAAGTGGGAATCAGGGTTTTTATACTACACTAATCCATTATCTATTAACACCTGCCGCAACTTTGCCTTATTTGCCTCTGCCATAGAGCATAGAGGCAGTCTCATCTCCTCAGTACACTTACCCATCATCGCAAGGGCTGTTTTGACAGGAATTGGATTTGTCTCGATAAACATAATCTGGTGAAGGTCAAAAATCTCGTAGTGAATTTGCCGTGCACGGGCAATATCTCCTGATGCATATGCATCCCACATATCTCCCATCTTTTTTGGGACTATATTGGCAGTTACAGAGATCATACCTTTGCCGCCGGCAGCAAGTATCGGGAAATTTATCGCATCTTCACCGGACAGTATTGAGAGCCTTTCCCCGCAAAGCCTGTATATTTCACATATCTGAGTCATGGAGCCGCTTGCCTCCTTGACTGCGACTATATTATTTATCTCAGCAAGTCTTGCAACTGTTGATGGGAGCATATTTACCCCTGTCCTGCCTGGAACATTATAAGGGATTATTGGTATGTCAACTTCCTCTGCTATTGCCTTGAAGTGCCTGTATAAGCCTTCTTGCATGGGTTTGTTATAGTAAGGGGTTATGAGTAGGGCTGCATCAGCGCCGCATTCCTTTGCGTATTTTGTAAAATAGATAGCCTCATCAGTACTGTTTGACCCTGTGCCTGCGATTACAGGAACTCTTCCTGCCGCTACTTCTACGGTAAGCCTTACCACCCTGTTGTGTTCATCATTTGACAGAGTAGCAGACTCCCCCGTAGTTCCGCACGGTACGATGCCGTCCGAACCATTGGCGATATGAAACTCGATCAGGTCACCAAATGACTTTTCGTCTATCTTGCCATTTTTGAATGGCGTTATGATTGCTACGATTGAACCATGAAACATTTATCTCTCCTGAATTATATGCAGGGTGGGCATTGCCCACCCTACGGCTACCTGCTACCCAATATAACCTCCCCGCTATATACCTCAACTGCCGGGCCGGTCATATACACATGGTTGTCTTTTTTATCCCAGTTAATATGAAGTTCCCCGCCTGGCAGGTGAACGGTGACGCTCCTGCCTGTTAAGCCGTTCAGGTGTGCTGCGACTGCAGATGCGCATGCACCTGTGCCGCATGCCAGTGTTTCTGCTGCACCGCGCTCCCATACGCGAACAGTTATCTCTTCTTTATTTTCCACCCGGACAAATTCAACGTTTATACGCTTGGGGAAAATGGTATGGTTTTCAATCTTAGGGCCATACTTATCTATGGGGAAGGATTGAATCTCTTCTATGAAAATAACAGCATGAGGATTACCCATAGAAACGCAGGTAATCGAAAAGTCCATGTCTTCTATCCGTAATGGATACCCCATAATCCTGTTTTCCAGGTTAACAGGTATGGAAGGTCCATCGAGTATTGGTTCACCCATGTCCACTTGTATCAGGTCTTCCTTTTTCATCGGCTTGATGATTCCGGCCAGAGTCTCAACAGCAAGTTCACTCTTATCGGAAATGCCTCTGTCCCAGATATATTTTGCAAAACACCTGATGCCGTTGCCGCACATCTCTACCTGTGAACCGTCGGCATTGTATATGTCCATCCTGAAATCTGCTGATCCGGAAGGGTATAGGATAAGTGCCTGGTCAAAACCGATACCGAACCTGCGGTCAGAGTATTTTTTACAGAATGTGCTCAATTGCGGCAAATCCTGATTCCTTGCATCTATCAGAATAAAGTCATTGCCGAGACCGTGCATTTTGGTAAATCTTAGCTTCATCCGAAAATACTCCTAACTGTCCGTCATTCCCCCCGTATCAAATCCTCGTAACTCTCCCTCTTCCTTATAACCGTATACTTATCTCCCTCAACCATGACCTCAGCTACTCTTGGCCTTGAGTTGTAATTGGACGACATGGTAAAGCCATAAGCGCCGGCGCTCATTACTGCAAGCAGTTCACCCGGCTCAGGTTTCATGACATTCCGGTCTTTTGCCAGGAAATCTCCGGACTCACATATGGGGCCGACGACATCAGCCTTGAAAGACGATCCTTCACGCTTTTCTATAGGTATTATTTCATGGTGTGCCTCGTAGAGGCTTGGCCTTATAAGGTCGTTCATCCCGGCATCCACTATTACAAAGTTCTTTGTCTCTCCTGTTTTAAGATACAGCACCCTGGTCACAAGTATACCTGCATTACCGGCAAGTACCCTGCCGGGTTCAAATATCAGAGTACAGCCGGCATCTTTTATCAGGGGCAGAAGTGCCTTGCCAAGTTCTCCCGGATGGGGAGGTTCTTCATCTTTGTATCTGATGCCAAGTCCGCCGCCGGCATCAATATATTTTATGTCAATGCCGGACTCTTTCAATTTCTTCACAAGATCCAGAATCCTTTCCATTGCTGCTACAAATGGGCTCACCTCTGTTATCTGTGAACCTATATGTTTATGGATACCAACTATCTCAATATTGGGCAGGGTAGAGGCAAGCTGGTATTCTTCAATTGCATTCTTTATGGCAATTCCAAACTTGCTCTTCTTCAGACCTGTAGAAATATATGGATGAGTCTTCGGGTCTATATCAGGATTTACGCGAAGAGCAACCCTTGCCTTAAGTGCGAGATTGCCTGCAACTTCATTGATCTTCTTCAGCTCCAAAGGGGATTCTACATTGAACATAAGAATATTGGATTTTAGTGCAAAGGATATTTCATCCTCTGTCTTTCCGATGCCTGCAAAGACTATCTTCTGCGGGTCAATGCCTGCTTTCAGAGCCCTGAACAGCTCACCGCCGGACACAATATCAGCGCCGCCGCCTTCTGAAGCGAAGAGTTTTAATATCGAAAGGTTTGAGTTTGCCTTCACAGCAAAACAGACTATATGAGGTATCCCGGAAAATGCAGCATCAAAAACCTGATAGTGATTCCGTAATGTGTTGGAGCTGTATATGTATACAGGAGTGCCAACCTCCTGTGCAATCTTCCTTATAGATACCTTCTCGCAATAAAGCTCGTTGCCGATATAAGTAAAATCATGCATGAATCTATATTCTCCATATTTAATACACTTCCTCCGCCGGTATCTCAAATAATAACGGATTTATAAGGCCCGACTGGTTTATCTTCTCAATTGCCTCACTGAACGATGCTCTGAGGTTTGTACACTTTATCTTATAAGGATTCACCTTATCCTTTAACGTGCCGAGGTCAAACAGTGTACTGAGGGCAGCCGGTGTAGTCTTTTTGAGATTCTCAAAATTGATTACTATATCCATCTTTGACTTCTCAACTGCCGCAATTATCCTCTGCTTCAGCTCCGATGCACTTATCTTATCCATAGTGCCGTCGAGTTCAATCAGTAACGCCTGTACCTTCGCACTTTTTCGAACCTTGACATACAGGTCATTCCCAACATTGCTTACCTGTTCAGATACATTACCAATAGTTTCCCGCATAGTGCTGAGTGCATTCGGTATCAGTCCCTCCGTCTCTATTGCCGGAAGTCTTCCCTGAAGGTTTTTCAGTGTCTTTGCAAGCGGGGACAGGCTCCCTTGCGGAACACGCTTTACTATCCTCCTGAATGCATAGTTGACAGCGAGACGTTCTAAAATAAGTTTCTTTCTCGGTACCTTCCAGAAACTTGGAAGTACACGTTTGAATACCGATGGCACTGAGAAAAACTTGCGATACGCCCATAAAAACCCTTCCTGCAGAGTCTCAGGACTCATAAGCTTTGGCTGGAATACCACATGCCTTCCATCATAGTTTTCCCATTTCCTGTCAATGATCCTTCCTTCAGCTTCCATCTGTTTGTGTAAATTGGTTCCAGGCAAAGGGGTAAGTATATTAAACATCGTAAGCTCTATCCTGTTGCTTTCTAAAAACTCTACAGTACGTTCAAATACAGTATCATCGTCGTTATCGAATCCGAATATCATTCCTGTCATGATCTGCATTCCATAGTCATGGAACCTTTTGAATTCCTCTCTGAACTTATCAACCTTGTTAAATCTCTTATTTACTGATGCCAGATTATCTGATGATATAGTTTCAACCCCTATAAAGAGGCCGGTGCAACCGCTCTTTGCCGCAAGCTCAAGGAGTTCAGGATCCCTTGCCATGGTCAGGCTCGCCTGACTTCCCCATGTTATCTTAAGAGGAATCAGGGCCTTAAACAACTGTTTGGCATACGCCTTATGGCCTGCAATATTGTCATCAACGAAGACTACGAACTTTTTGTTCAGTTGTCTCACCTCTTCCACTACCTCATCTACAGGCCTGAGGCGGAACTGGTTGCCGCCAAAGACGGTGACAGTACAGAAGTCACAGTCAAAGGGACATCCCCTGCTGGTCTGTACACAGTTCGTTGTCCAGTAGGCCCCTGGCTTTAATAGATCCCTTCGGGGTGTTTGGAGATGCTCAAGGTTTGAAAGCTCTTTTTCTACATACATGGGTTTCATTTCGCCGCGTCTGAAATCCTCTATCAGCATTGGCCATGTCCTCTCTGCCTCTCCTACGACTACACTGTCTGCATGTTGTTTGGCCTCCTCCGGGCACATGCTGACATGTATCCCTCCGAGGACAACCTTCACACCCCTTGCCCTGAACTTAGCGGCTATCTCATACGCCCTCGTTGAAAGAAATGTCATGACAGATATGCCGACAAGGTCTACGTCTGCGTTAAAATCAATATCCTGCACACATTCATCAACTATTTTCACATCTACGTCGGGCGGTGTATATGCTGCAATAGTCGGCATACTGAGCTTTGGGAACCAGAATGCCTTTACATCTTCCGGTTTGTATGCATAGATTGATTTTTTATTTTCCGGGTTAATTAAGAGAACTTTCATTTATACCTCCATCATTAATAAAATTAAAAATTTAATTCATTCGCGTTAACTATGCCTTCCGGCGGCCTTGGGTCACCCTTCCTGCCGCAGCCTGCAATAGTTATCAGTAAAATAAACACAATTATATTTAACAGGGCAATATACTTCAAAGATTATTGTCTTCTATCTCCCTGATCCGTTTCAAAACCATTTCTGTAGCTGTTCCACCTCCTATGCACCTTATGTTAACACTAGCCTCAGGGGATATGATATCATAAATATCCTTCTCAATCATATCAGAAAATTTTTTCAGCTCTGAGAGGCTGATTGCTCTGATCTCTCTGCCGGATTTTATACAGCGGCTCACGAGTTTGCCGGTAATCTCATGGGCTGTCCTGAAAGGCACCCCTTTTACGACAAGATAGTCTGCAACGTCAGTAGCCCACATATACCCAAGGGAGGCTGCACGGGACGTAACCTCCTTTTTTACAGTCGTTCCGGACACCAATTCCGGGAATAACTTCAAGGTAGCCATGATTGTATCAATAGTGTCAAACAGGGGTTCTTTGTCTTCCTGCAAATCCCTGTTATATGTTAATGGGAGACCTTTCATTGTTGTAAGAAGTGAAACAAGGTTCCCATATAGTCGTCCGGTCTTTCCCCTTACAAGCTCCAATATGTCGGGGTTTTTCTTCTGCGGCATCATGCTTGAGCCTGTGCAGAATGCATCAGGGAGTTCTATGAAACTGAACTCCTGAGTGGACCAGATAATCATGTCTTCGCTGAACCTCGACAGGTGCATGCCAAGAACTGCACATGCAGAGAGAAATTCGATAACAAAATCTCTGTCACTGACAGCATCCATACTGTTTTCTGAAATCCTGTCGAAACCCAGTAACTTTGCAACATATTCCCTGTCAAGCGGAAAGGATGTGCCGGCTATGGCCCCTGAGCCCAGCGGCATTGTGTTTACCCTTTTAAGGCAGTCAGCGAATCTTTCCCTGTCCCTTTCAAGCATCTCCCGGTATGCGAGCAGGTAATGGGAAAAGAGGACAGGCTGGGCAGGCTGCATGTGTGTATAGCCGGGCATTACTACACTGATGTTTGTCCGTGCTTTATCTACGAGCGCCTTCTTGACCTCAGATACAGAGGAAATAATATCACCAATTACATCGCGGAGATATAGTCTCAGATCCAGGGCTACCTGGTCATTTCTGCTGCGGGCCGTATGGAGTTTTGCGCCCGAAGGACCTATCTTGTCAGTAAGTCTTTTTTCTATATTCATGTGTATGTCTTCCAGGCCGATAGAGAATGAAAATTTTCCGTCCTCAATCTCTTTTCTGATATATTCAAGGCCGATTACTATTTCAGTAACCTCTCTCTTTTTAAGCACACCTATCTTTCCAAGCATCTTTGCGTGTGCGATGCTCCCTGCGATGTCATACTTGTACAGGCGTTTATCGAAGGATATGGATTCGGTAAACTCTTCAACTACCTTTTCTGTAGGTTTTAAAAACCTTCCGCCCCAGAGCTTCTTTTTTTTCATCTTCCCTGACTCTTCAGCCTCAGCGCATTTATCCTGATAAATCCCCCGGCGTCCTGTTGATTAAATGCCTCGCCTTTCTCAAACGTAACGATCTCCGGTCTGTATAATGACACAGGGGATTTTCTGCCAACCACGATACAGTTTCCCTTATATAATTTTAACCTGGCAGTCCCGGTAACATTCTCCTGAGATGAATCAATGGCGGACTGAAGCATCTTCATCTCAGGGGAGAACCAGTAACCGTAGTATACAGACTCAGCAAATTTCGGTATCAACGAGTCTCTTAAGTGCATAACCTCACGGTCCATAGTGACAGATTCAACTGCACGGTGGGCAATATGCAGTATGGTCCCGCCTGGTGTTTCATATACCCCCCGCGACTTGATGCCGATATATCTGTTTTCTACAACGTCAACACGGCCTATGCCGTTTTCACCACCGGCCTTGTTCAACTCAGAAAGGAGTTGATAAGGTGAAAGCCTCTTCCCATCTATTGCAACAGGTATACCCTTTTCAAATTCTATTTCTACAAATACCGGTTTGTCCGGTGCAGCTTCAGGAGATACAGTAAGCGTAAACATGTCTTCAGGATACGATGCCCACGGGTCTTCAAGTATCCCGCCTTCATAGCTGATATGAAAAAGGTTTGCGTCGCAGCTATAAGGCTTGGCCTTAGTCACAGGCACCGGGATTCCATGCTTTTTTGCATACTCTATCAGGTCGCTCCTTGAGTCGAATTCCCATTCCCTCCATGGGGCTATTATCCTGACAGAAGGGGAGAGCGCAGAGTACGTCAGTTCAAACCTCACCTGGTCATTCCCTTTACCTGTAGCGCCGTGTGATACAGCTCCGGCGCCCTCACGTTGTGCTGCCTCGATCTGCTTCTTTGCAATGAGTGGACGGGCAAGGGATGTCCCCAAAAGATATGTCCCTTCATACACCGCATTTGCCTTTATTGCAGGGAATATATAATCCCTGACAAATTCCTCCCGCACATCTTCAACAATTGCCTTGATTGCCCCTGTCCTGATGGCCTTTTGCTCTATTGCCTTCAAGTCTTCCGCCTGTCCAAGGTTGGCAATAAAGGCTATAACCTCACAGTCATATTTTTCAATAAGCCATTTGATGATTACCGATGTATCAAGCCCGCCTGAGTAGGCAAGGACAACCTTGTTTACGTTCATACTAAAATCCCTCCACCCTCTTGCCATTGCTCATTGCTTTGCACTCATTGCTATTGCTTCCGGTTCCCCATCAGCATTTCAAGGAGGGCCTTCTGCATATGCAGCCTGTTCTCAGCCTGGTCAAATACCACTGACTGCGGGGATTCCATCATCTCATCTGTAATCTCTTCCCCTCTGTGAGCAGGCAGGCAGTGTAATATTATGGCATCGCCTTTAGCCTTCTTCATTAACTCCCTGTTAATCCGGTATTTCTTAAACATACTTTTACGTTTACCCTCTTCCTCTTCCTGACCCATGCTTGTCCACACATCTGTATACACAACATCTGCATTATCAACTGCCTCAAACGGGTCTTCCATAATCTCAATAGCAGCCCCGGTCTCTTTTGCTTTCTGTCTGGCAATTTCTGTTATCCTGTTGTCAGGTTCATACCCTTTGGGTGAAGCAATCCTTATGTGCATCCCCATAACTGCCGCACCTTCAATCAGAGAGTGTGCAACATTGTTTCCATCACCTATATAGGCAAGCCTGATTCCGGAAATCCTCTCTTTTTTCTCAAGTATAGTAAGCATGTCAGATATAATCTGACATGGATGATGAATGTCTGTAAGGCCATTGATAACAGGGATAGACGAGTTACCTGCGAACTCTTCTATCATCTTATGCTCGAATGTCCTGATGACTACCCCATCAAGATACCTTGAAAAGACCCTCGCCGTATCCCTGAGTTCCTCCCCCCTTCCCATCTGGATCTGGTGGGGCGAGAGGTATATTGAATGTCCGCCAAGCTGTAGTGCAGCGACTTCAAAAGAGAGCCTTGTCCTTGTAGACTGTTTTTCAAACAGCAGACCAAGTGTTTTTCCTTTCAGCGGCCGGCATTCAATACCCTGCTTTTGAATAGCCTTAAGTTCTCTGGCCCTGATAAGGAGAGATTCTATCTCTTTTGTAGAAAGGTCAAATATGGTTAATAAATGCCGTGTCATATCCTGATGCCGTTAAACACATCCGTCAGTGTCTCTATTACTTTATCAATATCCGGCTGGCTTACATCCAGCGGGGGTAGAAACCTCAACACCCTTTCCATAGTGCAGTTTATTATGACACCTTTTTTGAGACATTCCCTGACAACATCCTCACCTGCTATATTTAATTCCATTCCTATGAGAAGTCCTTTACCTCTGATGTCCTTAATGATGTCAGGATATTTCAACTTAAGATTATTAAGCTCATCTACCAGGTAACTTCCCATCCTCCTGCAAGTATCAAGGATGATCTCATCTTCTGTGAGGATCTTCATCACCTCAACTGCGGCTGAACATACAAGTGGCGTACCGCCAAACGTAGATGCATGAGTACCGGGTGTAAAAGCAGAAGCAACATGATCTTTGGCAAGCATAGCCCCTATTGGCAGCCCGCCTCCCAACCCCTTTGCGAGCGTCATTATGTCCGGCTCTATGCCGGTGTGTTGATATGCAAAGAGTTTTCCTGTCCTCCCTATGCCTGTCTGTACCTCATCAAGGGCAAGTAAAATCCCGTTTAAGTCGCATATCTCCCTGAGCCGCTTCAGATAATCCCTATCCGGTATATTAACCCCGCCTTCACCCTGAATAGGTTCAATCATGACAGCGGCCGTCTTATCATTTATCGCCTTCTCCACTGCTGCAATGTCATTAAAGGGAACATAAAAGAATCCCGGCACAAGGGGCTCAAAGCCCTTGTGAAACTTATCCTGACCTGTGGCAGTCAGTGTAGCCATTGTCCGTCCGTGGAATGAGTTAAGCGCAGTGATTATCCCGTAGCGGCCGGTTTCCTTTTCCGACGAATATTTCCTGATCAGCTTGATTGCCGCCTCATTAGCCTCTGCGCCGCTATTGCAGAAGAATACTTTGTCAGCAAAGGAATTTTCCACGAGCAGCTTTGCCAGCTTAACCTGTGGTTCGGTATAAAACAGGTTGGACGTATGAACAAGCCTTTGTGCCTGCTTCTGAAAAGCTACTGTCACCCTCGGATTGCAATGACCAATGTTATTGACCGCCAGGCCGCTGACAAAATCCAGGTATTCTTTCCCTTCACCGTCATAAACACGATTACCTCTCCCTTTTACAATAAAGAGGGGAAGCCTCTTATACGTGTTCATTATATATTTCCTGGATTCCTCAAATACCTCATTTGCTGTCATTAGAAATTACCCCTGAAATTACCACAATGAAGAACATCTCTTATAACATAAATGCCCTGAAAAATCAATTGAAAAGATAGATTTTGCACGTATCCTCGCACTTATCCTTGAAAAAAGGGAAGAAAGGTGTTATGTTTAGTTTGTTAAGGTTAGAACTTAACCAATCCAATTCTCAACTAAGCTCATCTTTGTTATATCTGCACGCAGCTATTCTCCTCTATATTTAAGGAGGTTTAATATGCAAGACAATGACAGGATAGAGGAACTGAAGAAGAGTGAAAAACCATTCAGTGAGTCAGAACTTAGATACCCTCATCTGATCGAGAACATGAGCGATGCAGATACTGTTCTGAGAGAAACCATAGAGCAATACAATGCGCTTACTGAGTTAGCCGCTGATGCCATCATTTGTTTAAAATCACCTGACACTGTCTACATGTGGAACAGGAAGGCTGAAGATATGTTCGGATATTCTGCTGATGAGGCAATCAGCAAACCATTACATGAATTGATTGTACCTGAGATATACCGTGAAAAGGCTTATGCAGGTCTCATTGAATTTTACCAGACCGGAAGAGGTGCTGTTGTAGGTAAGACCCTTGAACTTACCGCTCTCCGTAAAGACGGCACTGAATTCCCTATAGAGCTGTCTGTTTCTGCGATGAATATCAGGGGGGAGTGGCATGCCACCGGTATCATCAGGGATATATCAGAGCGTAAGAGACTGGAGAATGAACTAAGGGATAAACTGGATGAGATAGAGCGGTTTAATAAGCTTATGGTAGGTAGAGAGATTAAGATGGGAGAGATGAAACAGGAGATGCAGGCGTTAAAGGAGAGGATCACGGAGCTTGAGGGCAGGGGCGGCACGGCATGAAGGTATA
>Ga0209321_10001208_pt1 | contig 17565 bp, 16 predicted proteins | sample Rifsed16ft4_FD_184012 | JGI IMG/M metagenome (GOLD analysis project Ga0209321, IMG submission 184012) | Soil microbial communities from Rifle, Colorado, USA - sediment 16ft 4 - CSP-I_5_4 (version 2) | ecosystem: Environmental > Terrestrial > Deep subsurface > Rock core/Sediment | place: Rifle...
ATTGATTGCTCAGTGTGTCATGGTGATGTAAAAACAATGGAGAAAATTATAAAGGTTTATTCCCTTAATATGGGATGGTGTGTTTCCTGCCACAGATCAAAAAATGCACCGCTGGATTGCTACACATGTCATAAATAAGGCGCAGGAGATAAATTTTTATGTCAATAGCGGATGAGAGCCAAGATTAGTGTATGAAAAGACGGGAATTTTTTAAACTACTGGGGATAACTGGCGGAGTTGCTGCAACTGGCTCCGCCTGTTCAGAAAAACCATCAAGGCTAATCGTTCCCTATCTTATCCCGCCGGAGGAAATGATTCCCGGCATGCCGTTTTACTACCGGACCACCTGTACCGAATGTCCAGCGAATTGCGGGCAGATTGTAAAAGTAAGGGATAAGGTTTACAACAACCAGCGAATGAACTTTCCCGTAAAGATAGAGGGACTGCCCGGACATCCAGTCAATGACGGCAGACTCTGCCTGCGGGGCCAGGCTTCATTAACAAGGTTATATCATCCTGACAGGCTTAAAAAACCGCTGGTCCGCAAACAAGGTGGGAAACATGAAGAAACCGTATGGGATGAAGCATTTGCAAGGATAGCCGCGGCGTTAAAAGAATCAGATTCTTCAGGGAGCAGGAATTTCTACCTTTCTGGCAGGATCACCGGGTCCCTATCAAGGCTCATTGACCGGTTCTGTAAAAATCTTGGGATCGTAAGACTGGCAGAATTTGAGGCCTACAGCCATTCCGCAATCAGGAAAGCAAACAAGATCCTTTTCAATTTCAACGATATCCCATTGTACCGGATAGAGAATGCCGATTTCCTTCTGACAATCGGAACCGATATCATTGATACCTTTGTAAGCCCTGTCTCGTATTCCCTCCGGTTTGCGAAAGCAAAGGAACAGAACCATCTTAAATGGATTCATCTTGAACCCCACATTTCTCTCACCGGCATAAGAGCAAACAGAAGGCTGGTGATAAATCCAGGGAGTGAACTGTACCTTTTAATATACCTGCTCCACGAGATAGTTAATTCAGAGCATTATAAAAATAGTCTTTCGCCAGAAATAACAAAATTGCTCCCGTCTTCATCTGCTGGAACTATTGCTGAGAAAACAGGGCTGAAAACAGATGAAATTGAAGAAGTTGTTAAAAGCCTGAAAAAAGCCAAAAGACCACTGATGATAACCGGGGGCATATCAACAGGCAATTCATCAGGGCTTGACGCTGCCCTTGTGTGCGGATTGATTCAGTGGGCAACAGGAATGATTGGCAACACGATTGACTTTTCAGAGGCAGAAAATTATTCCGCGGTAGGCTCATTCCTTGATGTTGAGAAATTTTCAAGGGAACTGGGAAATAACGCTGCGGGAGTAATATTTCTTTCGGGAATAAGCCAGAGACTGCCAGAAATTGACATCAAAAAAGCAAAATTATCAATCGGATTAGCGGATCTACCCGAAGGACTGATTAAGGCGTGCGATATTATACTCCCAGTTTCCCATGCCCTGGAGTCATGGGGCGATGCAGAACCGCGAAAGGGAATAATTTCCCTGATCCAGCCAGTTATGGAACCGCTCTACGGCACGCTATCCGCAGGGGATATACTCCTTAAAATTCTGGAGCAGAAGGGAAATGAAAAAAGATTAACCTATCATGAATATCTTTTGCAGGAATGGGATAAAACAGGGGATAAGAAATTTGTAAAAGAACTTCTGGAAAAGGGATTTTTTAAGGGAAAAAAGTCCGGCGCCAGCGTTGTTCTTAACCATGAATCTGTATTATCCTCGCTGAAAGCGTTTAAACTTCCTGAAGTAAAAACTGAATCAGTGCTCATTATCGCGCCATCCTTAAGAACCTATGACGGGAGATCCGCGGGATTACCCCTTTCATACGAGGTTCCTGATCCTGTTTCAACCATTACTTACAGCAGATGGATAGCAGTTTCCGAAAGCAAAGCAGAAATACTGGGTATCAGGGATGGCGATGAAGTTATTGTTTCCGGAGATGGGCTGGACTTAAAATTGCCGGTAAAGGTCCTGCGCGGAATAAATGAAAGATGCGCCATGATTCAGATTGATATGCTGGAGAGTGTTATCCCTTTATATGACAGCAGGACCGGAGAGATGAAAACCATCATTGAAGGAATAAAAATTACAAAAACTGGCGTCAGAAAATATATTCCAATATTATCTGGTTCAACTAATGCGGAAGGACGGGGAATCATCCCTTACCCTGAACATAATAAAAAACATGATACAGTAAAGAAAAGTCTTTATCCTGAACCAGAACATAAGAATTACCGCTGGGCAATGGCGATTGACCTGACCCTGTGCACAGGATGCTCTGCCTGCGTGGCAGCATGCTATATTGAAAACAACATTCCAATTGTGGGAGAAAAAGCGCATCTGGAAGGCAGGGAGATGTCCTGGATCAGGATTGAACCGTTCTTTGATAGCAGTGACAGACTTTATTTTATTCCAATGCTTTGCCAGCAGTGCAGCTATGCTCCATGCGAAAGTGTATGCCCGGTCTTTGCAACATACCATAATCCCGAAGGCCTTAATGCTCAGATCTACAACAGGTGCGTGGGAACAAGGTACTGCGCAAACAACTGCCCTTATAAGGTAAGAAGGTTCAACTGGTTTGATCATAAAGGGGCGTCACCGCTGGATCTCATGCTCAATCCGGACATCTCCGCAAGAGGAAGGGGCATAATGGAAAAATGCACATTCTGCGTACAGAGAATCAGGCTGGCACACGATATAGCCAAGGATGAGGGAAGAAAAATCAGCGAGGGCGACGTATTACCTGCCTGTAACCAGACTTGCCCAACCGGGGCAATCACATTCGGAAATATTCTTGATAAGGAATCAAGTATACACAAACTTGCTCATTCATCCCGAGTCTACAGGATTTTTGAAGAATTGGGAACAGAGCCAGCTGTGTATTATTTGGGTCCGGAGCGAAAAGAAAATGGAGACAAGTAAAGAAAAAATTAGTCGCAACCAAACAATAGAAAGGGATGTGCTCTCTGTTTCAGAGAAGACCGGCTCATGGTACTGGCTGCTCCTTTTTTTTACGGTATGCCTTACAGCTTTGGGCTTTATCATGTGGGGAAATCAGATATTAACAGGGATGGGGCTGGCAGGCAAAAACAACCCTGTTGGATGGAGGTTTTATATCACTAACTTTGTCTTCTGGGTCGGCATTGCCCATTCCGGAACGCTGATCTCCGCGGTTTTACTTCTTTTTCGCGCCAGGTTCAGGAGCAGCTTTAACCGGGCAGCGGAAGCAATGACGGTGTTTGCAGTTATGACAGCGGGGCTCTTTCCGCTGATACATCTCGGCAGGGCATGGAAATTCTACTGGCTTTTCCCCTACCAAAATCAGCGGTTGCTCTGGGTGAATTTTAAATCCCCGCTTATATGGGATGTTTTCGCAGTGTCCACATATTTTACTGTCAGCGTTGTATTCTTTTATGTGGGAATGATTCCGGATCTCGCAGTAGCAAGAAAGCATTCCCTGGGCATTAAGAAGTTATTTTACAGCATCCTTTCCTTAGGCTGGCAGGGAACGGAATTGCAGTGGAAACATTACAGGTGGCTATGCATATTTCTTGCAGCTTTTGCCACACCACTCGTCGTCTCCGTTCATTCGGTGGTCTCATGGGATTTCGCAATGAGCCTGATCCCCGGCTGGCACACCACCATCTTTGCTCCCTACTTCGTATCAGGGGCGATATTTTCAGGAACCGCAATGGTTATAACTCTTGTGGTCCCGATGCGCAAAATCTTTTCCCTTGAAAAATACATAACCGAGGACCATTTTGAAAACATTGCAAAGATATTGATCGTTACCTCACTGATTGTAGGATATGCATACATAGTTGAACCTCTACTTGCAATATACAGCGGAAATATCTTTGAGAAAAGCCAGTTTTACTACAGATTCTTCGGTGAGCACTGGTTTGCAGCAGGAATAATGCTTACCTGCAATGCAATCCTGCCGGCAACCCTTTTTGTAAAAAAGTTGAGAAGAAATATCAAGTACCTGTTTATTATGTCCATCTTTGTGAATATCGGCATGTGGCTTGAAAGATACGTGATAATCGTAACATCCCTGTCCCACGATTACGACCCGTATGCCTGGGGTACATGGTTTAAACCGACATACACCGAGCTGGGAATCACTATTGGCAGTTTCGGGTTATTCTTTACACTATACCTTCTGTTTATCAAGTTTCTGCCAATTCTTTCAATAAGCGAAATAAAAGAGGTCTCGGAATGAGCCAGCATTTTGTCTTTGACGAAAAAAATGTTTTTTTGAATAAATTAAGAGAACTTCTTAAGAGCGGTGTCCCACAGAAAAATATAAGCGTCATAACTCCTTATCATGTTCATGAAGTGGATGAAATACTTGTTTCAGCCCCGAGCAAACTCAGAATTTTCACCTTTGCCGGCGCACTTCTTGGCGGCATAGCCGGGTTTGCTTTCCCTATATATACTACTCTTTCCTGGAAGATTAATGTTGGCGGAAAACCAGTAGTTTCCATTCCTGCTTTTGTAATTATAGCCTTTGAACTTACGATTCTTTTCGGAGCGCTTGCAACCTTCTTTGGATTTCTGTTATTCTCAAAACTTCCTGTTCTGAAGCAGATAATTGACCCGGTAGATTATGACAAACAGTTTGTGATCCTGGTTAAAAACGGGGAAAAGTAGATGGATCAGGGAAGAGTTAACACACGGAATGTCATCAGGATTTCAGCAATAATCGCAGGGATACTATTTATAACTGAAAGCCTCTTCAGGCAAAGGGGCGATGGGTCGTTGCTGCTTACGCTTCTATTCTGGAAATCCTTAGTTGACGGGTGCATTGCCTTTGTTGCCGCTGCCGAATTATCAAAGGGGAAATGGATCCTTCCTGTTAAAAATGCACTGCTTTCCTTTTATCCAATGCTTTTTGTGCTGTCTGTTTTTTTCATCTTTCTGCTTTTTCAAGTGGATATTTATCCGTGGTATTCAGACGGCGGGGTGTGGTTCAATAAAAACTTCTTCGGAGCGCGCAATTTTATCATACTCTTGATTCTTTATGTCGCGGGCAGAAAATTCGCAATAGAATCCCGTCGGGAAGGAAATAGAAAAAACTTCTACGCAGTCATATTCCTGTTTTTCTTTGTGGTTTCTCAGTCTATGGTGGCATTTGACTGGGTTATGCCCCTGGAATATCCATGGTACAGCACACTCTTCGGCGGTTACCATTTTGTTGAATCGCTTTATTCGGGCATCGCAGTTGCCGCCATACTCTGTTTCATAATTTCACGAAAGGCTGCCGGAAAAAACATCCAGCCGGTGGGAAGAACGCTCTTTGATACAGCAACCATGCTTTTCGGATTCAGCCTGCTCTGGGCAGGACTCTTTTATTCCCAGTATCTCGTTATCTGGTACGGAAACCTGCCTGAAGAGATATCCTTTCTTGTAAAGAGGATTTCTCTGCCATACATGAGAACGCTATCGTATTCAATTTTGATAGAGCTTTTTGCCGTTCCCTTCTTAATCCTGCTGTCCAGAAGGGTCAAATCAAATCCCCCGCTCGTTTTTATTACAGCACTCGTAGTTCTCACGGGCATATTCACAGAGCGGCTCGTATATCTTCTTCCGGCAGTCTCTCTGGATCCATTGAGGCTGCTTATCCAATTTGCCGGCATAGGCACTATTTCCATTTTGATCCACAAAAACAAAATCATTAATTCCTCTTCATAGAATTAAATATATCTTTACTCAAAAACCCTCAGGCATTAGAATCAGTTCCTTGTGGTAATGGATGATTTGAAATATTGGCTCGCCTTTAATGAGATCACTGGACTTGGTCCAGTCAGAATAGCCAGACTGCTTGAAGCATTTAAAAGCCCTGCTGAGGTCTTCAGTTCCGGCAGAGATGAACTTATTTGTATGGGGGGACTTTCCCGTTTATTAGCAGAAATGATTAAAAAATTCAACGACTGGGCTAAAATAGAAAGGGAGATAAAATTCCTGGACAAGCATAATTTCGGGGTGGTCACAAGAGCGCAAAGAGAATATCCAGAAATGATCAAAACCATATACGATCCGCCGGTCATATTCTACACAGCTGGCAATGTTGAATACCTGAACACAAAATGTATTGCAATGGTTGGCAGCAGGGAACCGACTCCATACGGAAGGGAAGTAGCAAGAATGTTGGCAAAGGATCTCTGTGGCGCAGGATTAACAATAGTGAGCGGATTTGCAGCAGGAATAGATTCGGAAGCTCATTCAGCAACACTTGAAGCTGGGGGAAGAACAATCGCTGTATTCGGATGCGGCATAGATATCGTCTATCCTAAATTTAACAAAACCCTTTATAAACAGGTTTGTTCAGGGGGACTTGCTGTTTCGGAATTTTCGCCCGGCGTCAAGCCCCTGAGGGAGAATTTCCCAAAGCGGAACCGGATAATAAGCGGACTGAGTCTTGGGGTTGTCGTGATTGAAGCAGGCATTGACAGCGGCTCGCTCATTACAGCAGAATCTGCCATTGAACAGGGAAGGGAGATTTTTGCAATACCAGGAAGAGTTACATCAGAAAAAAACTCGGGCTGCCATAAATTAATAAAATCCGGCGCAAAGCTTGTGGAGAACGCAGATGATATACTGGAGGAACTTGGAACATTCAGAAAAAATTTGCCTAAAAAGAAAGTCCAGATAGAATTAAAAATGGATCCAGACGAAAAGAACGTCGTGGAAACATTAAAAGGCGGCAAGAAACAGATTGATATTATAATAAGAGAATCCAATCTGCCCTCATCCAGCGTCACAAGCATCCTGACAAAACTGGAGATTGAGGGGGTTGTGACTCAGCACGCCGGAAAGATATTTGAACTGAGGTGTACATAGATGGCAAAAAATTTACTCATAGTTGAATCGCCTGCCAAGGTCAAAACCATCAAGAAATTCCTCGGCAAGGATTTTGAAATAAAGGCATCCATGGGGCATGTGAAGGATCTGCCTGGAAGCAAGCTGGGCGTTGACGTTGAGAATAACTTCACACCGACTTACATTGTCATTCCGCAGAAAAAGAAAGTCCTTTCGGAATTGAAAAAAAGCGCAGAAAAAGCAGAGAAGGTCTTTCTTGCTCCGGATCCTGACAGGGAGGGGGAAGCAATTGCCTGGCACGTAGCTGAGGAAATCAGAAAGCCAAAAATGGAGATATGGCGGGCAACATTTAATGAGATAACGAAAAAGGCGGTTCTTAATGCCATCAATAATCCAATGCCGCTGGACGAAAAAAAATTCAATGCGCAGCAGGCAAGGAGAATACTGGACAGGCTCGTTGGATACAAAATCAGTCCGCTTCTCTGGCGGAAGGTAAAGATCGGATTAAGCGCCGGCAGAGTCCAGTCCGTTGCACTAAAGATTGTATGCGAACGGGAAAAGGAAATAAGGGAATTTAAAACAAAGGAATACTGGACCATAGAGGTCTTACTTGAAAAAGATGGCAAATCATTCTGGACAAAAGTCATCAAATTCAAAGGCAACAAATTAGAAATAAACACAAAAGATGACACCGAGAAAATCGCAAAAGAAATAAAGAACGGGAAATTTATAGTTGAAAATGTCCAGACCAGGGAGAGGCGGAAGAATCCCTCGGCGCCTTTTATCACAAGCCTTCTCCAGCAGGATGCATCCGGAAGGCTGCGGTTCTCCCCCAAAAAAACCATGCTGCTGGCCCAGAAACTGTATGAGGGAGTTGATATTGGAGAAGAGGGATCTGTTGCGCTCATAACCTACATGAGAACAGATTCATATAGAGTCTCTCACGAGGCAATTAACTCGGTCAGGCAATATATTGATAAAAAATACGGCACACAATACCTGCCGCAATCACCTAATACATACAAAGCGCGTTCAAGCGCACAGGAAGCCCATGAAGCAATCAGACCTGTATCTATGGATTACCCGCCTGAAAAGGTTAAAGAATATCTGGATAAAGACGGCTTTGCCCTTTACGAACTTATATGGAACAGATTTGTCGCCTCACAGATGCAGCCAGCCCTTTACGATCAGACTTCAATAGATATATCGGCTGGGAATTACCTTTTAAGAGCGACGGGCTCAGTACTTAAGTTCCAGGGGTTTCTTGCAGTATATTCTGAGTTAGAAGAGAAGGAGAGCGAAACAAAGGAAGACGAAAAAGCGGTCTCCTTTCCTCAAATGAAAAAGACGGATGAACTTTCCTTCAGGGACATTAAGAATGAACAGCACTTTACGCAGCCTCCGCCACGCTACACAGAAGCGATGCTTGTCAAAGAACTGGAGGAGAAAGGCATTGGCAGGCCATCAACCTACGCTGCCATTGTAAGCACAATACAGGAGAGAAAGTATGCGGAGAAGCAGAACGGCAGGCTCGCGCCGACAACCCTGGGGTTTGCAGTAAACCAATTGCTTATTGAAAACTTTCCCGATCTTATCAATGTTGAGTTTACCGCAGGAATGGAGGAAGGACTTGACAATGTTGAAGATGGGAAAATTGATTGGCTCTCTCTCCTGAATAATTTTTATACCCCTTTTAAAACAGACCTTGAAAACGCCACAGCAAACATGCGAAGTCTAAAAGCAGAGGGCGTTCCAACTAATATAAAATGCGAAAAATGCGGCGGCACTATGGTCATCAGATGGGGCAAAAATGGGGAATTCCTCGCATGCTCAAAGTTCCCCGACTGCAAAAACACAATGAACTTTACTACTGATGAAAACGGCAATATAGTTCCGGAAAAAGATAAAAGCACAGACATGAAATGTGACAAATGCGGAAAGCCAATGGTGCTAAAATCAGGACGGTTCGGGAAATTTCTTGCCTGCAGCGGTTATCCGGAATGCAAAAATATCAAATCTATAACTTCAGGGGTAAAATGCCCTGAATGCGGAGGAGATCTGCTGCAAAGAAAAGGCAAAAGAGGCATGAGTTTTTATGGATGTTCCAAATACCCTGATTGCAAATTCACAATAAAATCAATGCCCATTCCTGAAAAATGTCCTGTATGCGGCTATCCGTTCCTGATAAAAGCGGGAAAAAGTCAGAAGAACATCTGTCCAAAAAAAGATTGCACTTACGGAAAGGATTAAAAACATTTGAAATTATATTGTGTTATGCTATATTCTTTCTATCGTTAATTTGCCGGAGAAATTATAGTGTTATCAAATCTAATTCTTATATTTTCAAATGATTCATCTCTGAGTAACCAGTTAAAAAGAGCAGCAAGAAAATCTCACTTTTATGTAAAAATTATTGATTCGGCCGAAGATTTATTTAAGATCGTAAAAAAGAAAAATTTCCTCTCCATTTTTATTGATTACAAGGCTATTAACAATTCTCTGGATTTTACCCCTGACAAACTGCTTTCTATTTCTTCTGAATCGCTTATTCATATTGTAATATCCACACATAAGATAGAAGAAGCAATAACCACATTCCGGGGAAAGCCTTTTGATTTACTCAAAAAACCACTCAACCCGCTGGAAACCGAGAGGGCAATGTTAAGACTGAGATGGATAAAGAACCTTTTCAACAAAACCACAAGGGGATTACTTAACGGGAACAGTATTGAATCTGTTCCTTACAAAGACGGGCGCAGGATTGATAACGTTGCCCTTGAAGAACTTGTTGAATTAAAATTGAAGCAGATAATTAAAAAACTAAATCTTGACACATTGAAGGGACTCTACAAGATATTTCTTGAACAGGTCGAAAAACCGCTTTTTAAAACTATCATGGATAACACCGGTTTCAACCAGATAAAGACAGCGAAAATCCTTGGCATTAACAGAAATACTCTGCGAAAAAAAATTAAAGAATACGGGATAAAAGTATAAATGGAAGCGAATCTCTATCTTTTGATAATTGTTCTGACTGCGCTCCTGGGCACAAGTATTCCATTCCTAATCAAGCCATCGGGACAGGGATTCCTCATCTTTCTATATCTGAGCGGAGGGGTACTCTTAGGCGTGGCATTTTTCCATATGTTGCCCGAATCAATAGAGATAACAGGGCCAAAAGCCTCATATTTCATATTACTGGGAATTTTGCTTCTTTTCGGAATAGAAAGGTTCGCGACCATTCATCCCTGTGAACTTGAAGAATGCGAAGAACATACCATCGGCATACCAGCCTTTATCGGCTTCTCTTTACATAATTTTATGGACGGTATTGCCCTGGGCGCAAGCATGCATGTCATAGATCTTACATTTATGATCTTCTTTGCAATAATGCTCCATAAGTTTCCCATGTCCTTTGCTCTTACGACATTCCTCCTTAAGGAAGGCTTCAAACGGCACACCGCTATGTTTATGAATATTGCCTTTGTATCAATGATTCCGCTCGGGACATATTTTGCATACAGATTCCTGCCAGATTCTAAACCTGAATTAATCGCATACGCACTTGCATTCTCAGCCGGTTCATTCATCTACATCTCCCTCGGGGATATTGTCCCTGGTCTTCACAGACCCAATCAGCCCAAATTACTCAGCACGTTATCGCTGTTACTTGGAATTTCCATCATGTCTGTTTCAAAATTAATATATAAATAACAAATGGAGGGGAAGTATGAAAAACGAAGTTTTATTGCAGTCAAATCTCCGCGGTATAAAAATGCCGAAACATGGAAAGGTGCGGGATATCTATGAGTTAGAAGATAAACTGCTGATAATCGCAACGGACAGAATCTCTGCATTTGATGTAATTCTACCGAACGGAATTCCCCAAAAAGGGCGCGTATTAACTCAATTGTCAAAATTCTGGTTTGACAAATTTAAAAATATAGTCAGAAATCATCTTATATCCACAGATATATCAGACCTCCCGGATCGTCTTAAAAAAGAGGGAGAAAAAATGGCAGGAAGATTTATGCTTGTCAGGAAGGCAGAACCACTCCCAGTTGAATGCGTAGTCCGTGGATACCTTTCCGGGTCCGGATGGAGCGACTACAAAGAAACGGGTACGGTTTGTGGCATAAAACTCCCACCCGGATTGAAGGAGTCCGACAGGCTAAAGGAACCAATTTTTACACCAGCAACAAAAGCCGATCTCGGTGCCCATGACGAAAACATAGGTTTCAATTCGGTGAAAAAAAACGTTGGAGAAAAGACTGCGGAAAAGATAAAGGAACTAAGCATGAAAATATATTCCGAAGCAAGGGAATATGCTGAAAACAGGGGAATAATAATCGCCGACACAAAGTTTGAATTTGGGATTGTGGATGGAGAAATTATTCTCATTGATGAGGCGCTGACTCCTGATTCCTCCAGATTTTGGCCTATGGATGAATACAAGCCCGGAGGAGCACAGAAGAGTTTTGATAAACAGTTCGTAAGGGACTACCTTATCAGCATAAACTTTAACAGAAAACCTCCTGCACCCGAATTACCTCCGGATATAGTCCAAAAAACAATGGAGAAGTACCTTGAAGCATACAGAAGGCTGACCGGAAGCAATCTATTATAATAATTTATTCTACAGAGGCTAATTTATTAAAAAATAAGTAGTTTTTAGACGATCTGGCACCACTACACCCAAAATCTGCGCAATTATTTACTAATCCTCACGATAAATAATATAGGAGGTGCAATATGACTGAAAGGATAAAACCTGCAATACCAGGAATTTCCTATTCTTACAGCAAGGTTGCCGGCACGGAAAGAAAGGACAGAAAGTCAACCTTTCAAAAGGCAATTGACGGCGGCAAAGCAACGCTTTCAGCCACAGCGGGGGCTGTTCTTCCTGCAATCGCACTGAGTGCTCCGCCCACAGTGGGGGGAGCAGTGCTCACAGCATTCGTTGCAGGTTCAAGTAAACTCGGAGAAAAAAAGGAACAGATGCTCAGCGAGACTGGATTTTCAACTGGGAATAATATCACCTGGCAGGATAAGGGCATGCAGTATCTAATGATGCAGATGGAAATACAGGATGAAACAAGGAGGTTTACCACGCTCTCAAATATTATAAAGGCACGGCACGATGCCGCCATGAGCGCAATAAGAAACCTGAGGGCATGAGGCTTAGATTAAAACTTGGTTTATCAGAAGAAGCCATGAGTATTTTTCTTGAAGCTGGGTTTATCCTGTTTTCTGCCGGCAGACTGGATGAGGCTTTGGATATATTTACGGGATGTATTGAACTCCTCCCGGAATCGGAAATCCCGCTGATAGGGATTGCAAGATGTTATATGGCAACCGGAAATACCTATAGGGCTATGTTATGGACGGAGAGAGCGATTAACAGTAGACACAGAAGCCGATTCGCCGCATTTACCCTGGCGGAGATTTATTTAATTCATGGAGAAAGAGAAAAAGCTCAGCATATCCTTGAGGCCTTTACAGACAGCGCGCTCAAAAAGCCTTTTGTTATCTGGAGGCAGAAACTTTTAACCATGCTAAATAAAACAAAAAATAGACATGGATAAATTATTGATATAAAATAAATTAAAGTGAAAATTAATTCAAAATTCAGAGGACATAGCCCAATATCCCACATTGATAAAAGCACCGCAGAAAAAAAGGTGAAATTTCCCGAAACAAAACCTCCCAAAAACTCCCAGCCAGCGGTTGTAGATGAAATACGCAGGGAGATCAGAAATGGAGAGATTAAGACTTTTCACGATGTAGCAAAAAATTTGTCATCCTTCTTTATAAAGGAAGGCATAGGAAAAAGTTTAGGAGAAAGAGATCTTAAAAAAATAGTAGAAGTAGTGACAAAAACAATAGAAGAAGATCCACTTCTATCACAATTTATCAGGAAAACCTTTCCTGAAATAAAATAATCAAGAACTAACTAATGGCGCTGCAGGCATGTCTTTGTTCAATCCGCAAGATTTTTAAAAATGTAAGCGTTCTTCCCTGGCTTGACGGTAATTATCTCCTCGTGTTTTAATTCCGCAAGAGGATTTTCAAAAAACAAAGAATGTCCCCCTTCTTCAACCTTAATATTAAGCAAGGGCGTTTCTCCTATTTTTTTACCATCAATGTATACATATGCCCATGGAGAAGAATTTATATTAAGGCTGCCGCTGCCTGTTATTTTTTCTTCTGGCATTTTTTCATTATTCTTATTTATTTTTTGAGGAATTGCAGATGTAATCTCACTGTCCATGGAAGTCGGTTTATCCTTAATGAAAAATTTATATATAAACCATCCTGATGCCATTGACGCCATTAACATAAATACCATTCCCAATCTAACAAAGAATTTTAAACTTGGACTATGATTAATCATAACCGTATGTGGTTCAGTGCTTTTTTCAACTGTCTTCTTTGTTACAGATTCCGATTCGTCATCAAACATTTTTTTTAATTCTGTCTGCGGATCACCACCGTCTTTTTTAATCAAAAATTCTGTTAGCGTCTTTCTCAATTCTTCTGCTGAAGCATACCTGCTTGCAGGGTTTTTTTTCAAACCCTGCAGGATAATTTTTTCAATTTCCGCAGGAATAGATGACTTTAATAAAGAAGCCGAACCAATTATACACTTGATCACGTTTTCCATTATCTCATATTCCGTATTGCCTGCGAACGCTGGCCGGCCGGTTACCATCTCGTAAAAAACCCCGCAGAGGGAAAAGATGTCGCTCCTGTGATCCAGATCTGTACCCCCAACCTGCTCCGGAGACATATACGGATATTTTCCCTTTATAAAACCAGCATGAGTTTTGGACAACCGCAACCTCGCTTTTGCTACACCAAAGTCGGCTAATTTAACAATACCATCCCTGGAGACAAGAATGTTATGCGGACTGATATCCCTGTGCACTATTTCAAGAGACTTGCCATCCTCGCCGCTCTTCGTATGAGCGTAGTGCAGAGCATTTGCGACCTCCCTGATAATGTATGCTGAAACAAAATGATTATATCCCAGCCCTTTTTCCCAGACCAGCCGATTCAGTCCCCCCAAGTCAATCCCGTCTACAAATTCCATACTGATATAATAGTTGTTATCTATTTTCCCTAAATCAAAAATCTGTACAATGTTGGGATGGTTGAGATAAGAAGCTATTTTACCTTCATCAATAAACATCTTTAAAAATTCTTCATCAATAATCAGATGTTTATGAATGATCTTAATTGCAACAATTTTTTCAAACCCGCCGAAACCAAATGCCTTCGCCTTATAGACATTCGCCATTCCACCGCTTGAGATTAATTCTGTAAGCAGGTATTTCCCAAAAGGAGAAGGCAATTGCATTCTGTTTGATTATAATGATTCATCTTTTTTGTCAAGATAATTTGTAAATTCCTTTACAGTTATATAAAAACAAAAAACCCCTTCTTTTTGGAAGGGGTTTTTGCCAAATAACAGAGAACAAATTACTTGCCCTGTTCTGCTGGCGCTGATGGTACCGGTTGTCCTTCAGGCGCAGGCTGTTCTGCCGGTGCCGGCTGCTCCATTGGCGCCACAGGCGGAGGTGGTGGCAGAGGTTCCTCCTTCTTCTTGCAAGCAGAGAGCATAAGTAGCGCAGCAATACCAATAGCTGAAAACAGTGTTACTATTTTCTTCATCTTTAATCGCCTCCTTCTTTTATAATTTTAAACTTAATCATTGTATACAGATTCAATCCGTACATATTACCATTTCATGATATCTTCAATTTTATTGTGGATCTCCTGCGGTGTCCATATATTTGCCTTTTCCGCCCCATCGTTAATCTTCATTTCATACATGAAGAGCTTGTTTCCCTGAACACCAAAAATCTTGCCGGTTATCTCCTGTGCCAAATCTGTAGCAAGATAAACAACGATAGGCGAGATACATTCTGGCCCAAGGTCATCTCCCATTCCCTGGAACATTGGAAGATCTTCGGTCATCCTGGTCTTTGCCACAGGAGCAACGGCATTGCAGGTAATACCGTATTTCTGTCCCTCAAGGGCTATCACCCGCGTGAATCCGTATATGCCGGCCTTTGCTGAGGCATAATTTGACTGACCAAAATTGCCGATAAGACCTGACAGGGACGATGTATTGATTATTCTGCCCTTAATCCCGTTCTCCTTCATGAACATAATCGCTGGTTGCGTGCAGCAAAAGGTACCCTTAAGATGAATCTGGATCACCAAGTCCCATTCCTGTTCGGTCAGTTTGTAAATGGTCTTATCTCTTAATATTCCGGCATTATTGACAAGGATATCTATCTTCCCAAAGGACTTTATAGCTGTCTCTACAATATTCTTACCGCCCGCAACAGTTGCAACAGAATCATAATTCGCAACAGCCGTACCGCCCGCAGCCTTTATCTCTTTTACCACATCATCAGCAACTTTTGTCGGAGTTCCTTCCCCATGGCGGTTAGTGCCAAGGTCATTAACAACCACCTTTGCCCCTTCCTTTGCAAATGCCAGCGCATGAGATTTACCTATACCCTGCCCTGCCCCAGTAATTACTGCTACCTTACCCGTAAGCAACCCCATAATTATCCTCCTTTATTAAGATAATATTGATTTATACCCCAGATAGAAAACATGTCAAATGATTTCTGAAATTAATATTTGTTGTTTCAGCATCTCAATATATTGTGTCCCATGCTGAAAAAAGGAATAGGACAGATCGCTCAATCTGTCTCTTTGAGATAATTTATAATATCTTCTTTGATCTTACTATATTTTTCCTTAAAAGAATTAACCTTGGATAGTAATATCCTGTTTTCTTCCTGCAACTTTTTAATTTTCACTTCTGTGGTAATTGAAAGTTCATTGAGTTTTTCTATCATATCCTCCTGATCACTGACTTTCTTCTCAAGTTCAACTTTCTCCTGCATGACTGCAAGCACCTGTTCCTGCATTTGAGAAAACTCCTCCTCTGTCACATGAAACCCGAGAAAATTATTTATTTTCTGGAGAAGGAAATCATCTGTAAATGGTTTTCTTATATAGTCTTCCGCTCTAACCTTGAGTTTTTTATGTTTTTCAAAACCACCCTCAGCTGTATTGTCTGACGTTATTATTAGAGGAATAGATTTTAACTCTTCATTCTCTTTAATTTTTTTGCAGACCACATATCCGCTCATATCATCCAGTTCAACAGAAAGTAGGACAAGGTCGGGTTTAATCCTTTTGGCAAGTTTCAGCCCTTCTTCTCCGGTTTGAACACTCAAAACATCGTACCCGGATTCATCTAAAATTTTCAATACGCCGGACGAAAAGGCATCATCGCCATCAATAATCAATATCTGTTTGCGTTTCATTCCAATCAGGGTATTTTAACATATATTTTACCTTTTTCTATCATTTAAAAAGCACCTTGAACTTATTAACTGCCTCAACAGCATCCTTCGCATACATGTCGGCCCCTATATCATCCGCAAATTCTTCTGTTACCGCGGCGCCGCCAACAGCAACAACGCATTTAAGGCTCTGCTTTTTGATCATGCCGACAACTTCCTTCATCTTTATCATAGTTGTGGTCATTAACGCGCTGAGTGCTATGACATCAACGCTTTCTTCCTTGGCTATTTTCAATATCCTGTCTGACGGGACATTCTTTCCAAGATCAATCACCTCAAACCCAAAATTTTCAAGCATGGCAATAACAATATTCTTCCCAATATCGTGAACATCCCCTTCTACGGTAGCAAAGAGGACCTTTGCAATACTTTGTGTTTTGTTTGCTTCCAACTCTTTTTTCAGCCTTTCAAACCCTTTTTTTACTACCTCTGCCGAAAGCATTACTTGCGGGAGAAAAATCCTCCCACTGCCAAACTGCCTGCCGATTTCTTCAAGACCGGGAATCATACCACTCTGGCTTATATCCACCGGCTTATGCCCTTCCTTCAATGCCTTTTCTACCAGAAAAACGATTTCATCCTCATTGCCCTTAATGACTGCATTTTTTATTCTATCAAGAGTGTTTTTGCTCTCCGTTTCAGCCTTCTGCTGATTATTAGAAATTTCTGCGCCAAACCGTGAAATATAATTCTGCCCACCCCTGTCCTTTCCGGACAGAAGTGCGGAGGAATAAAATAGCCCCATTACAAATTCATCCAGTGGATTGATTATTGCAACATCAAGCCCGGCGCCTATAGCCATTGAAAGAAAAGCCGAATTAATAAAAGATCTTTTCGGCATTCCGAACGACACATTGCTTACTCCCAGGATTGTGTTGATACCCATTTTTTTCAGTGCCCGGATAGCTTCTATCGTATCCATGGGATTAACATCCCTTGCTCCTGCTGTAAGGGAAAGCGGATCAATCAGGATATTCTCTCCGTTCACGCCATATTTTTCCGCTTCTTTCAGAATCAACTCTGCAATAGAGAGCCTCTTTTTTACGTTTGCGGGAATGCCCCGTTCATCCAGAGTAAGGCCTATTACTGCTGTCCCGTATTTTTTTACAAGAGGAAAAATTTCTTCCATCTTCTGCTTTTCACCTGTAACTGAATTAATTATCGGCTTACCATCAACAGCCTTTAGTCCCGATTCAACAACATCACGGTTGGGAGAGTCAATCATCACAGGACAGGAGGAAACTGCATTCACGGCAAGGATTGCCTTCTCCATCATCTCA
>Ga0209321_10001215_pt1 | contig 17516 bp, 23 predicted proteins | sample Rifsed16ft4_FD_184012 | JGI IMG/M metagenome (GOLD analysis project Ga0209321, IMG submission 184012) | Soil microbial communities from Rifle, Colorado, USA - sediment 16ft 4 - CSP-I_5_4 (version 2) | ecosystem: Environmental > Terrestrial > Deep subsurface > Rock core/Sediment | place: Rifle...
AGGCATAGAAGCCTCTCGCCCAGCGAAAGCCGAGAATAGTCTTACGACGAACAACCGCCCTCCAGGACGCATCAGGACTCAAGGCCACACTCACTAAGTGATTTGCGTAACGCGGAGCTCAGGCTAGGCGGTGCAAAACTTCCGGAAAATAGTCAACGATAATCGATTGTACCGCGGCGCTAACGCTAGGCGTTGTTGCAATGCGAAGAAAGAGAGTTTACACGGATTCCAGGAAGGTTACAGTGTAGGGAATGTAGAAGCGATCGGCGAACCAGTCGCCGACTCGGAACGTGTATTCAGGGTTCACGAGCTTCGCAGTCATCGCCGCAGTGTTGCCATCCTGCAGGTCAAGGGTTCGAGCTATGCCGTCGTTCATGCGCCTGATCTGCTCGATGCGAGTGTAGACGTCGGCGATATCGGTGGACCTGATTTCACCTTTGATTATGACCGTGTGGTGGTGGTGCGGACCATTAGAGGCACACACGAAAACAAGGGCGGTTCAAATTTGCCTGCCCGCACCAGCATACCCGCACACACACAGAAAAATCTCTAGCCGGCGCCCAACTTTTCCAGAGTTATCTCGAAGTTATCGTTCATCCTGAGCGAATGCCATCTTGAGTCGAATCCAACGTTCTGCATAAACATGATTCTAACAAGGCTCTTGACTTCCTCGCCTGCTTCCTCAAACTTGAACTGAAGCACGGCATCGGGCGATGCTTCCAGTTGCTTGTACACCCAGTCGCTATGAACCCCTCGGAGCACTCCCCAGATGCCTATCGACTTCTCTGCGGGTGCGTAGGGTATGACTCGGGTTAGAACCCATTCGATGAAACTCTTCTCGTCATTGAATCTGGCTATTGGCGAGAAACTGTCGACTATCCAGAGTAGGTTGGGGTCAGGAGAAGCAAGTTTCAGTGCCCCAGACAACCATATGCTCAGATCTGAGACCTTCAACGATTCAAGCGCATACTTCTCCTTGGATTTCTGACCCAGCTGGCATGTATACAGGTCATAGATCGCTAGGCTTTCTTCAGCTTCGAGCTTTTCTACATCAATCCCGAACCTACCAAGTTGCGAACGAACACTGTCCGGCGGCTTACTTACTGCGTAATACCCCATTCTACCTCCTGTTCTGAGCCAACCCGCAGCAATGCTCAGAGACGCATTGATCCATTGCGATGTCGAATCATACTCCACTAGCAGGTTCGATCCAGGCGAAACTGGGCTATTGGTCAAATCCTCGATCAATGGAATTCGCGGCAAAAAACGCCCCCTCCCTTGTCATGCCGCTTACGTGCAGTTGTGGTTTTCGGTTTTTCGTGTATGTGGGTATAGTGGTGCGGGCGACCGAATTTGAACTCAGCTGCTCACCACGCTCAGAGCGAAGGGAAAGCCCCCGGAACAAACAATACTTACAGATACCCCGCCCTAGGCACAATCGCCGAAGGCCCACTGATCACTAACTAGCGTGTCTAACACTCAACGACATTACGTAACTCCCTAGGACTAAACAACGTTTTTTAGTATTACCGCGCACATGGACGGGCCTACGGTGTCAAGGAAATGCCAATTTGGGGATACTCGGTCAAGGAATTCGACCCAGACCGAGCTGTAAAATGTGCTGGAAGAGAGATCAAAATATCCCCAAAGGCGGCCACGGAAATTTGCAGGAAGATACGTGGCATGCGATTGGATGCGGCCAAAGAGCTGCTTGAGGCGGTGCAAAAGAAGAAGCGTGCGATCGCCTTTAGGCGATACAAGAAGGAAGTCCCGCACAGGACTATGGATGAAGCCTGGTATGCGGGACGTTACCCTGTCAAGGCCGCCAAGGCGTTCTTGTTTTTGTTGGAGGAATTGGAGGCCAACGCTGAGTACAAGGGCTTGGATGTTGACAGACTTAGAATCGTTCACGCCGCTACGCAAAGGGGAATGAAAACCCAGCGATACATCTCGCGAGCGTTTGGAAGGGCGTCGCCTTACAGGAACACGCTCGTGCATGTGGAGCTCATGGGTTACGAGGTAGCGGACTAGATTGCCGATTCACAAATACTTCGTCAAGGAGAACGCTCGGAGGGCCGAGATCGATGAGTACCTGTCTCAGGATTTGAAGCGAGCGGGTTACAGTAAGGTTGAGATGACTAAGACTCCGCTCGGCACACGAATAGTCATCTACGCTGCGAAACCAGGTCTTGTAATTGGTCGACGCGGCCAGAGCATACGTGACCTCACGAAGATCCTGGAAGAGCAATTTGGAATTGAGAACCCACAGATCTCAGTCGCCACACTGGAAGCTCCGGAACTGGATGCGAAGGTGGTCGCATCCCAGATCGCTATGGCGCTTCAACGTGGAATTCACTTTAGGCGCGCTGCCTATTGGGCGCTTCAGAGGACAACGGAAGCCGGCGCATTAGGGGTCGAGATAGCGATACGGGGCAAGTTGACCACAGACAGAGCCCGCTACGAGAAATATCGTTCAGGATATCTCCCAATGGTAGGCGAAGCAATCTCCAAGCTGCTAAGAAGTGCAACAGTCGATACTCAGCTGAAGCAAGGGCTATTTGGAATAACCGTCAAGTTGATGCCCCCGAATGTCAAGTTCCCGGACAAACCTATCATCAGAGAAGTAGGTGACGTACCAGCGCTGCCGAAGCCTATTGTTGAAGAGGTTGTGCCAGAACCAGTCGAGGCTGCCGAGGTAGAGAAGGTCGAGGAGGTAACTCAGGTTGCCCATACTGAGAAAGCGTGAGATCAAACAATTACTGCCAGAAGAACGAGAGAAGAAACTGACCGAGATGAGAACTGAACTCGCGAAACTACGGACCAGTGTCAAAGCAGGAGGAACCGTGGACAATGTTGGAAGAATTCGCGAGCTCAGACGAACCATCGCACGCATCATGACTACAACGCATGAGAAAGTCCCAACGGAGACACCTAAGGCATGACCCAGATTACCCCACACAACATCCTGCGGCACGAACTGATCGGGCTCAATGTGAAAATCCCCAGTGCCAGGAACCCACACCTACAGGGTCTACGCGGCAAGGTAATTGACGAAACGCGAAACATGTTGACTCTGTCCAACAAGCATGGGCGATACCTCGTTCCGAAGGACGTGGCAACCTTCAGGTTCGAGCTTCCCGACGGCACCCTGGTTGACGTAGATGGATCGAGACTTGTTGCAAATCCTGAGAACCGGTTGAAAACAAAAGTGAGGCGTTGGTAATGTCTGACATAGGATTAAGCGCCAAGGCGCCCAAGAAGAGCTGTGACGATCGCAACTGTCCGTTCCACGGCAGTCTCTCCGTTAGGCGGAAGTTTCTGGACGGCAAAGTTGTCAGTGCGAAGATGATGAAGACTGTCACCGTGGAAAGAGATTACCTGCACTATATTCCGAAATACACACGTTACGAGAAACGTCGAAGCCGAATAATGGCACACAGTCCTCCCTGCCTAGAAATTCGCGAGGGAGACAAAGTCAGATTAGCAGAGTGTAGACCGATCAGCAAAGAAGTTGCCTTCGTTGTCGTAGAGAAATTGACGAGCCAATCATGAAGAAATCGTCGCCTCCTCTCAACATAACCTTAATTTGCAGCAGGTGCGTTCTGCAGCGCCTTACGTGAAAGTGCAATGCCCGCCCCGAAAACTCGTGCTGTCAGTGCGAAGGGTATGGTAGAGTACAGACCGCGCATCGCACGAGGATTACCCAACGGAAGTCGAATAAAATGTGCCGACAATACGGGGGCAAAGGAACTCAAGGTCATACAAGTTTTCGGCTATCACGGTCGCCTTCGAAGAGTGCCCTCGGCTTGCGTTGGCGACATGATCATGGTCTCGGTTTCGAAAGGTTCGCCAGATCTGCGACGACAAATGTTTCCCGCGGTCGTAGTTCGACAAGTTAGGCTTTTCAAGAGACCTGACGGAACTCGTCTGTCATTTCACGATAACGCCGCGGTGATAATGACTCCTGAAGGGGAGTTGAAGGGAACCGAGATTCGAGGGCCCGTGGCCAAAGAGGCTGCGGAACGTTGGCCCAGGGTTGCCAATCTCGCTAGCATAATTATCTGAAAGTGAACTCGATGCCGCTAAGTGTCACAAAACCATCAAAGCAGCGAAAGATGCTCTATCAGAGCCCCGCCCACCGACTCAGGAAACTGCTGTCTGCTCCACTCTCCAAAGACCTACGCAAAAGCCAGGGAAGACGCGCTTTTCCAGTTCGCAAGGGTGATACCGTGAAGATCGTCCGAGGAGACTTCGCAGGTATAGAAGGCAAAATCACCAAAATAGACACACATCGACAGCGGCTCTTCGTGGAAGGAGTCACACGGGAAAAGGTTGCGGGGACTTCGACGAACGTTTCCGTTCATGCTTCGAAAGTTCTACTCACTAAGCTGAATCTCGAAGACAAATGGCGCGCAGAATCACTCAAGCTGACAGGGACCAAGCCCACGGCTGAGACGGGGGCTTGAATTTGGGAAGCAAGGGTGGATTAGGTCATCTCAAACGTCTACCTGCTCCATGGTTCTGGCCCATTCATCGCAAAGAGTTTGCATGGGCCCCTAAGCCAAGCCCTGGCGCCCACAGGACCTCGCTCTGCCTGCCCTTAGGGCTGGCCCTTCGGGACGACTTGAAGGTCGCATCGACGCGAAGAGAAGTTGCAGCTATACTCGCGGGGGGCAAAGTGAAGGTGGACGGCAGATCCAGACCAGACAAGAACTATCCAGTTGGAATCATGGATGTGGTTGAGCTTACTGATGCAAATCTCTCATACAGAGTTCTCCCCGCGGAACGCAAAGGTCTCACATTAGTCCGCATACCAAAGGATGAAGCCAAGTTCAAACTCTGCAAAATCCTACGCAAGAACAACGCACCAAAGGGACAGGTGCAATACGGACTACATGACGGTCGAAGCCTCACCGTCCAGCCCACTGACGCAGAAGCCGCTTCATACTCCACCAACGATACCCTAAGACTGAGCGTGCCCACGCAAAAAGTCCTAGGACACTTGAAATTCGAGAAAGGTAACTTCGCGCTGGTCGTAGCAGGGCGCAACCTAGGTAAAAGTGGCAAAATTGTGGAATTCCAAAGAGGAACCGCAACCCGCCCCGCCACAGTAACCATCGAGGACTCAGCAGGCACCAAATTCGACACCATGGTCGAATACACGTTCGTCGTCGGAACCGACAAGCCCAGCATCAAACTAGAGGCATAGGAAAGATGCAAACCGTTGCAGAGACAGTAAACGAGAATCCAATGCGAGTCATCAAACTCGCCAAGGTAACAGTTCACATAGGCGTGGGAGAATCTGGAGAGGCCCTTGAGAAAGCAAGGAAGGTCCTAGAGGACATCACAGGTCAGAAAGCCTGCACAAAGCAAGCGAAGATGACGATCAAAGAATTCGGAATTCAAGAAGGCGAGCCTATCGCCTGCCTCACGACACTCAGAGGAGACAAAGCGGCGGCCTTTCTGAAGCGTGCTCTAGACGCAGTAAGTAATGCGCTGAAAGGTTCAAGCTTCGACGACAACGGCAACTTCGCGTTCGGAATCAAGGAACACATCGAGATTCCAGGAACCAAGTATGTTCCGGAGCTGGGAATCTTCGGCATGGACGTTATCGGTACACTGGAACGTCCGGGTTTCAGGATCAAAAGAAGAAGGATAAGACCCGCGCCGATTGGGAAGTCGCACAGGATAACCAAGGAACAAGCCATGAAGTTCGTTGCCGAAAGGTTCGGAGTCCAGGTCCGGGAGGCCTAGGTTAATGGCGAAACTGAAAGCAAAGAAAGTCAGAAAGTTCGGCAAGGGAAGTCGACCATGCAGAAGATGCGGGCAATACGGACCAGTCATTAGAAAATACGATATCTATCTCTGCCGTCAATGCTTCCGCGAACTCGCGCCAAGCCTAGGTTTCAAGAAATACATGTAGAGTGACAATAATGGTACTTGTTGAGCTAGCTCAGAGAACGATGCCCGTTCCAGAGGGCGTCCAACTAACTATAGACGGAAGAAAGGTCAAAGCGGCTGGGCCGAAAGGGACGTTGGAAGAAGACTTCTCCCATATGCCCGTAAGCTTCGCACTTGAGGGAGGGTCGCTGCGTGTCTACAGTGCCTGGGCTCGCAAAAGGGAGGTCGCACTAGTTGGCACAGCTCTTGCGCACGTTCGAAACATGATTAGAGGCGTAACATCAGGCTACACTTACAAACTGAAGATAGTCTACGCACACTTTCCAGTGACAGTCAAAGTCCAGGAAAAAGAGAAGAGACTCTCAATCGAGAACTTCACCGGGGAAAAGACTCCCCGATTTGCCAAAATAAAAGGCTCGGCCAAAGTCAAAGTTGCAAGTGACGAAATCCACGTTCAGGGAATGAACATTCATGACGTAAGCCAAACCGCCTCAAACATACAGACGGCCACGAAGATAAAGGATAAAGACCTACGAGTCTTCTTGGACGGAATCTACATTTTCGAGAAATCCGAAGGAATGTGATATGGCAGGATCATACCCGAGGCCGCGCTTCGTCCGCGAAGAAAGCTGGCGATACAAACGCGTAAAGCCAGCTTGGCGAAGCCCCCGCGGCAAGACTAGCAGAGTGAGGAGGAGCAAGAAAGGCTGGCCTCCAGTTGTTAAGATTGGTTACTCGAGAGCAAGAGCCGTCAGAGGAGTTCACCCATCTGGCCTTAGAGAGGTCCTAGTCTGGAGACCAGACGATCTCAAGAACGTCGATCCGAAAGTACAAGTCGCAAGAATCGCTCACACCGTTGGCGAAAAAAAGCGGGTTCTCATACTCGAAGAGGCAAAGAAGAGCAGCATCCGAATACTGAACCCAGGATTGAAGAAAGCTCCTGTGGTTGAGGCGGCCCCAGAACCTGAGCCGGAGGTTGCACCAGAAGCTGCACCAGAGCAAGAAAAGGTTGAAGGGAAGGAGCCGACGAAGAAAACGAAAAGGAAAACGACCACGAGAAAAGGCAAGACGAAGAGGAGTACTAAATGAGCCTAGGAAGTCAAAAGAGACTGGCTGCGGATTTGCTCAAAGTCGGAACAACAAGAGTCTGGGTAGACCCAGAGGATGTTGACAGAGTTTCTTCAGCCATAACCCGTAACGAGATCCGGAAGCTGATTCACGAGGGCAGCATCAAGAGACTTCCCAAAACGGGCATCAGCCGAGGAAGAAAGAGGGCTAGGAGAGAGGAGCTCCGGGCGGGACGGCATAAAGGACCCGGCAGCATCAAGGGCAGTGTGGGCGGCCATGGCAAGAGGCGATGGGTCGTTCGTATACGATCAATACGCAGAAGGCTTCGATCGCTCCGCGACAAGCGCTTCATAACAACCCAGACCTATCGGAAACTAACATTAATGGCGAAAGGCGGAACGTTCAGGAGCGCAGCACACTTGGACGAATACATAGAAACCCGCAAACTCGCGAGGAGACGTTAGAATGCAAACAGCACAAACCCAAAGATCTGACGTCGGCTGGATACCTAAAACCAAACTCGGCAAAATGGTTCAAGCCGGCGAAATTGTCTCGCTAGAAGACATATTCACACAAGGACTTAAAATCAAGGAACCAGAGATAGTCGACATACTTCTCCCAGGATTAAGGCAGGAGGTCTTGGGAATAGGTTTCGTTCAGAAACAGACTGACGCTGGCGAAAAATCCAGATTCAAAGCCACTGTAGCCGTAGGAAATGGAACCGGGTTCCTCGGCGTGGGCGGCGGAAAAGCGAGACAGGTAAGAAGCGCAATCGACAAGGCAACCATCAACTCCAAATTGAACGTAGTCCCCCTTCGACGCGGATGCGGTAGTTGGGAATGCGGCTGCGGCCAGCCACACTCGATCCCCTTCAAGGTCAGAGGAAAGTGCGGCAGTGTGGCAATCGAAATCCTCCCAGGTCCGAGAGGACTCGGTTTGGTCGGTGGTGAAACGCCGAAGACGGTTCTCACCTTGGCGGGTGTGAAGGACTGTTGGACGCGAAGCTTCGGCTCAACCAGCACATTGGGGTCGATGGCATATGCTATCTATGAAGCGTTGCGGAGCACGTATCGAATCGTTACGCCAAAAGACTGGGTCGCATAGATTCCCAACCGCGACCGAAGTCCGAAATCTAGATCCTGTTTTGTTCCGGTATTCCTTGTCGTACCTATTCCGGTCTTCGCGAAAGAATTGCGAGGAGTAAGCGGTTAGATTATGTGGAGTTCTCTTCCGATTTTTTCAAATGCACCTGTGGCGAAGTCTAGGTCTTGCTTAGTCAAGGCTGCATTCATGATGGTTCTTATCCGAGCTTTATCACGCGCAACCATTGGATAGATTATTGGTAAAGCAAAGATCCCTTCTTCAAAGAGCCTTGTACTCAGTTTCTTCGCGACGCTGCTTTCGCCGACTATGATTGGAGTGATAGGTGTTGTGCTGTTGCCTATGTTGAACCCTAAGTCGTTCATGACCTTCTTGAAATATCGAGTGTTATTCCAGAGGTTCTGTACATGCCAAGGTTCGGTTTCCAAAATGTCAACTGCAGCTATACAAGCCGCTGCAACCCCAGGGGGATGTGAACCACTGAGCAACCATGTTCGCGACTTGTTGTAGGCGAAGTTAACTAAGTCCCTAGAGCCAGAGATATGTCCGCCCACAACTCCGAATGCCTTTGAGAAAGTGCCCATTTCAACATGGACCTTATCGCGGTCAAGCCTGAAGTGTGAGACGATTCCTCTTCCTCCTTCACCTAAGACGCCTTCGCCGTGCGCGTCGTCCACATAGACCATGGCGGCGTGCTCTGCACCCAGCTTAGCTATTTGATCCAGTGGCGCCATGTCGCCATCCATTGAGAAGACGCCATCTGTGATTATCAGAATGTGCCTGTATGGCGGATCGTGCTTTTCCGTCTCGTCTAAGACACGCTGCAAATCTTGCATATCCGCATGCTTGTAAACGCCTCTTTCCGCGTGCGACAGCCTAACGCCGTCAATTATGCTGCCGTGGTTTAACTCATCGCTTATTATCAGGTCGCCTTTGTCAGCCAACTGTGGAATCAAGCCAGCATTAGCCGCAAAGCCTGTCTGATAAACCAGCGAAGCCTCAGCATGCTTGAACTCTGCAAGTCGCCTCTCAAGTTCAATGTGTAGATCCATATTCCCTGCGATGGGACGCACAGAACCGGAACCTGCACCGTGACTTTGAACCGCCTTTATTGCCGCTTCTTTCAATTTCGGATGGTTGCTTAGGCTCAGATAATTGTTGGAGCACAGCATCAGAACCTTTTTCCCGTCAACAGTGCACCATGCTGTGCTTGGACCTTGCAGCACGCGAAGTTTCCAGTCAAGCTCGTTTCTTACGAGTTCTTCGTATTCTTCTCGTAGGAAGGCTGTTGGATTTCGCATTCTATCTAACCTTGTTTTCGGAGATTCTGTATGATTGGTTTAACTCTTTCTAGGGCAGAATTCCTGCTTCAAATTTCTTTGTCAGTCTTTCCATCATGTCCTTTGTCATGACAGCGAGATTATCGTAAGTGGGTTTCCAACCCCACTCTTTGCGTGCGACGCCGTCGTCCATTGACATAATCCATGAATCTGCGATTTGCTGCCTGAAGTCAGGCTTGTATTCGCATTCGAATTCTGGGCAAAGCTTCTTGATTTCCGCTGCCAATTGCCCCGCGGAAAAGCTCATCGCTGACATGTTGTAGCTTGTGCGGCATTTGATCCTGGAAGGGTCGGTCTCCATTAGGTCTATGGTTCCCTTTATGCAGTCGGGCATGTACATCATCGGCAGTACAGTGTCTTGTCTCACAAAGCATGTGTACCGTTTCTTCTTGATTGCTTCATAGAATATCTCTACGGCATAGTCTGTTGTGCCGCCGCCCGGAGGCGTTTCACTACTTATGATGCCTGGATAACGGACACTTCGCACATCTACGCCGAATCGTGAAAAGTAGTAGTTGCACAGAAGCTCACCAGCGACTTTGGTGACGCCGTACATGGTGCGGGGAATCAGGACAGTGTTCTGAGGTGTGTTAACGCGTGGTGCCTCTGGACCGAAGACTGCGATTGAGCTTGGCCAAAAAACTCTGACTAGCTCGTGTTCTTTTGCGACTTGGAGCACATTGTAAAGGCCGTCCATGTTGATATGCCAGGCAGCCTGCGGATTCTGTTCACCTACACCCGAAAGAACCGCTCCAAGATGATAGACTGTATCAATATCATATTTCTCAACGATTCTTTCAAGACCTTCTTTGTTCGTGATGTCAATGGATTCGAATGAGCCAGATTTTAGCAAGGTCTCGCTGGGCGTTCTCTTATGTCCCGCCGCAACTACATTGTCATGGGAATATTTCTTCCGAAGTTCTATTGTCAGTTCAGATCCGATTTGTCCAGTGGCGCCTGTCACAAGAATTCTTTTCATGTTTTTGCCTAGCATGCGACAGCCCCGTTTGCTCTGGAAGACGGGTGTTGAAACTTTCGAGTTATAAGAAGTGTTCTTCAACATCGCCGCTAACATTCTTTCAGAAAAGATCTTGATTCGGGTTGTCGGACGCGAGCTGTTCAGAACACTAGGCAAGCTCGAAGTTCCCCGGAAGTCCGGAAAACTGGAGTTGAACCCCTCTTGTTGCTCCTCGAATGGACCATGTAGACACGGTTTGTGGGGTCAGGAGAATGCTGCAAGATCGCGCTAAGGCTCTTGAACAAACGCTTCCGGAAACGTTTATTTTGAGCACGTCTGAACGTGACAGGTTCGCATGCGTAATCAGCGCAAACTAATGAAGGCATAGACCAATTGGCAACTAGGCGAAGGAAAGGGAGGCATCTACGAGGGTCAAGGACTCATGGTTGGGGTACCTCTGGTCAGCATAGAGGAAGCGGGACGCGCGGCGGATTCGGCATAGCCGGGAGATATCGGCACAAGCGCTCACGCCTCATAAGAGAAAAAGAATTCGTGAACATGCACTACGTGGGCAAGAAGGGATTCACTTCCGTCGCGCAGAAAAAGGGCGAAGGCAAAGTCCTGAACGTCGGCCAATTGTCTGCCATGGTTGATAGGCTCATCTCAGAAAAGAAGGCCCAGGTTGAGGGTCAGAAGGTCTCAGTAGACTTAGGTGAGCTCGGTTTTAGTAAACTCCTGGGTTCGGGTTCGATTTCCAAGGCTATTCGCGTGAAGATAGATCGTTGTTCTGAAAGTGCACTCGAGAAACTGAAGAAGGCCGGTGGCGAAGCAGTTCTCCCGAGCAGTGCTCCAGCCAAGTGAAATTGAATGGTTAGATTCATCGAACTCTTCAAGCCACTTGCAAGGTTCTTTCCGGCCATTAAGTCGCCGGACAAGAAGGTTGCATTCAATGAGAAGATATTCTGGACAGCTATCGCTCTCATACTCTACTTCATAATGGCACAGGTTCCCCTCTACGGAGTCGGGCAAGCTGGGCTGAATGATCCTCTCGGTTCGCTCCGTGTAATCTTCGCCTCGAACCGAGGAACACTGATGGAACTCGGGATTGGGCCCATAGTTACGGCCGGGCTGATCCTTCAGGTCCTAGCGGGGTCCAAGATGGTAAACATCGACATGAAGGACCCCGAGGACCGGTCGCTGTTCACGAGCGCTAGCAAGATACTCTCGGTAGTGATGACGCTCTTCGAAGCCTCAGCCTTCATTCTCGGAGGATCCTATGGCACCCTAGCAGTGACAACTCAAATTGTCATCTTGCTCCAACTTGTCGGCGCCGGCATCATTGTACTACTGCTCGACGAGCTCCTCCAGAAGGGCTGGGGACTGGGCAGCGGCATCAGCCTGTTCATCGCCGGTGGTGTAGCGGCGACAATCTGGTGGGACTCAGTTGCTCCCATGGGTCCAATGTCTGATGGCAAATTCCTGGGGGCGATAATCGCTTTCGGACAGGGCCTGATAGGTCGAGAAGACATCACGAGCATCTTCTACCGACAACAAGGACTGCCGGACATGGTAGCTTTCCTGACGACACTTGGGGCCTTCGCGATACTCATCTACTTCAACGGCATGAGGGTAAATATCCCAGTCTCGTACGCGCGGTATCGTGGATTTCGCGGCACATTTCCACTCAAACTCTTCTACGTCTCTAACATTCCAGTAATTTTCGCGGCGGCTCTGTTCGGCAACATCTACTTCATCACGCAAATATTGTGGCAAAGGTACAACAGCAGCAATTCGAACTTCTGGTTCAACCTGTTAGGTACCTACGCTATTCAAGGAGACCAGTATCAGCCGACAGGAGGCCTAGTCTACTATGTAGTCCCACCCCAAAACCTCACATTAGTGATAGAGGACCCCATGAGGGCGTTAGTCTACGCTGTTCTTTTCGTCGTCGCCTGTGTCTTCTTCGCAGTCACCTGGGTTGAAGTCGGAGGCATGGACGCGAAAACTGTCTCGAAGCAGTTGCTCGACTCTGGCATGCAGATCGAAGGTTTCAGAAGGTCAGAGGTCCCGATAAGGCAGCTTCTCCAAAGATACATTCCCACCGTGACAATAGTCGGCGCAATCCTCATCGGCGTCATAGCAGCTTCCGCAGACTTCCTAGGCGCCTTCGGCTCCGGGACAGGGATACTCCTAACAGTGGGCATAATCGAACAGTACTACAAGATCTTCGTACGCGAACGAATCACCGAAATCTATCCCGCAGCGAGAGGCTTCCTGGGTGAATAGGTCTGTCAGGAACGGTGGTCGTTACTGGAATTCCAGGCGTTGGCAAGACCACCGTTCTCAATGAACTCCAGGACCTAGCGAAACAGAACAAGTTCGATCTAGCCGTCCTCAATTTCGGGACAGTCATGAATGAAGTAATGCGTGAACTCGGTAAAGATTTCCACCGCGATGACATGCGAAAGCAGAACATAGAGATGCAGAAGAAGGCTCAGGAGCTGGCAGCAAGCGAAATCGCAAACCGCTCGGGACATGGCACCACAGTGGTAGATACTCACATGTTCATACGAACCGTCTCAGGTCTTTGGGCAGGTCTCCCACAGAACGTTTTGACAAGGCTGAACCCCAGATTATTCGTTCTGGTCGAAGCCGACCCTCAGCAGATCGCTGCAAGGCGCAGGAGTGATACTGACCGCAAACGTGAGCAGACTATGGCTGAGGATATCATGTTCGATTTGCAGTGGTCTCGGGCAACGGCGGCTGCATCAGCGGTCTCAACGGGTGCGCCTGTTAAGGTTATAAGAAATGATGCTGGTAGGCAGAAGCAAGCGGCGCAGGAGCTGTTTCAGGCTATTCGAAGTGTGATGGAGGACTAGGTATGACGACTGTCATAGATGACATTGTAGCCTTTTTCGTGCAGGCCCTCTCACCCTACAGCCAGATACCACAATCAACGCTCTTCACTGTGGGGATCGCGGTTCTGTTAGGGGTGATGTCAGCAACCGCGGCGAAGCTACTCGTAAATTACGATATGGTGAAGAATTCAATGCGCGAATTCCAGAATTGGAGGAAAGAGATGGACAAAGCCAAAAAGGCCAACGACAACCAAACCCTAAACAAGTTGATGAAGAAACAACAGGCAATGACAAAACTCCAGGCTCGCGCAAGCATGGAGAACATGAAAGTAACCGCGGTAACCTTCGTTCCGTTTCTATTGCTATGGTACTTGCTCAACGCCGTGTTCGGAGACCACGTCGTGGCAATATCTCCGTTCCCCCTTCCACTTGCTGGAAGCCAGCTGACCTTCATTTCGTGGTATTTCCTAAGCTCATTCGCAGTTAACTTTCCGATAATGCGCCTATTCGGCATTGGGATGAGTGATAGCTAGTTGCCCAGACGCCATCTTCGCAGTCGCTCGAGGAAACGGTCTGTTTTGCGCCTTCCGGGTGGCAGAGTAACCACGCATTACAAACGAAAGCGTTACTCACAGGCCAGCTGCGCTAACTGCGGTCTCCCACTACGAGGAGTTCCAACAACTTCACTCAAAAGCGTCTCCAAGACATCAAGAAAACCAACGCGAGCCTACGGTGGCGTCGTTTGCGCGATCTGTCTTAAGGAAGCTGTTCGCCAAAGAGCCAGAGCCGGATAGGTCTTGACGGGGCCTGTGATTACCATAAGCGGCCCCCATGGAACAGGCAAGTCGACTTACGCGAGAGCGTTAGCTGAGGCGCTTGGACTGCGTTATGTGTATGCTGGAGAGCTCTTCAGGGATTTGGCGAGGGAACGAGGCATGTCATTGGAGGAGTTCAGCCGCATCGCAGCCAACGCCCCCGCAATTGACACGCTTATCGATGAAAGAACCAAAGCCGAAGCCAAGCAGGGCGGAGTCGTCATCGACGCCCAACTGGCCGCTTGGATGGTTAAAGATCTAGCAGACGTGAAGGTGCTCATCGTCGCTTCTGACGAGGAAAGGTTCAGGAGGATAGCCGAGAGGGAAGGAATCTCAGTTCAAGAGGCGGAGAAGCAGACAATTGCACGTGAGGAGGTCCAGAAGCAACGATACAAGAAGTATTACGGGATCGATGTGAACGACTTGAGTATCTATGACCTGAAGATAGATACGGGGCGCTATCCGCTTGAGAAAGCCAAATCAGTCGTGATTGAGAGCGTGCGTCAATTCCTCAAGGAGAGGGAATCGAACGCCCAACGACATGAAATCGGTTAGACTTATCTATTGCTCGGGAATCTACTGCGCGAAACCATCCTATGTGAATGAACATGGCCAGCATTGAAGTGGGAAGGATCTGTGTGAAACTCACGGGTCGCGAGACCGGCAAGAAATGCGTAGTTGTCGACGTAGTCGACAAGAACTTCGCGGTCATAACCGGCCCCAAGTCAGTAACTGGGATCAGGAGACGGCGGACGAACGTCGATCACCTTGAACCAACGCCCCAAAACGTCGAATTGAAGAAAGGCGCAACAGACGAGGAAGTTGAGAAAGCCTTAACGAAAGCGAAAATGACGAAGTTCATGAAAGAAGAAATACTTCCCGTACTGGAAGCGGTAGCCGCATAAGCCTCCTTCTGCAGATTTTCGCTGCTCTCGCTTTTCGCGGTCGAATGACCGCACTGGGTTTCTGTTCACTTAATAGATTGCATTCTCTTACTGCAATGTGCGGGGTGATTGAACTGCAGACTGCAATGCCATGGGCAATTACGAGAGAACTTGTCGCAAAGGTTGAAGACTCCACCGATCCGAGGTATGGTTGTCGTCCTGAAGATCGGTCTTTGTCGCTTCAGATCAAGTATGGGATAATAAACGTGGACAAGCCAGGCGGACCGTCAAGTCATGAAGTGGTCGCTTGGATTAAGCGAATGATGAAGTTGTCCCACGCCGGTCACGGTGGAACCCTAGAGACATCCTAGTCGGGGTAATCCTAAAGTCACCGGCGTTCTCCCAGTCGCTCTACAAGACGCCACGAAAGTCATACAGGGCTTCCTCTATTCGGGAAAGGAGTATGTCTGCGTAATGCAGATTCACGCAGATGTCCCAGAGCAGACCGTTCGGCAAGTGCTCAGTGAGTTTGAGGGAGAGATTTACCAAAAACCCCCCATGAGATCTTCCGTCAAGAGAGAGACGAGAAAGCGCACCATCTATCGCCTTGAAGTTCACGAAATTGATGGTCGAACCGTGCTCTTCACCTGTTCCTGCCAAGGTGGAACCTACATCAGAAAACTATGCTCCGACATTGGCGAAGTGCTCGGCTGCGGGGCGCACATGCGCGAACTCAGACGAACTCGCGCAGGTCCCCTCACCGAAAATACCGGAATAGTCACCCTGCACGAGTTGAGTGCTGCACAAACCGAGCTGGAAGCAGGGAATGAGGCGCCAATGCGAGCGATGATCAAACCGATGGAGATCGCGTTAGGAGCCCTTCCACAGATTATGATACGTGACTCCGCCGTTGATGCCGTCTGCCACGGCGCCGATCTCGCCATCCCAGGAATTGTGAAACTTGATTCTATGATAGAAAAAACAAAGCCGGTTGCGTTATTCACCTTGAAGGGCGAAGCCGTAGCCTTGGGACGAGCACTCATGACTTCCCGAGAAATATTGGATCAAGAGAAAGGCGTAGCAGCCAAAACCGAACGCGTACTGATTGACAGAGGCACATACCCAGCTATGTGGAAGCATTAGACTTCGCGTGTCCGGTCAGACTTAAATTGCGCTTAGAATTCTCAGACGTCGGAGCCGGGGTTCCCGAGTCTGGTACGGGGCAGATTCACTCATCGAAGCCCAAGCCTGGAATCAGTCAAGACCGCAAGCCTGTGGTCCTTACGGGCCTCGAGGGTTCAAATCCCTCTCCCGGCGCCATACCTCTGGTTCAACCCCTGACGGTCCTCCGTGGCCCTCGCTTTAGAGGGGCTCAGGAGAAAGCTTACGGCGTCCCAGATGCGTGAACCACGCGCAACAGACATCCACAACTACGCTAGACGACTCGAGCGAGCCATCAAATTCCTGAATGCCCACCGAGGAGTCTCAGAACACAACAAGACTCTCGTCATGCAATTCCTCGACAGGCTGAAGGCAGAAGGCCTAAGCTTGGTCAGACAACCCGGCTACGTGCAGCGACTGACCACAATTGCTGCCACACTAGGAAAAGACTTCGACAAGACAAACCAGCAGGAATTGAACAGCTCATCAGAACCGTCAACGCAAGGGACTGGGCAGAGTGGACGAAGGATAACTACCGCGTCACCGTGAAGCGTTTCTGGCATTGGTTGAAGGGATTCGGATGATCGAAGCCCAGATTGGCGAGTTGGATCAGTCGAGAGAGCAGCTTCAGATGAAAGTGACCCAACTTCAAGCCGTGTTGAAGGAATTGTCGCACGAAATCGAAGACTCGATACGTAGTCTGGTCGGGGTGGAAGTTGCCATACTAGCTACTCGCTGAGCCGCCGCATCACATTCAGGCTCGAAACCCTCAGCGGCGTGCAGTTGGCCACTGCGAGTTGCAAGCAGGCGGCCTTAACAGTTAGTGCCGCGTCACGCATAACACCAGTGAGGGGTCCAAGATATCTGGTACGTAGGACTATGAGCTGGGTGCAATGCTCCAAAGATACGAAAGAAATCCCATTCTGAAACCGCTACATGATCACCTTTGGGAATCAAAAAGAGTGTTCAACTGCGCCGCGGTATACGAGAAAGGCAAAGTGCACCTCGTCTACAGAGCCCAAGGGGAAGATGAAGTATCGAGACTCGGTTACGCTTGCAGTTCTGACGGTTATCATATCGATGAAAGGTTCGATTCACCGATATTCTGTCCGGCGCACCATTTCGAGTCGTTCGGATGCGAAGATCCCAGAATAACAAGAATCAGAGATGAGTACTATATGTGTTATACAGCCTACGGGAAATCTCGTAGATACCACAGGGCGGATAAGACCAGACTGGCCCAGATAGCAATCACGTCGATCCGTGTTTGCGACTTTCTTGATCAGAAGTGGAATTGGGGCAAGCGAGTCTATCCGTTACCCCTTGTAGACAGCAAGAATTGCGTGTTGTTCTCGAGGAAGTTCGGTGGGAAATATGCGATCTACCACCGCATTCCGCCACATATCTGGGTCGGCTATTCAGACAGGCTC
>Ga0209321_10001217_pt1 | contig 17513 bp, 18 predicted proteins | sample Rifsed16ft4_FD_184012 | JGI IMG/M metagenome (GOLD analysis project Ga0209321, IMG submission 184012) | Soil microbial communities from Rifle, Colorado, USA - sediment 16ft 4 - CSP-I_5_4 (version 2) | ecosystem: Environmental > Terrestrial > Deep subsurface > Rock core/Sediment | place: Rifle...
AACCCCTCCGGGGTGTCGGTCCCGCCCACGACGCCGGTCCCGCCGCCGAACGGTACGACCGCGTAGACGCGGCGCCGGGCGAACTCGAGAAGTCGACGGACCGAATCCTCGTCCTCCGGAAAGACGACGAGGTCGGGGACCCGCTCGATCCTTCCGGATCGCAGCCGCACGAGGTCCCTGTACCCTTTTCCCGCCGCGTGCGTGATCCGGTCGTAGTCGTCCCCGCTGACGTTCTCCTCCCCGACAATCCGCCGGAGCTCCGCGATCTCATCGGGGGAGACGAGGCACGGCTGCGGCAGAATCTGGTCCATCGGGACGGGACGCCTCACGCGCGCGGGGTCCAGGTCGAGCCTCCTCCTCAGGAATTCCCAGAGCGCCGGGCGGCTCTCGACGGGCAGGGTGCGTTCCTCCCAGCCCCAGCCCCACCACTTGACCGCGCGCGCCTCCATGCACTGCGGCGAACCGACTCGGTCGATAAAGACGTTGCTCAGGCCCGGGGCCAAAGGATTAATCACGACGGGACCATCCGGCCCGCCACGGCGGGCACATGATCGAACGGGAGGCGATCGTCAAGGTCCTCGAGGCGTACGATTCCTCGAAGATCCGCGTCGCGACGATCGGCTCGCACTCCGCCCTCGACGTGTGCGACGGTGCGGTCGAGGAGGGTTTTCGCACGATCGCCGTATGCGAGAGGGGCCGCGAGGCTCCCTACGCGCGCTACTTTCGCGCGATCCGCGATCCCGAGGGCCGTGCGACTCGCGGATCCGTGGACGATGCGATCGTCCTCCCAAGATTCCGGGACGTTCTCACGGAGAAGGTCCAGGACCACCTGCGAGCGCAGAGTGCGGTCTTCGTCCCGAATCGCTCCTTCACGTCGTATTGCGACCTCACGGAGATCGAGGAGCGATTCCGGGTGCCCCTCCTGGGAAGTCGCAACCTCCTGCGGACGGAGGAACGAGAGGAGGAGCGCAGCTACTACTGGATCCTCGAAAAGGCGGGGCTCCCCGCGCCGGAGAAGATCGCTGACCCGAAGGACATCGACGGCCTCGTGATCGTCAAACTCCATCACAGGGTCAAGAAGCTGGAGCGCGGGTTCTTCACGGCAGCGAGTTACAACGAGTACCGGGAGAAATCCGAGTCCCTCCTGCGGCAGGGAGTGATCTCGAAGGCTGACCTCGCAGCAGCGCGGATTGAACGGTATATCATCGGACCCATCTTCAATTTCGATTTCTTCTACTCGCCCATCGAGGATCGCGGGGAGAGGCTCGAGCTCCTCGGAATCGATTGGCGTTTCGAGACCTCCTTGGACGGCCACGTCCGCCTCCCCGCGGACCAGCAGCTCAGCCTGACGGAGGCCCAGCGGATTCCCGAGTATGTCGTCGTGGGACACAACAGCGCGACCTTGCGGGAGTCGAGCCTGAAGGACGTCTTCGACATCGCGGAGAAGTACGTGAGGGCCACGCAGGAGTTCTTCCCGCCCGGGATCCTCGGTCCCTTCACGCTGCAGACCGCCGTTGACAAGGATCTGAAGTTCTGGGTGTACGATGTCGCGCCGCGGATCGGCGGAGGCACGAACGTGCACGTCTCCATCGGCCATCCCTACGGGAACAGTCTCTGGCGCCGACCGATGAGCACGGGACGGCGCCTCGCGGTGGAGATTCGCCGTGGGATCGAAACGGGTCGCCTCGCGGAACTCGTCACCTAGTCGCGAAGCGATTCGAGTGCCTCCCCGTCGTCGGAGCGATGGTCCTCTCGTCGTTCCTGCTCCTCGCCCTCATGCTCGGCGGGTGGCGCATCACATCGCGAGCGGGCGTCGTGTTGACGTCGAGCTACTTCGTGATGATCGTGTTCAACGTCCTATGGTTCCCGCGCGGGCTCGGTTGATCAGTACACCGCGCCGCACCGCACGCACGTGAGCTTGCCGTCGCCGCGGGCGACGAGCTGCCCGCCGCAGGCCGTGCAGAACTTCATCTCCCGCACGAGCCGCCCCTGCTCATCCCACTGGTGCTGAGGCCACGTGGCGGGGGTGGGCGCCTGTCCGGGCCATCCACCGGCCGCGGCGGCCTGTCCGGCGCCGGCCTGGGGCGGGGGCGGGGACTGGCTCGGGGGTGGCGCTCCGGGGTACGTGCCCGACGGTGTCATGGGATAGGGCGGGGCATGCTGCATCATCCGGAACTGCTCTTCCATATAGGCGCCCTGGTCGACGCGGGTGACGGTCGTCCGGGCGATCCGGTCCATGTAGCGCTGCCTCGGGTCCCCCTGAGTGGCAGCCCCGACGAGCAGATCCAGCAGGACGAAGACCGGAAAGATCTTCGTGATGTTCCGGATGATCGCGTGCATGATGTCCATGTTCCCGTCGATCGCGACGACGCGAAGGGAAAGGAGCTTCTTCCCGATGGTCGCGCCGAGGATGAGCTCCAGGAACATCGAATAGACGAACCAGATCAGGCCGCCTGCGAGGCTCGGGACCCACCATGCGGCCGCAAAGAGCGCGAGCGGAATGGCAATGAACAGCGCGACGACCGCGATGATGATCACGTCGATCACGAACGCGAAGAACCGACGGATCCAGTGCTCCTGCAAGGCCGCATTGTGGCCGATCATGTCGAAAGCGGTTGGCATAATCACCCGTCCGGAGCCGACGATATCGGACAGGCCCTCATAAGCGTATTGGCGCCAAAACTGTCACCGGATTTCCAGGGGAGGCCGCGGAAATACGCAGCCACAGACATCGCACGCAGGACCTCGCGGTCCGAAGGAACTTGCGGGCGTCACTCCGGCGAATCCGCCGGGGTCTCGGGTGGCAGTTCTTCTTCCACGCGCTGCGAGGGCCGCAGGAACTCTCCGGGCACTTCCTTCGTCGTGTAGACCGTCTTGCCCGCCTTGTGAATCACCACGCCGGACGTGCGCGCGGACTTCGCGTCGATTTCGAGGATGAGAGGCTGCTGGATTCGTACGCGGCCCGCCTCGAGAGCGGCTTCGTACGTCGCACTGAGGTGCACCATCTTCCGGTCCGAGGGACGCAAGCCTGCCTCCAGCAGGACATGGCTCTCTTCCCCCGTCGTCGGATAGAACAGGATGTCCGGGATCCCTTCCGTCGGGAGATCGAGGTCGACGTCAAGGGAGTGTCCGTACGTCGCTCGCATCTTCCCGTCCTCGAACTGGTACCGGCCCTTCGGGTCCGTCTCGATGAGCCCCACGACGTGATGCTGCCGCACGAAGCGGAAGCGGCGGTTTCGGATCTGCACCGCCGTCAGGAAGTCCCGGAGATCGACCCAGCCGTGCTCGTCCATCTCGAGCCCGTAGCGCTGCGGGAAGTGCCGCAAGACACCCGCCATCGTCCGGCCGAGGATCTCGACCTCCTCGTCGTTCAGGAGGAACTTCCCCTCGCTGCCGCAGTGCGGGCAGAATTCCTCCCGATAGTACCCATGAGAACGACACTCCTTGAGCACGAGGCCCCTCCCGGGGCGGTTGATATTGGCTGGCCCTTTATGAAGTTTCGGCCCCTCGTTCCAGAGGAAGGTCCGCCTCCCGCACGACGCGGACGCCCAGGGAGGCAAGCCGCTCCTCGATCGTCCGGACGAGGGCTTTGCCCAAGGTCTTCCGGTGCACGTACGCGAGTCGCACGTCCTGCGTCCTCTCGACCGCCTGATCGATGATTGACGGGGGCGCACGCTCGAGCGCGTACGCGGGAAGGAGATGCCCGAAAGCGATCTCCCGCTCGATCGCGAGATCCCTGTGCCGTCGCACGTAATGCCCGCCTCCCATCCCGACGGCGACGGGAGCCCCGAGCGGAGCGAGGCCGAGCAGCGCGCGGGCGATCGCGGCCGACGCCTCGCGGTCGGCCCATTCCCGATCTGTGCTCCCCTGCTCGATGAAGAACGTCGGAGATTCGAGGTAGGGCCCGTGGTGGGTCGCCTCGAACGTGACCTCGTAGGGGAGGCCGCGAGCCTCGCGTCGCAGGGCGCGCAGGGCGGCAGTCATCCAGCGGGCCGCGGAAGGTACGAGGACGCCCGGCTGGCCGCCGAACGCGGCGTCCACGGGATTCCCGATGGGATGTACCGTCAGGCTTCGCATCTCGCTCTCCGATCGGTGCTTCGACAGGTAGACGACGAGCTCGGGCGACTCCCCGTACGCGGTGGAGAGATCGCGGTCCAGGTGGTCCCGATAGAGATGGGGCTCGGGGATCGTGACGAGGACGACCTCGCGGAGACGCCACGCGGGGCTCCCGGCGAACGCGTCTTCCTCCGACCACGATGCGAGGTCGAGGAGCGCCGCACGCTGGTTGCGGCTCGCCTCATCCGGCTCCGACGCGACGAGGACCCGCACGCGGCGGGGAACGAATTCCTCCTCCAAGGCCTTTCCTCCGGGTCCCGCGCACAAACTTTATGTGGGCGGCTCCGGTTCGGCGACGCAAACCATGACGGACGTCACGTTCGTGTCATCGATTCAAGGGTACCAGGACGCGCGCGTGGCAGAGGTCGTCGAGCGCCTCAAGGCGGACCGTCCGGAGTGGAACGTCGAGATCCTTCCGGCCGAGAAGAGCGCCCCCGTCTTGCAGAAGTACAAGCTGAAGTTCGGTCCGGCGATCCTCGTCGATGGGCGCGTCGAGTTCGTGGGGATTCCACGATACCGAATGCTCGTCGAGCGGATCGCCATGATCGCGTCGCAGCGACCGAACCCCCGCAGTGCGGCCCCGCCCGCGCCCCCGCCCGCCCCGAAACCCGCGCCGCAGACCCCGTCCGCGTCCCCCGCGCAGCCCGGCAGCTAGGACCCGGTCTTCCCGTTCCGGTCCGGCTGCAGTGGAATTTCCATCCCTTCTCGAAAACTATATGAAACGTCCGGCCCATTGATTCTCCCGGGTTGACGCGAGGGGACCGCGAGCCTCAGGGCGCCGGTCTGGCGTGGAAGGAGTGATGATTCTCGCATGAGTGTCGAAGACGAGTTCGAGGAGACCCGCCGCGCGATTCACCGCATGCTGAAGGATGCGTTCGAAGGGAAGCTGGGGGTCTTCCGGGAACCCTTCATCTACGGCTTCACGACGCGAACGCGCGAATCCCGGTTCGAGGCGCCCCGTCCCGCGCTCGAGGAGGAGATCAAGACGAGGGATCCCCTCGTGGACGTGATCCTCACGGAGAGCGTGATCTTCCTGACCGCGGAGATGCCCGGCGTCACGAAGGATCGTGTGCGCGTGCGACTCGAGGAGGGACGCCTTGCGGTGCAGGGCGAGGGAGACCGGACGTATTCGACGACGATCGACCTCCCGGCGGACGTGGACCGCGACACCCTGAAGTACACGTTCACGAATGGCGTACTCGACGTCGTGATCGCCCGGAAACGGTCGGCGTCGCCGGCGTGACGCCCGGCCGGGCGGTCCCCCGGGGGTGCGAGGGATTCCGTCCGCAGAGAAGTTCGATCGGAGGCTGAGGCGCCTCCGCCGGATCGAGGCCGGATACCGGGCGGAGATCCGGCGCGCGAAGCATGCGATGGAGGCGGAGACGTTCGACCGCACGAAGGCGGAGAAGCGCTACCATCGCCTCCGCGCGAAGCTCGAGGGGAAGATCGAGCGGTTGCAGCCGAAGATCAAGGAGCTCACGAACCTGAAGGCGGGGCGGCGCGGGTGAGGCGCGAAGGCTAAGTGCGCCCGCGGCCCTTCCCGTCCGATGGACCTGTCGGACGAGGAGCGTGAGCGGGTCCTCGAGGAGACGGCGGCCCAGGTCCGCGTCTGCACCCGATGCCGTTTGCACGAAACTCGGACGCACGCGGTACCGGGGGAGGGACCGGCCGACGCGAAGCTCTTCCTCATCGGTGAGGCACCGGGCCGCGACGAGGACGCCGCCGGACGCCCGTTCGTCGGATCCGCGGGGCGCATCCTCGAGAAGGCTTTGGCAGCCGCGAAGATCCCGCGGGGGAGCGTGTTCATCACGAACGTCGTCAAGTGCCGCCCCCCTGCGAATCGCGCGCCGAAATCGGACGAGACGGAAGCCTGCCGGCCGTATCTCGTGACGCAGCTCGCGATCGCACGGCCCAAGGTGATCGTGACCCTGGGCTCGACCGCACTTCGGGCCGTCGTGGGGCCGGGTCTCGATCTGAAACAGGCCCGCGCGAACCCCGTCCGGTTCGAGGACGCCCTCCTCGTCCCGACGTACCATCCGGCCGCCGTCCTCTACAACCGGAGGCTCGAGGCGGCCCTCGTGGAGGATCTGCGGACGGCCGCGCGCGTCCTCCGGAGGAAACGCTCGAGGATCCGGAGCGCCCCTCCCCGGAGGGGGAGGCCCGCGAAGCAGACGGCCTCGAGCGGCGCCGTCACCGTGAACCCGGAGGGCCGGATCCTCCTCCTTCGCCGCGCGGACGAGGAGACGTGGGGCCTCCCGAAGGGAACCGTCGAGCAGGGGGAATCCCTCGCAGAGACCGCGATCCGCGAAGTCCAGGAGGAGACGGGCCTTCGCGTGAAGCTCCTTGACCCGCTCATGGAAGTCCGATACTCCTTCTACTGGCCCCCGGACGGCATGAACTACGACAAGCGAGTCGCGTACTTCCTCGCGGAGCCGGTCGGTGGCCGTCTCCGGCTCGAGCCCGGATTCGACGAAGGCCGATGGGTTTCGCGCGCGGAAGCCCTGCGACTCCTCCGCTGGAAGAACGACCGGGACGTCGTCGCAAAGGCCTTCGAGCTCATGGGCCGCAAGGGACGCTAGGCGAGGAAGCTCCGGATCCGATCGAGGGGCCAGGCATTCAGGACGTCGTCCTTCGTGAGCCACGCCCGCCTCGCCGTCCCGACGCCGAATCGCATCCATTCCAGGCTCGCGCTCGCATGGCTGTCCGTGTCGACGGCAATCGTGCAACCCGCCCTCCTCGCGGCCCGGGCCTGGGGAGCGTTCACGTCCATCCGATGCGGGTCCGCATCGATCTCGACCGCGCATCCCGACGTGGCACAGGCGGCGAACACCTCATCCAGGTCGATCTGCACGGGGTCCCGACGACCGATCTGTCGGGTCGTCGGATGGGCGAGGATGTCCACGTGGGGATTCCCGACCGCGGCCACGACCCGCGCGGTCATCTCCGCGCGGGGCTGCGAGAACTTCGAGTGGACGGCCCCGATGACGAAGTCGAATTCCTTCAGGACCTCGTCGCGGTAGTCCATCTGACCGCCGTCGAGGATGTCGCACTCCGTCCCGAGGAGGACCGTGAGCCCCTTCATCTCGCGGTTCATCTGCCGCACGCGATCCCGCCGTTCGAGGGCCCGCTCGGCCGTGAGGCCGAAGGCGACCGCCGCGCTCACGGAGTGATCCGAGATCCCGACGAACTCGTATCCGCGGGACGCCGCGGCGCGGACCATCGCCTCGAGGGGTTCCGTGCCGTCCGTCGCGTTCGTGTGCACGTGGAAGTCCCCCCGGATGTCCGATGGCTCCACGAGGACCGGGAGGTCGCCTCGAGAGGCGAGATCGATCTCCCCCTGGTCCTCCCGCATCTCGGGCGGGATCCACGAGAGCCCGAGGCTCCCGTAGACCTCCTCCTCCGTGGCCCCTGCGATCCGTTCGTCCCCGCGGAACACGCCGTACTCGTTCAGCTTGAGTCCGCGCCGCTCGGCCATCGTGCGGAGGCGGATGTTGTGGTCCTTCGATCCGGTGAAGTACTGTAGACCCGCGCCCCAACTGGCGGGATCGAGGATCCGGAGATCGACCTGGATCGAACGGCGTCCGTCGATGCCCTCGAAGCCGAGGAGGATGATCGCCTTCGTCTCGCCCGCGCCGAGGACCTCGATTACGCCTGGCATCGAGGTGAACGCGCTGCTCACGGCCCCGCGTTCCTTCGCGACGGCGAGGAGGTCGATATCGCCGACGGTCTCTCGCATCCGCCGGAAACTCCCGGCGGCCTCAATGCGCTCGATGAGCCGGGTTCCCTCGAGGTGACGAGTGACGAGGTCCACGACCCGGGCCGCGTCCACAAGGAGGGCTCGCGATTCGCCCTCCTTCAGGAGCTCGATCGAGCGGAGAATGTTCTCCTCCGTCTTCTCGCCGAATCCCTTCACCCGGCGCAATCGGTGCGTCCCAGCCGCCTTCCGCAGCGTCTCGAGGTCCGTGACGCCGAGCTGCTGCCAGAGGAGCCTCACCTTCTTGGGTCCGAGGCCCCGCACCCGGAGAAGGTCCAGGACCCCCGGGGGGAATTTCCCGCGCAGTTCCTCGTGGAATGCGATCCGGCCTGTCGTCACGTATTCGACGATCTTCTCCGCGAGGCTCGGACCCACGCCGTCGATCCCCGCAACCCGGCCCTCGCGGACCAGGTCCTCCACGTCCTCCGTGAGGGCCTCGATCTGCCGCGCGGCGCGGCGGTATGACAGGACCCGGAAGGGCTCCTCGCCGAGGATGTCCATCATGTCCGCGATCTCGTTGAAGACCGCGACGACGTCCTCGTTCCGCACGAGGCCGCCGATGCCACGCGGCGGCCTTTATAGTTTCGCGGTCGCTTCCGCACCCCGTGATCTGGGTCGGGACCTGCGGCTTCAGTCGGCGGCAGGCGGACGTGTTCGCCTCCCTCCACGCGGTCGAGATTCAGGAGACGTTCTACCGGCCCGTGGCGGCGGATCGCGCAAGGCGTTGGCGGGCCGCCGCGCCGCCCGAATTCCGGTTTGCCCTGAAAGCCTCCCAATTCATCACGCACGAGGCCACGTCGCCGACGTACCGCCGGTCCGGCCGCACGATCCCGCCCGAGGAGCGGCCATCGTACGGGAACTTCCAGGACACGCCCGCGGTCCGCGAGGGGTGGGAGGCCACCCTCGCGATCGCGACCGCCCTCCGTGCGTCCGCGATTGTCTTCCAGACGCCTTCGTCCTTCGGACCCACGGACGGGAATCGGACGGCCCTTTACCGGTTCTTCGAGTCGATCGAGGCGGACGCCGTGAAGGCGATCGAGTTGCGGGGACCCTGGGCGACGCACATCGTCGAGCGGATCTGCGAGGACCTCGGCCTCGTCCACGCGGTCGACCCATTCGCCCGGGAGCCGGCCACGTACGGGCTCGCCTACTTCCGCCTCCACGGCCGTCCCCCAGGCCCGACGATGTACCGGTACACGTACACGGACGCGGATCTCGCAACTCTGCGGTCCGTGTGCGAGGAGTACGACGACGCCTACGTAATGTTCAACAACGTCACGATGCACGCCGACGCGCGCCGATTCCGGCAACATTTCGATTCGTGAGGCCCCGACGGATGTCGTCCTCAGGACCGAGCGTTTGCGTAGAAACCTTTCTATAGCCGCCTCCTCTGTTTCGAACGGGCCGGACATGCGCACGGGTCGGATTCCGAAGGAAGTCATCTCGTTCTTCCACGCGCCCGGCGGGCATTCGCTCATCGTGAAGGGCCCCGCGGGCACCGGCAAGACGACGTTCGCGCTCCAGCTCACAGAGGAGCTCAACGAGGTCGCGGCCTCCCACTACCTGAGTTCCCGCGTCTCCGACGAATCCCTGTACAACCAGTTTCCGTGGCTCCGGGACCGGCTCAGGCCGGCGAGCTTGGAGACGGGGCTGCCGAAGAAGGCGGAGGCTGGAAAGGTCATGCGCACCGCTCTGCAGCAGCTCGAGGGTCGGATCGAAGCGGGCGAGGAAGGCGAGTCCGAGGAGCCGGACTCCGTCGCGGCGGGGAAGGTGAAAAACGGGATCATCGACGTCCCCATCGGGATCGACCTGCCGGAGATCGAGCGGGCGTACGACTTCGTCGAAGCCCAGCTCCCGAAGCGCACCCTGGTGCTCATCGACTCGATTGATGCCCTCGCGGAGCACTACGGCATCCCGGCATCCCGCCTCATCAATGTCTTGCAGAGGGATCTCGTCGAGGGGAGCACGCAGAACGTGCTCTACGTCCTCGAAAGCAGCGGGGAGACCCGCATGGATTTCCTCGGCGACGGCGTCCTGAGCTTGGGCGCGACGGAGTACCACGGACGGAGGCTCCGGGTCCTGACGATTGAGAAGCTGCGAGGGCTGCAAGTCCAGCAGCACCGCTACCTGTACACGCTCGACGGCGGTCGTCTCGTCGCCTTCGAAGTCTCGGAGGAAGTCCGGCAGACCACGCCGCAGCGCTGGAAGCCTGTGAAAGACCTGTCGGCGGATGCGGCAAGCACAGGGCTCGAAGCGATCGACCGCTTGATCGGCGGGCTCGCCCGCGGCCGCGTTGTGGCCGTGGAGATCGCGAACGCCGTCCCGGCGGACTACGTCGACTGGCTGCGCACTTCGATCATCTCCAACTTCGTGAGCCAGGGCCGGGGCGTGGCCCACGTGCCGCCACGGAAGGGGAGCGCGGAGTTCCTGCGGGAGCTCGTGAGCCCCCACGTCGGCGAGGCGGCGTTCGACACCCATGTCCGGGTGTTCGAGGCCGCGACGCTCGGATCTGTCGACGTGTCGAAGACCATCCTGCACATGGAGGGCACGAACCCGGACGCGGACCTGAAGTGGTCGAACATCGAGTTCCAGCTGCCGAAGTCGGATCGGCCGTTCCTCGCCCTCATGGCGTTCGATACCCTCGAGTCGGTCTACAACGAGAAGGTCCTCGAGCAGATGTCCGGCGTCCTCGCCTCGGTCCGCCGTTCCGGAGGCGTCTTCGTGGGATTCGTGACGCCACAGAGCGCCTCCGCCGCGAAGCTCGAGAACATCGCCCACGTGGTTCTGCATCTGGACAGCGTGAACGGGTCCGTCGTCCTGTACGGGGAGAAGCCGTACACGGAGCTGTTCAACCTCTCCTGGGATTGGTCCGCGGGCGTCCCGAAGGCGGTCTTGCGTCCCATCGTGTAGCGTGACGGCTCCCGGGGCCGCTCCCCGAGACGGGTCCGTGCCTGAAGCGAATCGCGGAATCGCTCCTCTCCCGGGACCGATGGCGAATATCAAACCCGAGAACCGGATAGATAGACGAATTAACATCTACTCCGAATCGTGTGGTAATGCGAGAAAAGGACGTCTCGCGCTTGCTTACGGACGAGTACGCGGAGAGGATTCTCGTCGCGACGCAGCTGACGCCCCGGTCCGTGCAGGAGATTTCCGACCGGTACGACATCCCGATTGCCGCCTGTTACCGCAAGATCCACGAGCTCGAGGAGGCGGGGTTCCTCAACGTGGCGGAGATCGTCACGACCCCGAAGGGCAAGACGATGAAGCTCTACCGGTCCCTCCTCAAGTCCGCGCAGCTCGTGTACCAAGACGGCATCTTCAAGGTCAAGTTCGAATTCGACGTCGACAAGGACATCAACGGCAAGTGGATCGAGCTGAACGCCGCGCTGGACACGTGATCGCGGGCGCGCGCGCGTTATCGCGCGCGTTGATAATCACGCGCGAGAGCCACTTTCTTGTCTGAGAATCAAGCGCGATAGCTTAAATACCCCGCGGATTCATCGACGGCGCACAACGGAATCGGGGTAGGAACCGTGGAGGACAACACCGCTCCTGACAACGGCGACGACTTCCAAGCGACCTCGAAGATGCTCTCCCCGCTGGAGGCCTCCCAGCTTCTGACGGACGAATACAGCGCGAAGATCCTCCTGGCCACGTACAAGCGAAAGATCAGCGCCCAGGAGATCAGCCAGAGATACGGCATCCCGATCGCAGCGTGCTACCGCAAGATCCGGATCCTGGAAGAGGTCGGCCTCATCCAGTGCGTCGAACGGATCCTCACGCAGAAAGGGAAGCGCAAGAACCTCTACACATCCTGCCTTCGCAATGCGTACATCTTCTTCGAGAACGGAAAGCTCCGCGCTCGCTTCCAGCTGGCCACGGGCCAGGTGAAGGACTTCGGCGGAGACTGGAACGGCCTCGACATGCTGAAACAGTAGCCCGGTCCGCCCTTCCCTCTCATCCCATCCCTTCCTTTTTCTGTGCCGTCCAGCGAGCGGAGGCGCGGTCGGCCGAGAAACGTTATCATCTATCGCAGTCGAGAATCAGGCCTCCGCGTTTCATAATCTGCGCTCGCCGTCCGGGAATCGGGACCGTGCGAATCCAGTTCCACAAGATCCTGTCCGAGGGCCGGAGCGTGCGGTACGATCCGGATCCGGGAGGGAGCATCCTCCATCTGAGCGTGATCGTCACGGAAGACGAGATTCGCCGGAACCGGGCGAAGCGCCAGGCCTGAACCCGCCTCTGCGACACCCGCCGCGCTCAAGTTTTCCTGAGTTGACCTCCCTTGACTGCGCGATTCATCTGCCCGCGGATCCTTCCTCCGCCTGGGGAGACGATGCGAATCGAACTGCACCGGGTTTCCGCCGAAGGCCGCACGGTGCGGTATCCGTCCGCGGATCGGCCGGACGTCTTGCGGCTCGACGTGATCGTGCAACCGAGCGACGGGTCGAGAGGATCGACGAGACGGTCCGCCCGCTGACGCCTCGTCGCAGTGCCCGCTTAGGACTTTAATACGGCGAGGGCTTTCGGGTCCGGGATGGCCGCTACGGGGACCGAGGCACTTTTCCAGCAGCTCGCCCTCCTGCTCGCCCTCGCGACCCTGAGCCACTTCACGATCAAGCGATTCCATCAACCCACGATCGTCGGAGAGATCGCGCTCGGGATCGTCCTCGGACCCAGCGTCCTGGGCTTCTACTTCCAGATCTTCCCGTTCGACCCGGGTCTGGTGGAGAACTTCGCCGCCCTCGGCGCGATCTTCCTCCTGTTCCTCATCGGTCTGGAGAGCGACTTCCGCGCGATCTACACGAGGAAGAACATCCTCGTGGCCATCGGCGGCGTCCTGTTCCCGTTCGTCTTCGGGTTCCTGACCGCATTCTTCCTCGTCCCGCCGGGGGTCGCCGCGGATCAGTTCGTCATGTCGATGTTCGTCGCGGCGACGCTCACGGCCACGAGCACGGCCATCGCCGCATCCGTCCTCCTGGACCTCGGCCTCATGAAGGAACCGGTCGCACAGACGATCCTTGGAGCCGCCGTCGTGGACGACATCCTCGGCCTGCTGGTCCTCTCGATTGTCGTCGGGATGAGCCGCGGCCAGGTCGATCCCCTTTCGATCGGGATCCTCATGGCGACGGCCGTCGCCTTCCTCGTCGTCGGCATCGCCGTCGGGGTCTACTTCTTCCGCAGGGTCGTCGTCCGGATCCAGGTGGAGGGGATGAAACTCGGGCTCAAACACGGTGGCTTCCTCATCGCGATGGCCGTCGCCTTCCTCTACGCGTTCGTCTCCGAGTCGATCGGTCTCTCGGCGATCATCGGGGCGTTCCTTGCGGGCGCCCTGTTCGCCAGCACGCCGCTCCGAGAAGACTTCACGGAGGGCGCGGGATACCTCGGTGCCGTCTTCACGCCGATCTTCTTCATCTCCCTCGGCCTGCAGGTGAACCTCCAAGCCGCGGCCGGCGTTCCTCAACTCTTCCTGTTCGCGATTGCCCTGACGGTCGTGGCGGTTGTGACGAAGGTCGTCGGCTGCGCCCTGCCTGCACGTTTCGCGCAGATGACGAAGAACGAATCCGTCGCCGTCGGCTGGGGGATGACCCCGCGCGGGGAGGTCGGCCTGATCGTCGCCCTGACCGCCCTGACCGCCGTGGTCATCACGCCCGCCTTGTTCTCCATCATCGTCGTCGTCATGGTCGTCGTGTCCGTGCTTCCGGCTCCCTTCTTCAAGAAGGCCTTGCTGGCCGTGGATGACGAACGACGGCGAGCTCTCGAGGAAGTCCCGCCAGATACGAGCGAGACCGCCTAGACTCGCTCGACGAGCCGGCCCGCGATGACATCGACGGGCACGAGGGTCTTGATTGTCAGACCGAGTTCCTTCTCCATCCTCGGAAGGTCGCGGGTCTTCTCGAAGACGATGAGGACGTCCACAACCCGCGCTCCGATCGATCGAAGGCCCTTCACGATCGCGTAGAGGGTCCCGCCCGTCGAGATCACGTCGTCCACGAACACGAGCCGGTCTCCCGGCTGCACGTTGTTGATGAACATGTCCGTCTTCGAATACCCCGTCGCCTGCTTGAGGGACACCTCCCCGGGGAGGCGGTACTCCCTCTTGCGGATGAAGACGTACGGTCGCCTCACGAGGAGGGATAGCCCTGCGGCCAGGGGGAAGCCCATCGATTCCGCCGTGACGATCTTATCGCACCGAGCCCAGTCCCCGCGTCGCGCGAGTTCCGCGAGGACCTCCTCGAGGACCTCCGGCCGGCCGAGCGGGATCCCGTCGGTGATCGGGTGCACGAAGTATTCGTAGTCCCCGAACTTCACCACGAGGGCCTCCGGGAGGCTCGCTCGAAGCTTCTCGAGGGCCATTCGTCACTCCTTCGACACAAGGTTCCGCGCGACGGACGCGGCCTTCTCGAGAATCTCCGCCTCCCCCTTCACCCGCCGCCCCCGCATCAGGATCGTGCCGTCGCAGATCACCGTGTCCACGCAGTTCCCGTGGGCGGAGTACACCCAGTTGCTCATGTCGTCGTGGCGGGGCGTGAGTTCCGGGCGACGCGGATCCACGAGGACGAGGTCCGCGAGGCGATCCACGCTGATGAGCCCCGCGTCGACGCCGAGGGCCCGCGCTCCGCCGAGGGTCGCGAGCTCGAAGGCCGACCGCGCGGGCAGGATCTTCGGGTCCCGGTGGGCGTACTTCTGGAGGAGGGCGGCGACCTTCATCGTCTCGAACATATCGAGGTTGTTGTTGCTCGCCGGTCCGTCCGTCCCGAGACCCATCACGACGCCCGCCTCCGCCATGGCGGCATAGGGCATCGTCTGGCCCGTGGACAGTTTCATGTTCGACACGGGGCAGTGGGCCACCTTCGCCCCCGCCCGGGCGAGGAGTTCGATCTCCGACGGATCGAGCCAGCAACCATGCGCGGCGATCACGTCCTTCGCAAGGAAGCCGATGTGGTCGAGGTACTGTGCGGGGCGGAATCCCGTCTGCGCGAGGCAATCGTCCACCTCGCGCTTCGTCTCGGAAAGGTGGGTGTGGATCAGGTATCCCTTCTTGTCCGCGGTCTCGCGGATCGCGAGCAAGGTGTCCTTGGAGACCGTGTAGATCGTGTGGGGTCCGAGGACGGGCACGATTCGTCCCGTCTTCATCGCCTCGATCTTCCGGTTCGCCTCGTCGGCCCGATTGAGCTGCGCCTTCGCGCGATCCGGTTCCCCGAGGTCCACGATCCCCTCGGAGAGGAACGCGCGCAGCCCCATCTCCCGCACCGCTTTCGCGGCCTGGTCCATGTGGAAGTACATGTCGTTGAAGGTCGTCGTGCCGGTCTTGATCATCTCGAGACATGCGAGCTTCGTCCCCCAGTAGACGTCCTCCGGGGCGAGGTTCGCCTCCGCGGGCCAGATCCGCGTCTCGAGCCACGTGGCCAGGTCCAGGTCGTCCCCGTATCCGCGGAAGAGGGACATCGCCGCATGGGTGTGCAAGTTCACGAACCCCGGGAGGGCGATCTTCCCCTTCCCGTCGATGACCGTGTCGGCCTCCCGCTTCGCCCCCAGCTCGACGATCCGCCCGTCGTCGATGAGGATCTGCGTGACCTCGCGGTCCACCTGGACGTCCTTGATGAGGATGCTCACGGGACCATCCCTGCGGCCCGCGCGACGATCCGCCGGGTGAGGTCCGCGTTCTTGCGCTGCGTTTCCCGGATCCGGTCGAAGGTGAGCGGCTCGTCGACGATTCCGTTGCAGAAGTTGTCGACCGTGCACAGGCAAGCATACGGGATCCCGAGTTCGGATGCCAGGGTCGCCTCCGAGGCCATCGTCATCCCGACGACGTCGCCGATCGTCCGGAAGAACGCGACCTCCGCTCGCGTCTCGAGGCGCGGGCCCGTCGTCTGGACGTAGACCCCGCCGTCCTTCGCGGTCGCTCGCTCAGCGCGCGCCGCCTGGACGAGGACGGACCGCAGGGCCTCGTCCAAGGAGGGCGTCGCATGGATCACCCGGTCGTCGTGGTACGTGGGAATCGTCCAGAAGGCGAGGAAGTCCGCCGGGACGACGAAGGTCCCGGGTCGGATCGTCTTCTTCAGGGAGCCCGTCGAGGCGGTCGCGAGGACGTGCGTCGCCCCGAGTTCCTTCAGGGCCCAGAGGTTCGCGCGGTGATTCAGCTTGTGGGGCGGAATTCTGTGGTCCGCCCCGTGGCGGGGGAGGAACAGGATCTTCCGGCCCGCCTGGGCCCCGACGCGGGGAGCCTCGCTCGGAGCGCCGTGCGGCGTGACGAGGAACTCCGCGCGCTCCTCCTCGAGCGGGAACACGTCGGCGAGGGCGGACCCGCCGATGATCCCCACGACCGTCGGGGGCATGACGGCGGACGAAAGGTCGTCCTTCGATAAAGGTTCCGTCCTTCCGTCGGCCGTCCAACGGTTTAAGGGAGGAGCCGCAATGGGCCGGGACCACGATGCGGATCCTGGAGTACCGACCCGGTGATGCGCCCCTCCTCGCGCGTCTCTGGAACGCGAGCGACGAGGGTTGGCCCGCGGGCCTCGTGCGCTTCCGACCGAAGACGGCCGCGGAGTGGCGGGAGTGGGAAGCCCACACCCGTTCGCTCGGTCGCTACGTCGCCTTCGATCATCACCGGGCCGTCGGCTTCGTGCGCCTCCTCGAATGGGTCGAATCGCCCGATGCCACGTACGTGCAGTGGCTCAACGTCGAACCTTCGTACCACGGGCGGGGGATCGGCAAGGCACTCCTCCTGAAGGCGATGGAGCGCACGATCGTCCTCGGGTACCCGCGGGTCGACCTGCACACGTGGCCCGGGAACGACAAGGCGATGCGCCTCTACAAGCGCACGGGATACATGTGGGTCCCCGGGACCCATGCGTACCTCCAGAATTACCTCCCGCTGCTCCTCGCCTACGGCCCTGCGAGGTCCTTCCTCGCGACGCACGCCTGGTATGAGACGATGCAACGCGACCTGTCCCGAGACGCGGACGAGGACAAGGTCCGCGGGATCGACGCGTTCGTCTACCGATTCCGCGCGGGTCGGCGGCGGATCGAGGCGGCGATCGACCGGGCGGCTCGAGGCGTGATGGCATTCGAGGACGACGGCATGCGGACGGAAGCCTGGCTCCCCGATGGGCTCCTCGTCGAAGGCCTCCCCTGCACGATCCGCTGGTCCGTGCGGAACAAGACGCGCTCCGATGTGTCCGTCTCGATTCACGCGGGCGCGCCGGAGGGAGTCGTCGTCGAGGACCCGAAACCCTTCGTGCTCCCGCCCCGGTCGACCCGTGAGCTGTCCGCGCCCGTGTCGATCCGGGACAGCTTTCCCGACACGCCCGAGGACTGGGCCTCCCCCTCCATCGACTCGTCCGTCGCCTTCGGCGGCCGCACGATCCCTTTGAGGAGCGGGTTCCGGCCGAAGACGGCCCTCAAGGTCTCTTGGGAGGACGCCGTCCCGCGGCTCGCCGCTCCCGGGACCCAGACGGTGCGCGTGGTCCTCCGGAATCAGGCGGGCCGGCCGCTTCGCGGCGATCTCCGGATCGAGGGGGAGAGCCTCCACATCGAGCCGGAACGGATTCGGCTCGCGCTGGCGAAGGGCCGGTCTCGGACCGTGCGCCTTCGGGTGGCGAACGACCGAGGCGAGAGTCGAGCGGCCCACGTCCGC
>Ga0209321_10001218_pt1 | contig 17499 bp, 15 predicted proteins | sample Rifsed16ft4_FD_184012 | JGI IMG/M metagenome (GOLD analysis project Ga0209321, IMG submission 184012) | Soil microbial communities from Rifle, Colorado, USA - sediment 16ft 4 - CSP-I_5_4 (version 2) | ecosystem: Environmental > Terrestrial > Deep subsurface > Rock core/Sediment | place: Rifle...
TTTATATTTAATAAGCAAGAGGACGTTATGAAATGTTTTTCATCGGCATTTTTAATTTATATTCTTATCCTTGCAGGATGCAGCGGTGAAGATAAAACAAAATTAGAGGCATACAATGCAGAAGCATTTGCTTACGATCTCGGAGAAAGTTGGGAAGTAAATGCAACTACAAGAGTGAAGGGATTTTTTCAAAAGGAAGGAAATAAAACGTTCACTGCTTTACTTTCGTATGATATTGATCTTGTTACTCCTGCGGGTGATACGCTTAAATCCTTGATAAGCAGAACCGAAGACAAAATGAAAAATGAAAAGATGAGCGATGTTGATTTAGAAACTCAATTCGATCTCGATTCAACATATGCCGAGGGAAATTATAGGGTGATTTTTAACGTGAAAGATATGAACACTCAGCAAACTGCAATATCATCAGCCGAGTTTGTTCTTGAGAATGAATGAGAATAAAATAAATATCTAAAATCAAAAAACCACTGCTCGCCAGTGGTTTTTTGTATCATTCAATCATTCTCCGTAGGAGTCCTTCGGACATCCATTCAATCTAAATATATTCTTCCGGGATTCTTTTTCTTCCTGCAAATCCCGAATCCATATCATGATAAAATTTAATTGTTTCTTCATCGCTTCTCCAGCAGAGAAAAACTTCTTCACCTTCTATGATTGATGGAAAATCCACTAATCCAATTGTAAAATTCCAATCTTTATAAAAGCAGCCGATTTCTTCCAGTTCTTTAATAAATCCATCAACATTTTCAGCCATTTTCTTAATGAACTGGTCATGTTCGATGTTACCGTTAATATCTTCAGCATATAAACGCATCTCTCTTGTCGTGTTGAGAATATCTTCTACAATTTTCTTCACTAGTGGGAGTGTGCGTATTGCTTCTGCCGGAGAAAAAAATTTTGTTTCTGTTATCATTTTACTCTAATGCTTTGTATGCTTGATATTATAACCGAATTATCTATTAAAAAGTTTCGCCGTATATATTTATAAATGAACCCAAGCGAAAATAATTGTAAATCCCTCATAAATCAAAACTAAAATTTGTCATTAGCATATTTGCTAAAATAAAATGTTACATAATTTTTCTTGATATAAATAGAATCCATTTGGGAAATATCCACTCTAATTGAAATAGAAATTTACTTTTCATTGTTTTAAGAGAAATTAATTTCAACTTTATTATTACCATGAACAAATCACTATTAGAAAAAATAAACTCAATCGGATTAAGTTACAGAGAGTATCTCAATTTGACTTTAACGGAAATAGAAAAATCTGACCCCATGCAATTAAGGGAAGATGAAAATAAGCAGCTGAAAAATAAAAAGCTTAATTTTCATCGAATGAATCGAATAGGAAAACATCATCATGTTTCAGATGAATTGATAAGTTTAATTAATCAAATTGATAAGCCGCAAACATGGATGATTATTTCCGAAACCTGGTGCGGGGATTCTGCTCAAAATATTCCTTACATTTCAAAAATAGCAGATTTAAATCCGAATATTAATTTTAAAATAATTCTAAGAGATACCAATCCTGATATTATGGATTTGTACCTTACAAATGGTACAAGAAGCATTCCAATCTTCATTGCATTTGACGCAACAGGTAACGAACTTTTCAGATGGGGACCCAGACCACAAGAGGCAAAAAATTTATTTGCGGGACTTAAAACCCAAGGACTTGAGAAATCTGGTATCCTAAAAAAACTTCATCTTTGGTACGGAAGAAATCGGGGGAAGAATTTTGAGACTGAGCTGAAGGAAGCCATTCAATTTTCGCTATCAATTAGCAAATAAAGAGAGTTTTACTACTAACTAAAAACAATTTTTTCCTTAACTTTGCCTAAAGTTTTGGTAAAAATTATTGTCACCATTAGAATCATCAATACTTCTATTCGTAATTGGTTCGGCTGCCGGGTTTCTAAATGTATTAGCCGGCGGTGGTTCTTCTTTAACTTTACCCGCACTTATTTTTCTCGGACTTGATGCCTCGGTCGCAAACGGCACAAACAGAGTTGCCATCCTGGTTCAGAACTTGTCTGCCGTTCATTCATTCAAGCGGGAAAATTATCATGATTCAAAATTAAGCTTGAAGCTGGCATTTTTAACTTTACCAGGTGCAATTGCAGGCGCTGTTGCCGCTGTTAAAATCAGTAACGAAACATTTGAGACGATTCTTGGAATCGTGATGATTGGCGTTACAATTTCTTTGCTGATTCCATTGCCGAAACAAGAAAATGCAAGCAGCAATGTCAAACTCAAAACAATCCCAATGTATCTATCAATGTTTGCGATTGGTTTTTATGGTGCATTCATTCAGGTCGGCGTTGGATTCCTTTTAATGGCTGCTCTTCACTACTTGATGAAGCTCGATCTTGTTCGAGTAAATATGCACAAAGTTTTTATTGTTTTAATATTTACAATTCCAGCGCTAATACTTTTTATCCTAACAGATAATGTGAACTGGCCAATGGCAATAAGTCTCTCATTGGGAAATGCATTTGGTGCCTGGTGGTCTGCAAAAGTATCGGTACGTAAGGGTGAGAAATTTATTAAGATGATTTTGATTATCGCAGTACTTATTATGGCGCTAAAACTTTTGAAAGTTTTTTAATATAGAATTTTGAACATTTAATCTAAAATTATCCGAGGGAAAAATGGCTGACTTGAATACGATCAACTCTTCAAATGATGAAGGTGTTATCCAAAGAACTATTCGTGAAGTTACTCAACCTTTTAAAGACTTATTTAAAGCATCGCGTGCATTGTGGGGAATAAATCTTTCTTACTTGCTTGAAGGAATAACCTACTTCGGAATTGTTGGCTACCTGGTTATCTATTTCAATAATTATATAAAACTCGATGACATCAGCTCGGGACAGATGGTTGGTGTTCAGACTGCAGGCATTACTCTTGCCATGCTTTTCCTTGGCGCAACTGTAGATTGGATAGGAGTACGAAGATCCCTTCTTTACGCTTTAGGTTTCATGTTAATTGGCAGATTGTTCTTGACAATTGCTCCAAACATTACTTCAAATGTCGGATTGTGGTCGTCAGCTCACCTTGTTGCTATGCTGGGAATTTTAGGAATTATTTTAGGATATGGGATTTACCAGCCGGCATGTTATGCGGCAGTAAAACAATTTACAACCGAGAAAACTTCTGCAATGGGTTATGCAATGCTTTATGCTTTGATGAATCTTGGCGGATTCCTGCCGGGAATTATCGGTCCTCCTGTTAGAAAAGCATTTGATTCAAACGGTCAAGGAATTCTTGCTGTCTTTTGGGTTTATGTTGCTTTAACGGTTGCGGGAATAATTGTAGTTGCAGTTATTCTTACTAAAAAGACGGTTGAGACAGCAATTCATGAATCAAGCAATGAAACCAAAGAAAAAATTGAGGCGGATAAAAAAGCTGAAGAAGAAAAATCTGCAAAAGAAAAAATTAAATTCTATCTAAAGAACTTTCCAATAAAAGATTACAGGTTCATGTTCTTCATTTTCATTTTAATTCCAGTACAAACTTTATTTGCTCACAATTGGCTTACTCTTCCAATTTACTTCAGCAGAGCATTTACCGGCGTGGTACAAAATAATTTTGAGTTCTTCGTAAACTTCAACCCAATTTTGATTTTTATACTCACACCAATGGTTGCGGCTTTAACCGCTCAAAAAAATGCTTACAAAATGATGATCATCGGAACATTTGTAATGGCCTCTCCGACTTTTATACTTGCAACTGGACCTTCACTTCCTGCAGTTTTTGGTTACTTGATAATTATGACAATTGGTGAAGCTATGTGGCAGCCAAGGTTTTTACAGTGGGTTGCTGAGATAGCTCCCAAAGGAATGACCGGCATTTACATGGGCATTGGTCAGTTTCCCTGGTTCTTAACAAAAGTAGTTACAAGTCTTTACTCGGGCTGGTTCTTGATGCACTACGCGCCGGAAGGAGTTGCTCCATCACAAATGAATACTGAATTTATGTGGCTGATTTATGGATTCATCGCAATAATAAGTCCTATCGGTTTAGTTCTCGCAAAAAATTGGATGATTAAAGGATTTAAGCATAAAGCAGAATGAACAACAAATTAATTTGGATACTTAGATTTATAATTGGTTCTCTATTCATTCTATCAGCAATATCAAAATTATTTCCGATTGAAGCATTTGATTTAACCATAGTCAATCAGGGAATTACAAATTGGAATCTTGCGCCTTACCTTTCAAGATTCATTATCAGTGTTGAATTATTTCTTGGAATAAGTTTCTTTGTAACGCCGTTTGTTAAAAAGATAGCTATTCCATATTCATTTTTATTACTAATGGTTTTTTGTATTCACCTGGTTTATTTAATTTCAACCGAAAGCGGAAGTAAAAGCTGCGGCTGTTTTGGTGAGCTTATTCCAATGTCATCACTTGAAGCACTGATAAAAAATTTGATTCTCATCTTTATACTTTTCTTACTTCATAAATATTTTCTTTACGAAAAGAAGACCATCTATTCTTTTGCGTTTGCTGTTTTTTCAATTGTCTTTGCAGGCGTGTTTCTAATCTTCCAGGTAAAGCCGTACAATATTCCGCCAAAAGATGAATCAAGCACCAAGATAAAAGATTCTGTAAAGACAATTGCTCCTTCAGAAATAAAGAAAGAATTGGATACTGTTCAAGCAAAAGAAGAATCTTCAATAATTAATAAAAAAAATGGGACGGAAGAAACAAAGGCGAATCCAATTAAATCAGTTTCTTTTTTTGCATCATTCAAGGATTTTAGCGATAATCAAAATGTTAATCTTGATGAGGGTATTAAGCTGGTTTGCCTTTTCAGCTTGGATTGCGAGGACTGCATGGAAACTGCTCGTAAGCTTGGGCAAGCAAGAAAAGATTGGAATAACTTTCCCCCGCTTTATATTTTATTTCTTGGAGAAGAAGAACAAGTCAAAGGATTTTTTGAAACCGCTGAAACTACATTCCTATACAAAATTATTTCTCCTCAGACATTCTTCCCGCTAATTAAAGATTATCCGCCAAGAATCGTTTTACTCAACAATGGAAATGTTGCTGGTGATTGGGGTTATGAGAGTTTTAGCGTGGCTGATCTTAAAAAAATTATTAACAAGTAGGAACTTCATTAATGAAGTTCCTACTTTTATTGGAAGAAGCCCCTCGAGATTTTAAACAAGCTCGTAACTACCTTAATAATTGCAAGCGCAAAAAAAATTGCTAATTGCCTTTTAATCTGGTATACTCTTCGAGTGCCATTTTTTCCAGTTTCTCCTTCAATTCTTTTGGCAGAATTACTTTATCGTAGAACTTGCCGTCTTTCCCTTTTTCATCCGGGGCTGCCATAAACAACCCGTTTGATCCGTTTACAATCCTAAATCCCTTGATGATTATCTCTTCTTCTGTTTGAACATCAAAGAAAGCGGCAGTTTTCGATTCGCCTTTGAGAGGATTCATTCTGGAAATTTTCATTGTACACCTTTCGCTAATAAGTAAGAAAATTTTATGATGGTGTAATTTAATATTTGTGGGGAAATTATCAATTAAAAAACGAATAAAATTTGGTTATTTTCGTTCAGATTTAACCGTTTGAGCATTTACCCTTTATAAATTCTTCTGGAAATTACAGTTTAGCCGCAAAAATTCTGTTAATAAATTTTATATTTGATTTTGAAAACATTCTTTTATTTCCTTCATAGAATTGAAAAATGAAACGGATTATAATTTTTTCTTCAGTTTTATTGCTATTCTTTTCAATCAGCACAAATCAATTTCTGTATGGACAGTCGTTAATGGATAGTTACAAGCAGTACGGTGAAGTGTTAATTTCAGAATTATCTTCTGCGCCTTTCCCTCATCAAAAAAGAATGAACGGGCATACTTATGGCAATAAAAGCTATTCATTCCAAGAACACTACAACGACAGCACTGTATTAATATTCATCCCAAAAGGATATAAACCCCAAGCGAAAAATGATTTTGTGATTCACTTTCACGGATGGAATAATAATGTTGACAGCGTTCTTGGTCAGTTTAAATTGATTGAACAATTCAGTGAAAGCAGGAAGAATGCAATACTAATTGTTCCTCAAGGACCAAAGAACTCTCCCGATTCATTTGGGGGAAAACTTGAAGATGAAAATGGCTTTCGTAATTTAATAAATGAGATAGTTGAGGTCTTTTATCAAAAAGAAATAATAAGCAGCAAATCTATTGGAGATATAATTCTACCAGGTCACAGTGGCGGTTACAGAGTAATATCTTACATTTTATTGAGAGGCGGATTAACAGAAAACATTAAAGAAGTGTTTTTGTTCGATGGACTTTATGGACAAATAGAAAAATATACTCATTGGCTTGACCATTTTACCGGAAAATTTATTGACATCTATACAAAAAACGGCGGAACGAAAGATCAATCAGAAAATTTAATGGAATGTTTCAAATCGTGGAAAATACCTTACATCTTTAAAAATGAAATTGATCTTTTAGATGATGTTCTGAGAAACAACCGCATCATTTTTATCTATTCAGACCTTGAGCATAATGACGTTATCCATGTTCGCCGACAGTTTATGAATTATTTGAAAGCAAGTTGTTTAGAAAACATTAAATAGATGAGATTGACTAACCCAGTTCCTTAGAGATTCTTATTTCACTGGTAAGGAGCTGGGTTAGTTTCTGCTTATTTGTAATTCGATTTTGGGAATTTCTATCCTTCGTTTGTCAATCCACAAAATTTTTTTGTAATTTTCGCAATCTTTTAACAGGAAATCTATGAAGAAAAACAGTATTGTAATGGTAAAGCAAGTTCCCGATACTGCAAACATTTCGGGACAGTTTATGAAGGAAGACGGCACAGTAAACCGTGCTAAGCTTCCCGCAATTTTTAATCACGAAGATAGAGTTGCACTTGAGTTCGCTCTTCAAGTAAAAGATAAATTCAGCGGAAAGGTAACTGCGCTTACTATGGGTCCACCGCGTGCATCGGACGTTCTTAGAGAATGTTTGTACATGGGCGCAGATGAAGCCATTCTAATTAGTGATCGAAAATTTGCCGGCGCGGATACTCTTGCAACTTCCTATGTTTTGGCTGAAGCAATAAAGCAAATCGGCAATTATGATTTCATTTTTGCAGGAAGACAAGCCATTGACGGTGATACTGCTCAAGTTGGACCTCAAACTGCAGAGAAGCTCAATATTCCACAAATAACTTACGCTGATGAAATTCTGGAAGTCGGTGACTCATCGGTAAAAATTAAAAAGAAGATTGAGGGCGGATACGAAATTCTTGAATCATCACTTCCGGTTTTAGTTACGGTAATCAAAGATGCTGCTTTTCCAAGACCATTTCAAGCAAAGCGAATTATGGCTTACAAAAATGCTAAAACACTTTCCGAACTTGAAAAACTTACTGAGGGAAATTCTCTCCTTTATATTGATCAGCTTCAGGATGAATATCAAACGCGCGGTTTATACATTAAAACTTTAACAATGGATGATCTAAAGCTTGATGAAAGCAGATGTGGAATTCATGGTTCACCGACTAAAGTATATAAAGTTGAATCAGTTGTTTTAGCAGGCAGCAGTCATCAAATAGTTCCCCCTACAAAAGAAGGAATTGGAATCTTAATTGATAACTTACTTGCAGATCATATCCTGGGTTAAATTATGGAATTAAAAAATAGAGACGTTTGGATTTTTGTTGAGCAGCGAAATGGTAAACCGGCAGATGTCAGCTTTGAGCTTCTTTCTAAAGGAAGAAAATTAGCTGATGGTTTAAAGAGTTCGCTTAAAGCAATTGTACTTGGACATAACATAAAACCAATTGCCGAAGAGACATTTAGATACGGCGCAGATGAAGCAATTATAGTTGATGATGAGCAGCTTGCTCATTACCGTACAATGCCATACGGCAGAATCTTAAATGAATTGGTTGAAAAATATAAACCGAGGGTAATGCTTTACGGTGCAACAGTTATCGGAAGAGATTTGGCTCCGCGCGTTGCTTCGCATACTAAAAGCGGACTTACGGCGGACTGCACCGATCTTCAAATCTCCAATGTAAAATATATTAAGGAGGAATTTAAAGATCTTCTTTTGCAAATTCGCCCTGCCTTCGGAGGAAATATCATCGCAACTATTATTTCTCCCGATGTTTATACACAAATGGCGACCGTTCGCGAAGGTGTGATGAGAATGGAAGTAGTGAGTAAACCAATAAAAGGAAAGATAACAGAAATTCCTTACGTGCATGAAAAGCTTGATGACATCGTAAAAATTATCGAGCAGCACCGCAAAGAGAACAAAGTAAATCTTAAAGCTGCACCAATTATTGTTTCCGGTGGTTATGGGTTAGGATCTAAAGAAAATTTTGAGCTTGTAAAAGAATTCGCTCATATAATCGGCGGGGAAGTTGCAGGAACACGTGCCGCTGTTGATGCAGGATTCATTTCGCCTGATCGTCAAGTCGGACAAACCGGAGTTACTGTTCGTCCTAAACTTTACATCGCTTGCGGAATTTCCGGGGCTATTCAGCATCGTGCCGGTATGCAGGAATCGAACAAGATAATTGCAATTAACACTGATCCCGATGCACCAATCTTCGGAGTTGCTCACTACGGAATAGTTGGTGATGCAATCCAAATAATTCCAATGTTCATTAACGTTTTCAAACAAAAGTTGAGATAACCAATGGCAAATTTTTTCACCGATAATAAAGATCTGCTTTTTCATTTTGATAGATTGGACTTAAAAGAAGTGGTGGATTTTTATGAGGATAATTATAAGCAAGCCGAAAAATTTAATTACGCACCCATAAATTATGAAGATGCAAAGGAAAATTTTAGAAAAATTTTAGAAATTACTGGAGATATTGCAGCAAATTATATTGCTCCAAGATCTCAAGCTATTGATGAAGAAGGTGCAGTATTTAAAGATGGAAAAGTGTTTTATGCAAAAGGAACTCAGGAATCACTCAATCTTCTTTCCAAAGCTGAGCTGATGGGAATGATATTGCCACGGGAATATGGCGGAATAAATTTCCCAACCACTATTTATATGATTGCGGTTGAAATAATTTCCCGTGCGGATGCTTCCCTGATGAATATATTTGGATTGCAGGATATTGGAAAAACCCTTGCTGAATTTGGAAGTGCACAGCAAAAACAAGAATTCCTGCCCGGATTTACTTCAGGTAAATATACCGGTGCAATGGCGCTTACAGAACCGGATGCTGGTTCAGATCTTCAGGCAGTTAAGCTTACGGCTTATCAAGATGAAAAGGGAAATTGGTTTTTACGCGGAGTAAAAAGATTTATTACCAACGGGAACGGCGAGGTGCTTCTTGTGCTTGCAAGAACTGAAGCGGGAACAAAAGACGCACGTGGCTTAAGCATGTTTGTTTGTTATGGCGATGAAACTGTTAAGGTCAGAAGAATTGAACATAAGCTTGGTATTCATGGTTCACCAACATGTGAACTTAGGTTTAATGATACTCCGGCTCAGCTTGTTGGAGCGAGAAGATTTGGACTGTTAAAATATGTTATGTACTTGATGAACAGAGCCCGCGTTGGAATTGGCGCTCAATCACTCGGGATATCTCAGGAAGCTTATGAGCAAGCATTAAAGTATGCAAAAGCACGCGAGCAATTTGGTAAACCAATTTACAATTTGCCTGTAATTTCTAATATGCTTATAGATATGCGTGTGTCACTTGAAGCAAATAGATCTTTGTTTTATAATACTTGTGTTTGGCTTGATAAAAAAGAGATGCTTGAAACTCTTGTCGAAAGATTGAAGGCAGATAAAAAGCCAGTGGCCGAACTAAATGAAAGATTAAAGGAAGCAACAAGGGTTCTGAATCTTTTAACACCGCTGACAAAATATTTGTTATCAGAATCCTCCAATAAAATTTGCTACGATTCAATGCAGATTCATGGCGGAACAGGTTATATGCATGAGTTTGGAATTGAACGCCTCAGCAGAGATGCAAGAATTACAAATATCTATGAGGGAACTTCTCAAATGCAGATTGTTGCTGCTTCTGGAGGAGTTATAAATGACGTCTTGACAGAATATTTTAACGATTGGGAAAAGAAAGAATATAAAGGAAGCTTAATAAATCTTCTTGGAGTATTAAAAGAAATCCGGGAAATTTTTAATGAATGCCTGAAGTACATCAAAGATAAAAAAGATCCGAACATTCAAGATGTTGCCGCAAAAGATTTAGTAGAGCTTTATGGATACATCTATATCGGATTTCTTGTTCTTAATGAGGCAAACGAAGATCAGCGGAAAGTATTTACAGCGCGAAGATACATTCTTGATGCATTAACCAAAGCAAGAAAAAATGCCGAGGCAATTAAGAATGAACTTTACTCGGATATACTTCACGCAGATACAATTTTAATTTAACAGGAGAGATAAAATGAAAAAATCGGTTAGAACAGTTTACAGGTTATTCGATGATCATGAAGAAAAACATTACGTAATGAGTTCACTTACTCATAAGCGATTAGAAAAACTCTTTGAGCAGTATAAAGGCAAAAAGGAAAAAGTTTATGCTAAAGAATTCATTACGTTTCTTCACAAGCACGATCCCAAAGCGGAAGAAGTTGAAGTGAAGGATTTTTATTTTTAGTTGCTTTGTTAAGTGAGACTCACTTTCGCAACGCTATTGCAACGCTAAGTGAGTCTCACTTGGAACACTCGCCGAAAATTTTAACGAAGCAATATCATCTTCTTTGTTTCAATAAAATTTCTAGCCAGAATTCTGTAGAAGTAAACTCCGCTTGGCAGTTCACTTGCATTAAATTCTATTGAGTGATAGCCAGCTTCTTTTTCTTCATTCAGCAAAACTGTCATTTCCTCTCCGAGTACGTTAAGAACTGACATTCTCACATTACTTTTTTCTGGTATTCCATATCCTATTGTTGTTGTTGGGTTGAATGGATTTGGATAATTCTGCTCAAGTGAAAATTTATCGAGTAATCTTACATCAACTTCTACTGTTTGTGAGTACTCATACTTTCCTCCGAAGTCCATTTGTTTGAGACGATAAAAATATTTTCCCGGATCAACAAGTTTATCAATGAATGAATACTGATTTGGAGAAGTTGTTGTGCCGTGTCCTTTGACAGAACCAACTGTTAAAAAATCATTTGAGCCAAATTTTCTCTGTACTTCAAATCCTTGGTTATTTAGTTCTGTCGCAGTTGACCAGTTAAGTGTTACTTCTTTTCCGTTTGCTAATGCAGTGAGTGATATGAGTTCAACAGGTACAATTTCGATCATTTCCGATAAAGGACGGCGCCATACGCCTTCTCCAGCACCACTTGCAAAAATGTAATTGTCATTGATGCCTATTGCTAAAACAAGTGTGTCTATAATTCCTTCATTTATTAATGCCCAGTCTGCACCATTGTTAGTTGAAAGAAATATATTCCCCCAATTAGTCAATGCAAAAACATTTATTCCATAGGTAGCTAAGGCGAAGACAGGAAGATTCGATAAACCGGTGGTAACGTCTGTCCAATTAGCTCCTCTATCTGTTGAAAGAAATAGACGACCAGTTGAGGCAAAAATGTTTTCTCCACTAACAGCTAGAGACTGAACATAATTCGTATTCAAGGCTGTTTGAGCCCAGCTTGCACCATTATTTGTTGACATAAATACACCACTGCCTGTCCCTGCAAAGAGAAATATATCATTTAAATTATTTTGAATATAATCAAGTGAATATATTTCCAGATTCATCAGACCAGTATTAACATAAGTCCAGTTGCCACCGTTATTTGTTGAAAGATATACACCTCCGCCAATTGTTCCCGCAAATAAATTTTTGCCACCGGTTCCATTTGGTGTAATGAGCAAGGTATAAACATCAGTATCAGTCAAGCCATTACTAACATTAACCCAGTTTCCACCCATATTGTTTGAAAGAAAAACACCACTACCCATACTACCAGCAAAGATATTCGTATCATATAAAGCAATGGTTCGAATCTCTGGACAATCTGTGTCAATACCTATGATAGTCCAGTCTAATCCATTATTAGTGGAAAGAAAGACGGTGCCTCCAGTTGCCACAAGACCAGTGAGGTCCCCTCCTGCAAAAACGTTTGAACCGTTGTATGCAAAAGAGTATATAGGAACATTCTTAGGTGCATTAGTTAGAACCCATTGGGCTTTCACATTAGAACTAATTGCAAAAAGTAGAAGCAAGGAAATAAACGACTTTTTCATAATAACCTCCTATTAAAATATTTTTTTTTTGAACGAGTCGTTAACTCGCCTATACAATTTTTTATTTTAGTAATAACATCTTCTTTGTTTCGACAAAATTATTGGCTCTCAGTTGATAGAAATAAACACCACTTGGTAAATCACTTGCATTAAAATTTATTGAGTGATAGCCAGCTTCTTTTTCTTCATTAAGTAAAATTTTTATTTCTTCTCCAAGTATGTTAAGAATAGATATTCTTACATTTTCTTTTTCCATTATTCCAAATCCAATTGTCGTTGTAGGATTAAATGGATTTGGGTAGTTCTGCATAAGTACAAAAGTTCTAAGTGATAACTGTTTTTCTTTAACATTTACGACACTGCCAGGGAAGAAAAACTCAAGTGCATTATCGAGATGAGCTCTCCAACTTCCCCAACTGTGAGCTTCGTGCCATTCATTCCATTCTTTCTCATATTCTTTAGCTTCTAAACCATCTTTAAATAACCGAGCATTTATCGTTATATCGGGTTCGTAAGTACCCCAATCTATATACCACTTAATATCCTTTTTCAGTCCACCAAGAACAGAATTAAAAACCTCCTTATTTTTTACCCAATAAGAAGGTGAATAAGGGGCTGCTAATCCAAAACTCTCAGGTCGGTTGTAGCAGATTTGGGTAGTAAGCAAACCACCGAAAGAGAGTCCTGCCATAGCACGGAATTCCGGATCGAGTAAAGTTCTGTATGTTGAGTCAATATGCGGCATTAATTCATCCACAATAAAACTTTCATACTTCTGGGTTAAGTTGAAAGCATATTCATCATCCCTGTTTACAGGAGGAACGAAAACTGCTATGATCGAATTAATTCTTCCCTCAGATAGTAGGTAATCAATTATGTTATTTGCACTTCCAAGCGTAATATATTCCAGCCCATCGTGAAATAGCACAACAGGATAATGATGCTCTGGATAAGAATCATAATCCGGCGGAGTGTATACTTTAATTGTTCTGGAATTACCAAGGATGTCACTTGAAAATGAAAACGAGTGAATTGTTCCGTGCTGAATATTCGGGTAATATTTAATCTCTGGAGGCTGTACATACTCCGGCATAGCCACTTCAGAATTCGGACCATAGCCACCTGCACATGTTCGCGGGTTCATGGGATCAAGAATCCAGTTCGATCCATTGAGTACAAATTTATAATCAAGCCGTGCATCCGGTTCATATACATCCGAATAATACCTTAAATTTGTTGAGGAAAGTGCCGTCATTGGTGATCCATCGATACTCCATCCATTTGCATCCCCGGCTACGCAAACATTTGTTACATTTCCCCGATAGACAAAGAGACATATTGAGTCTTGTTCTATGAATGGCATAACAGAGTGTTCAGTTAAAAAACTATCAACAATGGCAGTACGTTCTTGATAAGGTGCTGAATTAATCCGATCAACAAATAACTGAAACTGAGAACCAAATAAAATTCCAAGTCCTTCTAAAGGAATGGTCAAAGTGGAATACTCTGTATTGTCCATTGACACAATAACTTCATCATTTATTTTGCCATGATTATTTGGATGAAAGAACACGCCGAACTGAATTGAAGCTAATGGCTCGAGAGTTATTGGAAATGAAGGCAGGTTCAATAAGAAAAACTCATTCTGGTTATGTGTGATGGAAGTGATATTGAATGATTGAAGTCCTGTGTTTTCAATAGTGACTGAAGTTGTATTACTTGAAGTACCTACAAGAATATTTCCAAAGTTGATTACATTAGGTGAACAAGAAAATGGTGCATCGGGATCATATTCCCATATCTCATTTCCGCCAGTTGACCAATCCGGCGTTCCGCCGATTACATAGATCTTACCATTAACTACTGTACCTGCGAACCAACTACTTTTAAATGGCATATTTGGTTTTGTTTCCCAAGTATCATTAACCGGATCATAAACTTCAACGGTTGCTAAAGTATTCCCTTCGCCTTGACTTCCTCCAATAGCATAGATTTTTCCATTAACTAAATACGTCTGAAAAGCAAATCTTGGTGTAGGCATATTTTGCTTTTGCGTCCAAGTATCTGTCAGTGGATAATAAACATAGACGGACCTAAAGGATCCGTAATATCCTCCACCAAATACATAGATTAATCCATTATATACAGTTACAGATACCACTCCTCCGGCTCCAGGCATAGCAGTTTTACTTGTCCAAGTATTTGTGCTTGGGTTGTAGGCTTCGCAGTTGCGTTGGCTATAATTACCTCCTATGTTATAAATTATTCCATCAATAACACCTGCTTGTGCACCAAGCCTGTTGCCAAGCAAATCTGCTTTTTCAGCCCAGGTATTTGTCGCAGGATTGTAAGCTTCCAATTTCTTCGTAGCTGTAGGATATCCGCCGCCAATAGCATAAATAATTCCATTTACAACAGCGGAGGAAAGAAACCCTCTAGGGGTTTGCATAGGTTGTTTTACTTCCCATGTATTTGTTATAGGATCATACGCTTCGTTAGCAGCTAAATCTGTATAAACAGTGTTTATCCCTCCAAGAACATAAATTGTATCGTTAATAACACATGCAGAAGAACCTACTCTTGGTGTTGGTATAATGGTTTTCTTTGTCCAGGTTCCCCCTTGCGTTTGGTTATTTAAGAAAACTATAATTATGGAAACAATAATTAAACAGAATTTCCCTAAGTCGTGCTTTTCCCATGAATGACGATATGTCCCGATTTTATCGGGACAGGTTGTTCCATGTAACATAAGACCTCCTAATTGTTAAATAATGTTTATTAAATTTTTACATCCGTTGGAAAATTAGATTTCCATCCATTCCTAACAGAGTAAGGTCATCTTCTTTTCAGATACAAAATTCCCCGCCTGAAGTTGATAGATATAAATACCTTCGGGCAAACCGCTCGCATCGAAATCAACTTCATACGTACCTGCTTCCTTTTCTTCATCTAAAAGTTTTTTTATCATCTTACCTTCGGAATTAAAAACTTCTAGTTTCACATTAGTTTTATAAGCCACACAAAATTTTATGGTCGTTTTTTCGCTAAACGGATTTGGATAATTCTGACTCAGATAAAACTCTGATGGAACTAAATCATTCATAGCCGTATTTTTAGTTGAGTTCATAAACAGAAACTATCTTTCAATATTTCTTGACCTCACCCTATCCCTCTCCTTGTTCCGCCAGAGGCGAATAAAAAGGAGAGGGAACGGAAGGGTGAGGTTTTTAATCAGTACTTGATGAATTAAGCCCATTTACTTCACAACTTTAATTAAGCCCGATTCAATAATGTCAGTGCGATTTAATATAACCCTCACCCCCGCCATACCATCCGACGGGTGGTGTGCCCCAAGCAGTGATGACATCGTTGAGAAAGGATTTCATTCCCTGAACATTTCCGCTTTTTCCATGTCCCAATACCTTTAAGGGGAGTGTAAACAATGTGTCACTACCAGGTTTCTTGCTCCTCCACCCGGCGTAAGTACCTTTCCAAACTCCATTGCCAATGTTCGTCAATGTGTATGTCCCCCATACAGGTCCCTCTCCGGTATTTTTGTCCATTATGGCACTTAGACTGTGAATCATTTTCCCGGTTACAAGTGAGTTGGTAGTAATTAGAGTCTCTGCTATCACCACATTCTTCATAATCCATTTTCTTCTCACAAGTTTCACAACGCCGGGGTCAAGGATTACGGGTGGTACCGGGTAATGACTTTCTGTGAAGTGGGTAATGATGCACTTCTCCAGGGAGCTTTGATCTTGGATGGACTGATCTATGGGAGATACCGGTGATTGTGATTTATCGGAACAGCCAACCTGCATTAGTCCCCAAAACGCAAAAAGAACAGCTACGCATTTTAGTGTTTTCATAAGAACCTCCTTTTGTTAATGATTATTAATTTTTCTTATTACCTTCCTAAACTCATTAGTGATGGCAACAGGAGGAGGATCAGTTTTCGCACACGAGTTGAGGAGGGATAATTTTTTTACTACTGCTAAGGTATGTTTTGAGGAAAGGTTTTTCTACCAGATTTCTGTCAATTACTTACACTTTTCTGTCTAAGAGGTGAAAATTGAATTTCAGTATTTAATTTCCAGCACATTTTTGCTGATATTGTGAGGGGGACATTCCGAATTGCTTCTTAAAAGCCTCTGAAAAATATGCGGGATTATTAAAACCCACTTCAAGTGCAACTTCTGAAAGATTTCCGAAATTCTTTTCAATAAGACTTGCAGCTTTTTTAAGTCTTATTCTTCTTATTAACTCTCCGGGAGTTTCGCCAACTAAGGAAAGAATTTTTCTATGTAGAACCGAACGGCTTAATGCTAAATCTTCGGTGAGCGATTCAACATTCAACGATGAATTAGAAACATGTCGAGTTATTAAATCAAAAACTTTCTGTAGAAATTTTTGATCAACAGGTGTGATATTTTTTTCTTCTATTTCAAATAATCCATGCTTCTTAAAGTGTTCATGAATTCTTTTTCTTTGCTCAATAAGATTTTTTATTCTAGCTCTCAGTTCGTCCGTTTCAAACGGTTTCATTATGTAATCATCTGCGCCTATTTCTAATCCCTCTATTTTATCAGAACTTGCGGCTTTGGCAGTTAACAAAATCACTGGTATGTGACTCGTTCTTTCATCTGTTTTAATTTTCTCACATAACTTAAATCCATCCATCTTCGGCATCATCACATCACTTACAATTAAATCAGGTATATGTTCAAGCGCTTTGTTCCAGCCGTCTTCACCATCTACACCTTCAAGAATTCTATAATCCTTATTCAAATTTTCTTTGATGTAATTTCTAACATCTGAATTGTCCTCAACAATAAGAAGAAGTGGTCTTCCAGTTTCGGTAATTAAACCAATATCAGCTTGTTCCGTTTGCATTTCTTCCTGATAAATCATTTCCTCGGGAATAAATGGAACTTTCTCCTTTTCCTTCTCCGGTTCACAAATCTCTTCCGGTTTCAGGTACTCTTTCCCCAAAGGTAAAAGAATTGTAAAAGTTGTTCCTTTTCCTTCTTCACTTTTCACTTCAATTTTTCCTCTATGCAATTCAACTAACTCTTTTGTTAATGAGAGTCCGATTCCTGTTCCTTCTTGTTCTCTTGTATGACTGCCATCTACCTGGTAGAAACGATCAAAGATTTTTGGAAGTTTTTCCTTAGGAATGCCGATGCCGGTATCATGGATGGCTATCTCAACAAAACCTTTTATT
>Ga0209321_10001219_pt1 | contig 17498 bp, 14 predicted proteins | sample Rifsed16ft4_FD_184012 | JGI IMG/M metagenome (GOLD analysis project Ga0209321, IMG submission 184012) | Soil microbial communities from Rifle, Colorado, USA - sediment 16ft 4 - CSP-I_5_4 (version 2) | ecosystem: Environmental > Terrestrial > Deep subsurface > Rock core/Sediment | place: Rifle...
GATATAGAACTGCTCCGCTTCCGCGATGGGAACGTCGTTGTCGTTCTCTCCATGAAGGAATAGCACCGGAGTCAGAGACCTCTCAAACGGAGCAACAGGAACTGCGTCCGCTGCTTGCTTTGAAAATTGTCGTCGCTCGCAAGGAGCAGAGCCCTCCCCCCGCCGGGAAGTTCTGGCCCCAACCCCATCGCTTCGAGATTGTCGAGCCGCGGATACTCGCTCGAGAGCTGGTCCAGAACGTCGTCCAGATCGAGGACGAGCTCCTTGGTCACCGGGCGCCAGTCGCTCGTCGCCTCGAGGGAATCGATAGCCTTTACGTCGGTGGCCGAAGACAGGTCCACGCCGAAGATTCGCGCCTGGTTGCGATCCCGCTTCCCGCCGGAGAGCTCGCGGATGAAGATGCGCTCGAGCGCGAGTAGCCGACCGCCCCCGAGGGAGACCAGCTCCACGAGACCTCCGCTAACCTCCTGATCCGCGAGCTCCGGCACCGTAGCGAAAGGTCCGAGGGGATATACGTGCTCGTGAATCGCCGAGAGCTCATCGCCCTCGGCCGCATACACGATGATGCGGCTGAAGCCAACGGAGTCGACTCCCGCGACCGGCCCATCCTGGACCAGCGTCCCTTCGGCGGCGACGTATACCCACTTCCCGTCGGGCGAGAGCGCGAGGGCCTCGAATCCCAGATTGTCGCGAATGCCCCTCGCCTGGGGCGAGCCCGCGAACAGGAACTTTTTCGGAATCTCGAAGGTTCGAAGGAGCGCTCCCTCGCGGTCGAACTCCAGGAGTCTCGGCTGCAGGACGGGCTCCTTCTCGCCGTCACCTTCGGTCGACACCAGAAGGCTTCCCCAAGGGGTCGCGACCATGCCCTCGGTATCGAGAGCGTCCGCATTCTCGAGAGCCACCGCTCGTCGCGGAGCGACCGTTAGGACGCTCTCGTCGAGAGCCACTTCCATCTCGTAGAACCTGGAGGACACCCGGGCGTCCGAGAGCGCGAGCCACGCCCCGCTCTCGCTTTCGTGAGCCACAGCCGAGATGCCTCCGACTTCCTGGGACTCGACCTCCGTCGACTGCGGGAGCATGGACGAGGCGACGTAGGAGATCTCGAGAAGCGGCGGGACGGGCTCGTTCCTCCGGCACACGGAGGTGAAGAGAGCGAGAACGAGAACGACGCGCGGGTGGCGCACGAGCCTACACAGGATGTTCGGCCAGATAACTGATGAGATCGATCTTGGTGACGATGCCGCTCACCCTTTCGTCGTCGAGAACCACGGCGATGTTCCCGCGGCTGAAGACCTCCGCGAGCACTTCGAGGCTCGCGTCGGGCGAGACCACTTCCATCTGCTCGTTGGTCACGAGCAGAGCGATCGGCTCGTCGGAGCGCGCGTGCCCCTGGACCATGTGGTCGAGGAGCGCGAACTCGGTGACGAGACCGAGAAGCTTTCCCTGGTCCAGGACCGGAAGCTGCGAGATGCTGTTCTCCTTCATGATGCCCACCACCGTCCCCATGGTCTCGTTGGGAGAAACGGTGATGACGTTCCGAATGCGCTTGGAGGACAGGAGATCCTTTACCCTGCTCTCACCAAGGTCGCCCTCGAGAAAGCGGTTCCGGCGCATCCAGTCGTCGTTGAAAAACTTGGATAAGTAACGCGAGCCCGAATCGGGAAGGAGAACCACCACGACCTTTCCAGGGGGAAGGCCCCGGGCGTATCGGATCGCGGCCGCGGCCGCGGTGCCGCAGGAACCCCCGACGAAGAGACCCTCTTCACGGCCGAGCCTGCGGGCGGTGATGAAGGATTCCTTGTCGCCGACCTGGATGACCTCGTCGACGACGTCGAAGTGCATGGTAGTCGGGAGGAAGTCCTCCCCCACCCCTTCGACTTTGTAGGTGTGGGCGGGCCCAAGGTTCCCGGTCTGGAAGTACTCGTAGAAGAGCGAGCCGACGGGGTCGGCGCCGATGACCTTGAGGTTCGGGTTCTTTTCCTTGAGGTACTTCCCCGTTCCCGAGATCGTGCCTCCGGTGCCCATGCCGATGACGAGAGCGTCGATGCGTCCGCCCGTCTGCTCCCAGATCTCGGGTCCCGTGGTCTCGTAGTGCGCCTGGGGGTTGATCTGGTTGTGGTACTGGTTGGCGTAGATGGAATTCGGCGTCTCCTCGGCGATCTTGCGGGAGACGCTGTAGTAGCTCCGGGGATCGTCGGGCTCGACCGCCGTCGGCGTGACCACGACTTTGGCGCCGAGCGCCTGGAGGGCCCGGATCTTCTCGTCGCTCATCTTGTCGGGCATGACGAAGATGCACTTGTAACCCTTGACCGCCGCCACTACCGCGAGCCCCATCCCGGTGTTGCCAGACGTTGCCTCGACGATCGTGCCCCCCGGCTTCAACAGGCCCTTCCGCTCGGCGTCCTCGATAATGGCGATGGCGATCCGGTCCTTGACCGAGCCGCCGGGATTGAAGAACTCGACCTTCGCCAGGACCGTGCTCTTGATGCCCCGGGTCAGCTTGGTGAGCTTGACCAGCGGCGTGTTTCCGATGGTCTCGAGGATGCTCTCCGCGATTCCGGGAAGGGGTCTGGCCGAGGTCTTCGTGGTAGCCATGATTGATCTTACATCCGGGGTTTCGATGGGCGCAAAACCTCGCCCGCGAGTGCCGAAGTGGGCTTTCCGTCCCGGACGGCGGGCGTGCCGTTGACCAGCACGTGGACCACGCCTTCGGAAAGCTGGTGGGGATCGCCGTACGTGGCCCGCTCGGCGATCCTCTCGAAATCGAACACCACCACGTCCGCTACCGCGCCCTCCCGGAGAATTCCGCGCCCTTCGAGCCCGAAAATCGTCGCCGGAAGGCTGGTCATCGAGCGGACCGCGTGGGCCAGCCCCACGACTCCACGCTCGCGCACGTAGCGCCCGATCTTTCGCGGAAACGTCCCATAGAAGCGCGGATGGGGCTTGCCTTCGCCCGGCGCCACGAGCCCACCGTCCGAGCAGGTCATCACGTAGTCTTTCTGCATGATGTGGGCGATGTCCTCCTCCGACATGTTGAAGGAGACGAGGCCCGCCCCTCCTTTGTCGAGAAGCTCCAGAGCGAGGTCGACCGGAGCGAGGTTGCGCTCCGCGGCGAGCTCCGCCAGGTTCCGCCCCTCGAGCGCCGTGTCGGCATCATGGTTCGAGATCTGGAATAGAGCGGCGCCTCCCCGTCGCGCGAGGTTCTTCAGCATGTCGGCCCGGAGCCGTGCCCGTTCCCTCGGATCCTTGAGGCGGGTATCGAGGGGCGAAGGCTCTCCTTCCATTGTCTCCCCGGCGAGGGCCCAGCGCGGAACGAGAGCCCCCTCGATGCTCGTCCCCGAAGCTTCATAAGGGTACTGATCCGCCCACACCTGGACTCCCCGCGCCCGCGCCCTCTCGATCCGCTGGCAAGCCGCCGCCGACAGACCCCAGCTGTCCGGACCCAGTGCTTTGAAATGGGTCACGATCCCGGGAATGTCGGCTTCCTCGGAAATCCGCACGACTTCCTCGACCGCCGCCAGGAGCCCGACCGTGTAGTCGCTCTCATCGCGGATGTGACTGGCGTAGACACCGACCGGATGCACTTCCTTCGCCAGCGCTATGACTTCCTCCGTCGCCGCGTAGCTTCCGGGCGCGTAGTAGAGCCCGCTCGAAAGCCCGAACGCCCCCGCGGCCATTCCCTCGCGCACCAGGGCTTTCATCCGCTCGAGCTCTTCGTCGGTTGGAGGCCTGTCCTCCATCCCCATGACGTCGCGGCGCACGGTTCCGTGCCCCACCATGAGCGCCGCGTTCACTCCGATCCCGTCAGCCTCGTAGCGCGCTCGCTGCGCGGAAAGAGGCCACGGCCCGCCGCCGTCGGGATTGAGCACCGCGGTCGTCACCCCCTGAAGAAGGATGGGCACCGCCCCCTTGAGCTCTTCCCGGCTAAGCCCCTCGTCCGCGTGCGAGTGCACGTCGATGAAACCCGGCGCGACATAGAGCTCGCCCGCGTCGATGACGAGCCCTGCCTCGGCGCCTGGCAGCCGACCCATGGCCACGATGCGTCCGTCGCGGACTCCGACATCCGAGCGGTACCACGGATTCCCCGTGCCGTCGACAACGCGCCCGCCGCGAATGACGACGTCGAAGCGCTCCTGCCCCGCCGCCGGAGCAGCGCCCGAAAGAGCGAGAACAATCGCCAGTCGATACATCCTGAGGTCCTTTCGACGGGAGAGCCTATCATTGAAAGAGACCTACCCCATACCGTAGTGAATCACGCCTCGGCGCCGCACGCGTTCGATCTCTTTCAAGACACCGAGACCTCTCGCGAGATCGTCCGGCAAATTCTGTCGTTCTTGCGGTTCCACCTCCAGTCCAGCCTCCAAGGGTGAACGCCGATTTTCAGCTATACTGGACTTCAGCAGGCCCAATGCGGATTGTCGTCATCATTCCCGCCCTCGACGAAGAGCGATCCCTCCCCAAAGTTCTCGCCGAGATACCGCGAAGTCTCGCGAGTGAGGTCGTCGTGGTCGATAACGGAAGCCGCGACCGGACTTCCGAGGTCGCGAAGGCTGCCGGCGCCACGGTGCTCTCCGAGCCCCGCGCGGGCTACGGACAGGCTTGCCTCACCGGAATCGCCCACCTCGCGAAGGCGCCTCCCGAGGTCGTGGTCTTCGTGGACGGAGACTACAGCGACCGGGCCGCGGAGATGGTCCGTCTCGTGGAGCCCATCCTCGAGGGTCGAGCCGACTTCGTGGTCGGCTCCCGCGTCCTGGGCGAAAGGGAGCGGGGCGCTCTGGCGCCTCACGCCCGCTGGGGAAATTGGCTCGCTACGCGCATCCTCCACGCTCTCTACGGCTACCGATTCACGGACCTCGGCCCCTTCCGTGCCATCCGCTACGAGACGCTTCTCGCGCTCGACATGCAGGACCGCGACTATGGATGGACGGCGGAGATGCAGGCGAAGGCCGCCCGCATGGGAGTACGGTCCATCGAGGTTCCCGTCAGCTATCATCGACGGATCGGCAAGTCCAAGATCACCGGTACTGTGAAGGGTACGGTGCTGGCGGGCTACAAGATCCTGACGACGATCGTCCGGGTTCGCGTCGAAGGTGCTTTCGGGCCGAGCTCCAGCGAGCACCTCCCCGAGCGAAGAGCGAGGGGTGAGAAGATCCATGCGTAAGACCAAGATCGTCGCGACTCTGGGTCCCGCCACGTCGAGCCCGGAGATGATCGAGCGGCTCATCGTCGCCGGCATGGACGTCGCTCGGATGAACTTCTCCCATGGAACTCCGGAAGAGCACCGGGAGCGGATCGGCATCGTGCGCGATATCAGCGCGAAGCTTGGCCGCGCGGTGGCGTGCCTGCAGGATCTCGCGGGCCCAAAGATCCGCACCGGTCCCATCGCCCAGGAGAGCGGAGTCGAGCTCATCAACGGCGCCCGCTTCGCCATCACCACGGAGGAAGTCCCGGGAGACGCGGGGCGCGTCTCCACCACGTACAAGCAGCTCCCGCGCGACGTCTCCCCAGGCGACCGCATCCTCATCGACGACGGGCTCATCGAGCTCCGAGTGGAGAAGATCGAGGGCGAAGACGTCATCACCCAGGTGGTGAGCGGCGGGATTCTGACTTCGAGCAAAGGAATCAACCTTCCCGGAGCCAAGATCTCGGCGCCGGCGCTGACCGAGAAAGACAAGCGCGACGCGGTCCTCGGCCTCGAGCTCGACGTCGATTTCATCGCGATGTCCTTCGTGCGCAAGAAGGAAGACATCCGTGAGCTCCGGGCCCTTCTCCAGCAGCACGGCCGGGAGGATCTCCACATCATCGCCAAGATCGAGCGCCCCGAGGCCGTCGACAACCTGATCGACATCCTGGGCGTCGCCGACGGGGTCATGGTGGCAAGGGGGGATCTCGGAGTCGAGCTCGCGCCCGAAACCGTGCCAACGCTCCAGAAGGAGATCATCCGCGAGGCCAACCACCGGGGGCGCCCCGTCATCACCGCGACCCAGATGCTGGAGTCGATGGTGAACCACCCCGTTCCCACGCGGGCGGAAGCCTCGGACGTCGCCAACGCCATCTTCGATGGGACCGACGCGCTCATGCTGTCTTCGGAGACGGCGAACGGGAAGTACCCGATCGAGGCCGTAAAGCACATGGCGCGGATCGCCGAGCACACCGAAAAAAATATGGACGCGAGCCCGCCGCATCGCCGGCAGTCGGACTACCCTCTGCTCGACGGCTCTCCCGTGGCTCGGGCGATCGCGGGCGCCGCCCGCCGCGCGGCCGAAGAGCTGCAGGCGAAGTACATCATCGCCTTCACCGAGTCCGGGGCCACGGTGCGGCTCGTGAGCCACTTCCGTCCCCAGAGCCACATCCTGGGTTTCACTCCTTCGGAGCGAGTCTATCGCCGGCTCGCCATGAGGTGGGGTGTCGTGCCGATGCTCCTGGACCACTTCGAGACCGCGGACACCATGCTCGAGGTCGCGCTCAAGTACTTGAGGAAGAAAGGCATCATCGACACCGGCGACATCGTGGTGACGGTTTGCGGCCATACGACTCTTCCCGGCGCGACCAACATGATGAAAGTCCTCAAGATCTGACTGAAGCTCTTGAAACGAAAGCACACCAGGAGGTACTCCCGACGGCGGTTTTCGATCGTCGTCTTCTCGCTCTCGCTCCTGAGCGTCTTGCTCCTGGGTATCGCCGGTTTTCTCGTCTACCACACCCTCCGGTTCACCGCGCTCATCGACATGCGCCTCCGCGGCGAGGAGGCGGCACGGCCCACGTGGGTCTACGCGCGGCCGTTCGAGCTCCGCCGCGGCCAGCGCCTGTCGAGAGACGAGCTCGTCTCGCTTCTGAACGACCTGGGCTATCGGCAGAAGGCGCCTCTGGGGGAGGAGCCCGGTAGCTTCGCCCTCCTGGAGGGAGGAGTGCACTTGAGGCGCCGCGGCGCCTTCCCCGCTCCTATCTCTGTCGCTTTCAAGGAGCCGTGGATTTCCGAGATCCGCACGCTCCGAGGAGACGAGCCTCTCGATCGCGTGCCGTTCGAGCCGGTGCCCGTAGCCACCCTCTTCGGGGAGGACCGCGCGAAGAAGCGCTGGGTCGCGCTCGCGGCGATTCCCGAGCATGTAAGAGACGCGGTACTCACGACCGAGGATCGACGTTTTTTCGATCACACGGGATTCGATCCCATCGGGATTGCCCGCGCGCTCGTGACCGACCTCAGGCGCGGAGAGGTCGAGCAAGGCGCCAGCACCCTCACCCAGCAGTTGGTGAAGAACTACTTCCTCACCCCGGAGAGGACTTTCCGCAGGAAGCTCCTCGAAGCGTACCTCGCGGTCATCCTCGAGAGCCGCACCCGCAAGAACGACATCCTCGAGCTCTACCTGAACGATGTGTACCTCGGGCAACGAGGCTCGTTCGGCATCCACGGCGTCGGTCAGGCGGCGCAGATCTTCTTCGGCAAGGACTTGAAGAACCTCACGGTGTCGGAGGCCGCCCTCATCGCCGCCCTCATCCGTTCTCCCAACTCCTCGAACCCCTTCCACCACCCGAAGGCCGCCCTCGGCCGCCGGAACGTGGTGATCGACCAGATGCAGAAGGCGGGGCTTCTTACCGAGGCGGAGGCCGCCAACGAGAAACGGGCTCCGCTCGGGCTCGTCGAAGGCGCGGTCGACCAGGGGGAGGCTCCATATTTCATCGACGCGCTCCGGGGAGAGCTCCTCGCGACCTACGACGCCGCCCGGATTCCCTCCCTCGGCCTTCGCATCCAGTCGACGATGGATCGGCACCTCCAGAGCGCGGCACAGAAGGCTCTCGTTGCGGGGCTCGAGGAGATCAAAAGCAAGCTCCCCCGCGGGGCTTCGGGCCCACCTCAAGCGGCGCTGGTAGCGATGCGGCCCGCGACCGGCGACGTCCTCGCCCTCGTGGGAGCGCGCAGCTACGGAGCGAGCCAGTTCAACCGGGCGACCGAGGCCCGCCGCCAGCCGGGGAGCGCCTTCAAGCCCTTCGTCTACCTCGCGGCCTTCGAGCACGATACGGCCCTCAGCCCGACGACGACGGTCAATGACGAGCCCCGGACGTTCCGTCAGGGGGGCCGCTCGTGGACCCCTTCGAACTACACGGGTCGGTTCGAGGGCTCGGTGAGCTACCGACGGGCGCTCGCGCTCTCGTTGAACGTCGCGACCGCGAGCGTGGGAGAGAGGGTTGGATTCGGACGGGTCGTCGACCTTTGGCATTCCATCGGGATGGAGAGCCGGATCGAGCCCTACCCTTCCCTGGTGCTGGGCTCGTTCGAGGTGACGCCTCTCGAGCTCGCGACCGCCTACGCGGTTCTCGCGGGCCGCGGGAAGAGAGTCGAGCCCCGCTTCTTCACGTCCGTCGAGGACGCTTCGGGCAAGAAGGTCGCCGAGAATCGGCCGCGCTCCCGGAGCGTGGTCTCACCCGAGAGCGCCTATCTCGTCACCGACATGCTCCGGACGGTGATCGACGCCGGCACCGGAAGAGAGATCCGTTCGCGGGGCCTCAACGTCGACGTCGCGGGAAAGACTGGAACCACCAACGACACCAAGGACGCGTGGTTCGTGGGATACACGCCGGAGCTCCTCGCCGTCGTTTGGGTGGGCTACGACGACAACCGCGATCTCGGTCTCTCCGGGGCCGAAGCCGCGCTCCCTATCTGGGTGCGCTTCATGAAGGCGGCCCTCGCCGGAGGCGACAAAGACTCGTTCATTCCTCCCGCGGGAATCGTCGCCGCGGAGATCGACCCCGCGACGGGAAAGCGCGCGACGAAGAGCTGCCCTCGGCGCGTTCGCGAGGTCTTTCGGAAGGAGGCCGCGCCGCGGGAGATCTGCCCGCTGCACGGCTAGCCTGACCTGCCGCTTGGCGGGAAAAGGCAACGGCAGTCACTCTTTCACATAGCAGGGGTAGTCCCGCTGAGCTCGAGCCACGGCCTGGGTATCGATCTCGTAGAATGCGACTGGAGTCGCTTCCGAGGTTTGAACCGCGAGCTCACCGTCGGCAGTCACGACCATTCCCGCGCCTCCGAAGAGCTGACCGCGCGAATCCGTGCCGCCGCGGTTCGAGGACAGGACGTAGCAACCGGAGACGATGGCCGCCATCCTCATCGCCACCGTCCACCTCGGGACCGAGACCTTCGCCGTGGCGCGGGGAACCCAGATGACCTGGGCGCCTCCCCGACGATACTCTCGCGCGCGCTCGTTGAACATGAGCTCGGTGCAGATGAGGAATCCTCCTCGAATCTTTCCCGCCGGCGCCACGCGGAAGTGTCTCTCCCCCGCCTCGAACCAGCGGGCCTCATAGTAGCCCTCTTCGTCGGGGAAGTACTGCTTGGTGTGAATGCCCGCGGCTCCGTCCGCCTTCGTCCAGACGAAGGCCTCGTTGACGCGCTTGCCGTCGTCTTCGCGCGGGCGCGAGCCCAGAACTACCACCGCTCCAAGCTCGCCGAGTCTCGAGAGCGCGTCTTCATGAATCGCGCAGGCCTGCTTCCAGGCCCCCTTGTTGAAATTCAGCCCCGCCGCGATCCACTTGCCGAAGGGCATTTCGTTGAGGAGAAAAAGGTCCGGGGCCTCCCGGGTCACCGTCCGACAGAGTTGGCTCCACTCGGCTGAGCCGGGCAGGAGCTCCGGAGGGGACTCGCAAACGCCGACCTTGAGGTTCGCCATGTCTGAATCTCCTCTCTTCAGTGCGGGATACATACTACAGCGTCTTCGGGGGAACGCCCACAGCCAGGATCACGGCTGCTTGACGGCGCGCGCTTCAGAATGGAATCACCATGAAGAGCGAGCTCGACCTGGTGCGGGAGTTCTCCGAGCTGAACGAGGCGAAAGTCGATTCCTGGGGCACGCTTCCCGTCGCCTCGGAGAAGCGCTTCCGGGAGCTCAAGGCCTATTTCGACGATCTGTTGGCCCGCCGGTCGACCGAGCGCATCCCGCTCCTCGATCGCCACGAGACCTTCGAGATCCGAAGCGCGGTCCCGGGACGTTCGCGGCTGCGGATTCCGGCGGAGATGAGCCTCTTCCTCTGCCACGACGAAGCGTACGCTCCCGCCCGCTCGGTCAACTTGAGCCGCGGTGGGCTCTTCCTCGGCTCGGATGTCACGCTCCGGCGCGGAGATCGCATGACGCTCTATATGCCTAATCTCGGCCGGGGCTACGAGAGTCTCTTCGAGACCACGGTCGACGTCGTTTGGGCCGCCCGTGGCCGCCGGGCCGCTCATCGGGGAATGGGCGTGAGGTTCCAGGATCTGCGTCCCGAGGCCGCCGAACAGCTCGACGATTTCGTCGTCGCGTTTCTCCGCGACCGGATCTCGAAGTCAACCCCCGTGGGTCACCGGCCGGGCTGGCTCGCCGAGCGCCGTATCATCGTGTAGCCTCCGGAGCGAGCTCGGGGGCGGAGCGGACACGGGCCGCGAGCAGCGAGACTCCGAAGACCACGACCCCCGCGACCTCGAAGGGCACGCCCGGACCCAGCTTCTCGAACGCGGCGCCCGCCCAGATCGGGCCGAAGATGCGCGCGATTCCTCCGAAAGCCTGCTGGACTCCCAGAACCTGGCCGAGCTCCGTCCGTTCGCAGCGCTGAGTGAGGAGCGCGCTCGTCGCGGGAAAGAGGAGCGCGGTTCCAATCGGCACGAGAAGCATCACGGGGATGAAGGCCGCGAGCTGCTTCGGAAGCGGGAACGCGGCGAGGCCGAGCGCGAGCAGGAGAGCACCGGCCCTCATGAGCCGGACTTCCCCGAAGCGGCTCACCAGCGTTCCGAGGATTCCGGCGCGCATGAAGACGGAGACCGCACCCAGTATCGGGAAGATGTAGCCGATGTGCGCCTCGTCCAGGCCAAACCGCTCCCTCAAGAAAAGCGCGAGGACCGCGGTCATCGAGCTGAACGCGGTCATCGCCACCGCGTAAATCCAGATGAGCTCCGACGCTTCTTTTCCCGGGTGCCGCAGCGTCTCCCACACCATCGCGGAAATGGAGCGCCGTTCGCCCGCCGCCGTGGATTTCGCGGCGGGGGCTTTCGACTCGGGCAGGAGCTTCCAGGCGCAGACGAGGTTCATGAAACAGAGACCCGCGGCGAGAAGACCGGGAGTTTGGGGACCGAGGAGCCACACCGCCGAGCCCACGACGGGGCCGATCATGACCCCGGTGTTGGTCGCCGCCGAAAGCCAACCAAGCGCTTTGGCCCGCTCCTTCGGCTCGACCGAATCTCCGATGTAGGCTTGCATCACACTGGTGGTTCCGCCGCTCGCTCCCTGGACGATCCGCGAGAGGAACAGCATCGCGATGGAATCGGCGAAGGCGAAGACCAGAAACGCAAGGCATGAGCCCGAAAGGCTCACCAGCAGAGCTGGCCTGCGGCCGAATCGATCGGATAAACGTCCCCAGAGCGGCGAAGCCGCCACTTGAGCGACGGAGAAGGAAGCCACCATGAGCCCAATCACCGTCGGGCTCGCCTGGAGCCGCAGTGCGTAGAGCGGGAGCAGGGGGAACACCATCGCGTAGCCGAGCATGTCCACGAACGCGTTGAGGAGCAGGACCCAAAGTTTGCGGAAGCTCACGAGGTTTTGGTAGATTTGGCGGGTCCCGATTGGGCGATTAACTCAGCGGGAGAGTGCTACCTTCACACGGTAGAAGTCGCAGGTTCAAATCCTGCATCGCCCACCAATTTTAATTGCTCGCTCGGCTCTTCGCCTCGCTCGCTCCCCTCGCTCCTCGCTCGGGGAGGAAGGGCCCTCCGGGCCCTGATGTTTGCACCCTAGTCCTCCGAGCGGCTGCCCAGCAGGCCGGCGCGCATCAAGTAGTACAGGAGCGTCGCGATCGAGGTCAGGGCGGCGGCGACGTAAGTCATGGCCGCGGCGGTCAACACCTTCGAGACTCCCCCGCGCTCCGAATCCGTCACGAAGCCCGTCTCGTAAACCATCTGCTTCGCCCGCGCCGAGGCGTTGAGCTCGACCGGAAGCGTCACGATCTGGAAGGCGACGACGCCTACGAAGAGGAGAATACCGATTTGCACCAGACCCAACGATCCGAAGATGAACCCCGCCATGATGATCCAGATCCAGGCGCTCGAGCCGAACTGCGCGATGGGTGCGATCGCATGGCGCAGGAGGAGCGGCTGGTAACCGGTCGCATGCTGGATCGCGTGGCCGGCCTCGTGCGCGGCAACGCCGATGGCGCCGATGGAGCGGCCACGGTAGACATCCGACGACAATCGGAGCTTCCGAACCCGCGGGTCGTAGTGGTCGGAGAGCTCGCCCGCGAATTCCTCGACCGGGAGGTCGAGCCCGTTCCGGAGCAGAAGCTCGCGGGCGACTTCCGCCCCGCTCGCCCGGCTCGCGGCCGGGATTTGGTTATACCGGTGGAACGTCGATTTCACCTTGAACGCGGCCCACATGGAGAGAAGCATCGGGGGACCGACGATGACGAAGTAAATCGGATCGAAGTAGAACATGGGCCTAGTATAGCTCGCTCCGCTCAGAGCGCCGCGAAGTCGGTGAGCGTCTTGAACTCCTGGTAACGCTGGTAGACCTCGTCGCGAGTGAGCCGCGCGAGCCGCGCCGTACCGAGATCCTCGACACAGAACGACCCGAGAACGCTTCCAAAGATGATCGCCTGCCGGACGGCCTGATCGTCCAGGGTCTCGCGCGTCGTGAGATAGCCCATGAAGCCGCCGGCGAAGCTGTCCCCCGCGCCCGTCGGATCGACGACGATCTCGAGGGGAAACGAGACGGTGGCAAACCGCTCGTTCTCCCGGAAGCAGAGGACGCCGTACTCGCCCCTCTTGACGACGAGGGTCGACGGGCCCATGGCGCGGATCTTCGCGGCGGCCTTCACCAGGTTGTGCTCCCCCCCGAGCTGCCGCGCTTCCTCGTCATTGATGACCAGGACGTCGATCTTCGAGAGCATGTCCCGCAGCTCGCCCGGGGTGCGTTCGATCCAGTAGTTCATGGTGTCGGCGCCGATGAGCCTCGGAGACCCCACCTGTTTCATCACGTCCACCTGGAGCGTCGGGTGGATGTTCGCGAGGAACACCAGGGACGAACGCCGGAAGTGCGCTGGGATCGTCGGCCGAAAGCTCTCGAACACCCCGAGCTCGGTGAAGAGCGTCGTCCGCTGCGTTAGATCCTGGCTGTACTCCCCTCCCCAGCGAAACGTCTTCCCCCGGGCGGTCTCGAGCCCGGATAGATCTACGGGCCGCCCGTCGAAGATCCTCCGGTCGTCTCCGGTGAAATCGTCCCCCACCACGGCGACGACGTTGACCGGAGTGAAGAACGAGGCGGAAAGCGCGAAGTAGGTCGCGGCCCCTCCCAGGACCCGATCCGCTTGCTTGGTGGGGGTCTTCAGGACGTCGAACGCAACCGAACCTACGACAAGGATGGACATCCTTAATGCTCGCCTCGCTCTTCGATCAGTGCGCTGGGGCCCCACCCCCAGCGCTTCTCGCTCCGGGACTCGCTCCGCTCGCCCTGCGCTCGGGCCGCCGGCGCCGCTCGACTCGCTTCTCCCGGCCGGGCTCGCTCCGCTCGCACGGGCTGCACCTACTTCACGTACTTTCCGATGATGGGCGCGAGATCGCGCTTCACCCTCTCCGGGATGTGGTCGGGCTGGGTGATGATCGCGTTCTTGAGCGAGTGCGCCTGGGGAGAGAGCACGCTCAGGTCGAGCGCCTTCACCGTGCGGGCAATGATCTTGTGTGCCGCCTCCGCGTTCTTGTGCAGGTTGGCGATGATTTGCTCCACCGTGACCGAGGCGTGGCTAACGTGCCAGCAATCGTAGTCGGTCACGAGGGCGAGCGTGGCGTAGCTCATCTCCGCTTCGCGTGCGAGCTTCGCCTCTTGCAGGTTCGTCATGCCGATGACGTGGGCGCCCCAGGATCGGTAGAGCTCGGATTCCGCCAAGGTCGAGAACTGCGGCCCCTCGATGCAGACGTAGGTGCCGCCCCGATGCGCCCGCGGCCCCGCCTCCAGCGTCGCCTCGTAGAGGAGCTTCGAAAGTCTCGCGCAGAAGGGGTGCGAGAACTCGACGTGGGCGGCGATGCCGTTTCCGAAGAAGGTCGAGATCCGCCCGTGAGTCCGATCGATGAGCTGATCGGGGATGACCACGTTCAGCGGATGGATGTCCTCCTTGAGCGAGCCCACGGCGCTCGCGGAGATGATGTGCTCCACTCCGAGAAGCTTGAATCCGAAGATATTCGCGCGGAAATTGAGCTCGCTCGGGAGAACACGGTGTCCGACGCCGTGGCGGGCGAGGAACGCGACCGGTTTTCCTTCGAGCTTCCCGAGGACATACTTGTCCGAGGGATCTCCGAAGGGAGTTTCGAGGCGAACCTCCTCGACGTCCGCAAGACCCTCCATCTGGTAGAGACCGCTTCCGCCGATGACGCCGATCTTCGCTTCCGCCATCTTGCTAAGACTCCTCCACTTCCCGCGCGCACGAGCGCGGTACTCTATACCGCGACCGTCGCGGCTTGCAAGGTCACTTCTGCTTCAGCTCGACGAGGACTCCGTGGGTCGACTTCGGATGGACGAACGCGACCAGGTGCCCGCCGGCTCCCCTGCGCGGCTTCTCGTCGATGAGCTTCGCCCCCAAAGCCGCGAAGTCCGCGAGGGACTTTACGATGTCGTCGACCTCGAAACACACATGGTGCATCCCCTCCCCGCGCTTTTCGAGGAACGAGGCTACGGTCGACCCCGCCCCCATGGGCTCCAGAAGCTCGAGGTTCCCCTCACCCACCGGGAGGAACAACGCCTTCACTCCGAACTCCGGGAGATCGTACTGAACGCCTCTCTCGAGTCCGAGGAGCCCACCGAAGCGATTCGCCGCCTCTTCGAGGCTCCTGACCGCGATACCGACGTGATGGATCTTCACGTTGACCTTCGCGAGCTGGCTTTGACGGAGCCGTCGCTGTCCGCGGGCGGCGCGCTCGGCGCCGATCCGCACCGCGTCGGAGAGAAGCTCCGTAACTCCCTCCCCCCGGGTGGCGGTCGTTCTTCGGACCGGCCTCTCCCCCGCGATCCCGAGGAGGTCGGTTTCCAGGAGGTCCGCGCCCTCGCGGTCCGACTTGTTCACCACCAGAACGTCGGCGATCTCGAGGATTCCCGATTTGGCGGCCTGGATCTCGTCTCCGAACCCTGGTGCGAGAAGGAGGAGGGTCGCGTCGGCGGTCGCCGCGACCTCGACTTCGTCCTGGCCGGCGCCGACGGTTTCGAGCAGGATGAAGTCCTTCCCCGCCGCCTCGAGCAGGACCAGGGCCTCGAACGCCGCGCCCGCGAGCCCTCCGACGTGCCCGCGGGTCGCCATACTGCGGATGAAAATGGACGAATCGAGATCCATCCGCGCCCGATCTCCGAGAAGAGCTCCTCCCGACAGAGGCGAGGTGGGATCGATGGCGAGGATCGCAACCGTCCTTCCCGCGGCGCGGGCCTCCCGGGCGAGAGCCTCGGCGAGGGTGCTCTTGCCGACGCCCGGAGGCCCGGTGATCCCGACGATCACCGCCGGAACCGTAGGGGGGCAAACGCGCCGCAGGATCTCCCGCGCTTCGGCGCCCCGGTTCTCCACCAGCGTGAGCGCGCGCGCGAGGGCGCGATCGTCGCCGCTTCGAAGGCGCGTGAGGAGATCCTCGATGTCCAACAACGCCCGGAAAGATACTCGGCTTCTTACCCTTCGAGCAACTGCCGCGCGATGACCAGGCGCTGGATCTCGGAGGTGCCCTCCCCGATGGTGGTGAGCTTCGCGTCGCGGTAATAGCGCTCCGCCGGGTAGTCGCGGGTGTAGCCGTAGCCGCCGAGGATCTGCACCGCCTCTTCGGCGGCCCGCACCGCGACCTCGCTCGCGAAGAGCTTCGCCATCGCAGCCTCTTTCGTCACCCGCTCTCCCCGGTCTTTCAGGAACGCCGCCCGCTGGATCAGAAGCCTGGCGGCCTCGATGCCGGTTGCCATGTCGGACAGCTTGAACTGGATCGCCTGGAAGGAGGAGATGGGCTTCCCGAACTGTTTTCTCTCCTTGGCGTAGTCCCGCGCGCATTCGAAGCTCGCCTGCGCGATTCCGAGAGCGAGGCACGCGATGCCGATTCGTCCGCCGTCGAGGATCTTCAGGGCGGCGACGAAACCCTCGCCCTGCTCTCCCAGAAGGTGGGATCTCGGGACGCGGCAGTTCTCGAACACCATCTCGGAGGTATCCGAAGCCCGGTGGCCGAGCTTCTTCTCTTTCTTTCCCGGCCGGAAGCCGGCTGTTCCCTTGGGGACGATGAAGGCGGAGATTCCGTGCTTCGCCTTTCCCTTGTCGGTGACCGCCATGGCGACGGCAACGTCGCAAACCGTTCCGTTGGTGGTGAAGGTCTTGCTGCCGTTGATGACCCACTCATCCCCTTCGAGAACCGCTGTGGTTTCCGTCCCCCCGGCGTCGCTTCCCGCGTTGGGCTCGGTGAGGCTCCAGCCTCCGATCCATTTTCCCGAAGCGAGGGGCTTCAGGTACTGCTGTTTCTGCGCCTCCGTGCCCTGCTCGAAAATGTGGTTCGAGCACAGCGAAATGTGTCCCGAGACGGTGATGCCCACGGACGCGTCCGCGCGGGCGAGCTCCTCGATGACGATGGCGTAGTCGGCATAGCGCATCCCCGCGCCGCCGTAGCGCTCGGGAAAGATGACGCCGAGAAATCCGAGCTCTCCCAGCTTCCGGATCACCTCGGCGGGAAACCGCTCCTTTTCGTCCCATTCCGCGGCGAACGGGACGATCTCCTTCTCCGCGAATTCCCGCAGAGCCCGGCGCAGCTCCTTCTGGTCATCGGTGTACTCGAAATCCATGGCTCCTCGTTCCAAAATCTCCATGTTCAATTGTAGTATCTAGATCGCGCCGCGTCGTGCTTTTCTCCGCCGCCGCGGCTTACCAAACGGTCGGTTCATGAGCAAGAAGAAGCTCGCGGCTTTGGCCTTCGTCACCTTCGTCGTGACCGTTTTGGCTTATGCCGCGTGGCTCTGGCACCGACTTCCGGAAGTGGACTTCCTCGAGCGCCAGAACCCCAAGGAGACCGCGCTCATGCGGGACCGCGGAAAAAAGCGCGTCCAGGAGTGGGTCCCGCTCGACCGAATCTCCGAACGGCTGGTCGACGCCGTCCTCATGGGGGAGGACGCGGGCTTCTTCGGCCATGAGGGTTTCGACCTCCACGAGATCCGGCGCGCGTTCGAGCGCAACTGGGAGGAAGGCCGCACGGTCCGAGGGGCTTCGACCATCACCCAGCAGCTCGCGAAGAACCTGTTCCTTTCGACCGAGAGGAGCTACGGAAGAAAGCTCGAAGAGGCGCTGCTCGCCCGCCGGCTGGAAGGGGCGCTCTCGAAGAAGCGCATCCTCGAGATCTACCTGAACGTCATCGAGTGGGGGGATGGAATCTACGGCGTCGAGGCCGCGTCCCTGGACGTCTTCGGGAAGTCCGCCGCCACCCTCGACGCCGCGGAAGGAGCGCTCCTCGCGGCGATGATCCCGAGCCCGCTGCGGCTTCAGCCTTGCGAGCG
>Ga0209321_10001221_pt1 | contig 17490 bp, 21 predicted proteins | sample Rifsed16ft4_FD_184012 | JGI IMG/M metagenome (GOLD analysis project Ga0209321, IMG submission 184012) | Soil microbial communities from Rifle, Colorado, USA - sediment 16ft 4 - CSP-I_5_4 (version 2) | ecosystem: Environmental > Terrestrial > Deep subsurface > Rock core/Sediment | place: Rifle...
GCAGACCCCCCGGGTGGGGGTCAGGACGTCCCTCAGAATCCTGTAGCCCATTCGCTCCACCAGCACGCTCTTGCAGGACGGGCAGTAGGTGTTCTCGAAAGGCCCCACCTGCCCCGGCAGGTTTCCCGCATAGACATATCGGAGCCCCTCGGCGACCCCGATCTCGGCCGCGCGTATAAGGGTGCTCGGGATCGTATTCGGCGGATCGGTCATCTTGTAGTCCTGGTGGAACGCGGTCACGTGCCATGGGATGTCAGGGGAGACCGACCCCAGGAACTGGGCGATGTCCCGCAGCTCTTCATTCGAGTCGTTGAACCCGGGGATCACCAGCGTGACAACCTCAACCCAGAACCCGCGCTGGTGGATCATGCGGATGCCCTCGAGGATCGTCTTGAGCACACCGCCGAGCTGGCGGTAGTGCTTGTCATCGAACGATTTCAGATCCACCTTGTAGAGATCAACGTGGGGGCGGAGATAGTCGAGCACCTCCGCGGTAGCGTTGCCGTTGGAGACGTAGGAGCAGACGAGGCCCCGCGCCTTCCCTTCCCTGAAGACCTCCACCGCCCACTCGCTCGTGATCAAGGGCTCATTGTACGTGGAGGTGAGCACGCGCGCACGATTGTGGAGGGCCAGGTTCACGATCTCCTGGGGCGTGACCCGCTGCGGCGGCACGCCCATGGCTGGATCTCGCAGCGCCTGGGAGGTCAGGGCATTCTGGCAGTTCTTCACCGCGCAGAAGCCCGCTACGTAGGAGTGCTCGTCCTCGACCTCGAGGTTATAGACGTCCCCCTCAAAGGGCTCGATGCCCACCGACTTGACGGGGATGAGGAAATGCCTCTCCGCCTCGCGGAACTTCTGCCCTCTTCGGCGCTCCCGATACCAGACGACGCTGAATTGTTCCGGGTGGCGGCGAACGGCTCGCCCCTGGATCTCTCCGTCAGGCTCGACCGAGGTCCGATAAATGGAAGGTAGATAGCCAAGGCCAAGAAGGAGCCACGCCACCCCGTAGGCGAGGTCGCGGGAGACTGTTGTCACGCTCAGCTTGCCGCCCGGGTATTCGTGACCGTCACCTGCAAGATAGGCGTCCAGGAACGCCTCCTTGACAGATTCGTCAGCAGCAAAGATCTGGGTAGGAATGCGCTTGGCGGCGGCCCCCTTCCCGCACAGGGCCTCAAAGACCAGGGTGAGCGAGGATTTTCCGACCGCTATAGCTGTCGTTGTTGCCCGACGGACCTCCTGAGAACGGACCCCGAAGACCTGACTCAGCGACTCCTTGACTTCCTGCCTTGCTCCCTCCTCGGAGTGGCCGAAGCTGAAGACAAGATTAAAGCTGTTCGGCCGATCCTTCGCGCGACTGACTGATCCCTCAGCACAGTAGAACCCTAAAAGCCTGGCGAACGTCTTATCCAGCTGGATAAATCTCGGAATGCCGGGCCGGTGCTCGTTGGGGAAACGAACCCTGTCATCCTCGATCATGATCCCTTGAGTCTTCTCGTACACCCAGCGGCCACGCCGGACCTTGCTCCTTACATGCCGGATGTACGAAGGGTCTTTCCTAAGCCGACCACCGATGGACCGCGAGGATTCTCCGTTCTCGGAAGACTCCATGATCACTTGAGTTTCCTGAGGGGACAAAGAGCGAGGAATGGAAAAGGTCGGAGTTATGTCCTTTAGGAGATCCGCGATGTCGAGCGCGATCCGCTCTCCGGCGAATGACGGCTTGGGGACCAGGAGAAAGTGATTTGGGGTCAGGTCCCTTGCCGGGACCTCCTCGACTTTTTGGCCGGAGGGATCCGTGCTGGCCAGCCAGTAATGGCCGGGGGTGCACCGGATGGTAGGCAAGTACATCGGCTGGATGACCGACAACGGACCACGGTAGGCATGCCTGAACGCCTTGGCCACTGGCCTCATTGCTCCCGATGCCGTGATCACCTGAATCCCCAGCGGGAATCTGACCTCCCCGTCGGGAGTCGAGATCGACTCGGCTGTGCCGTGGAAAATCGCCCGGATGGGGACCGCTCCTGTGGGCGTCAGAACAGGGGTGTCCCCGGGGAAACAGTAACTACAGTGCAGGTCACAACCGAGCATGCCGAAGGAGAGCGCGCGGGCGCCGGGGTAGGCGTGGAAGAAGGGCTTCTTCTCGATCGGGTCGAGCTGGAGGGCCGCCACGTAGCCGGTGGGGACCATGAGGCGGCCGTCCTCGTTCCAGCGGACCTTGCAGATCCCTTTCTGGCCGGGGAGGATCAGGCAGCGGTGGCCGCAGGCGTAGCAGCGAACGCGCCCCTCGGGAAGGCGCTCATAGAGCTCTCCTTCGCGGGCGAGCCGGGAGAGGGTCTGCTCCAGGGTAACCGCTGCCGCCATGGTCCCCTTCAGTGTACCTCCGACCGTAGCTAGACGCCGAGCACGGCTTTCACGGCGTCCCGCGCGACGGAGATCAGCCGGTCCACCTGAGTCTCGGTCACGATGAGCGGTGGAGCGAGGAAGACGGACTCCCCGCGGGTCCGCGTCACGACGCCGCGCTTGACCATCTCGGCCTGGACCCGTGGGCCCACCTTCTGGTCGCCGGGGAACGTCGCCTTCGTCCCCTTGTCCGCCACCAGCTCCACGGCGGCCAGGAGCCCCTTCCCGCCCCGGATGTCCCCCGCGTGCGGGTGACTCCCGAAGGCCTGCGTGAGCCCTTCGTACAGGCGCGTGCCCATCTTCGCGGCGTTCTCCCAGAGGCGCTCGCGCTCCATGATCTCGATGTTCTTGAGCCCCACGGCGCAGCAGGTCGGGTGGCCCGAGTAGGTAAAGGCGTGCATCCAGCGGTTCTCGGGCGCGACCGAGTCCATGGCATCCTTGATCTCGCGCGAGACCATGATCCCGCCGAGCGGCAGATACCCGGAGCTGACGCCCTTGGCGAAGGACATGATGTCAGGCTCGACGCCCCAGTGGGTGAGGGCGAACCAGTGGCCGGTCCGGCAGAAGCCGGTGATGACTTCGTCGGCAATGAAGAGAACCTGGTGCTTTGTGCAGATCTCGCGGATCCGCGGAAAGTAATCGTCAGGCGGCACGATCACGCCCCCGCCGCCGATGATGGGCTCGGCGATGAACGCCGCCACGGTGTCTGGGCCTTCGCGGAGGATCGCCTCCTCCAATTCTCGGGCTGCGGCCTGACCGACCGTCTCGCCAGGCTTCGCCCCCTGGAAGCGGTACGCGTACGGGGGCTGGATGTGGAGGAACCCCGGCACACGCGGCTCGAACATCTTCCAGTACGGGGCGATCCCGGTGGCGCTCATCGCCTGGAGCGTCACGCCGTGGTAGGCCTCGCGCCGGGCGATGATCTTCACCTTGTCGGGCTTGCCCTGGGCCTTCCAGTAGAAGCGCACGGTCTTGAAGGCCGACTCATTGGCCTCGGCGCCGCCGCAGGTGAAAAAGACCGCCTGCATGTTCTTGTAGGCCAGGCCGATCAGCCGGTCCGCCAGCGTGATGGCCGGGATGTTGGACATCCCCGCGTACGTGGAATAGTAGGCGAGCTCCTTCATCTGGGCTTCCGCGGCCTGGGCGAGCTCCGCCCGGCCGTGCCCCACGTTGGTGTTCCAGAGGCCGGACAGGCCGTCGAGATACTCGCGCCCCTGCACGTCGGTGATCACGGCGCCCCGCCCCTTCACGAAGATCATGGGCTCGGAGTGGTCCATGGGATGGTGGAGCGAATGGATCAAGTGCTCGTGGTCGGCCTTGATCAGCTCGGCGGGACTTTGCGCGATCATCGCTCTGTCTCCCTTGCAGTCACGTGACTGCGGTAGTCACCATGCGGAATCGGGACCGCCCCGTTGACGGAACCCTTGAACCAGTAAGTCCACGCCCGCGCCTCGCGCCCGTCGTCGAGGCGGACCGGGGTCAGGCCGCGGGGAAACTCGGGCCCCTCCGCCGAGTCCAGCGCAGTCAGGAGGCCCGCCGACGGGAGCCGGTACACCTCCCCGCGAATCGTCCCCGACCCGCCGGGGAGCGCGCCCGGATAGCCTCCCAGATCCACCAGGCGGCCGCCGATGCTGCCAGTTGCCACGAACTCGGCCCGCCCTTCGATCAGGTGGTGGAGGGGCAGCCCCCGCATCAGCGTGCCATAGGCGAAGAGGAGATCGGTCGCCGCGCTCACTGGCGCGCCCGCTTGAGCTTTGCCAGGGCTTCGAGAATGTCTCGCCCGTCCAGCGCGAGCGATTGCAGTGACACGTGCCGAATGATCCCCTGCTTGTCCACGAGAAACGTGGCGCGGCGCTCCAGTCCCCAGAGGTCGTCCCAGACCCCGTAGAGGCGCCCGGTCTTGCCGCTCGGGTCGAGGTCGCTCAGGAGCCGGAAGGGCAGCTTGAGATCCTCCGCCCAGGCTCGGTTCCTCTCGGGGAGATCCGTGGAGATGCCCACGATCTCCACATCCTGCTCGTCGAACTTCGCCTTTTCATCCCTGAACCAGGTGAACTCGCGAATTCAGCCGGACGTGAAGGCCTTGACATAAAAGGCCAGGACGACGTGCCGGCGCGCGGCGAGGAGATCCGACAGGCGCACGGGCTTGCCGCGCTGATCCGACAGGGTGAAATCCGGGGCTTTGTCGCCAACACCCAGAGGTCGGTCAGCCGCGGCGACGGGAAGCGACGCCGCCAGGAAGACCGACGTCAGGCCCAGCAGGGCGAGCGGCCTCACGTCCCTCCGCCGTTGACGGCCCGGAGCACGGCGCTCAGAAAATCCCGCTCGGGGAGGGCGCCCTCGAACTGCACCCGGTCGTTGATCACCACTTTGGGCACCGCCATCACCCGGTACTGCTGGCTCCACTCGGGAAACTCGTTGGCCTCGATGCAGTCGGCGCGGACCTGGTCCGACGCCACCGCCATGTGCTGAGCCAGGCGCACGGCCCGGGGGCAGTAGGGTCAGGTGGGGGTCGTGAAGACCTTGATGTGGACCGGCGACGTGAGGCCCCCGAGCGCGGCGCGGGTCTCCTCGGAGAGGGCCGGCGTGCCGGTGGAGGCCACGACCATGGCGTCGATCAAGTTGGTGAACTCGTAGCCCGCCGGGATGCCGAAAAATCGGATGCCGTAGTCCTTCGCTCCTTCGACCACCACCGCGGGGACCCGGTCCACGCCGTAGGCCTCGGCCTTCTCCCGGTCCAGGATCAGGTTCAGCACCTCCACCGAGGCCTTGTCGGTGAGCTCGGCGACCTCCTTCACGAGCCACTCGGTCTGCTGGCAGGTCTCGGAGCCGAGCTCCTGGGAGAACACGATGACCTTCACCGGGCCGGTGAGCTTCTCGAACTCCCTCTTCACCGCCTCGCGGTCTCTGTCCGTGAGAATCCCCATGACGCCTCATTATACCTTCGGTGCGCTCACTTTTCGACGGGAAGATCGTCCCGGTTCCCCCACTCCACCCAGGAGCGGTCGTAGCCCACCAGGTTCGGGTAGCCCAGCAGGCGGAGGACGAAGTACGTGTGAGCCGCGCGGTGGTGAGTCTGGCAGTAGGTGACGACGGTCTTATCCGGCGTCGCGCCCTTCGCGACGTACATCGCGCGGAGCTCGTCCAGCGGCTTGAAGGTCCAGTCCGGCCTGAGGTTCCGACGCCATTCAATGTTGACGGCTCCAGGAATATGCCCGCCCCGCTTGGCGAAGACGTCCTTGCCCTGGTACTCGGCCGGAGTGCGTGCATCCACGAGCGCTACCTTGGGATCCTTCAGGCGATCCCGGACCCACTCGGCGCTCGCGACGCGCTCGGGATGGATCGCGGGCTTGTAGGCCGTCGGGGCGATCTTCGGAATCTCCTTGCTGAGCGCAAGGCCGGTGCGCTTCCACGCCTGGATCCCCCCGTTCAGGATCGCCGCCTTCCGGTGGCCGAGGACGTCCAGCGTGAAGAAGAGCCGCGAGGCGTGGAGGCCGCCCGCGTCATCGTAGATGACCACCTGCGTCTCGGGAGTAATGCCCAGGCCTCCCAGGAGCTTCGCGCCTTCCTCCACGTTCGGCAGACGGAATCCCCCCGCAGGCACCCCGATCCGGGAGTCGTCGACGTGAAGATAGACCGCCCCGGGAATGTGCCCCTTCCGATAGTCTCCGGGTTCGGTGACCATGTCCACGATCCGGATCTTCGGCTCGGCCAGCCGCACCTTGAGCCAGGCGGCGTCAACGAGGAGCCCCCTCTCTTGAGCGAGCCCGGCCGGCGCCCCGACCAGTAGCGCGATGAACCCGATAGCCAGTCCGATCCACACCCGCTTCATCACATTCCCTCCACGGCCGGTGGCCCGACCTTCCGGAGCGCCATGATCACCACGAACTGCGGCGCCATACGGCCACCATTACGGTTTCACAGGTTACCGGCCTTCTTCAAGCGGTCGAGCTCCCACATGTCCCAGTCCGCCTGCGTCTGCCCCTTGAGCCGCGGGGCCAGCTCCTCGAGGATCAGCGCCAGATCACCGACGACTTCAACGAGCGGCGTGACGGGAAAGCCGGAGTGCGGTGTCCGGGTGAGGCACACCACCAGCGCAGGGTACGGCCAGCGGCGTGGATTCAATTCCATTGGATCCAGGCCGAACGTCACGATGAGATCGGCCAGGCCGAGCACCGCGTCGTCGTGCTCGCTGCCCATGAGGATCCCCAGGGCGAGAGGATGGGTCTCGGGGAGGGCTTCCTTGGCGGGGGACGTGGTGAGCACCGGGGCGGGCAGCGCTTCGGCCAAGGCGCGAAGCCACGGGGCATCCTCGGCGGCGCATTGACCGCCGGCGATCACCACCGGCCGGGCTGCCGCCCGTATGAGCTCGGCGGCGCGGTCCAGGGCCCGAGGATCAGGGGACGCCATCACGCGCTGCGAAGCGGGAGATGGACGGTGGCGGTTCCTGGCGTGGCAATCCCCTCGCGCGCGTTCTCCGCCCAGATCTCCAGATCCACGGCCCCGACGCCGTCCTGGCGGTACTTTTTCACGACCTTGCCGCGGACGTATATCGTGTCACCCACCAGGTGATAGCGCCGCATCTGGAACCCGAGCCGCTTGACGAATCCTGCCGGGCCCGCCCAGTCGGTGAGGAGGCGGCACAGGGCGGCGCGGGTGAAGGCCGTGTTCACGAAGATATCCGGGTGGCCCCCGGAGCGCGCGAAGTCCCGATCGTGGTGGATCGGGTAGAAGTCCTGGGTTCCCGAGACCTGCTGCACCATCCGCGTCATCGTCAGCTCCAGGGAGAAGCCCGGCAGCGTCTCCCCCTCTTTCACCTCTTCCCAGCAGCGCTGGCTCACCGGATCACCTCGTCCGCGCGGATCAGCACCGACTGGGGAAGCGTGAGACCGAGGGCCTTGGCGGTCGTGAGGCTGATGACCAGCTGGTACCGCGTGGGCTGCTCCACAGGCAAGTCCGAGGGCTTCGCCCCTTTCAGGATCCTGTCCACATACGTGGCCGAGCGGCGCATCATGTCCGTGAGATTCGGCCCGTAAGCCATGAGGCCTGCAGCCGAGACGAATTCGCTGAACGTGGACACCGACGGGAGCCGCCGCTGGATCGCGAACAGCGTAAGCTGGCCGGAGCGCGTGAGCATGGGATCGGGCAGCACGAGAATGGCCTCGGCGCGACGTCTCGCTACGGCCGAAAACGGGCCCTCGAAATCGGGGACGGGGCCCTGCACTTCTACGAATTCAAGCTGCACCTTCAGGGAACGGACCAGGGCGTCGATCTTCTTCACCGCCGATGCGTGCGCCGGGTTGGCCGGGTTCCAAAGGACGGCCACCCGGGAAACCCCCGGAACAGCTTCCTTAAGCAACTCCACTTGCTTCCCGACCAACTCCATGTAAGGGACGGTCACCCCCGTGACGTTCCCGCCTGGCCGCGCGAGACTGGCGATGAGTCCGCTCTCTACCGCGTCATCGCTGACCACCATGACAATCGGGATCGTCTTGGTCGCGTTCTTCGCCGCTAACACCGCCGCCGAGGAACCACCGGCAACGATGATGTCCACCTTGCGGCGAACCAAATCGGCTGCGATGGCAGGAAGCCGGTCGTCACTCACCCCCGCGCCCCTGAAGTCAACAAACACGTTCTGACCATCAACATAGCCGACCTCCCTCAGCCCCTGCTCAAACCCGCCCAACATCCAGCCACACTGCGTCGCGCAGATGAGCCCTATACGCGGGACCTTCTTCGGCTGCTGGGCGCCCACCGCGAGCGGCGCCGCGAGGGCGGCGAGCGCGAGGCTGACGATCAACGCGGCTCGCGTCACTGGATTACCTCGTCCGCGCGGACGAGGACGGACTGGGGGATCGTGAGCCCGAGGGCCTTCGCGGTCTTGAGGTTGACGACGAGCTCGAACTTCGTGGGCTGCTCCACCGGGAGGTCAGCAGGCTTGGCACCCTTCAGGATCTTGTCCACATACGTGGCGGCGCGCCGCCAGAGATCACGCAAGCTCGACCCGTAAGACATGAGGCCCCCGGCCTCCACGTGCTCCCGATAACCGTAGATCGCCGGGAGCCGGCTCCTTGCTGCGAGGTCTGCGAGCCGTGCTCGGTGGAGAATGAACAGCCCGTCTGCCACTACGAGGAGTGCCCCTACGCGCTCTTTGGCCATCGCCGCGAATGCGCCGTCGAACTCGTTGGGACCTCGGGCCTCCAGGAGTTGAAGCTGCACTCCCAACGACCGGGCCGCGACCTTCACTTCTCTTATGAAGAGTGGTTGGACCGGACTGGCCGGGTTCGAGAGGATCGCCACACGGCGGACCTTGGGGACGATCTCCTTGAGCAGCTCCAGCCCTTTGCCAAGTATTTCCGGGCCGACGCTGTAGGACAACCCTGTGACGTTCCCGCCCGGGCGCGCCAGGCTCGCGATGAACCCGAGCCCAACAGGATCGGCACTACCGGAAATCATGACGATGGGGATCGTCTCGGTGGCGTTCTTGGCTGCCGCCACTCCTTGCGTCGCCACCGCTACGATGATGTCCACCTTGAGCCGGACCAGCTCGGCCGCGAGGTCGGGCAGCCGGTCGAACCTACCCTCCGCGAATCGATAGTCGATGACAATATTCTGGCCCTCAACCCACCCGAGCTCGCGCAGCCCTTGGCGGAACGCCTCGAGCACGCCAGCCGGCGTCGAAGGGGTCGGAGCGCCTAGGACCGATAGGAAACCGATCCGGTAGACCTTGCCCGCCGCCTGCTGCGCGTCGGCCGCGAGTGGCGCCAGGAGGACGCTGAAAGCAAGGGCGACAGCGAGTACGATTCGCCTCATTGGGACGCGGCCTGGGGCGGAGTATAGCACAGGTTGCGCGCGCCGAGCCGCCCGACTACCATAGGCCCATGAAGCGCGTGGCGATCGTGATGCTCTTCGCCTGGGCGCTCTGCCCTCTCGCCTCTGCCGACGCGGGAGACGCCGGGTCGACAGCGGTCGGTCAGGTGAAGGCAATGGCCATGAGGCCCGCGCCGAGCGCTCCCGCTCCCGCCCGGCCGCGGGAGGAGTGGGTGTCGGAGCGGCGGGTGTGGGTCCCGGGCCTCGGCGTCTCCGCTGTCGTTCCCGGCCACTGGGAGCGCCGGGTCTCGCCGACGGAGTCGTCGGTGCCGTCGCTGACGATCTTCCGCGAGGCCGACCGCGCGCCGCTGACGGTGCCGGGAGGCGAGCGGCTCCCGGCTGATCTCAGATCCGGCCCCTGAGGCCTTCCCGTGCTCGACGCCGTCACGCTGAAGGAGATCGAGAAGATCTTCGCGATCACCGACGCCATGGGGATCCACCGCGAGGCGCTGGTGATCCCCCTCGGGACCGCCACGCCCGGCCGCGTGAGGAAGCTCCCGAGCGGGAAGATCGAGATCACCGTGGATGCCGAGGCGCCCTTCGACGAGTGGCTGAAGGGGCTGGCGGCGCTTATTCGCGCGGTCACTGGAGCCGTCTGAGGGACGCATGACCGCGGGGGGCCCGGCGGCGAGCCTCCGGCGGGAACTCGGGCTCCTTCCCATCGCCGCCGTCATCTTCTTCAACGTCAGCGGCGGTCCCTACGGCATCGAGGACGCCGTCTCGTCCTTCGGTCCCGGCCTGGCCCTCCTGCTCCTGATCCTCACGCCCCTCGTCTGGAGCCTCCCGGTGACGCTCGTCATGGCGGAACTTTCCTCATCGCTGCCCGACGAGGGCGGGTATGTGACCTGGGTGAGGCGGGCCTTCGGCCCGTTCTGGGCGTTCCAGGTGGGCTGGTGGAGCTGGGTGGACAGCTTCATTGACATCGCCGTCTACCCGGCCCTGTTCACGCAGTATCTCTCTCACTGGCTCCCCGGCATGACGCCGCTCGCGCGCTGGCTGATCGCGCTGGCCTTCATCTGGATCCTGACCGGCCTCAACATCCGCGGGGTCAGCGTCGTGGGGTGGGGCGCTGTGGGGCTCAGTGTGCTCGCGCTTGCGCCGATCGTCGCGCTTGTGGTCGTCGGCCTGGGGCGGCTTCAATTCGCTCCGTGGGAGCCGCTGGCGGCCGGCAGGACCAGCCTCGCCGAAGGGCTGGGGCTCGGCCTCGCGGTGGTGATGTGGAACTACTCGGGCTGGGACACGCCCACCACGGTCCTCGGCGAGACGCGGAACCCGGAGCGCGCGTTCCGGCGGGCTCTGGCGTTGACTCTGCCGGTGATCACCCTCGCGTATGTCCTTCCCGTCGGCGTGGGCCTGGGGGCGGCCGGCGGGTGGCGGGAATGGGACACGGGAGCGCTGCCCCGGATTGGCGCCCAGATCGGAGGGCCGTGGCTCGGCGGCTGGATCACCCTCGGCGCCGCGCTCAGCGCCGCCGGGCTCTTCCTCTCGCTCCTCCTGACCAACTCCCGGCTCCCCTTCGTCCTGGCCCAGGCGGGCCAGATGCCGTCGGCCGTCGCAAGAGTCCACGCGCGCTACGGGACGCCGTGGGTCGCCGTCGTGCTGTCGAGCGTGATCTACAGCGCCTTCGCCGTCTTCAGCTTCAAGGAGCTGGTCATCCTTGATAACTGGCTCTACTCGCTGAGCTTGCTCCTGGAGCTCGCGGCGTTCCTCGCGCTCCGGCGGCGTGAGCCCGGCCTCGCGCGGCCCTGGCGGGTTCCGGGAGGGCGGACCGGCGCGCGGGTGGCGGTGGCGCTGCCGGGCGCGCTCGCGCTCCTCGCCATGGCCACGGCGGGGCTACTCAACACGGGGGTGGCCGTCGCCGTCGCCCTGACGGGGCCGCTCGCGTACCTCTGGATCTCCCGGGCTTCAGGTTCTCGTCGATGATCTGGGCGAGGCAGGGGAGGGACGCGAGCGAGTAGACGTAGCTCCGGCTTTCGACGGCGACGTGGTCCTGCTCCTCTCCGGGCGGGGCCTTCACGAAGACGTCCACGTTCACGTTCGGTCCCGCGCGGTGGCAGCCGCCGGCGCAGTCCTCCCTGAGCCACACCGTTCCAGCCAGACCGCGCCGCTGGATCAGGCGCTCCAGATGCTTCCGGATGGCGCGCGCGTCCATGCGTTCGGGGTGCCCGCCGCGCTTCAGGGGCAACACGACGCTGCCACTCTCCAGCGGGCAGACGGTGATCTCGAGGAGGCGCTTCATCGCTTCGTCCCCCGCGCGAGCCGGGTCGCGAGGGCATGGGCTGCCTCGATCGGGGGCTGAGCCGGCGGCACGGCCCGGGCCCGGAGCCCCTGGCGACGGAGCCAGCGCAGCACACCGGTGCGAAAGGCCCGGTTCTCCATCAGGCTTCCCGCCCAGCTCACAGGGACCGGCGGGCGGAGCCGGAGGTCTTCGGCCACGACGCAGGCGAGGGCTGCGAGGATCTCCTGGGAGCTGATCACGAACGGGAGCGCGCGCCGGTCACCCTGGGCGGCGCGGCGGAGGACCGAGGGGGCGACGGCCGCGATCCGCGCTACCGCGTCGGGAGCCCGCGCGATCTGTCGCAGACGCTCCTCGTCGCGCGCGGTGTTGCGCCCCGTGGCAGTGAGCCACCAGCGCCCGATGTAGAAGGCCGAGCCCTCGTCACCGAGGAGCGGCCCGAGCCCGCCGGCGCGCGCCCACCGGCCTCGCCGATTCCGTCCCAGGACGATCGAGCCGGTACCGGCCAGGATGAGAACCCCGGGATCCTCCCCCAGGGCCCCGAGAAAGGCCGCCTCGACGTCCGAGATCACTCGGACGCGCCTGGCGAGGCCGCGCAGCCGCCGCTCCTCAAGCCGCTGCTCGGCTGGTGTCCAGACGCCTTTGGCGGCGACCACGAGCGCGGCCACGCCCCGGGGTGACAGCCCCCACCGCCGCCAGAGGCGCCTGAGGAATCCCGGCAGGTCGGTCAGGGAGGGCGCGCGGGTCTGGACCCGGCGTGACCATCCGGCCGCGCTCGCCACCACCCGGACTCGCGTCCCGCCCAGATCTACCCCGACCGCCACCCCTGTCGGCATTCGTTGGGCTCCTGACGCCCGTGATTTTCCGCTGACTATGTTCGCAGGCCGACAGCGTGTCAACCTCCAAATTACAGGGGGTTGGACGGCACCCGGGACTGGCACAGGGTATGCTGCCGTAGCCGGGTGGCGGACCGAACCCGACTCTTACCGACGGAGGTCAACCATGGAGAAAGCTCTCGCAGCGTGGCTCCTTCTCGCGTCCGCTAACCCCGCATCGATGGCCACCCCGACGGAGGTCATCAGGGTCGCCGTCGAGCAGGTGGCGCAGGTGGCGGAGGACGCCGACCTGGGACGGCCGGCGGCGGCGGAGCGACGCCGCATCGAGATCCGCCGGATCGCCGAGAACCTGTTCGACTTTCAGGAGATGGCCCGGCGCTCCCTGGCGCGCCACTGGACCGACCGGACCGCCGAGCAGCGCGATGAGTTCGTGCGGCTCTTCGCGGATCTGCTCGAGCGCGTGTACTTCGGGAAGCTCGAGAACTACTCCGCCGAGCGCATGGTGTACGTCGGCGAGACGGTGGATGGCGACTACGCCACGGTCCGCTCGAAGATTCTCACCGGCCGGAAAGGGGAGCTCCCCATCGAGTACCGCCTGCACCTGGTCAGCTCGCGCTGGGCGGTGTACGACGTGCTGATCGACGGGATGAGCTTCGTGAGTACCTACCGCGCCCAGTTCAACCGGGTGATCCAGACGTCCTCGTACGACGACCTGGTCCAGAAGCTTCGGATGAAGGAGCTGGAGAACGCCGCGCCGGAGCGGAACGTCCGCAAGCCGTAAACCCTGGGCCGGGAGCCGGGGCCGGGGCTATCATGAACCCGGCCCATGCCCACTGGGGTTCCCGGCTCGAGCTCGCTGACCTGGCCCGACTACGCCGTCCTCTCCCTCGTCCTCGCCTGCCTGATCGCCATCGGGGTCCGCTTCACGCGGGAGCAGCGCGACACGGTTGATTTCTTCCTGGCGCGCCGCCGGGTGCCCTGGTGGGCCGCCTGCCTGTCGTTCCTCGCCACCGAGATCAGCGCCGTCACGATCATCTCGGTGCCGGCCACCGCCTACAGCGAGAACTGGCAGTACTTCCAGTTCTTCGTGGGCTCGAGCCTGGCCAAGTTCGCCGTGGCGTTCCTCTTCATCCCGGCCTTCTACGCCTACAACTGCACCACCATCTATGAGTTTCTCGGCTATCGCTTCGGCCGGGCGACCCAGTTCACCGGCTCCATCTTCTTCTTCGTCACGCGCCTCCTGGGCTCTGGGGTCCGCCTCATGGCGGCCTGCCTGGCCGTCTCGATTCTCATCGGCTGGCCGATGGCGCCCACGATCGCGCTCTTCAGCGCCGTGTCCATCCTCTACATCGCCGCCGGCGGCGTGAAGGCGGTGGTCTGGACCAACGTCTTCCAGGCGCTGACCTTCCTCGTGGCGGGCGCCGTGACGCTGGGCTTCCTCCTCGCCCAGATCGACGGCGGCCTGGGGGCGGTATTCGCCATTGCCGGCGAGGCCGGGCGGCTCTCCCTCATCAACTGGGGGCCGGCGCCGGGCGCCCCCGATTTCTGGACGCGGATTCTGACCGATCCGAACATCGTCTGGCTGGCGGTGCTCAACGGGCTGGTGGGCTCGACGGCGGCCTTCGGGACCGACCACGATCTCATGCAGCGGCTCCTGACGGTGGAGACCCGCCGGCAGAGCCAGCGGACGTTGGCGCTGACCCCGCTGGGAACGCTCGTCACCCTCATCATCTACCTCGGGCTCGGAGCCGGGCTCTACACCTACTACGCCCAGCACCCGAACCTGCCGGTGCCGCGCCCCGACGACATCTTCCCCCACTTCATCGCGTTCGCCATGCCGGCGGTGCTGCGGGGGCTCATGCTCTCGGCGATCGTGCTGGCCTCCATCGACTCGCCCCTGGGGTCGCTTGCCGCCTCCTTCGTCACCGACATCTACCGCCCAACGCTGGTGAAGGGCGCGACGGAGCACCATTACCTGCTCGTCGCGCGGCTCAGCGTGATCGCCTTCGGCCTGATCCTGGCCCTCCTGGCCTACGGATTCTCCTTCTTCGACAAGATCCTGTGGCTGGCCTTCAAGATCGCGGGGGTGACCTTCGGCTCGCTCCTCGGCGTCTTCCTGCTGGGGCTCCTCTCGACGCGTGCCGCCAACCGTGCCAACGTCGTCGCGATGGTGACGATGGCCCTGGTGAACCTGGTTCTCTTGATCCTCTCCGAGACGGGGGCGCTGCCGCTCGGCTGGAGCTGGCTCGTGATCTGGGGGACGGCGGGGACCATCCTCCTCGCGTGGTTCCTGGGTCCGTGGCTAGACGCAACCCCCTCACCCTCCCCTCTCCCCCCGTGGGGGAGAGGACAAAGGTGAGGGGGGGTTAGCCGCCAACGCCGAGGTAGGTCGTGGTCACCTGCCGGTCGGCGCGGAGATGGGCGGGCGTGCCCTCGAAGACGATGGTCCCGTGGTCGATGACGTAGACGCGGTCGGCCAGCTGAAGCGCCATCTCGGCGTTTTGCTCGACGAGGAGCATGCTCACGCGCTCCTTCTTGAGCTCACGGATGGTCCCCACCACCGCCTCCACCACCAGCGGCGCCAGCCCCTGGGAGGGCTCGTCAAGGAGGAGCAGGTCGGGGCCGGTCACCAGGGCCCGGGCGATGGCCAGCATCTGCTGCTCACCGCCCGACAGCAGCCGCCCCTTGCGGTCCAGCACCTCCCGGAGCTTCGGGAAGCGCTCCAGCACGGCCTCCACCTGCCAGCGCGAGCCCGGCCGCCTCGCGATCGAGAGGTTCTCCCGCGCCGTCAGGTAGGAGAAGACGCCGCGCGTCTCGGGGACGAGGGCGATCCCCATCCGGGAGATCCGGTGGGCGCCGAGGCCGACGATGTCGCGTCCCTTGTAGCGGATCTCCCCCGTGCGGGGGGGCGTGAGCCCCGTGATGGAGCGGAGCGTCGTGGTCTTGCCGGCGCCGTTCCGCCCGAGGAGCGCCACCACCTCACCCTCGGCCACGCTGAGGGAGAGGCCGTGCAGGATGTGGCCCAGCCCGTAGTAGGTGTTGATGCCCCGGATGTCGAGGATCATTCCGCGACCATCCCGCCCAGGTAGGCGCGGCGCACCTCGGGGTTCCGCTGGATCTCGGCGGGCGTCCCCTCGGCGATGAGACTCCCGAAGTGCATGACCGAGACGCGGTCCGAGACCCCCATGATGATGTCCATCTTGTGCTCGATGAGGACGATCGTGTAGCGCCCCTTGAGCCCCCGCACCAGCGCCACCATCTTCTGCATCTCGTCCGGCGAGAGGCCGGCGGCCGGCTCGTCCAGGAGCAGCACCCGGGGCGCCGCGGCCAGCGCGATGGCCAGCTCGAGCTGCCGCTGCTCGCCGTGGGAGATCTCGCGCGCCGGCTGGTCGGCCTTGTCGGCGAGCCCGACGTCCGCCAGCGCCGCCCGCGCGCGCTCGGCGACCTCGGCGTAGCCGTCGCTCCGCCGCCACACGAGCCCCCGCCAGGACCGGCCCCGCGCGAAGGCCGCGATCCAGGCGTTGTCCAGGAGCGAGAGGGCGGGGAAGACGTTGGTGCGCTGGAAGGAGCGGGCGAGCCCCAGGTGGGCGATCCGGTGGGCCGGCGTCCCGGTGATGTCACGCCCGTCGAAGACGATCCGGCCTGACGTCGGCGGGAACTGCCCCGTCAGGAGGTTGAACAGCGTCGTCTTCCCGGCGCCGTTGGGGCCGATGATCGAGTGGAGGGTGCCGGCCTGGACCTCCAGCGTGACGCCGTTGACCGCCGTCAGGGCGCCGAAGGCCTTGGTGAGGGTCTCGGTCCGGAGGAGCGCCATGCTATTGCGCGATCCCCTCCAGAGCGCGACGCCGCTCCCGCCACGACCAGAAGCGGGCCCAGGCCTCCACGCAGCCGCCGCGGAAGAAGAGGACCACGATGACGAACGCCACGCCGAGCAGGAGCGGCCAGCGCTCCCACACGACGCTCACGGACTCGGAGAGCCAGATGAAAACGAAGGAGCCGATGATCGGCCCGTAGAGCGAGCCGCTGCCCCCGATGAGGGTGGCGAAGACCACGTTCCCCGAGAAGACGAACCCGATCGCCTCCAGTGGGACGATGCCGAACAGCATCGCGTAGAGCACGCCGGCCAGGCCGGAGAAGCCCCCGCCGATGATGAAGGCGAGCAGCTTGAAGCTCGGCACGTCGTAGCCCACCGCCTCCGCCCGCACGTCGTTCTCGCGGATAGCCTGGAGGATCTTCCCGAGAGGCGATTCCACGATGCGCTTCATGATCCAGAGCGAGAGCAGGAAGAGCGCCGCGACGAAGACGTAGTAGGCGAGGGGGTTCCGGAAGTCCACTCCGAGCAGCGCGGGCCGCCCGATCCCGGGCATGCCGTCCTCGCCGCCCGTCACGGTGGTCCACTGGTAGGCGATGAAGTAGAACATCTGGTTCAGCGCGAACGTCAGCATGATGAAGTAGAGGCCGGAGCGCTGGACGCAGAGGTAGCCCACCAGCGCCGCCGACACGGCGCCCACCACGACGCCGATGGCCAGCGCCACGAAGACGTTGATCGCGTACTGCTTGAGGAGGTAGCCGGCCACGTAGGCCGCCGAGCCGAAAAAGGTGGACTGGCCGAAGGAGAGGAGCCCCGTGTAGCCCAGGAGGAGGTTCAGCCCCAGCCCGAAGATCGCGAAGATCCAGATCTCTGTGGCGATGGCGTGGCGGACCGTCAGGGGGAGCACGACGACCGCGGCGAGGACGGCCAGCCAGGCGCGGCTCACCGGATGCCGAAGAGGCCCTGGGGGCGAACGAGGAGGATCGCGGCCATGACGGCGAAGATCACCGCCACCGAGGCCTCGGTCCAATAGAGGGCGACGACGGCCTGCGCCACCCCGATGATCAGCCCCGCGGCGATGGCACCGAGCAGGTTGCCGAGCCCACCGAGCGCGACCACGACGAAGGCGATGCCGAGCATGTCCACGCCCATCGAGGGCGAGAGGCCGCGGATAGGCGCGGTGAGCGCCCCGGCGATCCCGGCCAGGTAGGCGCCGAGGGCGAAGGCCGCGGTGAAGAGCCGGTGGATGTCGATGCCGAGCAGCGAGACCATTTCTTTGTTCTCGATGCCGGCGCGCATGATGGCGCCGTAGCGGGTCTTCTCGAGGAAGAGCCACGTGG
>Ga0209321_10001222_pt1 | contig 17485 bp, 15 predicted proteins | sample Rifsed16ft4_FD_184012 | JGI IMG/M metagenome (GOLD analysis project Ga0209321, IMG submission 184012) | Soil microbial communities from Rifle, Colorado, USA - sediment 16ft 4 - CSP-I_5_4 (version 2) | ecosystem: Environmental > Terrestrial > Deep subsurface > Rock core/Sediment | place: Rifle...
CTGCGGCGGCTGGCTGCACTCGAGCGCAAGAAGATCGAGGACGAGTACGAGCAGGTGATCCGGCTCATCGCCGAGCTCGAGGACCTCCTCGCCAATCCCCGCAAGATCCTCGAAGCCATCCGCGCCGAGCTCGAGGAGTTGAAGCGCAAGTACGGCGACGAGCGCAAGACGCGCATCCAGGCCGACGTCAACCGGGAGCTCACCGCGGAGGATCTGGTCGCCGCCGAGGATGTCGTCGTCACGCTCAGCCAACGCGGCTACATCAAGCGACAACTGATCGGCACCTTCCGGTCGCAGCGGCGCGGTGGCAAGGGGCGCCTGGCGATGATCACTCGCGAGGAGGATGCGGTCCGCCACCTGCTGGTCGCGAATACGCACGACAACATCCTCTTCTTCACCAACCGCGGGCGGGTCTTCATCACCAAGGTCCACACCCTGCCGGAAGCGAGCCGCCAGGCCAAGGGGCTGCCGATCATCAACCTGCCGGGGGTGCAGGTCGACCAGGGAGAATTCGTCAGCTCCATCATCAGCCTCCCCCAGTTCGAGGCCGACCACTACATGGCCATGGCTTCGCGTGGCGGCATGATCAAGAAGACTTCGCTGGCGGAGTACGCCAAGATCCGCAGCAACGGCCTCATCGCCATCAGCCTGGTCGACGGCGACGAGCTTCGATGGGTTGGCCTGACCGATGGCTCCGACGACATCGTGCTGGCAACGGCCAAGGGCAAGGCGGTCCGCTTCCATGAGAAGGAGGTCCGGCCGATGGGCCGCGACACGCGTGGCGTGACCGGCATCCGCCTCCGTCCCGGCGACGAGGTGATCGGGATGGAGGTGGTCCGGCCGGGCGCCGAACTGCTGGTCGTCACCGAGCAGGGCTACGGCAAGCGGACCCCGCTCGAGGACTTCCCGGTCACACACCGCGGCACCGGCGGCGTCATCGCCAACTCGCTGAATGCCGCGACCGGCGACGTGGCCGCCGTGCGCATCGTTGGGCGCGACGACGAGGAGATGATGCTCATCACCCAGGACGGCACGATCCTGCGGACCGAGGTCAGCAGCGTCAATCGCTACCGGCGCGCCTCGCGTGGGGTGACGGTCATGAAGCTCGACCCCGATGATCGGATCGTGTCGATCGCGGTCTTCGTGAACGACCGCCCGGACGAACCCCCCGCAGACACCGAGGAGTAGCCGGCTCCATCTGCCGCCGCGCGCGCCCGCGCTGCGGCTAGAATCGGGCTGCGAGACCTCCCCTCAGGAGACCGACGTTGTACGCCGACGAGTTCAGCATCTACGCCGGCAACGCCAACCGCCCGTTGGCCCAGCTGATCTGCCGCTACCTGGCGACCGAGCTGGGCGAGGCCGAGGTCTTCAAGTTCTCCAACGACAACACCTTCGTGCGCGTCATGCAGAACGTCCGCGAGCAGGATGTCTTCCTGGTGCAGCCGACCAGCCGGCCGGTGAACGACTCGATCATGGAGCTGCTGATCATGATCGACGCATTCAAGCGAGCCAGTGCCGGGCGGATCACCGCGGTGATGCCGTACTACGCCTACGGGCGGTCCGACAAGAAGGATCAGCCGCGGGTGCCCATCACCGCGCGGCTGATCGCCGACATGCTGACCGTGGCTGGTGCCGATCGGGTCCTCACCATGGACCTTCACCAGGGCCAGATCCAGGGCTTCTTCAGCATCCCGGTGGACGAGCTCACCGCCATCCACATCCTGTCGCGCTACATCAAGGCCAAGAACCTGCCGGACATCGTGGTCGTCAGCGAACTGGGCTTCGCCAAGCGGGCTCGCAACTTCGCGGAGATCCTGCAGGCACCACTGGCGATCGTCGAAAAGCGGCGCGTCGGCAACGAGGACAAGACCGAGTTGATGAACATCATCGGCGAGGTGGCCGGGCACACCGCAGTGATCATCGACGATGAGATCGATACCGCCGGATCGCTGATGGAGGCGGTCGATGCGCTGGTCGCCGACGGCGCCGGGGCGATCTACTCGTGCGCCACCCACGGCGTCTTCTCGCACGACGCGCTGCAGCGGATCCACAGCAGCCCGATCACCGAGGTGATCGTGACCGACACGATCCCGCTCCCGGCGCAGGCCATCCACGATCGCATCACCGTCCTCTCCATCGCCCCGCTCTTCGGCGAGGCGATCAAGCGGATCCACCGCGGCGAGAGCGTCGGCGCGCTCTTCTCGTCCGAAGTGCACATGGTCGAGGAGATGACCTTCTGGGGCGGCAGCAGTGCCGACGAGGCGGAGGCCGCCGCAATCCCGGTCGAGGGCTGAGGCCCAGGCCGCGGTCTCGGGCTCGACGGTCGGTCGGTCTATACTCCGCCTCCCGATGTTGAAGTTCCTCACGCGGCTGGGCGACTCGAACGAGCGCGAGGTCCAGCGGCTTCTCCCGACGGTCGCGCGGATCAACGAGCTCGAGCCGCAGTTCACCCCCCTCACCGATGCGGAGCTGCGCGGCAGGACCGATCTGCTCCGCAGTCGGCTGCGCGACGCGGTAGGAGACCTGCTCATCCCGATCGAGCAGCGCGTCGCGCCGGAGGCCGACGAAGAGGGCTCCGAGCTCGCGGTCTCCGACCCGAACCGACTGAGCGAGGAGCGTCGCGCGCAGCGCAAGCAGGAGCGCGCCCAGATCGACGCGGCGCTCGACGAGATCCTCCCCGAGGCCTTCGCCGCGGTCCGCGAAGCGATGCGTCGAGCCCTCGGCAAGCGGCACTACGACGTCCAGCTGGTCGGGGGCATGGTCCTCCACTCCGGCGCCATCGCCGAGATGAAGACGGGCGAGGGGAAGACCTTCGTGGCGCCGCTGGCCGCCTATCTCAACGGACTCACCGGGCGCGGCGTGCACGTCGTGACGGTGAACGACTACCTCGCCAAGCGTGATGCCCAGTGGATCGGGCAGGTCTTCTGGCGCCTGGGGATGAGTGTCGGCAGCATCCAGCACGACGCGGCGTTCCTGGTCGACCCCGACTTCCCGCAGACGGACGAGCATCTCCGCAACCTGCGTCCCGTCAGCCGGGCGGAGGCGTACGCCGCCGATGTCACCTATGGCACGAACAACGAGTACGGTTTCGACTATCTCCGGGACAACCTGGTCACCGACCTGGCGGCACGCGTGCAGCGCGGCCACTACTACGCCATCGTCGACGAGGTCGACAACATCCTGATCGACGAAGCGCGGACCCCGCTGATCATCTCGGGCAACGCCGAGGAGTCGGCCGACAAGTACCTTCAATTCGCGCGGCTGGTACCGCGGCTGCGCGCCCAGGAGGACTACATCATCGACGAGAAGTTCCGCCAGGTGGCCATCACCGAGGCGGGCACCGACAAGATGGAGCGACTGCTCGGCATCGACAACCTCTTCGACAACGACTTCAGCATGGCGCGCCACCTCGAACAGGCGCTCAAGGCCGAGGCGCTCTACCGCCGGGACCGCGATTACGTGGTCAAAGACGGCGAAGTCGTCATCGTCGATGACTTCACCGGGCGACTCATGCCGGGCCGGCGCTGGAGCGAGGGGCTGCACCAGGCGGTAGAGGCCAAGGAGGGGGTGAAGGTCCAGAGCGAGTCCCGCACCCTTGCCACCATCACCTTCCAGAACTACTTCCGCATGTACCACAAGCTCGCAGGCATGACCGGAACCGCCGAGACCGAGGCGGAGGAGTTCAGCAAGATCTACGGGCTCGAGGTGGTGGCGATCCCGACCAACAAGCCGTTGATCCGGGACGACTTCGCCGACCTCGTGTTCGCGAGCCAGAAGGGAAAGTGGGGGGCGGTCATCGAGGAGATCGTCGAGGAGCACGAGAAGGGCCGCCCGGTCCTGGTCGGAACGATCAGCGTCGAGGTGAGCGAGATGCTCGGCGAGATGCTGAAGCGCAGGGGCGTGAAGCACCACGTCCTCAACGCCAAGTTCCACGAGAAGGAGGCGGAGATCATCGCGCAGGCGGGCAGCAGCCGCGCCGTCACCATCGCCACCAACATGGCCGGCCGCGGGACCGACATCCTCCTCGGCGGAAACCCGGAGATGCTCGCCGCCGAGCTGCTCCACAAGCAGGGTGTCACCGTCCTGGACGCGTCGCCCGAGCAGTCCGCCGCGGCCCTCGCGGAGGCAGAGCGCCAGTGCGCCGAGGATCACGACCGTGTGATCGCCGCCGGCGGGCTGCACATCATCGGCACCGAACGGCACGAGGCCCGCCGCATCGACAACCAGCTGCGTGGCCGCGCGGGCCGGCAGGGTGACGAGGGGAGCAGCCGCTTCTACCTGTCTCTCGAGGATGACCTGATGCGGCGCTTTGCCAGCGACCGCGTGCAGGGGATCATGCGCACGCTCGGCTTCAACGACGAGACCGCGCTCGAATCGCGCATGGTGAGCAAGACCATCGAGGGCGCCCAGTCGCGCGTCGAGGGCTTCAACTTCGATACGCGCAAGCACGTCGTGGAGTACGACGACGTGATCAACCGGCAGCGCGAGACCATTTACCACGAGCGGGAGCGCATCCTCCGCGCGCACGACCTGGCCCCGACCCTTCTCGGCATGCTCGAGGACGAGGTTCGCGCCCTGGTCGACGAGCACACCGTCGGTGACTTTCCCGGCGACTGGAACCACGAAGGGCTCACCGTGCGCATAGCGGCCATGGTCCCCGCGCTCGGCCCGCCCCAGCTCGCCGTCATCGACGAGGCGCAGGAGAGCGCCCAGATCGCGGAGGAGCTGGTCGCGCAGGTGGTGTCTGCCTACGAACGCAAGCGAAGCGAGATCGGCGACGCCGCCATGCTGCTGCTCGAGCGAGTCGTGCTGCTGCGAGTCATCGACTCGCTGTGGGTGGAGCACCTCACCGCCATCGACGACATGCGGCGCGGCATCGGCCTGCGCGCCTACAGCCAGCGAGACCCGCTCAACGAGTTCAAGGTCGAGGCCTACCGCATGTTCGACGAGCTGAAGACAACCATCCGCACCGACGTGACGCACACCATCTTCCGGGTCACCGTGACACGGGAGCCGGCCGGGCCGAGGCCACGCCAGATGCGGGAAGGCCTGCTCGATCTGGCACAGGGCGGGGCCGTCATCGCGGCTGGCGGGGCCGCCGGCGCAGGTGGAGCATCGGGAAACGGCCCGGCGCGACAGGTGATGGGCGGCCCCAAGATCGGTCGCAACGACCCGTGCTACTGCGGGTCAGGGAAGAAGTTCAAGCGCTGCCACGGGGCGTGATCCGGCCAAACCAGGGGGTTGGCGAATTCGGACGGACGGGCTACCATAGGCGCCAAGGATCGCGGGGCGCGGTGACCTCGTTGTTCAGCGCAAGTGGAGTGCTTTGTGAAGCAGTTGACCGCTCCCGGCCGAGGCTCCGACTACCGAACCCCGACCGCTCCGGCCCCCCAACCGGCCGCTCTTCCGCTGGTCACCCGCTTCAGAGACCCCACCCTCCCCTATGAAGACCTCATCCTGTGCGAGCGCGATTGCATGCGCTGCAGTTACGCCATGACCCTCGACTGCGATGGCAACTGCGGCCCCTGTGCTCGTCAGTCGTACTGCCCGTGTGTGAACCCGGCCAAGATCCGCAGCAAGAGCGTGCGCTTGACCGAACTGGAGCTTCCGATGGTGGCATCCGTTGGACGGAATTAAGGACGAGGCGCTGCGGCTCGCGCGCCTGGTGGCCGACACGGCGGTGCGCCTTTGACTTGCCCTCAAAGGAAGTTGAGCTCAGCGAGCTGACCTCGCGCTCAGGTGACCCCGGCCTCTGGGACGACCCCGCCGCCGCACAGGCCCTGCTGCGCCGCGCGGACGAGTTGCGCGAGGAGGTCGGCAGCTGGCGCGATCTCGAGGCGCGCGCCATCGCGCTTGCCGAGATTGCCGAACTCGCCGGCGCGGAGCCCGATGGCGGAGCCGCAATGGCGGCCGACCTCGACCGGGACCTCTTCGCGCTGAACGCCGACTGGACGCGCATGGAGGGCCGCCTTCTCATGTCGGACCCCTATGACGAGCGGCCGTCGATCGTATCGGTCCACGCGGGGGCCGGCGGCACCGAGAGCCAGGACTGGGCCGAGATGCTGCTGCGCATGTACCTGCGCTGGGCTGAGCGAAACCGCTACCGCACCGAGATCCTCGACCAGACCGAGGGCGAAGAGGCGGGCCTCAAGAGCGTCACGGTCGCGATCGACGGTCGCTGGGCCTACGGGAGGCTGAAGAGCGAGCGGGGAGTGCACCGCTTGGTGCGGATCAGCCCGTTCGACTCCCAGAAGCGCCGACACACCAGCTTCGCCCTGGTCGAGGTGATGCCCGAGGTCGCCGATGACGTGGCGGTGGAGATCGATGAGAAGGACCTGCGCGTCGACACGTATCGGGCCAGCGGCGCCGGCGGCCAGCATGTCAACAAGACAGACAGCGCGGTGCGCCTCACGCACCTCCCGACCGGCATCGTGGTGACCTGCCAGAACGAGCGCAGCCAGACCCAGAATCGCGAGCGGGCGATGGCCGTTCTGCGCGCCAAGCTGGTGGAGCGCCAGATGGAGGAGCGGGAGGTGGAGATGGCCCGACTGCGCGGGGTGCACGTCGAGGCCGGGTGGGGAAACCAGATCCGCAGCTACGTTCTGCAGCCGTACACCATGGTCAAGGACCTTCGCACGGGGGTCGAGTCGGGCAACCCGACGACGGTGCTCGACGGCGATCTCGACGCCTTCATCGAGGGCTACCTGCGCTCGCGCATCGGTCAGGTGGCGGGAACGTGACCAGCATGCTCGCCCGCCCCATCGCGCTGCGGCCGGCGACCGGCGAGCCGGTCATCACCATGGCCGACGTCGGGATGACCTACCCGAACGGCAAGGTCGCCCTGGTGGACGTGACCGTCACGATCCTGGCCGGTGACTTCGTCTTCCTGGTCGGCCAGTCAGGCGCCGGCAAGAGCACCTTCATCCGCCTCCTCATCCGCGAGCAGCTGGCCACCGCCGGCCGCGTGGTGGTGGCCGGCCACGACCTCGCCCGCATTCGGCGCAGCCAGGTGCCCGGGCTGCGCCGGAGGATCGGGATCGTCTTCCAGGACTTCCGCCTCCTGCCAGCCAAGACCGTCTTCGAGAACGTCGCCTTCGCGCTGGAGGTGACCGGAGGCACGCGCCAGGAGATCCGGCGGCGGGTTCCGCAGCTCCTCAACCTGGTCGGGCTGCACGAGCACGACGACCACCTGCCGACGCAGCTCTCCGGTGGGGAGTTGCAGCGCGTCGCGATCGCGCGGGCGCTCGTCCACGACCCGGCCATGCTGATCGCCGATGAGCCGACCGGCAACCTTGATCCGGTCACCAGCTGGGAGATCATCCAGCTGCTGATCCAGATCAACGCCATGGGCACAACCGTGCTGATGGCGACCCACAACCAGGAGATCGTCAACGCCATGCGCCGGCGGGTGGTCGCGCTCGAGCAGGGCAGGCTGGTGCGCGACGAGTTCGGCGCAGCCTACGAACGGGAGTACTGAGCCCGATGAGATTCGTCCGCTTCGTGGCGTTCTCGATGGTGCGCGCCTGGCAGGGCTTCTGGCGCAACGCGATGATGAGCCTGGCGGCCACCGCAACGGTGGTGCTGATGCTCGTCCTCCTCTCCGGGCTGTTCATCGTGCTCGGCGGGCTGAACAGCGGTCTCGAGTTCATCGAGAGCAAGGTCGGCGTCACAGCCAGGCTGCGGGAACAGCTGCCGGATGCAGAGCGCGAGGCATTGACCGCCGAGGTGCTCACGCTGGAAGGCGTCTCGGGGGCCGACTACGTCAGCCCGGAGGTGGCCATGGACCGACTCCGCCAGGCGTATCGAGACCAGGGCCAGGTGCTCGACCTGGGGGGAGCCGAGATCACGCTGTACGCCAGCCTGGAGATCTCGCTTAGTGATCCGAGCTTCGCGGAGGGGGTCAGCAGCGCACTCACCGGACGGCCGGAAGTGGAGCGCATCACGACCCGGCAGGTCGACTACAACAAGCTGCTCGGGATCATCGGCGTCATTCGGACGGCCGGGATCGCCGCGCTCGGCTTGGTCGGGCTCACCGTGCTGTTCATGATCGTGAACATGATCCGCATCGCGGTCTACAGCCGATCGACCGAGATCGAGATCATGCGCCTGGTCGGCGCCAGCGACTCGTTCATCCGCTGGCCGTTCATCTTCGAGGGGATCCTGTGTGGGCTGCTCGGCGCGGTGATCACGATCCTGATGGTCGCGGTGGCGTGGGACCCGATCCAACCGATCATGGTGCGCGTCTTCCAGATGCCGACCGCGGTGAGCAGCCAGTTCCTGGGGGTCCTGTCGGCGATCATCCTGGGGGTAGGGCTGGGGGTGGGCGCGATCGGCAGCTGGATCAGTGTTCGGTCCAACCTGTCGGCCAGCGGCTGAGTCCCCCGAGAGGCGCTCCCGAAGCGCGGGTCGGTAAGCGAAACGTAATGCGGCGGTAACCGGCTCGGCCCGAGCCCGGTGCTACACTCCGGCCTCCCATGACCGAGCAGACTCCGCCGCTACCCGTCCCGGACCCGCCCGAGGGCGCCCGGCTCTTGCCGACCTCCCCGCCGTCGCGGGCGGATCACCGCGATGGCCAGGGCTCGCCCGTCGCCTGGGTCGTCTCGCTGGTGCTGGCGAGCATGGTCGGTGCGCTGCTGTTCGCGGGCGGCTATCTCGCCGCCGGCGCTGCTGGGCGTGGGAGCGGCTGCGCTGCGCCGACCGAGGCCTTCGCCGCGCTCTGCGAGGCCTATGAGAAGCTGCAGGACCAGTTCGTGGATCGGCTGGACGACACGACCCTCGTCGAGGGTGCCCTCAAGGGGATGTTCGAGTACGGCGTCAAGGATCCGTTCAGCGGCTACATGACGCCGGAGGAGTACCAGCGCGCGCTCGGCTCGCTCTCTGGCAAGTTCAGCGGCATCGGCGCCGAGATGTCGGTCAAGAACCTGGAGAACCCCGAGGACCTCGCTGCCTGCAGCGAGTTGTCGGAGACCTGCGCCCTGGTGATCGTCGCACCACTCGCTGACTCACCCGCCGAGGCGGCCGGCATCCGGGCGGGCGATATCGTGCTCGCGGTGGACGGGGTGAGTGTCAATGGCTCCACCCTCCAGGACCAGGTCGGCAGGGTCCGCGGCGAGGTGGGGACGGACGTGACACTCACGCTGCGCCGAGGAGACGAGACGCTCGACGTGACGATCACCCGCGCCGAGATCGTCCAGCGCGAAGTCAGCAGCCGCATGATCGACGAGCGGATCGGCTACGTCGCGCTGCATGGCTTCAGCCCGGACAGCCCCGAGCAGTTCCGCGAAGTCCTCCAGAGGCTGCTCGACGAGGGAGCGTCCAGCTTCGTCTTCGACCTGCGTGACAACCCGGGCGGGTACATCGACGCGGCGAACGAGATCGCGTCGGAGTTCATCGGCTCCGGGCTCATCTTCACCCAGGAGTCGTCGGGCGACCAGGTCAAGCGCTGGGAGGCGACCGGGGACGGCCTGCTCACCGACGAATCGATCCAGGTCGTCGTGCTCATCAATAGCGGCAGCGCGTCGGCTTCCGAGATCGTGTCGGCGGCGCTCCAGGACCGTGGCCGAGCCACCATCATCGGCCAGCCGTCGTACGGGAAGAACACCGTGCAGGTCTGGGCGCCGCTCGAGAACGACGGCGGCGTGCGGATCACCATCTCGCGCTGGTTCACCCCCGATCACCGCTCGGTTGCGCCCGACGGAGTGCAGCCGGACATCGCGGTTGAGATCCCCGACGGGACGCCGCCGGAGACGGACCTGATCCTGGATCGGGCCGTGCTAGAGCTGAGCGCCCCGACCGCGTGGCGGCTCGCCGAGTTCGCCGCCTGAGTTCGTCCCGCTCTTGGCCGTTGCGCCGCCGCCGACCGGCTGGTAGCATCCCGCCCAACGAAAGGAGGTGGTGTGCAGTGAGCAGTTCCTGTCACGCCACCACCGAGGCGCTGCGCTAGCACGACCTCGCGTGGTTGCGACGGAGGAGCCGGCCGATACGGCCGGCTCTTTCCTTTCCCACCGACTCCCCGACGCCACCGGCGTCCGACTAGGATTGACCCGAGCCAGACCGATGCCCGACAAGACCGTCGCCGTCAACCGCCGCGCGCACTACCAGTACGCCGTCGAGGAGACCCTCGAGGCGGGCATCGTGCTGACCGGGACCGAGATCAAGTCGATACGTGCCGGGCGCGTCAACCTCGCCGAGGCGTACGCGCGGATCGATCACGGCGAGGCGTGGCTGATCGGCGCCCATATCGCCCCGTACGAGCAGGGGAACCGCAACAACCACGAGCCGACGCGGGTCCGCAAGCTGCTGCTGCACCGCGACCAGATCGCCGAGCTGCTCGGGCGCACCCAGGCGAAGGGCTTCACCCTCGTCCCGCTCAGGCTCTACATTCGCGGCGGGTTGGCAAAGCTGGAGCTGGGGATCGCGAAGGGGAAGCAGGCGCACGACAAGCGGCGGGTCATCGCCGAGCGCGACGCGCGCCGCGAGCTGGATCGCACCACCAAGGAGCGGATCAAGCTCTAGGGGCTCGAGGGGAGATCTGGCGGGCGCGTGCTACCATGGGCCGGTTATCGGTCCGTGGGGATGTCAGGTTTCGACAGGGCTCAGGGACCGGGAACTGCAGGTCGAGGTCGCCCGCAGGTCCTCGTTAAACCGCGGGCAAGCCAGTAACTGGCACTAACAGTTACGCTCTCGCCGCCTAACTAGCGTCGAGCGTCGACACGGCCCTCTCTCGCCGGGCCGTGAAGGCGTCATAAGGCGGGATGCGGCGTCGCCGACTCCGGTGAGTGACGTCAAAGGGGCCGCAAGGTCTGCCGGATAGCGCGCGGAGCACCCCGCCGGTCGGGGGCCCGCAAGTGAAGCGCAAGTAGGCCGGAAACACCTGTAGCACGTTCCCGGCGACTCGGTTCTGGACGGGGAGTTCGATTCTCCCCCATCTCCACCAAACCTCACGTTGACGCGCCCGTGTCGCGTCCGGCGGCCGATTGGTGTGGCCGTGAACCTATGAAGCCGCCGCACGCTGTGCTAAGGTGCCGGCCAAGCGGCACGCCCAGGGCGCTTCACGCATCGTCGCCGCGTAGAATTCGGAGGCAATCGATTCCATGGATTTCTCCAAGCTCACCTCGAATGACAAGCTTGCGGTCTACGGGGCCGCGGCGGCCATCATCGGGGCGTTCCTCAGCTTCGGCGGCGGAGGGTCCTTTGGGGTGCTGACCGGCGTCGCCATGCTTGTCATCATCTTCCTGCCCCAATTCGCGCCGACCGTCACGCTCCCCGGTTCGAAGGGGAGCCTGATGATGATCGTCGGCGGCATCGGCGCACTCGGTGCGGTGCTGGCGCTGCTCTCCCTCCTCTCGTTGATGGGCGCGTTCGGCGTCTACGGCGGGACGTGGATCATCGGCCTTGTCCTGAGCGCGGCTGGCGGCCTCCTGATGGGCTGGGCCAGCTGGCAGGCATTCCAGGCGGAGGGTGGCAAGTTCAACGTCGGGATGGCGAGTCCGCCTCCGGCCGCTCCCCCGGCACCGATGGCCCCTCCGGCCGCTCCCCCGGCTCCCATGGCCGCTCCCCCGGCTCCCATGGCGGACGAGGGCGGCTCGGACGACGAGCCCGCGAGCTAACCTTCCCTCCTGCTCAGCCGGCGCCTGAACGGGGCGTCACCGGAGTCCGGTAAGCATCCAGGAGCAGGTCGACCGGGTCGGCCTGCTCCGTCGTTTCCGGCCGCAGACTCTTCGCGTATGCGTTCAGCAGATTGACCACGGCATCGCTCGCCAGACCGTCATCGATTGCGTCCACCGCCTCGCGCGCTCGTTCGGCCACGCCCGCGTCCGTCTCAGTCGCCGCCAGCCAGCTCAGCAGCCCGGCCAGGTCCGCCTGCGTCGCCTCCAGCAGCACGGGCGGGTCGGAGAGCACGTCGGCGAAGTGGGCGGCGGCGGCGGCGATCAGGAGCACGCGTCCGGTTACGCTGTCCTCGGCCGGCCAGGCCCGAAGCGCTCCATCCGCCTCACCGAAGACAAGATCCCAACCGGACGCGCCGCGACGCGTCCCCACCCAAGGACCCTCGGGCCACAGCCGCCCGAAGGCGCTGACCAATTCGGCCGACTCGGCCATCAGGGATGCCTAGGACTCCACCTTTCCGGCGGGCAGGATCACAATCCGACGCCCCGGCTCGACGCCGACGCTCTGGGTGCGCACCTTCGGGTTCTCGACGAGTGCCATGTGCACGATTCGGCGCTCGATCGCCGGCATCGCCTCGAGCTGGATGATCTTGCCGGTCTGGATGACCCGCTTGGCGGCTCGCTCGGCCACATCGCGGAGCTGCTCCTCTCGCCGGGTGCGGTAACCCTCGACGTCCACGGCGATGCGGTTGTACTCGCCCTCGCGCTTGGCCACGATCAGGTTGACGATGTGCTGCAGGCTGGCCAGCTTCTCGCCGCGTCGGCCGATCAGGACCCCCAGGTCGGAGCCGCGCACGTTCAGTCGCGCGGTCTCGCCGCCGGTGGCGATCTCGACCTCGCCGGGGACGTCCATCAGGCGCAGCAGCTCCTCGAGGACGGTCTTCCCCTGCTCGACTGCGCTTCGCTCCTTGTCGGACAGCTCCTCGAGGGGCTTGCCGGGGATGAACGGGGCCGGTTCGCGCTGCGGGCGGTCACCACGGTCAGGGCGTGATTCACGCGGTGGGCGGTCGCCACGTTCACGGCGCGGCCGCTCGGAGCGACCGCCGCGCGGCGCTCTGTCGCTCCGTCTGACGGCCCCACGGCCGACGGGGGCGTATCCACTGTCCGCAGGTGCGAGGTCGGCGGGCCCTGGCGCCTCGGCTGCAACCTCGCTCACCATCTCCTCGACCGCCCCTGCGGGTGCCGCGAGGGCGCTCGCCTCGGTGCGCGGCTCGGGTGCCGGCCGAGGCTCAGGGGCACGCACGGTCTTTGCTGCGGCAACGGCCGACTTCGGGGCGGCCAGGATGCGCGCCTCCTCGCCGCCGACACCCAGGATGCCGCGGCTTCCCTGGGCCAGGATCTCAATGTCGAGGTCGCTCAGGTCCGCGCTGAACTCCTTCATCGCGGAACGGATCGCCTCCTCGACGTTCTTGCCGTTGAACTCGCGGAATGTCATCGCTTTCGGCCTCGTCGCTTCTTCTTGCCACCGGGGCGTTGGCCGGGCCGCGTGGCGCCGGGTGCCCGAGGGCGGGGGGTGGAGGGCTGCCGGGTCTCATCCTTCGCGTCGCCGCCATCCGCGCTGTCGCGGCGCGGGGGCGCCGCCAGCAGCATGCCTTCCGGCGCCGGCGCGAAGCGCGGGTGCCAGCCGAAGAGCGGGAAGAGGTTGCCGAAGCCCATGATCGTGTACTGCTGGACGATGAGATAGGCGGTGTAGACGACCCAGTAGAGGATCAGTCCGCTCGGGAAGAGCCCGCCCCACCAGATCGTCAGCAGCGGGAAGAGATAGGTCATCGTGTTCGTCGTCGACGACGTCGGGTCGCCCTCGATCGGCTTGGGGCTGGTCATGCGCACCTGGACGAACTGCAGGATCGCCGCCGCGACGGCCAGCCCGGAGAGGGCGAAGCCGCCCAGGCTCAGCGAGAAGACGTGATCGATCTGGGCGAGGTCGAGGCCGAAGAGCCAGCTCACCGAGGTCTGCACCGGTTCGGACAGCTTGAGCGGGTCGATCAGCTGGCAGTTGAGCGGCAGGAAGTGGCTGAACTCGCCGTTGAATGCAGGGAGGTCGCACACGCCGGAGATCGGCGCTCGGAACTGGGTCGTCGTGCCGGCCAGCGCGGTGATCCCCGGCACGGCCTCCTGGAGCTTGCTGAATGCATCGGACGCCGCCTGCTCAGCGGTGATGGTTACCACGTTTGAGGCGCGAATCAGCGCCTGGTAGAGAGCGAACAGGAGCGGCAGCTGGATCAGGAGGGGCAGGCATCCGGCCGCCGGGTTGACGCCGTGCTCCCGATACAGAATCTGAGTCTCTTCGGCGATCTTGGTACGGTTGCCCTTGTGCTTGCGCTGCACCTCGCGGATCAGCGGCGCCATCCGTTGGGCCTCGCGCTGGGACCGGATCTGCCGCACGAAGAGCGGCGCGAGGATGGTGCGGATGACGATGGTGAAGACGATGATCGCCAGCGCGAAGTCGCTGAAGATCAGCTGATAGAACCCGATCAGCAGGTTGAAGAGGGGAAGGAAGAAGACGTCCCAGGGCGGCGTGAAATGCTCGACCCCCAGAAAGCCGGCGCCGACGATTGGGTTCAAGGTGTGCGGATCTCCCTAGCGAACCGGGTCATAGCCACCGGGGTGGAGCGGATGGCAGCGCCCGATGCGCCTGGCGCCCATCCAGGTCCCCCTCAGCAGCCCATAGCGCTCGATCGCGGTGTAGGTGTACTGCGAGCAACTCGGGGTGTAGCGGCACGACGGCGGCATCCACGCGAAGAGGCGCTGGTACGCCCTGATCAATCCCAGGCCGATCTTCCTCATCCACGGATCCCCGATCGCTCCACGAGCGACCGGACTGCCTCCCTGAGCTCGTTATGGCTCACCCTTGCCGCCTCCGGTCGGGCAACCAGGAGGAGATCCCAGCCCGATCCGATGGCGCTGATCTGCTCCCGCAGCAAATGGCGCAGCCGGCGCCTTACCCGATTGCGCTGAACCGCGCCGCCGAGAGATCGCGGGGTGCTCAGCCCGACCCTTGTCGCCGAACCGTCGGTCCGCAGCGATCGCAGGACCAGCAGTCGGTTCGAGCGGGCCGTACCCTGACGTCCGAGGGCGTCGAAGTCCGCCTTGCGCCGCAGCATGACAAGGGGCGGCACGGCGGTTCTCCTCGCGGTCAGGCGTTCAGCTTCTCGCGCCCCTTGGCTCGACGCCGGGCCAGCACGCGACGACCGCCCTTGGAAGACATGCGAGCGCGGAAGCCATGTTCGCGCTTCCGGGCGCGCTTCTTGGGCTGATAGGTCCTCTTCATCGTCGGTGCGTGCTTCCCTCGTTCAGCGGCAGCGATGCGGGTCCGATAACACACGAACGGCTGGCACTCTTGCCAGCCTCACGCGATGCCCCCCTCGCGGGTGCCCGTCTCACTCTGCGAGCGGATTCTACCGATGGCGCCGTGGGGGTGTCAAACCTTCGACCGACATCTCAACGAATCCGTTGCCGGGTCGGAAGGGCTGCTGCTACACTACCGCGACCCCCGACGCCGGAGACCCATGAAGAGCGGTCCGTGCGCCCCGAGGGAGACCCGACAGGTTCACGGTGGCGCAGTCAGTTCGGTTGGGAGACGGCTATTGATGGATGCGAAGCAGGTGTGGCGCGCCGTCCTCGGTGAGTTGCAGGTCAGTCTCTCACCGGCCAACTTCGAGACCTGGCTGAAGGACACGTCCCTCGTCGACCTCGATGAGAACCGCTATCGCATCGCAGCGCCGAACGGCTTCGCGCGCGACTGGCTCGACAACCGCTACCGCACCCTCATCAGCCAGACGCTGGCGCGCGTGGTGGGTGGATCGGTCCAGGTCGAGTTCGTGGTCGCGGACGCCCCGGGACCGGTCCCGACGCAGGCCGACGACGACTCGCTCCCCCTGCCCCCGGCGTCTGCCGGCGGCAACACCGTCAACCTGAGCGGGCGCTACTCCTTCAGCAACTTCATCGTGGGCAGCGCCAACCGCCTGGCGCACGCGGCCGCCCTCTCGGTCGCGGAGCGGCCGGGGCATGCCTACAACCCCCTCTTCCTGTACGGCGGAGTGGGGCTCGGTAAGACCCACCTGATGCACGCCATCGGCAACGCGGTGGCGGCCAAGTTCCCGCGCAAGCGAATCCTGTACGCCACGAGTGAGAAGTTCACGAACGACTTCATCAACTCCATCCGGGAGCAGAAGATGGAGGACTTCCGCAATCGGTATCGGCGCATCGATGTCCTGCTGATCGACGATATCCAGTTCATCGCCGATCGCGAGCGGACCCAGGAGGAGTTCTTCCACACCTTCAACACGATCCATGAGGCCGGCAAGCAGATCGTGCTCTCCAGCGACCGCCCGCCCAAGGCGATCACCACCCTGGAAGAGCGGCTCCGCTCGCGGTTCGAGTGGGGCCTGATCGCCGACCTGACGCCGCCCGACCTCGAGACCCGCATCGCCATCCTGCGCAGCAAGGCGGAGGACCAGGCCAACCTGATCCCGGGCGAGGTGATCGAGTTCATCGCCCGCAAGGTGGTGAGCAACGTCCGCGAGCTGGAGGGCGCGCTCAACCGGGTGGTCGCCTACGCCAGCATGTCCGGCATGCCGATCAACAACGAGCTGGCGAGCGCGGTGCTCAGCAATGTCATGTACAACCCGAAGAAGCGGTCGATCACCCCGCAGCGCATCGTGCGGGCGGTCGCCGACTACTACGGCGTGAACCTGGATCAGCTCCGTTCCAGCAAGCGCGACCGGGCGATCGTGGTGCCGCGCCAGATCGCGATGTACCTGATCCGCGAGGAGACCGACATCTCGCTGCTGCGCATCGGCGCCGAGCTCGGCGGCCGCGACCACTCAACCGTGCTGCACGCCTACGGCAAGATTGCCCGGGAGCTGCTCGACAACGACGAGATGCGCCGCGAGGTGAGCGCGGTGCGCGAGATGATCTACTCCGATTGACCGACGCGGCCAGGCGCCAGATCGATACCGCTGGTGTGGACAACAGGCACGCGTTGGTCAATCGGCCGCGGTGGGGCTGGACGGCAATCCACACCAGCCCGGAGCCGATCCCCAGCCGGTGCACCAACCAGGGCGGGCAGCCAACACTGGCAGGGCCGCTTACCCGCAGGGCGGCCGAGCACGACGGAGCACGGCAATCCACACCGTCCACAGCACTACGAGAGACGGTGACGTACAGGTATCCTTGACGAGTATCAGAGTGGTGTTGAGCTGGGTGGTGGACAAGGCCACCCAGGTGAGGGTGAGGACTCGATGAACGTAACCGTGATGCAGGCAAACCTGGCACGGGGCCTGGGCGTGGCAGGGCGGGCCGTCAGCAGCCGCGCGACCCTCCCGGTGCTGGCGAACGTGCTGCTGAAGACCGATAACGCCGGGCTGAAGCTGACCGCCACCAACCTGGAGATCGGGATCAACTGCTGGATCCCCGGCAAGGTAACCGACGAGGGGGAGATCACCGTGCCCGCCAAGCTGCTGGCCGACCTGGTGACCTCGCTCTCCCCGACGGACCCGGTCCACCTGCAATTCTCCGCCAAGGACCGCACCCTCAAGGTCTCCTGCGGAGGCAGCCGATCGTCCATCAAGGGGATCGAGGCTGACGAATTCCCGGTCGTGGCCGCCATCGGTGACTCGCCCGCCACGACCGTCGACGCGCGGGCGCTGCGGGAGGCGCTCGGCGAGGTGGTCTTTGCCGCGGCGAGCGACGAAAGCCGGCCGATCCTGACCGGGGTACTCACTCGCTTTGCAGGAAGCGTGATGACACTGGCGGCGGCCGACAACTACCGCATCGCGGTGCGGACGGTCGGCCTCGCCAAGCCGGTTGCGCAGGAG
>Ga0209321_10001223_pt1 | contig 17481 bp, 13 predicted proteins | sample Rifsed16ft4_FD_184012 | JGI IMG/M metagenome (GOLD analysis project Ga0209321, IMG submission 184012) | Soil microbial communities from Rifle, Colorado, USA - sediment 16ft 4 - CSP-I_5_4 (version 2) | ecosystem: Environmental > Terrestrial > Deep subsurface > Rock core/Sediment | place: Rifle...
GGAGTCTTCACCGCGGCAGACAGTGCTGCGCAAGGATCTGTCAGGGTTCAGTACGGAGCCTGGTCCGATTCTGCTCAGGTTGCTGTCAAGCTTCTCGGTGCGCTCCATCTTTCTCCTGCGAGCATTGTCACCGATACCGTTCGGACAATATCGTTCAGCGTCAGTTCGTTTGACTCCGACAACATTCCCCGCCAGTTCCAATTGGATGCGTATCAATGGAGCTCCACCCACCCGGAGGTCGGGCTCGTGAGCAGTTCGGGCGTTTTCTCCGGTGTTGCTGAGGGAACCACAGAAGTCATAGCCTCGTTGGACGGGGTTTCTGACACGGCGACCGTTCGTGTGGAAGTGGGGGTGGGTTCCATCGTCCTGGATTCTCTGGAGAGTCTCTCGGCATGGGTCGTCTCTGCCGTTCAGGTGGATTCCTTTTTTGTGACCCCTGTTGACTCCGTGACGACGCTTGGTACTCATGCCCTTCGAGTTGATTATGGATTCACCGCGTCGGGAACTGTCACAAGCTATTTATACCTTGATACTGATATTCCGCTGTACGGCGTGGCCGATTCGGTCCTGATTGACGCACGGACAGATCATCATTCACACAGGATCTACTATGTCGTCGAGGATGACAACGGCGAGCAGTTCCGGCTCTACTCGTCAAAGTTGTTGAACAAGATCGGTGTGCCGGACACGATCAGGACTCATATCCTGTCAAATCAGGCTATTACAGCCGGAGCCGTGTTCAACTATCCCATTGTTCTGAAGAGAATCGAGATCCAGCTTGTCTACAACCGGCAGGCAGGCGTCTCCTACAACGGCACTCTCTTTCTCGATAATCTGCGCGCCACATACCCGAAGAAACTCACGACGATCGAGGTCTTGGATGACATTGTCCCCGGGGAATTCCGACTCAATCAGAATTTCCCGAATCCGTTCAATTCGGAGACAAACGTAGAATTCTCTCTCACGGAGAGGAGCGAGGTGACGTTAAGGGTGTACGATCTCCTCGGCAGAGAGGTGAAGAGATTGGCGGATGAACAACTGCCGGCGGGGAACTATCGCGTCAGGTTTGAAGCGTCACGTCTTGCCTCCGGTCCTTATTTCATCGTCCTGGAGGCGCAGGGGAAGAGGTTAAGCAGGAAAATGTTGTATCTTAAGTAGGATTCGCCCAACCCGCAGAAAACAAACGGCCCGAACGAATCGGGCCGTTTGCGTTTTCATGCATCCACCATTCAGCTATTTCCCCGCTCGTTCAGGCTGGTTCACCGGCGGCCACGGCCGCGGTTGGCCGGTCTGCGCATTCACCGGCATGTTCCGTTTGTCACGTGGTACAAACTCGGGATCTTCAGACGCCAGGTACGCCAGACATGCCGTGAGCACGACGTTGTTCCTGAGCTCTTCGAACACGAGCTTGTCGTACGTATCCCTGTTCGTGTGCCAGGTATACAGGAAATAATCCCAGTTCAGGGAACCCAGTCCGAATCCCGGAGCTCCCGCCGCAACGAAAGAAGCGTGATCCGTACCGCCTCCTGCCGGCATTCCCGGGACGGACAGCTTCAGGTCGTCCGTCACGTTGGAGGGAATCCTTGAAAGCCAGCGTGCGAGATACTCGCCGGCATTAATGTAGCCCGACGCAGAGAGGTTCTGCACGCGTCCGGTCCCGTTATCCTGATTAAAGAGCGCCTGGGTCTTCGATACAATATCGGGATTGTCGATGACAAAGGCCCTCGAGCCGTTGAGTCCCTGCTCTTCGCTTCCCCAATGGCCGACGAGAATCGTTCGTTTCGGATTCGGGTAATACTTCTTCAGAATGCGCATCGTTTCCATCATGAGGATCGATCCTGACCCGTTATCGGTCGCTCCCGATCCTGCGTCCCAGGAGTCGAAATGCGCCGAGAGGATCACATACTCGTCCGGTTTCTCGCTTCCCTTGATCATTCCGATTGTATTCATCGTGGGCATGTCGCCAAGGAACTTCGATTCGGCAACGATCTTCAGAACGGGCTTGTCCCCGTATTCCATGAGGCGATACACGAGCGTGTAATCTTCCACGCTCAAGTCGACGACAGGAACTTTCCGTGCCTTGGTTCCAAAGATCTTGCTGACGCCCCATCCCTGCGACCATCGGTTGGTGATGACTCCCACCGCGCCTGCATTCTCGAGAATGTTCGCAAGGGTGTCGGCTCTGTAGCCGGTATTCCTTATGCGCTGATTCCAGTTGTCGTTGATCTTTTTCCTGAGGGAGTTCAGACTGTCGAGTGCTCCGGTCTTCCCGAATTCCTCAAAGTTCTTGTCAGGCCTCCCCGTGAGCTGCGGGGCAGAGATGAGGACAAACTTCCCTTTGACAGAGGGGAGCCATTTGAGGAAGGCCAATGAATCGGCCACATCCGGGAGGCCGATAACGCCTGCCGTCGTTCCGCCTTTTTTCGAAGGCGGGCTCCATGCGAGCATCGTTCCCTCGAGGGTGCGAACCCTTGGCTCGAGCAGGTCGATGTGTGTGATGCCGCGTTCCCATCCCTTCCAGGTCCCATATTGTTCATTCTTCGCCTCGATACTCCATCCCTTGTACTGGGCGATAGCCCAGTCATGGGCCCGCTTCATTCCGGGTGTACCGACAAGACGGGGTCCGACAACATCAAGGAGTCCGTGGGCAATGCTCTCAAGCTTTGATGAATCCATTGCTTCTGCCCAGATATTCTTGATAACCGCATCATCAGTTGGGAATATGGGGCCTCGCGGCATTTGGCCGCGGATACCCGGCGGCTGGCCGAACACAACCTGAATTGAGAATACCGCACACAGTATCATCAGCAGATGTGACAGGTGTTTCATGATCCCTCCGTGTTTGGTCAAATCGAAGTGAAGAAAAAGGTAGAACATTTTCCCTGACGTCGCAAGGTCAAATGTGCCGCAACCTTTTAAAAATAAAGGCGTCTAAAGAGTGATGATCGGATCCGGGCATCCACTGTTCTTGAGAGACTCCCTATGAGACAAACGGTTCTTCTGCTTCTCCTGGCCCCCCTGGTGCTCCTGGCACACCCAAATGATAACAAGACAATGCGGCTCAAAAAGATATCCTCTCCGATCAAAATCGATGGACTGATTGAGACGCAATGGCTGCAGGCCGATTCTTCAGCGGATTTCTTCCAGCAGCAACCCTACCACGCGCAGCCTCCCAATCGGAAAACGGTCGTCCGCGTCCTGACAACGGACGAAGCGTTGTATTGCCTCATCGTGGGGTACGACAAGCGGGAGAATATTCAGGGGACGACGGGAAAACTCGACGATATGGGCGGAGATATAGTCTCTATCATGCTCGACACGTTTGGTGACAAGAAAACGGCCTACAAATTCGCAGTGACTGCGTCAGGTGTCAGGGCTGACTGCCGAATGCTTGACGACGCGCGGAACAGGGATTATGGGTGGGATGGAGTCTGGTTTTCCGATGCCATGATCTATGATTGGGGGTTCGTGGTGGAAATGGAGATTCCGTACCGCTCGATTCAATACAATGAGCAGCTTTCCTCTTGGGGGCTCGATTTCGATCGTTGGATTCCTTCGCTGAACGAAGATCTCTATTGGTGCACGTATGAAGAGAACGAAGGCCAGCGCGTATCGAAGTTTGGCACGTTGATTTTCGAAGAATTCAGGCCGACGGTCAAGGGATCAAACCTTGAAATCTATCCGGTCGGGCTTGCCAAGGCAGCCTACATTCGTGAAGGGGACTACAAGATCGACCCCGATGTCGGCATCGACATCTTCTACAATCCTTCTCCGCAATTGACGTTTCAATTGACCGGCAATCCTGATTTCGCACAGATTGAAGCCGATCCCTTCGCCTTCAACATCTCCCGCTATGAGACGTACTATGAGGAGCGACGTCCTTTCTTTACGCAGGGGAATGAGGTGTTTATGCCCTCGGGTCGCGAACGCAACACCGGCTTTTATCGTCCACTCGAGCTCTTCTATTCCCGCCGCATCGGCAAGAAACTCCCGGACGGCAATGAAGTCCCCTTGTGGCTGGGGACCAAGGCGTTCGGCCGACTGGAAGACTGGGAGTACGGCGGCTTCCTCGCGATGACAGGCGAGCAGGAATACATGGATGGGGGGACCAAGCTCAAGGAACCCCGCGCTTACTTCGGATCGGCGCGAGTCAAGAAAACGATTCTCGGGAACTCGACCGTCGGCCTCCTCTTTGTGGGGAAACATACGGACGTACGTGACGAAGGAGTGGTCGATATCGACGGCGCCATTCGTGCCTCCGAGTGGCAGCTCTCCTACCAGGTTGCACGCTCATTCAAGGGAAACCAGGGAGACTTTGGAGGGTCTGCGGGTTTTGTGATGTTCCAGGATTCTTGGATGAACCTGGCGCGAGCGCGGTACATAGGCGAGAAATTCGATATTGACGCCGTGGGGTTCGTTCCGTGGCGTGGGACGGCTGAACTCACCGCCATCACCGGGCCTCGCTGGTATTTTGAAGAGGGCTACATCCGTTCAATCCTCCTTTACGGCGGAGGATCGACAAACTATGAAAAGATCGACGGCTACACGGACCATGTGGCGGTCTTTGGGTACAACATGCAGTTTCGCACGAACTGGGGATTTGAAATCAATTTAAGCGGAGGGAAGTCAAAGGACTCCGACAAGAGATACAATTCGTATGAAGCAAGTCTTTCGTCATGGTTCAACCCCTCGCCTATCTTCAGCGGGAACTTTTACGGCGGATACTCGAAAACCTACAACTTCTCGCGCGGCTATCAGGGATACTACGGGTGGATGGGAGCGTATCTGAGTTATCAGCTCTTCAAGACTCTCAACGTTGGTACATCGCTCAATTCATTTGCAGAATGGAAACCGGATCGTTCTACTGAAGATATCGTCCATAATGCGCGCCCGTATTTCTCCTGGACTCCGGTGAATGACCTCAATATCTACGTCTATGTCGATGGAGTGTACTTCCGCTCGACACAGCATATGGAGCAGACAATTCTGGGCCTTCTTTTTTCCTACAACTTCCTCCCCAAGAGCTGGATCTACTTTGCAGTCAACGAATTGAGGGACAGAAGCATGGAGTACGATCTCCTCGGATCAGAGCTTCCGAACCGGCTTCACGTTACTGACCGCGCCGCTGTGTTGAAGTTGAAGTACCTGTACTACTTCTAGGTGACGGGTTCGTTCAAACATTGAACATTGAGTGTTGAGTGTTGAGTGTTGGGGCTGTTTTTCTCAATCTCTTAGCATCAATGTTCAATCCTCATTTCCCAATTCTCATCATTTGTAACTCGCTCGGGTTTCATGTATCTTCCTGCCATGGGAGGATACCGAGTGAAAAGACCGCACTTTATTATCAATCCGGCGGCTTCCGCGGGGGAAACGGGAAGATCGCAGGGCCAACTCCTCAAACTCATCGAAAACGGCTTTCCCGATGGCTTCACTCTCGACGTGACGACAAGGCCGGGCCACGCCACGGAAATCACAGCCAAGGCGATCAGCGATGGGGTGGACCTTGTGGTATCGGTTGGCGGAGACGGGACGATGAATGAGGTCGTCAACGGATTCTTCGCAAGTGGAAAACTAAAACGAAAGTCGTCGCGTCTTGGACTTCTTTGCAGCGGCACAGCAGAAGACGTACTTCGCAATCTGGGCCTGCCGAAATCCGTAAAAGAACAGGTTGAAGTGTTGGCGGGAAAACGAACACGCTTTGTTGATGTAGGGAAAGTTACGTTTACGACGAAAGAAGGGGAGAAAAAGGAACGGTTTTACCTCAACGACTGTAATCCGGGGATGGCAGCGAAGGTGGTCCAACGAGTCACTCCCGGATTGAAACGACTGGGAGGATTCCTTGCGTTCGGTCTGGCGTCTACCTACACGGCTCTTACGTACAGGGGACACACAATGACCATCACACTTGACGGTAAGCGGACGATCTCCGGCCGTTTCCTGAGCGTTGCGGTCTCAAACGGCCGATACGCGGGCGGGGGAATGGATTTTGCCCCGAGGGCCCTCCTGGACGACGGATTGCTGGATGTCGTGATGATCCGTGACCAGTCTGTCCCCGCGCGACTCATGAATTTTCCGAAAATCTATTCCGGAAAACACATCAACCTCTCCTGGATAACCTACCTCAAGGCAAAGCGGGTCCGTATAGAATCGAATCAACGCGTCCCCCTCGAGGCGGATGGCGAGTGGCTTGGGTATCTCCCTTGTGAGATGGAGGTGTTGCCGAAGGCACTGAAGATCTGTGCGGGCTAGTATTGACCTGCGACGGTCAGGATGTGCACCGAATGGCGTACTGGGGTCGTAGCGAGTTCATGAATTGCCCTCACCTAAAAGGAATACTTCCCCCGAAAGAAAAGCGACTCCCCCAGGCCTCCGAACTCGGTAAATGCGCTGCCGGAAAAAAGAATCCCGAAGAAAGAAATATCCAGGTTCTGGAGGGCGGACCACGTGACGGATGGGACTAAGGCGGCGGAATGATCTGTCGGATTGTAGAGCACAAATCCGGAAACACGGACGAGCGGGTGAATGTCGAACGCCAGTTCCTGGAAAATCGACCAGCGGGCGGGGGAGAGGAGGCCGAGTGACTGGGCGAGCGGGCGTGCAGCCGATGCGTTTTCGCTGACGCCGCTGCTGTTGTAGAGGAATTCCGAATGCACATAGGTGTTGTTGGTGAAGGTGTAATCGGCCGAAAGAACGATTGTGGCGTACCAGGAATCACGCATTGAAGGATAAAGATCCCGAATCTTGCTCCCAATCTTTCCAGCCATGAGTTCCCCCCGAAACCCTGCACCTGCTATATCTCCCGCCCAGGCGAATCCGCCGAACAATTCCTTTCCCTGGATCCCCCCGAGAAGGTGGAAATCATAGTTCCACTGATTGAGAAGGACTTTCCCGGCCACGATTCCTGTTGAGCTCGTCGCCCCCGGCTTCACCGCTACCTCGATCTTCGTTACCTGGCTGCTATAGTATTGCAGCCGAACCGCGTCCACGGCGGGCCGTTCTTCGTAGTCAAAGTCCAGGATTGAGAGCGGATTGAACACATCCGTGGGGTTCCATACAAAGGCCGTTCCCCACGCAATCCTCTGTCGTCCAAGCGTTACTTCAAGTTCCTTGTGTGTCACGTCAAGCCAAAGGCGATCGACCTCTGAGTATCCCACCGAAGAGGGATTGTTCCACCAGATGATCTCCCCCTTCCAAAACTCGTGCTTCGACCTGATCGTTGAAAGGAACGCCGGCGTTTGTTCAACGCTTCCTCCCCAAAGGAACCGGTTCCGCACCTCCAGGGCGAAGCGCACATCTTCCGACAGGAAAAGGCCGCCGTTCAAGCGGGAATGGAGGAGGTGATCGTTGACCCTTCCGATGGAGGGAAGTTCGGCGTTGCTGAACATATACTTCACATATCCGCCGATTTCTGGGGAATTCGTTTGGGCGAGACCGAGTCGGGAAAAAATCAATCCACATAAGAACAACGTGAGGAGTCTCTGGGACTTCACGTTGATGCCCTTTGTGGAATTTGCACTCGATCACCGGTGATGTGTCCGTCTTCCAGCGTAATAACGCGCCGTGCCCGTTGAATGACTCTTGGGTCGTGTGTGGAAAAAACGAAAGTGATCCCGCTGTTCTTGTTGAGATCCTCCATCAGGTCGAGGAGTGACTCGGCGGTGTGCGAATCCAGGTTTGCAGTCGGCTCGTCGGCGAGGACAAATGCCGGGTGAGAGGCGAGGGCGCGGGCGACGGCAACGCGCTGTTGTTGCCCGCCCGAGAGATCTGCAGGTCGACGATCTGCGAGCTCTTCGAGTCCAACCCGTTCTAACAGCTCCATTGCGCGCTGATTTCGCTCATGCTTTCCCACCTGCTGCAGAAAGAGAACGAACTCGACATTTTCGAGCGCGGTGAGAACAGGGATAAGGTTGTACGCCTGAAAGACGAAGCCAATATGATGAAGGCGGAAATCAATCAACTGCCCCTCACGCATTGTTGTGATGTCTCTCCCATCCAACAGGACCTTCCCATCGGTGACGCTGTCGAGACCCCCGACGAGGTTCAACAATGTGGTCTTCCCCGACCCGGACGGCCCGACAATAGCTGTGAATTCCTTCTCTTCAATGCTCAAGGAGATATCCTTCAGGGCCTGAACGGGGACGGATGTTGTGTTGTAGATCTTGTTCAGATTCCGGACTTCAATGACTGGCATGATGATTGTGCGTGATTGTTATTGAGAATGACGGTGAGATGCTGCCCAATTCAGGGTTTGGTCAGGCTATGGTTCGGATTGCCTCCACGGGCCTCAGTCGAACGGCCTTGATTGCGGGGTACAGAGCGGCGATGATCGACGTAATGACCATCATAATTGCCAGAGTGCCGTACGTGGACGGATTGATATACGGGTAAACCAACGACGGGATCCCAAACGAGGAAAGGCCGGCGGAAAATGCCGAAAGGTCAAGCCCGAACCTCCCAAAGAACTCGGTAATTCCCCAGCCGAGCACAACGCCCGCGAATCCGCCCGTAAACGACAGCAGCAACGATTCAAGAATGATCATCAGAAACAATCTCCGCCGGTACATTCCGACAGCCAGCAGGACGCCAAAATCGCGTACGCGATCAAGGACCGACATGAGAAGGGTATTGATCAATCCAAAGAGGAGCGCAAACAGAATGATTCCCAGCATGACAGTATTGACGATGTCGACTGAGTCGCCCGTCAGTTTCAATTCGGGTGCAAGCTCTCTCCAGGTTTCCACAACAACATCGCCGGGCATGGCGTTCTGCAACTTCACTTTTGTCCGATCGAGAATCTCCTCACTATGAGTGCGCACAACAATCTCATGAATCGGGACGTCGGCTGTTCCCAACAGCGGTTTGAGATCGTCCTGGCGAATGAAAACGGTCGCGCCGTCAAAATTGGATCCATCCGTTTTGAAAATGCCCGCAACGCGAAAGGCCCCATAAATGATGTTTCCATCCATTCCGGCAAAGCTCAGGACAACGCGGGAGCGAAGTTTCAATTTTAGCTTCTCCGACAACTTCTTTCCCACGATGATAGAATTGGTCTTGTCAAGGTAAACTCCCTCGACAAGGCTCCTTGCGATTGCGGTGACCTGTTGCTCCTGTTCAGGATTGACGGCGACAATTGCGACGCCTGAGGCCGTGGTCGCCGATGATGCCATTCCTTCTATGATCGAATGCGTGGCAAACGATCGGACGTTGGAATCGGCTTGAATGGTGTGAAGGACGACAGGAAGGTCGGGGAGAAACTGATGAATCAATCGGTCGCTCTTGTAGGCCGACGTGTGAATTTGGATATTGCCGAATTCGCGGTTGATTCCCGAATCGATGATGGCGGCATACATGGCGGTGACAAAGCCGGCATAAAACAGGCCGGCAGTCAAACCGATCGCCGTTGCAGCAACAATGATGAGGCTCCGTCTTTTGTTTCGCCAGACATTCTTCCATGCCAGAACGAGCATCATCATTTTATACCTCCCCGGCCCTGGATTGCTGAGACAGGCTTGATTTTTCTGATGAAGAGCAGAGGATACAATGACGAGACAAGCGCAATGACAAAGACAATGATCGTCTGCGAATAAAAAAGAGATGCATCTGCATTGACGGACATGATAGGCTCGAAACCGTACGACTCGTATGCTTTTGCAAGCTCTCCCCATATATGGATGGGATGGTGATGAAAGTAGAGAACGATCGGAATTGAAACGGCCAATCCCGCAATTGCGCCGATCATCGAGACAAGAATTGCTTCGAGGGTCGTAACGAGCAGAAGTTTTCCGCGCCTCATTCCGAGTGAAATGAGAAGTCCGAATTCCCTTGTGCGCTCGAGGGTCATCATCATGACAGTTCCAAAAACGCCGAACGCAATCACCACGTAGAAAACGGAAAATATGATCACACTGCCGGCGTCATTCAGCGCAATGGCCTGAACAATTTCCGGAAGCATCTCCTCCCAGCTCATGACAACGAGTTGCGATTCGAGGCCCCGGGAAAGCGAAGATTGAACGGCCCGGTATTCCTTTGGATCGTCGATCATCAGCGCGATTGATGTAACGCGGTTGGCAGCGTTGAAGAACTCCTGAGCCTTCGGAAGCGCAAGGAAGACCATGGCATCGTTCATCTTGGGTATGGGGAAATGGAGAATCCCCGCAATCGTCAATTCCTGGGCCGCAGTTGTTCCTTGATATCCCTGACTGAATAAAACCACCGAATCCCCAACATCGAGATGCAGCCTTGCGGCAAGCCCTTCTGCGATAAGAATGCCGCGCGATGTATCTGCAAGATACGTCCCCCGTACGACCCGTTTCTTCAGCCCTGTCATCGCATGCTCCGTCTCGGGATCAATGCCGATGACCGGTGAAATGCGCGTTTCTGCGCCGCGGGAAACCAATGCGACGGACTCGATTCTCGGATTCACCGTTGTGATGTGCGGATGGCGAAGAAGCGTCAGTTGCAGCGAGTCTGTCAATTCGAAACTCTGATCGAAGGACCGTTCCTCCCAATACCCCGCTCCCTGGATCTGCAGATAGCCCGTGGAGAGCGAAACGCTCATGCGCATCGTGTCATCGTCCTGGCCGTAATTGAGCGCCGCTAACAACAGCGTCAATGTGACGGCAAAAAAGATTGACGATGTCGCCAACAATGTGCGGCGTTTGTTCCGCCAGAGATTACGCCATGCGAACAAAAAGTAGTACTTCATACGTTGTTAACGAATCCGGCCCATGTTCTGAAGGGAGAAGAATTCGGGCGAAAGAGCAATATCGAAGTCCAACTCCTTTGTCTCAAAACTCGTCTTGTTCCCGGGTTTGTTGTGTGGAATCATTTCGACGAGCGAGGGAAGTACGTGCCCATCGAAGTTCTTTGGTTTGCTTCCCAGCATCGTCCGGACGAGATTTCCGTCTTCATCGTAAAATTCCTCCTTCAGCTGCATGTGTTCCTTCTCGGAAATCCACGTGATGATCCTTCCCCACACAACTCCCGCCTCCGGCTTGGGTATGAGCTGAATCTTGTAGCAATCATATCCCTCATATTGCTCCTTCCCAAGAAGAGTGTGCTCGTAGTCTTCCACCACGGAGGATTGTCTTACCAGGTCGTCGTTCGTGAAATCGGAGCCCATCCATGACGCAAGCATCATGGAGGGAGGAATCTTGATGGTCTTCTGGATCGTGGGGAGCCAGTTCCATACTTCCTGCTTCCTCTTCAGAGTGACCGAACCCTTGTCCCGGGCCGGCTCGGTGATGTAGACGATCGAATAGTCGGGCTCGATGGACCATGCCTTCATCGAGACCGTCCTGTTCCAGGTCGGCTTCGTGATCGTCATCGTAATGACTGTGTACGTCTTCTTTCCGTACATCACATCGATCGCTTTTTGAAGGATCTCTCTTGCGTTTTGCGACACAGAGACAGAAGAACCGAGGAACACAAGAGTGATGACAAGCTTCATGTGAACTCTCCTGGCGAGGAATAGAAGGTGCATTTGCACCTGAGGATACCTCCTTCAAAATTGTAGAATTTCTCCGTAGGGTGCAACGAAATCGGAATGGGCGAATGGCGATTTTTGCCCGGAATTGCACATTCTGAGAATGATTCTTCAGTCTCTTCCCGCCAGTTTTTGTTTATCTTTAACCTTTTCGCAAATCGTCAGTCCTTATCTATGGACCCACACAGGCCAGACTGAGTGACCTTACCAACAGATAACGAAATAATGATTCTTGTCAGGGACGGCGACGTCGCCAAGCTCGGCCTCCTTTTTGAAAGGCACCACGGGAAGCTCTTTAATTTCCTCGTGCGTATCACCGACAGGCGGGATGTCGGCGAAGACCTGGTTCAGGATGTATTTTTCAGGATTCTTAAATACCGTCACACGTTTCGCGGTGACGCTCCGTTCACGGCCTGGATGTATCAACTGGGAAGAAATGCTGCAGCGGACCACTTTAGAAAATGGAAGGAAGATCCCGTTCCGCATGAGGCAATGGAATCAAACAAGTCGCCGGAACCAACGGCTTCGGACATGCTTGAGCATATGGAAAAGAACAGCCTCCTGCATCTGGCGCTTTCAAGGCTCCCGATCGAAAAGAGAGAGGTCCTCGTCTTGAGCCGGTTTCAAGGGATGAAATACGAAGAAATCAGCACCATTCTTAACTGCCCGGTGGGCACAGTCAAAGCGCGGGTCCATTTCGCATTGAAAGAACTCCGTGACATTTATTTGAATCTCTCAGAGGAAGCGGTCCTATGAAAAACCATGTAACAGAAAGACTGCCCGATTATCTCACGAACGAACTCGACCGTATGCAAAAAGCGGAGGTCGATTCGCACCTGGAAGAATGCGCACTGTGCAGGGAAGAATATGATGCCCTGCTCAAGCTCTGGACAAAACTCGGTACCCTGCCGGAAGAAGTGCCGAGCCAGGAAGCCCGAGTACGTTTCTACGCCATGCTCGACGCATATCAGGAGGGGGCAAAGCACCAGCGAAGCGTCTCGGGAGGACTTGTTGCCGCTCTCAATGAGCTCGTCGGCAAATTCTGGCCGCGTGAGCCCGTCATGCAGCTGGCCGTCGCTCTCGTGCTTCTTATCGTCGGGTTGATCGGAGGTATCCGCTTCACTTCACCGGGCCAGGAACAAACGGAATTGGCCTCTCTCAGAAACGAAGTGCAGATGATGGGCCGCCTGCTGACGGTCTCCCTTCTTAATCAGCAGTCGGCGAGCGAACGGCTGCGCGGAGTGAGTTGGACGAATCAGATCGACCAGCCCGATCCTCAGATACTTACCGCCCTGATGAACGCATTAAGGTATGATTCGAATGTCGACGTCCGCCTCGCGGCAGTGGACGCCCTTGTCAAATTCGTGGGCGATCCCAATGTCCAGAGTGAGATGGTCGACGCGTTGCCTGCCCAGGATTCTCCGCTGGTGCAGATTGCACTGATTGACCTTATGGTGGAAGAGGGGATCAAGCAATCGACGAAGGTGATGCAAAAGATGTCTGCGGATCCGAAGATCAACGCGGCAGTGAAGATACGAATCGAAGAGGGGATGAAAGAGCTCTCATTGTAGGAGGATTGCCATGAAAGTGCTGCTCTGCCTGCTGATTCTTGTCCCTGCGGCTCATTGTCTGCAGAAACAGGAACGGGAAGAAATCAAACGGACACTGAAATTCCAGGATCCGGGCCCCACGTCTCGGCTTCTCATCGACAATACACACGGGTCCATCCGGGTGGTTGGATACGACGGGACCGACGTACAGCTTTCGGCTGTCAGAACGACAAAGGCCGATTCTGAGAGGAGGCTCCAGGAAGCCAAAGAGGACGTTACCCTCGACATCAAAGAGCACCGCGATCGGATTGAAATCGTCGTCGATGCTCCCTGGAGATCCAGATGGGGTGGAATGAACGACAGAGGATACCGGTACTACGGCTATGCGGTCTCCTTCGATTTTGAAATCAAGGTGCCCAGGACGACCGGACTGTACCTGCGGACGGTCAACGACGGTGACATTGAAGTGAAAGATGTGGAAGGTGAGTTCGAAATCAGAAATGTGAACGGTGACATCACCATGACAAATGTTGCCGGTTCAGGCAGGGTGGGAACGGTCAATGGATCGCTCGAGGTGACGTTTCAGAAGAATCCCGCGGACGACTGCTTTTTCCACACGGTGAATGGCAGGGTCGATGTTACGTTCCCCGAGAACCTCTCAGCAGATATCATTTTGAAAACCTTCAATGGAAAGGCGTATACTGATTTTGACTTTGTCCCCGCTGATCGGGCAAAACTGCGAACGACGGAAAAACGGGGCAAGAAACTTTTCAAGCTTGGAGATGAATACACGGTAAGGGTAGGAGAGGGTGGACCGCAACTCGCATTCGATACTTTGAACGGAAATATCAATATCAAGAAATACAATAAGTGAATCGACAGAACGTCGGTGAACAAAGGAGAACGATCATGACTATGCAGCGACTCATCGCAGGAACGGTTTTGGGAATGCTCTTTTCTGTGGCATTCGGTCAGCAGGAAAAAGCCGAACGGATCTCCATCCCCCTGAGTGACCCTACCCGTCCCGCCATGTTGAAAGTGGGCTTGTTGACGGGAAGCATCTTCGTCAAGGCATACAGCGGAAAGGAGGTTATCGTGGAACTTAGCCCCAAGCAACAAAGGGCAAAAGGGCATGAGGACGAGGAAGAGGCGGGCGAGGAACGCGGGAATTCCGGCAGATCGAGAGCGGGATTGCGATTGATACCGAATACGGCTGCAGGACTTGAAGTGGAAGAAGAAGACAATGTGGTAAAGGTCAGCACGGGCCATCGGTCTCTCAACCAGGCCAAAGTGCTGAGCATTCAGGTCCCGACCAATACTTCGGTCAAGCTGAGCACCGTCAATGACGGTGATATCGAAGTCGAAGGGATTAGCGGTGAAATTGAAGTGAATAATACCAATGGATCCGTCTATCTCCGAAAGATTTCCGGATCGGCTGTTGCGCATGCATTGAACGGGGAACTGACGGTTGACTTCGTTTCGGTAACGCCCAACAAATCAATGTCGTTCAGTTCTCTGAACGGCACCATTGAAGTGACGTTTCCGACCGATACCAAAGCCTCCCTCGATCTCAAGTCGGAACGAGGGGAAATCTACACGGACTTTGACATTGTGATGGAAAAGAGCACTGCAAAGATTGAAGAAGAAGGAAAAGGGAAAAGGAGAAGGGTCGTGATGGAAAAAGGAATGCGCGGCGCCATCAACGGTGGCGGAGCAGAATTCCTATTCAAGAATTTCAACGGGGATATTATCATACGAAAGAAAAAATAGCGGCATCGCTTGTCAGCCCGCGAAGAATCCCGATCGAAAGGTCGGGATTTTTTGTTTTAGCCCCTTTTTGTGCCTCCTCAGAAAGCGACCTCAGGATGTCGCTTGTTTTTCCCAAAAGGATTCTTAAATTCTTTCATTCCCTTACCGGAGGACTGTTGAAGAAGATTCTCATCATTGAAAACGAAGCTGCATTCAGAGAAGCTATTGCGTTTGCGTTGGAAGCCGAAGGTTATGCAGTGATCCAGGCCGAAAACGCGGTCGATGGAATTGAACTCGCAAGATCCAGGATTCCCGATCTGATTCTCTCCGACGTCCTGATGGACAGTGTTGACGGATACGAGGCCGTTGTCAGCATCCGCCAGGACCCGCGAACCACAGGTATCCCTATCATTCTCATGACCGGTAAACCCGACAAGGAGGGACTGGTTCATGCCCTTGAACTCGGGGCCGATGACTATTTGACAAAACCCTTCGCGGTGCCCGTGCTCCTGGAAGCTGTCGCAATTCGGTTCCGAAATCTTGAAGAGACAAGAAAGAAATATGGAAAGGGGACGACAGACCCACGCGCATCGCTCACGATTGGAGTGCCCGCGGACCTGCGGACGCCAATGGCCGGAATCCTTGGTTTCGCGAAATCGTTGAGTAGGGAACACGTTGAGCTGAAGCGGAATGAAATCGTTGAGCTTGGCCGGGCAATTCAAAAGGCGGCCCAGAGCGCGCTCAAGTTGACCGAGAATTTCTCCGTTCTTGCGCAGATCGAAATTCTCTCCTCAGATCAGGAAAAGATCGAGCGCCTGCGGCTCTATTCTACAAAAGATCCCGGAACGACGATCGAATCTGTTGCGGCTGAGATTGCCAATCACTACGAACGGTCCGAAGATCTGGTGATTGTCATTGCCCCCGGTACTGTATCATGTTCCGCGGAGTATCTTACAAAGATCGTGCATGAATTGGTCGACAATGCCTTCAAATTCTCGAGCAAAGGGCAGAAGGTTCAGGTCTCGGGAGGGTTTGCGGACGGAACGTTCACGCTGATCGTGACGGACTTTGGCCGGGGCATGACGTCGGCACTGATAGAAGATATTTATTCCTTTTCCATCCTTCGTGCACGCTTTCACGACGATCGTTACTTTGGGTGGGGGCTCGTTGTCGCGAGACGGCTGGCCGAGATCCACGGCGGTTCCCTGCAGCTCTCGAGTGCAGGCGCCTCGGGCCTGATGGCAAAGGCCACCATCCCGGGCGTACGTGAGAAGCAGGGTTGATCCCCTCGATGTATCCCAAGCGGCAAAAAAAACCGATTGCCCCTGCGCGGGGCAATCGGCGCGAAATCGATGAGATTCGGCTATTCTTTGTTCTTCTGTGTCTTGTAATTCTGATACTGGATCGATTTCTTGGCTTTCCGCGTGTCAGTGCTGTCCTTCAGGAGCGATTGGAACGACCCGATCTGCTCTGCCTGGTCGTTGATGTGACTCCCGGCGCCGGCGGCCGCGGCGGCCGGAGATGAAAGGAGTGTCTGCTTTGCGGCAGAAAGGGTCCGTTCAGCCTCTTCGCCCTTTCCCGCGTCGAGCAATTCCATCGCCTCTTCAACCTGCTTTGTCGAGACCGCGACATCAGCCTTGGCCTGAATCTCCATATTGCGGTTCTCCTCTATTTCTTCCTGCCTGTCTGTGTAGGCAATCGTAGTCTCAAAGGAAGGCTGCTCGCTTGCGGAGATCTTGTCGCTTTCGTATGACAGTGTCCCCGAGGCCAGTGAGAGAGTCCCGGTACCGGGCGGAACCTGAAGCTCGACCGTCATTTCGTTTGTCACGTCCGACGGGATATCACCCAGGGAGATCCTGCACTGCTCTCCTTCCTGATTCCATTCGTAGCCAATGACGTCGATCAGCCGAACTCCCTTGCCGAGTTTGAGCTCGATCGTGGCGTTTTGGGCAAGAATGCTTGAAAGAGCCTCAAATTCCCTGTTCAGAATATGGGCAATGGACCGGGGATGTTCTATGAAGTAGTAGTTCCCGCCTCCGTGCTCGGCAAGTCCGACCATGAGGTTTTCATTGTAATCGAGGCCGACACCCATCGTCGTGAGGGAAATCGCGTGGGTCTTGTTCTTTCGCGCGATCGTGTTCAGCCTGTGCGGATCGGTGATTCCCTCGTTTGCCAGGCCATCGGAAAGTAGAATAACACGGTTGGTGTATTCCTTGTTCGCAAACCGTTCCACCTGCCTGTATCCCTCTAACATGCCGCCGCCAAGATTCGTTGAACCCCTTGGATACACGTTCTCCAGGTGACGGAGGAGCTCGCGTTTATCGCGCATCTTTCCCGCCGGGCGGAGCACTTCGACAACGTCGTCATAAATGACAACCGAAAGGATATCTCTGTCCGACAATTGGTGAATGAGAGAGGTCAGGGCCGATTTGGCGAACTCGATCTTTCGTTCGTCACCCATCGATCCGCTGCGGTCGAGGACTACCGCCACGTTCAACGGTTTCCGATGGGGTCTTTCCGTTCTCGGAGTCCGAATGAGGAGCTGGAGAAAAACCTTATCGCCCCGCTGGGAAATAACAGGGATATTGACCTTGCCGGAGAAGCCGATCGACTTGTCCCCGCCCTGCTCATGAGCTTTGAGGCAGCCGCCGGCCCCGACGAGTCCGGCCAAAAGAAACAGAACAGTGAGTTGTTTCA
>Ga0209321_10001225_pt1 | contig 17468 bp, 17 predicted proteins | sample Rifsed16ft4_FD_184012 | JGI IMG/M metagenome (GOLD analysis project Ga0209321, IMG submission 184012) | Soil microbial communities from Rifle, Colorado, USA - sediment 16ft 4 - CSP-I_5_4 (version 2) | ecosystem: Environmental > Terrestrial > Deep subsurface > Rock core/Sediment | place: Rifle...
GCGCCGCGGGAATAAACGCGATTGAGGCTATCCGAGAGCGGGATAAAAAAGGAAAAATTACCCTCGTTGATCAGGAAGACACTCCGGTTTATTCCAAACCCCTTCTTTCCTACTATATCGCGGGGAAAGTCGATGACGAAAAGCTGCTTTACCGGCCCCGGGATTTTTATGAGAAAAATGAGGTAGTAACCCTTTTTGGCCAAAAGGCAACAGCCATAAATCCTAAGCAAAAGAAGGTTTTTCTGGATAGCGGGGAAATTTCCTACGACCAGCTTCTCCTGGCTACCGGGAGCTCGCCAATTTTTCCTAATCTCAAAGGAGTCCATCTAAAAGGAGTTTTCGTGGTTCGGAAGTTTGCTGACGCTAAGGGGATTCTAGAGAGAACAAGACAAGCCCGCGATGTCCTCTTTGTCGGAGGCGGGTTTGTCAGTCTTCGGACTGCTTATGCTCTTCACCAGCGAGGCCTGAAAGTGACCATCGTAGTCGCCTCTGATCAACTTCTTTCTCGATCTCTCGACTTAGAAGCGGCCAACATTGTGAGAACACGGCTCGAGCAAAAGGGTTTTAAGATTATTACCGGTAGAGACGTAACCCAAATTGAAGGCCGGGAGGAAGTTGAAGGAGTTATCCTAGACAACGGGGAACTGGTCAAAGCCCAATTGGTTGTGATTGGTAAAGGAGTGAGACCAAACGTTTCACTTGCTAGAGATTCGGGCATACGGGTCAATAAGGGCATTCTAGTGGACGATTATCTTCAAACCAACCAAAAACACATTTACGCTGCGGGGGACGTGGCCGAAACCTTTGATGTTGCCCGGGAGGAAAGAGCCCTTAACGCTCTTTGGCCAAACGCTACCGAGCAAGGACACATTGCCGGCTTGAATATGGCGGGAGCAAAAAGGAAATACGCGGGAAGTTTGGGGATGAATTCGCTTGAATTTTTTGATCTTCCTTTGATTTCAATGGGTGTAACCAATCCCTATGATAAGGAAGATTTTGAGATTCTCGTAAAAAGAGTTCCTGAAAAGAATATCTATAAGAAGGTTGTTTTAAAAAAAGGAGTTGTTAAGGGAGCGATCTTAGTAGGAGAAATTGATCGTGCCGGCCTTATTACCGGTATTATCAAAGAAAAGACCAACGTATCCGCGTTCAAAGAGGAACTTCTTGAGGAGGGTTTTGGGCTAATTAGACTCCCCGATTCCTTAAAGAAGGAAAAAATCCTGGAACCATAAAGAAAAGAGTTGATTAAGTTGAGAACATTTTTACCGCCGGAGTTTAAGGTAAAAATTGAAGATAGTAAGTGCATCCGATGCCAGGTTTGCGTTAAGCAGTGTAGTTTTGGAGCACTTTTTTTTGATGAGCAAGAAAACTGTGTTTGGTCAAAGGACATAAACTGCGTTGCCTGCAGGCGGTGTGCTGTTCTTTGTCCTACTGAGTGTATAGATATTATTGAAAATCCCCTCGTTTACAAAAAGCACTCCAACTGGACCGCCAAGGCTCAGAAGGACATCCTAAAACAGGCCGAAACCGGGGGAATTCTTCTCACCGGAACCGGCTGCGACATGCCTTATCCTATCTACTGGGACCACATCCTGCTAGACGCCAGTCAGGTAACCAACCCCTCCATCGACCCTCTTCGCGAGCCCATGGAGCTTCGGACTTTCTTAGGGAAAAAGCCTGATTTTCTGGAGGCCGGGTTTAAAGACGGCGCTGTTGCTGTTAAAACAAAGCTTACTCCCCAAGTGATGCTAGAGACGCCGATTATGTTTGCGGCGATGTCACTGGGAGCTATCAGCTACAACTGCCACGAGGCTTTGGCCCGGGCGGCCGCGGAGGCCAAAACGCTTTACAACACCGGCGAGGGCGGTCTTCACAAAAATCTTTACAAGTATGGTAAAAATACTATTGTCCAGGTAGCCTCGGGTCGTTTTGGGGTTCACCACGACTATCTTCAGGCTCCTTCGATGATTGAGATTAAAATCGGACAAGGGGCAAAGCCGGGAATCGGAGGGCACTTGCCGGGGGAAAAGGTAAGCGCGGAGATCTCGGAGACCCGAATGATACCGCAAGGGACCGACGCCTTATCGCCGGCACCGCACCACGACATCTATTCGATCGAAGATTTGGGCCAGCTGGTTTACGCTCTTAAAGAAGCCAGCAACTATGAAAAACTGGTGGCCGTAAAAATCGCGGCGGTTCATAATTCAGCCGCTATCTCGTCCGGAATGGTAAGGGCCGGGGCGGACGTGATTGTGCTAGACGGTCTTAGGGGAGGAACCGGCGCCACCCCCACCACCATCCGCGATAACGTTGGTATCCCGGTTGAGCTGGCTTTAGCCGCGGTTGACGATAGGCTGCGCGAAGAAGGCATCAGGAACCAAGCCTCGCTTGTTATTTCCGGATCGATTAGATCCAGCACTGATGTGGTAAAAGCGATTGCGCTGGGGGCGGACGCCGTTTATATTGGTACGGCAGCTCTTATCGCGATGGGCTGTACCGTTTGTCAGAAGTGTTACACTGGCAAGTGCGCCTGGGGTCTTGCCACCCAAGATCCAGTCTTAACCAAAAGAATCAATCCCAATGTCGCCACCAGAAGATTAGTGAATCTCTTGCGGGGTTGGAGCCTGGAAATCAAAGAGATTCTTGGGGCCATGGGTATAAACGCCATAGAGAGTCTTCGGGGAAACCGGTTGCGATTAAGGGGAGTAGGTTTAAACGACACCGAGCTAGGTATCTTGGGGATAAAACACGCCGGCCGCTAACCGGCAAATAAAAATAAAAAATGAATTTTCAACTTGAGGTGAAAAGGGACAATCAGTGAAACAAGCGACTAAAGGCGCTATGACAATAGACGCCGATGGTATCCATTACAAAGAATTAAACAATGTGATTCGAACGGCCATTTCTGAAGGAGTGCGCAAGTTTAAGCTAAAAGGGGTTAATGGCCAAAGATATATTGGTACAGGCATTAATGTTCCGGTTGAGATGGATATTTTTGGAATCCCCGGGAGCGACCTCGCCGCTTTTATGGATGGCCCTCGGATTGTCGTTCACAATAACGCCCAGGACGCCATTGGAAACACGATGAACGAGGGCGAGATAATAGTGCACGGTCATGCGGGAGATGTTGCCGGCTTCTCAATGCGGGGAGGACGGGTTTTTATCGAGGGAGACGTTGGTTACCGGGTGGGAATTCACATGAAGTCCTCTCCGGATAAGGCCCCGCTTTTGGTCGTCGGCGGAGTGGCACACGATTTTTTGGGTGAGTATATGGCCGGCGGAATCCTGATTGTTTTGGGATTAACTTCAAAAACGGGAAAAATTCCTAGTCAGTTTATTGGAACTGGAATGCACGGTGGGGTGATCTACTTAAGGGGAAGAGTTGAGCCACATCAACTAGGGAAAGAGGTCACGCCCTTAGATCTTGATGATGAAGACAAAAAGCTTTTGCAGTTACATCTCACCGATTTTGCCAGATATTTTGATGTTGATTTGAAGAAGATTTTGAATGTAAAATTTACCAAACTTTTGCCTCTTACTCACCGTCCCTACGGCCGCCTCTACGCCTACTAAAACCCCGAACCCCCGGGGGTCAATGAAGCCTTTTTAAGTTTTAATACCTATCTTTTCAAAGTAAAATATGCTCTTAAAAATTTAAGATAAGAATTTAAAGTGACCGGTCAAATGGTCTGGCAAGGTCTGACCTTTGCGTGGTTAACTCTTCGTGGTTAAAAATTTAGTGAGCAACGGCCGATATTAAAGGAAAATGTTATGAGTCTACTAGGAGGAGTAATGGAATTAAACGAGCTTTTAGCCCAGCCGGTCACCTTTAGGAAGAAAGTTTTTAAACTAGGGGGGAACAAAGTCTCCGTTTTTGATCCACAGGGCGGCTTAGTTCTTTTCGTCAAACAGAAGGCTTTTAAGTTAAAAGAGGACATCAGGGTTTATTCGGATGACAGCTTGAAAGAAGAGCGCCTTTTAATTAAAGCCAGGAAGATTATGGATTTTCGGGCCGCTTACGATGTGATTGACCCCAAAACGAACGCAAAAGTCGGGGCTCTAAGGCGTAAAGGATGGTCCTCCATCATTAAGGATCAGTGGGAAATGCTTAACGCGGACGACCAACCCATTGGTTCCATTTCAGAAGACAGCACCGCTCTTGCTTTGGTTAGACGTTTTCTCACTAACCTCATCCCCCAGAGTTACGGGTTCAATGTTAACGGACATAAAGTCGCTGAGCTCAAGCAGCACTTCAATCCGTTTGTTCTTAAAGCTTCCTTGACAGTTTCTCCCGATAACGGCTTTGATCCGAGAATCGCTTTAGCCGGGGCCGTTCTTTTAATGACAATCGAGGGCCGCCAACAATAGATGGGTGAAAATAGTTTGCGAAAAATGAACGAAGTGAAAAAGGCCGGGCCAAAAGACCCGGCCTTTCTGTTTTTCGATCTCGAAAGATTACTCGACAGTTACTTTGTAGCCGCGGGTTGTTTCTTCAAAGGGCACATCGATTGATAGCAGGCCCGATTCGAACTTTGCTTTGGCTTCGTCAGGTTTTACTTCATGGGCGAAGGTGTAGCAGCTTTCGTATTTGAAATCATCGCCTTCAGCCGTTATACAAAAGCCGTTTTTTCCCATATCAAGTTCTACCGTGTTCTTTGAAGCACCGGCCAAGTCTATTTCAACATAAAAACCGGTGTCGTCATCGTTGTGGGCCACCCCAACCATCGGCTCAAGAACCCTTTTTTCTTTATGTTCCATAGGACTTACCTCCTTGGTAATTAGACGTTTTATATTAAGCTTAAGCATAATAATTTTTGAGCATTAAATCAACACATATTTCTAAGTTTTAAGATTAAAAAAGTCAATTTTATCTCGTGTTTGACTTGATTTCTGAGCCACCGAGTTGTAATTGGACATGTTTTCCAAAAATTAACCCTATTTTTCTATTTTTTGTCCGGGCCCTTGTTTTTGTCCATGTTTAAACAAGCTGAGTTGATGCAAAAGCGCTTTCCAGTGGGTTTCGGGCCATCATCAAACACGTGGCCTAAGTGCGAGCCGCAGCGTCCACATATTACTTCGACTCTTTTCATGCCCATGCTATCATCGGGTTTAAATTCCAGACTTCCCTCGGAAATTGGTTCATAGAAACTTGGCCAACCGGTTTTGGAGTCATATTTGGTATCGGATGAAAAAAGCTCGTTGCCGCAAGCGGAACATTTATAGATCCCTTGTTCTTTGGTTTGGTAATATTTGCCCGTAAAAGGCCGTTCCGTTCCCTTTTCTCTTAAGATATGGTATTGCTCCGGAGTCAGCTCTCTTTTCCATTCGGACTCTTCTTTTAACATTTTGTCTTCCTGTTTTTTATTCATTTCCACTCCTTCCGAATCATTTTTGAACCGACTCTCCAGCTAAATTTTACCGCTAAAAAGTCTCACAAATAAAGATCAAGCAGAGAAAGAAGAATTCTTAGACCAATAGAAATTTGAAGCAAGTATATGCTGATTATGAAGATTCCCAGTGCGAAGTGCCTATTTCTCCAGGGTGATTTGATGCCCTTTATCATTCTCGAAAAAACGAAGGTCGTCACTAAAGAAACCGCGATAATTAGGCCGACTGTAAAGTGGGGCGGATAATTGAAGATAGAACCCTGATCAAGATAAGCTACGCTAATTCCTGCCAAAAAGCCCGCGACGCCCATTACAACCCAAATTGGCCCAAATCTTCGGTGTTTTTTTATCGCCTTTGCATTAGGCCTTCCGCCTTTTCTTCCTCGTCTTATCTTTAGTCCTAGTGATGCCTGGTAAACGAGCAAAAGCAGCACGGAGAAGTTGTAAAGGCCGTGAAGCGAACCGAGATACGCAATAATCTTTTTTTCAACCATATAAACATTTTAAAGCAAATGAAGAACTAAAAAAAAAGAAGATATTCCTATTCATAATTCACGTCGTAAATGTAGATAGTACTGTCGCGGTAGTTTGAGACCCAAAGCCTCTTACCATCAGGACTTACCGTGGCTCCAATGGGATGAATACCGGTTTTTACGGTAAAAATCTGGGTCATCGTCTCGGCATCAATAACACCGACGTTGTTGTCTAAATTGTTACAGACAAAGAGAAATTTCTGGTTGGGAGCAAGCTCAACGGTTCGAGGCTGTTTGCCGACGGCCGCCGCCGCCACTACTTTGTCCGTGGTGGTATCAATTTTTTGAACCTTATTCAGCGCGTTGCTGCTTAAGTAAAGATAACGCCCATCCTTTGTCGTAACTAAGTGACGGGGGTTGGAACCAACATAAATAGAGGAAATAACCTGGTGGTCTTTTCGGACATCAATTTTGGAAAGAGTGGTTCCCCCCATATTGGTGATGTAGGCATATTTTCCATTCGGAGTAAAGACAACTCCTCTGGGAATACGTCCTACCGAGATATCTTTGAGACGTTTAAAACTTTGGCCCTCAAGGACCGAGACCGAGTTTGAGTTCCAGTTGCTCACGTAGACCCATTTTTCATCCGGAGAGGCCTTGACTTCTTTCGGAATCACCCCAACGGGAATTTCCTCTGTAATCTCGCCTTTTTCCAAGTCAATCACGACCACTTTTTGGGCATTATACATCGCCACCCAGGCTAACTTTCCTTTTTTGGTAAAGGACGCCTCAACGGGTTCTCCGGGAACCGGGATTGTTTTGACGATCTTAAAAGTCTTCGTGTCGATGAGCTCTACTTTGTTGGCATAAAGGCTGTTCACTAAAACATGCTTACCCCCCGGAACCATTTCGATTGATTTCGGACCAACCGGGACGGGGACGCTTTTAATTTTGGTGAGCGAGACAATTTTTTTGCCAAAGGTTTCCTGGGCAGGATCTGCGGGAGCTGAGGGTTTTTGCGGCTTTTGATTAGCCGTTTTCTGTTTCGATTTGGTCTCTTTTTTGGCTAGGACCTTCGGGGAAAGTTTTTTACTGCAAGAGGAAGTAATAACGGTTAAAGCGATCAGAACAATAAGGCCAAGAAGATAAAAAGTCCTTTTTAATTTCATACGGAGCCTTAGTTTGATAGGGTTAAAAATTAGTTAGATGATACCCTAGGCGCCTTTAAATGACAACAGATACCTTCAATTAGATAGACGTGACTGAGCTTTGGTAATGTCCAAACTTCCGGTAAAAACCGAGGTTTTTCACTAAAAGTAGCTGGAGTTTTAATCCAGGCACCAGCCCGCCTCAGGCGGGCGGTTCGGGATGTTCGTCCCGATGGCGTTGGGCTGTACCAGGGCTTGCGCGCGGGACTCAATTTTCAAGTATATTAAGAAAAGCCCCATTTTTCTTTACTATCGGGCGAAGACGGACGAAGAAGATTGGAAAACAGAAATGAGCAAAAATTTTGTGGTTGATCTTACTGATCAAGAAATAGAAAAATTAAAGGCGTATTTGGCGCGCAATAATTTTGTATTCCGGACCGTAAATTACGCTCTGTTTAGCGCCGCTGACCCGGCCCAAAAAGCAACTTTAACTGTGTACGAGAGTAAAAAGTTAGTACTTCAAGGGAAAGAGACCGAGGGAATTAAAAAGGGTTTGGCCGAAGAAGTTCTGGGATTTAAAGACGACCGCGAGCAGGACGACAAAGAGAGCGATAGCTGGATTGGTACCGACGAGTCGGGAAAGGGAGATTACTTCGGTCCTTTGGTGATCGCTGGGGTTTATGTGGACGAGAAAAGCCTGTCAAAACTAAAGGCACTAAACGTTCGTGACAGCAAAAGAATCACCGACAGCGTCGCAAAAAAAATGGCCGAGGATATTAAGGCAAGTTCCTCGTACTCCATTGTTTTAATCGGACCCCAAAAATATAACGAGCTATTTGAAAAAATGAAGAATCTAAATATTATTCTTGCTTGGGGTCACGCGAGAGTGATCGAAAACTTACTCCGAAAAGTTAACTGTAGGAGAGTTATTACGGACAAATTTGGAGACGAGAAGTTTGTCAAAAACGCTTTGATGAAAAAAGGGAAGATGGTCAGCTTGGAGCAGAAATTCAGGGCGGAGGATGATATCGCGGTTGCCGCCGCTTCGATTCTCGCCAGAGCGGCGTTTTTAAGCAAGCTTAAGGAACTTTCAAAAGAGGTTTCACTGGAATTACCCAAGGGAGCCTCGTCAGCTGTAGAGGAAGCGGCCCAGGCGTTAGTTAAAAAGCACGGCCAAGAGGTCTTAACAAAGGCGGCTAAAGTACACTTCAAAACCACTCAAAAAGTTATTACCGCTCTTCGGGCCTTAAACGAATAGTGGGATATTCCGCGCGGTGTTCTTAGACAGTGCCACCCTCATTTCAAAACTAAAGGTAAAAAGCCAAATCGGAATTGACAATTGGGGTTGAACTTGATAAACTAACCCGAAATAACTAAATCCAACTTCTCCAAAGCTCTTTGGAGTATATCCAGGTACAGCTGGTGCTAGTTATAATCTTGAGGTCGTTTAAGAAGTGAGGGTTTTTGGAAGCGCCTGGTTCTAATTTTTAAACAGCCTATCTTAGAAAGGAGGTGAGAAAATGAAAAACAATGACGATATGGAAAAGATGATGGCGCTGGTTGCCCACGACGCAAAGAAAAAGGAGTTAATTGAGTTTGCCAAGAGACACCGTGATGTTTTGTCTCGTCAGAGACTCATAGCGACGGGGACTACCGGTGAACTCCTTCGAAAGGAAGTTGGTCTTCCGGTGAGCCGAATGGAATCAGGACCACTCGGGGGAGATCTGCAGATTGGCGGAAAGATTGTGAGCCGGGAAATAAAGGCCGTTATTTTCTTGAGGGATCCTTTAACGGCCCACCCACACGATCCTGATATCGCGGCACTCATGAAGGTGTGCGATATTCACAATATTCCTTTGGCAACGAATCTTGCCTCAGCCGATATTCTCGTCTTTTATCTCAAAGAAAAAACTCTTCCTACTCCTTTCAAAATGAGCCTCAAGTAGGTATGATGCTCCTCTTAAGAGCGAGCATCAAATGGTGGTAAGCAGCCCTTAGGGCTGTTTTTTTTATTTTCTTAACACCCTCAAACAGCGTTCTTTCTAGCAAGCTTTTGTCTTCCTACCAAGGTTTCTGCTTTCTTTTTACCCGCGCACCAGTACGCCACATACGCGAGTGCGTGCATGAACGGCTGAACGCCGAGCCGTCCGGTGCGGGGTTCAGCCCAGCGGCGCAAGCCCGCTCCTTTTGAACGATGAGTCTCAAGCAACTTGCGACGAATACTTTTCACTTTTAAAATGATTTTGTTTGGGGTAGGATTGAGTAATTAAGGGATTTTGAAGGAGCTAAAATAGACGAGGAAGCAGGTCGGAAATCTAGACACAGAAGAGTAAAGACCGGGAGAATTGAGCAACACATTAGGGTGATTTCGGTCCTTGATATTGTTTTTGGGGTCGTCATCGTTTTGGGCGGCCAATGGTTCTTCATGAGTTTTTTCTTGTTAGCACTTAGACTGGCAAATTTCAAGTTAACCGCGAGCGTGGGTAATATGATATTTGTTGGAGCACTTATAGCGGCCGCCATCATTGCCGTGGGGAGTTTTCAGGTCCTGATTGGCCTAAGGTTACCCGAGTTTAAGCATTGGGTTCGCATCGCTCAAATCCTCATCGCTATTTTGAGCCTTCCGTTTATGTTCATTGGGACAATGTTCGGCGTCTATTGTTTATGGGTGCTATTTACGGCTGAAGCCCAGGAACTATTTAAGGCGGCTTAGCCAATAAAAATAACCTCCTGTTATCCCAACTTTTCGGTTTAGAAACGCCTCGTTCCGAGGAAATGCCAATTCTCAAAACCCCGATGACCTTGAAATTTCAAGTTCCAAACCCGCAGGTATTAAATTCTTTTCTCTTTCTGACCGTGCTTTCCCTGTCTTCCTCGATTTCCTTGCGTCTCTGGTTATTCCATTGGAGGTTCGACGGAAATTTTGGAGGGAAATATTTGTCTTTGACGAATATCGTGATTAGCCCTAAAAAACTTGGTTTTATTTTAACCAAAATCGGTTTAAGAAAGGAGGAAAAGTGGAGCAGCACCTGAGGATCATATCGATTCTTGACATCATTTTCGGCGTTTTAGCGATTTTATTAGGCCTTTTATTGCTGGTACTTTTTGCGGTTGGGGGAGCGGCCATTAGTGGAGTTTCCGTTGAAGTCGAAGCGGGGTTAATGGTTGTTTTAGGGGTGGTTTTTGGCTTGATTTTTGCGCTTCTTGGCATCTTCCAGATTATAGTGGGAGTGAAACTGAAGCAGCACGCGTCGTGGTCGAGGATAGCCCAAATCGTTATCGCCATTCTGAGTCTGGGTTCAATTCCGATTGGCACCGCTTTTGGCGTGTATTGCCTTTGGGCCCTATTTAACGAGGAAGGAAAGACATTATTTAAAACGGCTTAGATCTTAAATGTTTTATCAAGTGCGTTAAATTCTATGAGAGAAGCTTTATTGTTGCTTTTTCGATTCGATCTAAAACTTCTCTGTCATTTAGAAACTTAATAGCGGAAACATTCTCAACTACTTGGTTCTTGGTTTTGGCCCCAGGTATTAACGTACTGACCCCTGTATTCTTCAAAAGAAGACTTAAAGAGATTTGGGTACAGCTCATCCCGTATTTTTCTCCGACCCTTTCGATTTTTTCAGCCACCTTTTTATTAACCGAAAACCGCTCCGGGCCAAAAAGAGGGTCCCATTTCCGCATGTCTCCCGGGGGAAAATCTGGAAATGACGTAAATTTCCCGGTAAGAATTCCCTTAAGCAATGGTTCAAAACCGACAAAGCCAACTTCTCTCTTTTGACACCAGGGAATTAGCTTCGTTTCTGCTTCCCGGTTAAGGAGATTGTAGGGCCCCTGAAAGCTCACAAAGTGAGGATTTTTTGCCACTTTGTTTAGGAGGGCTTTGTTTAGGTTGGAGGCTCCGATGTAACGAATTTTTCCCTGCAGGACCAGCTTTTCCAGAGCTTCTAAGGTTTTATCAAGCGGGGTATTTGGGTCGGGCCAGTGTATCTGGTAAAGGTCAATCCAGTCAGTTTTGAGCCGTTTTAGACTCTGCTCGCAGGCCTCGAAAACGTGTTCCGGACTCAGGTCGTGTCTTATCTTTCCCTTCTTATTCCACCTAAGACCGACCTTCGTGGCCAAAACAACATCACTTCGGCTTTTTCCTAGAGCTTCACCCAAAATTCGTTCCGAATGACCGAGGCCGTAATAATCGGCGGTGTCGAAAAAATTTACTCCCAGCCCCAGGGCCGTTTTTACAGCGGTAACCGAGTCCGCGTCGCTTACTGGGCCCCATTTTTGGCCGCCTATGGCCCAGCAGCCCATCCCAATTCTTGAAACTTTCAGCTCCGACCGGCCTAATCTTTGGTATTTCATTCTAAGCCTTTGTATTCCATTCCCTTAAGATAATCATTGAGGAGTGGTTTTTTGGTAAATAGATACTCGAAGCGCTGATGCAAACTTTCGGCGAAGACAAAGTCTAAATGAGCCGTAGACTCCGGTTTAAAGCTCATAGTCTTTTCCCAGGCTTCCGGAGTTTCCATACAAAGATAGACAAGAACATCTTGCCCACCGTATTTTTTAATCCAATCAATCATCTTTTGGTAAAGTCTAAGCCGAATCGGCTTTACATACCGTTTTTTGCCACAAGATGCCACGACCATCTCCCCATAGGGAAGTTTTGAGGAAGGATGAGCCCTTTTGATTTCCTCTTCCATTCCGGGGGCGAAACGGAGACTGCCCAGGCTTATCCAGGCGATTCGAAAGGGGGACACCTTTTCAAAGAGAAGCTTCACTGTTTCTTCATAGTCTTTTTCCCATTGGGGATAATGGATTAAAGGGTCGAAATGGAATCCCAAGAGATAACCGGCTTCTTGAGCCTTACTGGCCGTGGTTATCCGTTTTTCTAGGGAAGCTGTTCCCTTTTCCTCTTTATCAATAACCCTTTGGGGGTTAAGCGACCAGGAGATGACCGTTCTTCCCCCGTGGTTGAGCCGAAGGAGGTGGTTTACGAAGGATGTTTTGGTTTTAAGCTCCAGTATCGCGTTGGGAATGTCCTTAAAAATCTCAATCAGCCGGGCGGAGAACCCTGTTTCCCGGTCCAATGCCAGGCTATCGGAAAGTTCTCCGGTGGTTACTCTAAAAAAAATTTCGGGATGAGCTTTTGAGGTCACTTTTAATTCCGATGTCACCCTGGAAAAGTCGGTGTGGACCGTGGTGACCGGACTGTTCAAGTAAAATTGCAAAAAGCAGTAGGAACAACTCATGGGACAGTTGGAGATGATGTTTAGGACCCCAAGATTGCAACAAATATAGGGTTTTTCCATTCCGGGACAGGTTTTAAAGTATCTCCCTTTAGACTGTGAAAGAAAAACACTTCTTTTCCCATCATCAAAGGGGTAAGTTTTAAGACCTTCTTTGACGTGAGCTTGGTCGGTGAAAATTATCTTTCGCGGTTTAGATTTTTCAATAAAGTCCTTAACGATGGCCTTTTTTTTGACGTGATTATCAACAAAAACTCGAGTTATTTTGTAGCCCATTTTTAGCTGGTCTCCTTGGATCTTCTCTAAAAAACTCACAAATTTTTTAGGATTTCTTTTAGGGTTTTTTTGAATTTGGGTCTCTTAAGCGCCTCTAAACAACGGTCAAATTCCTTTTCCTCTCTAATGTCTAGTTCGATCGTAACTTCCGAGCGCTCTAGGGTCTGATCCCAACTAATCTTTAGGGAAGGCGGTGACTCCAGGTTTTTTACTTTTTTTTCGAGGTTTTGGTTTATTTTGGTTAGGGTGGGAAATTTTTGAGCGGCGATCAGTTTTTTTATCTTTTCCAGCCTTTCTTTTTTGCCCTCCTTAAGAGCTAAAGCGGCTTCAATTCCTAAGGAGCGGGCCAACTCTTTTACCTCCTGGTCATGCTTTCTTGATAGGTCGGAAAGACCCTTTGTGACCTCAATAAAGTCACTGGCGCTTGGCAAAATGGTTCTAACGAAGTTTTCAAAAAAACCAAGGGAAGGTGGAGAAATCCCTTTAAGGTGCCGGAAATTTTTAGGAGCAAGGTTCTTAAAAAGGATGAAATCAACGAGATTTTCCGGAAGGTTAAGCAGAGCTGAGACGTCCTCCTTTATCCTGGGGGAAGATTGTAGTCCCATGAGAGGCATAAAGGTATTTATAATCTTGTCCTCACTTAGGCCTGATTCTTCCATGCGCCACAGAGCCGTAGCTTTTTCAAACAGGTTAAGAGTTCTCGTCGTTTTGTTCTCTTCGATCGAAAAGCTAAAGGCCTCCTCAACGCGAATATCATTGTTTAGTATATAGACCGGGATTTTCTCGAGGCCAATCTCTTTAGCGCCGCTTATTCTTCTAAAACCGGTTAGGATCCGAAAACTTGTCTCATTGGGAACGACTGCCGGCGGGAAAAGAACCCCGTGCCGATCAAGCGAGTCCAGCAACTCTTTTCGGTCGAAACGATGGTCGCTGAAACGAAAATAATCGTCGTCAAGATTAATTTCTTTAAGACTAATCTTTTTTAAATCGAATTTCATGGCGTCTTTAACACGGCTTTGTGTCGCTCAATTTTTTTCTGGTATGTTTGGGCCCGCCCGGTATCACCTCGTTTTAGGCTTCCATTTTTAAGGATCGTTAATTTGGCCACGAGAACTCGAAAAACTTCTTTTTGCTGTTCTTTACCCAAGGGAAAGTTTAAGATTTTTTCCAGGGCTTGGACTCTGAACCGGTCAAGTCCCCAGAATTTGGCGGAAAGTTGATCCTGATGGCCCCCGGTCTTAACAACAAGATTTTCTTTGACCAGACCAACTCTGAAAAGTCTTGTTATCCGGAGCCAAAGGTCATAATCCTCACAGGCCGGAAGACTTTCATCAAAAAGACCTACTTCACGCAAAACTTTTCGGTTGATAAGCACGGCAGAAGGAGAGATAAGACATCTCTCTAAGCACTTTTCAAAAATCCAACCTGCTTGCTTTTCATGGTACCTTTTGGGATTTACCTTAACCCGGTTTCTTAGCCAGATTTCATTGGTTTGGGAGATTAAAAGATCTGGGTTTTTCTGATGAAAAGCGATTTGTTCTTCCATTTTTGCCGGCAGCCACCAGTCATCGGAGTCAAGGAGAGCAAACCATTCTCCTCTGGCTTCCTTTATGGCTCTATTTCTGGCGGCGGCTACGCCTTGGTTGTTTTGACGAATGACTTTGACCGCCCCATTATACTTGGTGAGAAGGAGAGGCGTTTTGTCGGTGGAGCCGTCGTCGACGACAATAACTTCAAACGGGCGGCGTGTTTGGTTAAGAACCGAATCGACCGCGCGGGCCATTTTTCGAGCTCTATTATACGTGGGGACCAAAACGCTGATTTTCATTGGAAAGCCCTTTTTGACTCAATTAGAAAGGTTAAAAAATCGAAAAGCACGTTTGCCATATCCAAAGACAGGCTATTTCCGATACTTTTCAGTGTTTTTTCGGCTGCGTCGTCAGCGTAATCAGACACTATTTTAAAGCATAATACAGGTACTTTAAACCCCGTCGCTATTTCTAATATTGGGTAGGCTTCCATATCAACCGCTATAGCCTTTGTTATAGCCAGTTTTTTGTGGCCGCGGTCAGTCACGGGTTTTTCGGCCGTAACCAGGGCGCCTTGGTGATAAGGGTAATTCGAAGAGGAAAAAAACTCCGAAGCGGCTTTAAAGGAAAGCGTGTCTCGGAGGTTTAGCGGCTTCGAATTTGCATTAAAACTCTTAACCTCATCGGCCAAAATCCAGTCTCCGAGCTTCATTTGGGAATGAAGGGCCCCCGCGAAACCGAAGTTCAAGACAAGCTGCGGCAGATTTCGGGGGGTGGAAAAAAGGGGAACAAGGCTTGATCTAACGGCTTTTTCTCCTAATCCCGTTAGAACCAGCTCGATCGAGACGTTTTCAAAAAAAGTCGGTAACGGATTCCCGATGGTTAGAAGCCGTTTGAGCCTAAGCTTTTTGCGGATTTCTTTAAACTCTAAAGGATGGGCGGCGACCAAAAGAAGACTAGGATTTTTGGTTTCTTGGGCATCATCAAGCATGGTATCTATTTCATCCGTTTGATTTTTATTCTATTTTAACCTGCCTATTCTCTTTGGCCAATCTTCGAGCATTCACCTTTTTCTTTAAGTAATAGGGCCAATATGAAGATCAATGTTAAGGATGGTTTTTTGAAATTCTTCATTGGGGCTAAATTCAACAAGTTCGGTGTCGGCCCCGACTAATTTTTGGATAAAAGGGATGGTTGTTTTACGCTGTGCTTGGAAACTATTTCAATCGGTCGGTGACATCGATGAATCCATAAGGTTTGACCTTGGTGGAAAAGTAACTTTTGTCCTCGTGCCTTTGGAACTTAGCGCCAAAATATTGGTTAAAAATTAAGCGGAAGGAATTCACTGGAGTTATGGAAGGGTAGAGAACTTTCTTGCCATCGCCCGGCAAGTAATAGGCGTTTAGGATGTTCATCCTTTCGTTCAAGAGCTCGCGAGACGGGTTGTCCCAGCCGGTTATAGACGAAGGACCGTGATCAGACTGTAAAATGATGATAGGAGGAGTTTTAGAGTTTTTTAAGATTTTATTTATCACTCCCTCCACTCTTTTATTAGCGTAAATTAACTGCTCAAGGTAGGGCTTCTTATACCTCCAGACTTTACCCCCCATTTCAAAGCGTCCTAGACCGACCGGGTTCCCATTTCGGTCGAATAGGTAGGGCTGGTGGGGAATGACCAAATGGGCGAAGGTAAAAGTGGGTTCATTTATCTCGGGGACTTCGCCTAATTCTTGGAAATTGTATAAAATTCTCTTCCTGGCGTGGGTTTTGACGTAAGAGCGGGTAAGGGGAGCCAAAGCGGTGGACTCGAGCAGAACCCGGTTAAAATCGTCCAGCACATAGGGAAAATAGGCGTAGTTTATATCGGCCCACTTGTTGCTTCTTGTTGGGCCCCATCCTGTCGAAAAGTGAACAAATTTGTATCCGTCAGCTTTTAACAGTTTCGCGACCTTGTTATTAGAAATCATTAAGTAGGGCACGGTGGGGTCCTGGGAGTTTTTGCTTACCACCTTGCTAACGCCGTTAAGGTGTTCCATGTTAAGGGAAGAGGCCAGCGACAACTGGGTAAAAGTGTAGTTGCTGCTGCTTTTTTTGGCGACGTAGAACCCCTTTTTTTCCAGCCGCTTAATGAACCCACTGTTGTCGTAGTTAAAATTTTTTTTGAGAGTATCGGCCCTTGCGTAGGTGTCCAAAATAATATAGTAAATGTCGGGTTTGTTTTGGGCCCGGTTGAGAGTTTTAGAGTCAGACTTTATCGGCTTCAAGTACTCAGAAAGCATTTTATTTGCTTTTAAGGACCTGGCCCGGTTTACTTCATAAGCGCCAATGTTGTAAGCGGAGGATAAAACTAAAATCAAGGCCGTAATGTTGAGATAAGCGGTAAGAACCGGAAAGCTGCTCTTCCACCTTTTAACCCCCCAAGAGCTTGCGGCCAAAATCATTGCCCCTGCGACGAGTATATGAAGATCGGTGCCTAAGACGAAGCTACCCAATTTGAGATTTTTGGTTTTGAAATAAACGTCACGGTAGGAAAAAAAAATGATCATGAAGAGGGAAACGGCTACGCCCGATTTGTATTTGTCCCGAAAAAAGTACTTTCCTAGTCGGAAAAGCAAGAAGCCAAGAGTGACAAACACAGTGATAGGGAGAATAACTTCGGAGAGGCCCGCCTGTGTTCGGTTTCTGAAAAACAGGGAAAGTATCGGGAAGATTGCGAACAGATAAGGATGAATGATAACGGATTTTAGGGCCTTCATCGCGGTTTTTTTTCCATCAAATACAAGGTTCGGCTGGAATTAAGGATATCAACTTGGGCGTGGAAATCAAAAAACTTACCGAACTCACTCTCGAAACTTTCTTTTTTATAATCGGTAAAAATATCTTCTCGTGTCGCGAGAAGCCGTTTAACCTGGGAATCGCTTTTGGGAATATACTCGATAATCAACCAGTTACAAATCTTCGAAAAAAAGGGCGCGAGCATCGAAAAAGGCACATTATTGGAGATTGCCAGGTGATGGAGGAGCGCCAAAGCCAAGGCGGTGTCCGCCGGTCCTCGCTCCAGCAAAGACATTCTTTCCTTATTCTCCCAACCAATACTGGGACTAGGATTAGTCAGGTCAAATAGGAGGGGAAGAATATTGGGTTCTCTCTGCTCGCAGCACTCGAGATAATTCTTTTCGACCGAAACCGGGTCGATATCCAGAGAAAGAGTGCGCATACCTTTCTTGCTGGCAATTCGGCTAAACAAGCCGGTGTTTGCGCCTAAGTCCCAGACGGATCGCGGCCGGGGGGTTATCATCTCCAAGAAATCTTCAACCAGTTCTTTTTTGTGCCCGAGCGCGTGCGAGTCATAATTGGTCGCCTGGTAATAATCTCCCCACTCAGTTTTTCTCGGATGCCACCTCATTTT
>Ga0209321_10001226_pt1 | contig 17467 bp, 24 predicted proteins | sample Rifsed16ft4_FD_184012 | JGI IMG/M metagenome (GOLD analysis project Ga0209321, IMG submission 184012) | Soil microbial communities from Rifle, Colorado, USA - sediment 16ft 4 - CSP-I_5_4 (version 2) | ecosystem: Environmental > Terrestrial > Deep subsurface > Rock core/Sediment | place: Rifle...
CGCAAAGTCCAACGTGGCAAGAGGAAGATATTGGCATATGGACAAGCCACGTTGATGTTGTTGTTGCTTGGGGGAACGATTATTGCAATTGATCTTGGAAACTCGACTTATTTAGATATCAAAACGCAGTTATTGCAACAGCTAGAAGGCATCGATAATCCACAAAAAATGCTTGCAGAGTCAAAGAAAATGACAGTTCAGGACTGGGTTGCTGGCTTTGCAGGCTTTGTCCTTGCAATATTTTTTGCATTTCCTCAGATATCTGCGCTTTTAGCAATACTAAATGAAATGTATGATGGTTGGTTATTACATTTTTACACTGTAGCACTAGTTGAAACACTTGAGATGACAGGCATTCTGATCTTTTATCGCCTTACTCTTTATCGAGGGCAGAATAAGAAAATAGGTTAGAAAACTTGTTTTCTATTATGCTTGCTAGTATTTAATTTTAGAAATTTGTGAATCAAAATTAAACTAAGGTTGCATAGTTAATTTAATACAAGATTTTCACAAAATAAGGTAACATAATACAACTCCTTCAAGGAAATCATTTCCTAAATTTGGGAAATGCAGGAATCCTTTTATCATATTACAAAAATATCAGATAGCATCAACATGGTTACTGTTGATATTGTGGAAAGTAATGGTAATTTAGCGAAGAAAATGCTAGTCCAATTTCAATTTAAAAATGCTGTAAAAGAACTCAACGAGTGGTTAACCGAAACTCAATACCGGAATCTAAAATCACTGCCTCTTATTGAATATTGTAAGATAGTTCCTCATCCTGGTTTGTTTTTAGAGAGTACAAAAAATTAACTCTAGAAAAGCTGAATTCCATGTGCACGTCGATGTGCAAATAATTCCTCATCAGTTGCTACATAACCACAAATTTCACACGTAGATAGACCAAAATTTCTAATGGATGTTAATTTTGCAAGGACAATGGTTTCCGAATCTGCCTGCAACATGTCATAATCAGATTTGCCAGTATGTTTGATAAATGATTTGAGAATATTTTTAACATTTTTTTCATTTATTATCACATAGGAATTGTCTTGTCTTGCATCATGACCTAAACTGATCACGTATTTTACAAGATCACTTGCAATTTCTTCATCGCTTGCACAATCAATCACTGTCACAGTGTGTTGCGCATAGTTACATGTGATATGTCTTTCTAACGAATTGTTGTGTAAGCCATACACATATTTTTGACTTAAATTTTTTTATGTGTAAATCGAATTATTAATTATCTTTTATTGCAGCCTGTACTTTTGATAAAAGCTCTTTGGGTATTTCATTAAATCCGTGCTCTTTTGCATGTGCTTCGATCTTTTTGAAGAGTTCTTCCTCAGTTTGCGCCGAGGCACCCCAATCACAGTCAACTCCCACGTCAGAACATTTTATGCTCTTTGTCATGGACGAAAATATTCAGTGTTGTATTTATAGAATTATTTCTGCCATTTCTGATTGAATTCATCCCATATACCATCAATAATGGCAGACCCAACACCATAGTCTGATACCATAACTTTCATGTCATGATGAGTCCTTACATCTTTTAATACTTGGCCAGTTCTGTTTCCATAACCAGGATGCCCAGAGTCAAAACTTACTTGCACTATATACACTGGAGGTTTTGATTGAATTATGCTTACTAGATTTACATCAAGGCTTTGCGGTATTCCATCAAAGACAAAGGTTGGATGCGTTATTGCAAATTCTTGTGCCTTTTGAATTGCTTTTATCATTCCATCATCTTCATATTTATTGACTAAAGTGAGCGGGTCTCTTTTCTCTGGAATGAAAATTAATTTTTGAATGTTTTTGAATTCAAACTGTTGATTTCTTTCCTTGGAGTATATTGACACACTAGAGCCTGCACGTTCTCCTGTAAGAAAAGAAACTGACTGTTTTTTTCCACTTGGATCAATGTTCAATCGTATAACATCTCCTATATCAGGACTGTCTGTATTTTTTGTATCATAAACAATACCACTTATGCAAATAGTAGGTACTACATCATAACAAGGTGCAGAAATAGATACATTAATTCTGACGATTACCATGTTATTTGGAGTATTACGAATGATTGTAACTTTATCATCATCACCTAGAATTCGTATATTCTGGTTTGCAAAAGGACCCGTCTCATCTGACAATCCCTTTACATAAAAGCGATCATATGCTGGCTCGGCAAACGAATGGGGCATAAACGAAGATATGTAAATTATTGCAAGAGCTAAACCAAATTGTTTTCTTTTTGATATCATTGGTAGCTTCTTACAAAAATGAATTAAAAGTATCGCGTAGAATTTCTATGCAACACTTTAATATCATTATATCGTAGCGTCAAAAAATAACTTGAGAACATAAATACTACTGCAAGATTACCAAACCATGTTAAAATTCAAATGCAGTTCAGTAGGATTTGACTGTGGTTTTGTTGCAAAAGGCAAAACAGAAGAAGAGATTTTGGCACAATGCGCAGAACATGCAATGAAAGATCACAGCATGAAACCAGAAGACATTACTCCTGAATTAAAAGACAAGATCAAATCAAACATTCACAAGTCTTGGTTTTAGAAAGGAAGCAAATTTACCAACAATCCATAAATGGATTAGTAATTTACTATGGATTAAATCCAAAATTTTTCTATTTTTCATATATCTTAACAGAGAGACGTGTCTACTAAAATCAGTAATTTTTGTTTGGAAAACACGATCTGTCTATAATGAATTATTGATAGCAGTCTTGAAAAAATTATTTGTAAAGTAGAAAAGCTGCGTAATTTTTTTATAGGATAAAATTTGTGTTATCGATATACAGTATAATGTATGTCATAGGAGATAAAAAGAAGCCAGATAGGAAGGAAAAACATGAACATAGATGGCATGTTGTTTCAGATCACTGGCAATGTGAGGTTTGCGGAAAAATATTTGGATTAAAATAAAGTATCATATCATTTATCTTACAACCATGACATCTTACGAAAAGTAGCTTTTAATCGCGAAGTTTATCTTTCTAAAAACTCGTTTATTTCCAATTGAAAACCACTTTGAAATTTCCAAAAGCGGATAGTCAGTGGTTTGATATATCCGATCATGGTTACGCAATAAAGACATTACACACTATAGAAGACGATGTTAAAAGGGAGCTTCTCATCACTTTTATCGATACGCCAAGAACAATAAACGAAGTACTCAGAATGTGTAGTATCTCACATACGTCAGGTTATAGAAAAGTAAAGTCATTAATCGATGACGGTTTGCTTGTGTCAACAAGCTTTTCAATTGAATATGGAAAACATGTAAAAAGATACCAATCAATATTCAAAAATTTTCTTATTCAGATGATGAAAAATAAAATCATTATGAAAGTTCAGCTCAACAACATAGTAAGAGATATGCATGACCTTCCACAGTTAATTGATAAGATAGATACACCAAACAAAATACACCGCTAATAACGAGTTACAAAGATAAATGGGTATAACCCACAATTTCATACTAAACAAATAATCCTTTTGTGACCAAGTAATTTTTCAATATTACATACTGGCCTTATTCTAACAAATATGTTTTACAACATGGATGAGCTGTTACCCACAAAGATTGAAGAGTCGGATTGAAGAAAACAAACTAGAGATTTCTGATCAGAATACTTTGCAATAAGAAAAACTCGCAAGGATTATTCTTTCAAGTGTTTCTCTAAAAACAACAAAGTGTTTTGCCAAGCTTCTTTTGTCTCTTCTGGAGCATAGTTTGCGCCAGAAGGATTTGCAAAGGCATGGCCCACATCCGGAAAGATATGGATTTCATTTTCTACGCCAAGATCATTTAAGATAGATTCAAACTCGTTTACATTTTCGACTGGAATGGACTGGTCTTGTCCGCCAAAGATTCCCAAGACCGGCCAGTGAATCAAAGAAAGACTGTCTTGATCAGTAACTAGTTGCCCGTAGTAAATTATAGTAGCATCAAGCTCGTTTCCACTTAATGCATAGTTAAGTGATTGCGAACCTCCAAAGCACCAGCCTATTGTAGCTAATCTTCCAATTTCATATTTTGTTCTTAGAAGTTCTGCTACGTCTTGGATATTTGAGATTCCTTTTTCAGCGTCAAATGTAGTAAGTAGCTTTCTTGCACCATCAGGAGTTGTCGCGACCTGACCTGCATACAAGTCTGCTGCAAAGACTGCATATCCATGAGAAGCAAGATTTCTTGCCATGTCTTTGATGTTGTCGTTTAAACCCCACCATTCATGTATTAGTATCACGCCAGGAAATTCTCCAGACTCGGCTGGCCTTGCAAGAAAGCCTGTTGAATTGTTGTAGTTTATTGTGTCAGTTGTTATTTGGTATTTTCCTAGCTCAAAAATGTCAGAATTTTTTGGTTCGTCTTTGACATATTCAGGTAACACATGTACGGCCCAGCCCCTTTCAATTAATTTTGCTACACTATCAGGTTTGACACAAGCTGGTTTTCCATCAGTTTTTTTCATAATTAGTTGCAGGTCAGCTGAGCATACAATCTTGTCAATTTGAACCCCATCTAGGTATTGTTTTAAAGGTGAGACAGCAGTATTCGTATCCGAGACTACAAGTGTGATAACATAATCTGAAAGCATGATCTCTTTATTGCTGTATGGATAGGGTTGCACTTCAACCAGTTTTATTGTAAAGTTGTTGAATCTTTGTGTTGATTTTTCTTCTAGTGTTGACATAACAAAGTTGCCAAGATCTTGCGAATCTTTTATAACATTGATTGAAATTTTTGCCTCACCTTGCCAAACACAGAGTACATCTGCAGGACATCTAGAATCTTCTATGGTTAGTACATTTATTTCGACGTCATTTTGAACCAGAGCATAACTTCCAACTCCAACTTCAAATGGAACCCCAGGAACTGGGGTGTGCGTTTGAGACAAGCCAGAAGCAGTACCCAATGTAGTTTGGTCCCCAAGAAAACCAATTACAATTGCGAGAACTAGTACTAGTATTTTCGTGTTCAAAATATGTTTAATGTAACATTTAGGGATTTCTAACGATTTAATCGAAAAGGATTTGTTATTATTTAAAGAGAGAACAGTTTAAGAAAATATTTTTTATTGTCTAACACATATAACAAAATGGAACCATTTAGTTTTAGACCGAAAATTAAATAATAATTAATAACCGCCGCTAGCCTTTTTCTTCTTTATCTCTTCCCGAGCTTCTTCCATCTTTTGCTTCATGATATCCATCTCTTCTTTTTTCTTGTCTTTCATCTCGCCCATGGTTTCTTTCATAGACTCCCTTTTTTCCTTCATGGCTTCTCTTTCCTGCTTCATCTTTTCTCTGAGTGCATCACTCATCTCTTTCATCTTTTCTCTCATTGCTGCAACATCTTCATGCATTTCATCCTTCATTTCTTTCATTTTGACCTTTGCATCATTTATTGCCATTTTCATAGCATCTCTGTTTTCTTTAAACAACTCTCTGAAGGCCATTCTAATTTCCTTGTAAGATTCACTGATATCATTTAGTTTTGCCCTACAATCCTGTCGTATAGAATCCCTGTCTGCAAGAGATGCACTGACAACCTTTTCCCTACAATCTTTGATTGCATCTAGTGTTTCTGCTCTTTGCATCTTAAAGGTAGACATTGCTTGTTGAACATAACTTGATACTTCTTGTCCTAGATTTTCGATTTCCGTGCTAGTCTGAGTGTCAGGAGCAGTACTGGTTTGGTTTGTCATTGTACTGGTTTGGTTTGTCATTGTACTGGTTTGGTTTGTCATTGTACTGGTTTGGTTTGTCATTGTACTGGTTTGGTTTGTCATTGTACTGGTCTGGTTTGTCATCGTACTTGTAGCGTTCATTGAGCTAGTTTGATTTGTACTGGTTTGATTTGTTTGTGCAAATGAAAATCCAGATGGGGTCATAAGCGCAGCGGACAAAAATAAAACAACAAACAGTATGCTTTGGGATCGCACACTTTTGCCATCATTTTCGTATATTTATTGATATTGTTCACCACATGAGAGAAACTAGCAGATATCAAAGTAAAAAGAAAGGAAAGGGATTATTTTTTCCCAATTTTTTTCTGTTCAATGGTTTTCAAAGCTTCTGCGATTTTCTCTGCTCTTTGATCCTGTAACATCTTGAGGTAGGTTGGGTTACCAAAGTCAAGACCTCTACAGTCAAATTCTATCCTGTCAAGATACACAAAATCTGTTTTTCCGTTGAAGGTTTCTTCTTTGTCATATTCCGTGTAAACATTGTAGTTTTTTACTTGACAGTCACTGTAGGTAAATTGCCTGAATGGTTGTTCTCCATGTTGGAATATTACTTCCACTCCAAATTTAGATTCGTCTTGTCCTATGTTCCTTCCTTGGATGTACGTTGTGTCTATAGCTTTGTAGAGCAATGGCCTATCCCAGCCTATCACTCCATCTAGTCTGAAAGCGAGTGGTTTTGTGCGATCAAAGCCACTTGACAGGGTATCAAACAATTTGAAGGTGTTTATGGTTTCAGTTTCGTCTCCGAAATGAAAGATTGTCCGTAGATTGATGTCATTTACGCTGTCCGTATCTACTATTGGTTCATCTGCAAAAGTCTTTGTGACCTGACCTGCAGGCACCAAGAGAATTGATGCAATGAAGCTCATTACAACGATTCTTTGAAGATTTGTTTTGATCATAAATAAAAAGTGATTTTAAACAGTATTTAAGAAATAACCACGTAGACAATATAGTGGCCTATAGTTTAGCGAACTATATTCTAAATTTTAATATTCGTTCTTGTCTGCATTAGGTTTTGTCGTTGATCGTATCATTTTTTTGCAAATAAGTCGATACGTATGATATTCCTCCAACAATTACTCCTATGCTTAGCACTCCTGCAAATGTTGTAATTGGTGGGATGAATTGGTCCATTATAGCTGGATTTTGTTGTAGTTCTGTATTCCCTGCACTCAAAATTAAATCAAGTGCGCCAGAACCCATCAATCCTGCAAGGATCATCGATATCGTGGTTGCGGCTCCACCGACATTCATTCCTATTAGATGAATCCAAGCCATAACCGCTCGGACTCCGCGAATGTTTTTTTCCATATTGATTTCAAGATGGTTGTAAAAGATTGCAGTAGTAGCTATAGCCACAACAAGTATCATGTAAAAGACATAACCCAAAAAGAACCATTTTGCAGGTCCGTCAAAGGAAAGTGAAAGAAACTGGATTATATTTACATTTGAGGAGACCATTTGTGCTCCAACAACAGATATGGTAAGTCCAGTAATTATTGCGCCTTGGATTATTGCAGATAAGATGAACTTGTTGCCCCAAGAGCTTGTTCGTTTCATGGTATAGATTTTCTTGTAATAGACATGGATAAACTATTTGGAAAAATCATAGTTAAAGTAAATAAGAACCTTAAATCAATGGTGCCCTGATGAATGATAAAAATGTCACCATAGGACTGATTCAGACACGCGTTTCTGAAGATATCAAAAATAACATGCAAAATACAGTTGGCAAAATAAGAGAGGCAGCTAAAAACGGTGCACAAATCATTTGTTTGCAGGAATTGTACAGAACGATGTACTTTCCAACCGATGAAAAAACAGATGTTACCAAGTTAGCAGAGCCCATCCCAGGAGAAACAACAACAACTCTGTCCTCCCTTGCAAAAGAATTGAATGTGATAATCATAGCACCAATATTTGAAGTAGATTCTTTGGGGAAACATTACAACACAGCTGTAGTAATTGGCTCTGACGGTACCATCATGGGAAGTTATCGTAAAATGCACATTCCACATGATCCATTTTTTTATGAAAAAAATTATTTTGATGTAGGAGATTCTGGATATCAGGTATTTCGAGCAGGCAATTTATCATTTGGAGTGCTAATATGCTATGACCAGTGGTTTCCTGAAGCAGCACGAACTCTTACTTTGCAGGGAGCAGACCTTATCTTTTATCCGTCTGCGATTGGGTACCTTGAAGGTGATCCGTTATCATATGAAGACTGGCACTATTCTTGGGAAAACATTCAACGCTCTCATGCTATTGCCAATGGGATACATGTTGCCTCTGTAAACAGAGTCGGAACTGAAGGTAAGATTAGATTCTGGGGTGCCTCGTTTGTGTGTGACGCGTTTGGAAGAATGATCAAAAGGGCAAGTACAGAAAATGAAGAAGTTGTTGTTGCAACACTTGACATTTCCCAGAACAAAAGAATACAGGAAGGTTGGGGATTTTTGAGGAATCGACTTCCTGCAACCTATGGTTTAATCAGTTCTCGCGTTTTAAGCGAGACACCAAAGAGTATGGGATATTTCATGCCTGCAGAATGGGAAAGACATGATGGCACTTGGATGTCATGGCCACATGATCCTTTGACATTTCCAAATCGAATTAAAAAAGTAGAAAGCGCATATCTAAAAATGATTTTAGCTTTATCAAAAAATGAAAACATCAATCTTTTTGTTACAGACTTGAAGATGAAAGAAAGAGTAAGAAAACTTTTCAAGCAAAAAGGCATTGATCTTCACAAAATTAGATTCCATGTATGGAATTATGCTGATGTTTGGTTTAGAGACTATGGACCTGTCTTTGTTTTAAACAAGGAAAAAAAACAGATTGCTTTTGTACATTGGATATTCAATGCATGGGGTGAAAAATACAAAGATCTTATGCGGGATACGCAGATCCCTGATATCATAAGTGACAGGTTGCAGCTAAATAATTTTAGGCCAGGCATTGTCTTAGAAGGCGGCTCTGTGGATGTAAACGGCAAGGGCACAATTCTTACTACAGAACAATGTCTCCTGAATAGTAACAGGAATCCGCATCTTTCAAAAGATGAGATTGAGAAATTTTTGCTAAACTATTTTGGTGCAAGTAATATAATCTGGCTAAAAGGCGGTGTTGCAGGAGATGATACGGATGGTCATATTGATAATCTGGCTCGGTTTGTCAATCCAAGAACCGTCTTGTGTGCCTTTGAAGAAGATGTGAATGATGAGAATCATGCTATTTTAAAAGAAAACTATGAGGTTTTGTTACAATCAACTGATCAGGATGGAAAGAAACTAAAAGTAATCAAAGTGCCAATGCCTCCTACCATTCGTAGTACTGTTAGAGGTGAAAAAACAAGACTGCCTGCAAGCTATCTTAACTTTTATGTTGCAAACAAGGTGGTTCTAGTTCCTACATTTAAACACAAAAATGATCATAAAGCACTAAAAATTATTCAGAACCAATTTCCAGGAAGAAAAGCGATAGGAATTGATTGTACTGATCTGATTTATGGAATGGGTGCAGTTCACTGTATCTTGCAGCAACAGCCTTTGTTGTAAAATTAGTTAATGGATCTTTTGTATTGATATGAAGATCTTGTTCCATGTTTGGAAACTGTAATTTATTCAATAAAGAATTAAATTATTGAAAATTTCATACTAAAAATAGGTTTTAGAAGATTAGTTGAGTTGCATGGTATAAATGAACGACAGATGGTATGAAAAAACTTATGGATCCAATGAAATTTGTAGATTCATTGGATACAAGAAAGCATGTGACACTAGTTTATGATGACCCATCTTTTGGAAACATGATTCAGTTTCGTTTTATAAATAATGGATTGATGAAAGGTGAAAATTGCATATATCTTACACATGAAGACCCTAAAATAATTAAAAAAGAGATGGGTGAGAGCGGAATCGATGTAAAAAAATTTGTGCAAAAAGGCCTTTTACACATACAACAAATCTCCAGTCCAGAAAAAGATCCTAAAGGAATTCTGATCGGATATGAAAATATCATAAAACAAGCCACTGCTGACAAAAAACCGCCATACCGGATTGTAGGCAGAACGATTCCCAACATTGAAGCAGAGGTAGCAATGTCAGTCCAAATTGCAATAGAACGCATGACTCATAGCATTTTTGAAAATCTCAATTCGACTGTTCTTTGTACATATGATTTTAGTGAAATCCCAACCAAGGATCATAAGATGTTGGTTTCTCGTCTTTGTACATATCATCATGCCGCAATTGTTTCTACTCGCAGTGGGATTGTCATGGCAGATTATCTATGATATAAATCTGGAATTATTTCATTGCAAGTCACGCCTATTTTTTTCAACATTTTATAGATTTTATCAAAATCAAACTCGCTCTGATAATCTTGTACTAAATAGAATATCGTTCTAAAAGACTAACTTTTTAGTATCAAGTGCAAAAAATAAGATAATGAAAAAACCGATAGCTTTCATCGTGTTACTTTCTACTGCATGGTTAGTCACTGGCGGTCTTTTTTTTAGTGCATATGCAGAGACATATTCGATTCCATCTTGGATTAAACATAACGCAAAGTGGTGGTCTAGTGGACAGATTGAAGATTCTGACTTTGTGAAAGGGATTCAGTATCTTATTGAAACTGGGATAATGACCATACCAGAAACTAAATCGTCTATTTCTCAATCATCGCAACAAATTCCATTATGGATAAAAAATAATGCAGGTTGGTGGGCAGATAACAAAATATCGGATAGCGACTTTGTATCGGGAATCCAGTTTCTGATTAATAATGGAATAATTCGAATTAGTTCTGATTCTGTAAATAAGGAGCAAGAGTCTACAAAAAAACTAAGCATAACATTAGAAGGTAAAAATGTGGTTCAACTTGGTGGAAAACAATTCATAACTGTTAAAGTTACAGATGGAAAAACCCTTGTAACTGATGCTTTAGTTTCAGCTAAGGTCACATACTCTTATGGTGATACTATCAAAAACTTTAAGGGGGTAAGCAATTATTATGGTGAATTTCGTTTTTCTTGGAATATTGAAGGGTACACTCCTGGTACCTATACTGTATTGTTGGATGTAAGTAAACCAGGTTACACTTCTACTAGCGGCCTTTTTCCATTTAAGGTCCTAGGCTTGTAATATAAAACTGTCCCAACCCATATGTGGCATGGTACTGAGTGGGATCCAAAATGCCATAGTCAATGCGATTTCAATGATACTGATTATTATACCAAGCCAGAGACAATTTTTGGCCAATTTTGTGTCATCATCTCTAATTACAAAATATGCAATCACACCACCTATTATGTGAAAGAATATTGGAAGTAAAAACCACCATTTGCTTCTTGTTTTGGTTACATGAGAAACGTTTACTTCGCCTATCTGTTTTCCACACTTTGGACAAAAATTACTTTCAAACGTCACTTCATTTCCGCAAGAAGGGCAAAATGTCATTACTATACTCTTTTTGAGCTGTAATAAAAATCAAGATTTCATTACAGTCCAATTAATCTTTATGATTTTTCTACTGGCTAAAAGAGTTTGAATATTGTTGATAAATTGTGATCAAATAAATCATAGATGATTTGCCTACAGTGACTTGAGATAATATTTTAGCTTATTTTTCAGTGTCCTTTTCTTTAAAATCAGTCATATCTGGTTGAATTTGTGTAAATGAATCAGAGATAGCCTGAGATTCTTTTCTTCTTTTGATATACAAGTTAATCGCAGCTGCAGTCATTCCTCCAAATAAAAAGACCCCAGCTACAATCCACTCTACGTTCATAGCGATTTAAATTTCTTCATTGCCTCTTTTGCAAATTTTTCTAAATCATCTGTTGTGATCTTGGTAGGATCATCAGATGCCAAAGCCTTGTTGTAATCATCTTCGGTAGTTTTCATTTTCTTTTTGTCTTCCATGATACCATATAGTTATCATACCGTAATTAAAGATCATTCACGAGTAATAAATGACAAATATTAGTAAAAATGGTTCAGGATTTAAGAGAACTAGTAAAAAATGGAGATAAAATCCTAATTCATGAAATCGGGGGCAGAAAAGTAGCTTTGAAGATAAGCTGGTTTGACACAAGGGTGCAAAAAATTCAAAGAGATTCTTTCTTATAGAAAAAGACAGAATAGAATTTTAAGATTCTAAATCTCTATTTTTTGTTTATATAATTATATGATTTGTGATTAAACAACTTGTGCCTCGATTCCACATAATGAACACCTTTCAAGAAATATGTTTAATGGCTTCCAAGCATGCTTCCCATTTGTAGATTTTGAACATTTTGTTTTTATTTTTTTCATTTTAACAAATAACACAGTCATGGGATATATCAAAAAGTAAGTAATGAAATAGAAATACAACTATACAAAAATTATACCTTTATTATTCGCTGTTCAAGCAAATACTGAATTCCTTTTACAAAATCAGTATCTGATATCTGGCCTTGGGACCACCACATTGCGTTATTTTTAACCCATTCTGGAACATTTCTTTTAGCTGTATAAGATTGCGGTTTGAGTTCTTGCACATCTATTATTCCTTGCTTTATCATATACTCTATACTGTTTGAAAAATCAGATTCTACGATCAATCCCTCAGAATACCATTTTGCATATTTTCTAATCCAGTCTGGAATTTTTAGTGATTTAACCTCAGTCTGTGATTCAGAATCCAATCTTGGGGCAGAACTAGGTTGAGTTGTTTCTGATGAATCACCCTTATCAACTACATCAAAAAATACATCCATGCTTTTATCGTGATTTTCTAAATAGTATGCTTCTATACGATACGTACCTTTTTGAGAATTGGAGTCAAACTGTAAGATTGTCTCAAAGTGTCCATCTCTTGCAGGATAAATTTTCAAAACATATGTAGTCGAATCAGGGTTGAAGACTACAAGATAAACTGGTATTCCTCTAAGAAAAATTCCTCCTGAAATATCACCTATAATTTTGAGAGTTTCTTTCTTGTGTGTCTCCACTTGTAGAACATCATGGCTCAAGTCAAAACTATCAAATGGAAATACTGGAACTACTTCGGGTTTCCTTGGTGGAGGCGGTGGAATAGGGGATGGTGTTGGAGTGGGTGGTGTTGATGGTGGAGGGACAGGTTTCGGCGAGAACGCGTAAAAACCATCTGTTCCATAAATTGAACGTATTTTTTCAATGTCGTTATTTGTTATTTTTTGTTGGCTTGGATTAAAATGAAGTGTGGGAATCATCACAGATGGAGGCGATTCTGTAGTAAACCATTTTTTGTTTACTTCATTATCATCTGAAATATAGTGATCTAAACTCAGTGTATGTCCTATTTCATGAAGCAAAATTGTAAAAATTTGTTCGTTTGATCTGTAAGAATCCTCATCATAACATTGGACTTTACTTCCGCTGCTAGTAGAACATAAAGTCGGTGTAAGATAGAATATCTCAATTACATTAGGAGGGTACTTGAATAATCCTGCTATTTCAAATTTAAATTCAGCCTCATCAGGATATGGTATGAAAACAATAGGAATATCACAATTCGAAGATTGATACTCCTCTTCCGATGATAATTGGGTGTAATCCATTTCCCAAACATCTTTGTTAAAAGTTTCAGAAGATTGAAGGCCATCCTTCCAATCATTGACTGCATCATTTGCCATACTCAACCAATTTTCTTTTTGTGTTGATGATACGCTTGAATCATTGACATTAATACCGCAGTATGTAGGAGGTGCCTCGAGTCTGAATGAGTTACTTGGAAATGTCACTTCCAAAGAAAATGCTTCATTGGCATTAATTAAAAAGGATAAAGTAAAGATTACTAGAATACAAATTACGATTATTGATCTTGAGGTTTCCAATTCATACCATAAAATATTGGACCAAAATAAACATCTTGTGTAATCAGATTAGAACTGATATAAAATTACAGGTCAATAATATACGTGTCAAAAATATTCGGTCTCCTTTTCCAAAAAAAAAGTCTGATTTGTAACTTGAAAATTATCTTTTCCAAAATTGGAATAATTGTTAAATATTATGTAGGCAGGGTGGTTCCATGGACAAAGTGATATATTTTGAGATTCCAGCAGATAATGTAGGACGTGCGCAAGATTTCTACAAAAATATCTTTGGTTGGAAGATAGTACAAGTGCCCGGAATGGACTATTATTTTGTAACGACAGTAGAAGCTGATCAAAACATGGTTCCAAAAGAGCCAGGCGCCATAAATGGTGGCATGTTAAAGCGCAATACACTAGGCGAACAGCCAGTGATTGTGATTCAGGTTCCATCAATTGACGAGTATCTCAAGAAGATACCAAGTAGCGGAGGTAAAGTAATTTTGCCAAAGATGGCAGTTGGTGTCTTTGGCTTCTATGCAAGGATTACAGATACCGAAGAAAATGTAATTGGATTGTGGGAAACTCTGCATTATTGATCTCTTGTTAGATTATTAACAATTGGTTTAAAAAAATTAATTTAATGTTCTTAGCATCTAGAACATTTTTTAGATATGCTTTTCTTTGCAGATTTATCCATTACAAAATGAAACAAGATTAGAGGCAAGAACACTGCAGCAGAAATAACTGCAAGCATGGGTTTGTTTAAAAATAAAAGATATCCTGTCACGCCAACAGCTGTCATGATTTCAATGCAAGTGCATGTGCACAACAAGAGAAGTTTTTCTTTCATGATATGATTAGAGCAAAATAGTATTAAACTAATTTTCCAGATCATATCCAGATTGACTGCAGTCTTGGGAAAAAAATAATGTTATTCTTTCTCTAACTTTAATGCACAAGAGTTGATGCAATATCTCATTCCTGTTGGTCCTGGTCCATCATCAAAGACATGACCTAGATGGGCTCCACACTTGTCGCATGTGACCTCGATTCTTTGCATGAAATGACTGCTGTCGTCACGTTCTGCAACGTTGGATTCACTTGCAGGTCTGGTAAAGCTTGGCCATCCCGTACCTGAATCAAACTTGTCGTCTGATTTGAAAAGTACATTCCCACAGCAAACGCACTTGAACATTCCTTTTTCTTTTGAATTGACGTGTTGTCCAGTAAATGGCATCTCTGTTTCCTTGTTTCTTGTGACACGAAATTGCTCAGGAGTTAGTTGCTTTTTCCATTCTTCATCTGTCTTGTTGACCTTTGTCATTGTCTTACTCCATTGAAGGCATGTAGCAGCTACCACCACCTATTTTCATATAGTATTTTTGGTGATATTCTTCAGCCTTGTAAAATTCAGGTGCAGGTACAATCTCTGTTACTATTTTATTTTTGAACTTCCCAGATTTTTCCATCGCATCTTTTGATTTTTTGGCAATTGTTTCCTGTTCTGCATCATGAAAAGCAATCATGGAACGATACTGCGAACCGATGTCAGGTCCTTGCCTGTAAAGTGTGGTTGGATCATGGATTTTCCAAAAAACATCCAGCAACTTTTCATACGAAACTTGAGATGAGTCAAATTCTACTTGAACAGCTTCTGCGTGTCCAGTCTTGTCGCTGCAGACATCATGGTATTGTGGATCTTTGAATTGCCCTCCAGTGTAGCCTACCATTGTAGATTTGACACCAGGTATCTTCCTGAAAGCTTCTTCTACTCCCCAGAAACAACCAGCCGCAAATGTCGCCAACTGTGAATTATTATTGTTCATGACATCAGTTGTGTTTCGTTGTATAATTAGATTGTTCCAACTCAATTCCAGATTGGCATTTTATTGTCTTTGACGAAGACTCGATCTTGCTTTGATTCTGCAATGATAATCTTGCATGTTCTATAACATATAGAATGTTTTGTAATTTAGCTGAATATTTGCAATTTTAGAGAGAGCCTCTTATGATAAAATCTTCAAATATACAGTATAATGGATTACAAATACACAGTTGTCATACTGGTTTTACTATTTGGAATCACACTTGTCGTATATGCAGAACATCCTCCTTTGCAAGAAATCAACCTCACGGATAGGTTAGAAATTAAAGAGAATGTGGTAATCACGAAATGGTCAGATAACACTAACACAGTTTTTCATTTCTGGTTTAATTAAAGAATCACAGTTATGCATGTTAGAATTATACAAGGAAAATGTTTCCGTCTTGTAAAAGTGCTGAGACCAACCCAAGCACTATAAATCCAATTCCTGCCATCCTTGCAATCCATATTCCTTTAGACCATATTTTCTCTCCCAAGATTATGGCTGCAAAGAGTCCCATAAACAACAGATTCATCCAGCCCAGTGCTATCATTAAGAGAAAGTAAGGCCAGCAACACCCAAGACAATAAAGACCATGAAATGTTCCCATCTTAATTGCTCCAGTAAAGCCGCCCTTCCATCGCCTCATAAAGAAACTTGCGGGTGATTCGCAGTAACCAAGACATTTGGTCTTCAATGGGCTAAATTGATATACTCCTGCAATAATCAATACAATCCCGTAGACAAAACTCATTTCTCTTTTTTCTATTTCCATAAAAAAATTGGTATTTAGAACAGACCATCCAAAAAATAATACAATTCCTGTTAAAGCCCATACGGCAAGATAAGATCCAACAAATGATACCATTTGAACAGGATGATACTGTACAATTTCTGAATTCCCGTTATTGGTTTTAATTAATTTGTTATAGAGCAAAACCATAGGCGAAATTGCTGGAAGCATCATTGCCGCCATTCCTGCAGTCCATGTAGCTGTGAACAATAAAATCGCTACAGCATCACTAGTCATCATTGCATCCATCATGTATGATTGATCTTTTAGTATGACCCAGTTTATTGCAGAAATTATAATCAATGATAAAAGAATAATTTTTTGAGCTTTATCCATTATGGGCCCTTGTATTCTATTACAGAATAGAAAGCATTCTTGCCAGAGTGGTCAAAGTTTAGGGCAGGAGTAGTAATGCGCATTATCTTTGACTTTGCCGCTTCAGCAATTTTCCAAATGAATCCTTTGGGGAGTTCGATTCTAGTGTCCTGCTCGTCTCCAGTAACTGGGTTCTTAAAACTCTCTACTTGAACGTCCATTATTTCTGGTACAGAGAAGCTACTCCTTTTTCCATCAATTTTTACATTGATATCAACAAACTGTGGATCAAGGAAATATTTCATGGTTCCAGCAAACAGTACAAATGGTCCCTCACCCTTTGCCTTACCTGAAAATATGTTAACAATTGCACTCCTCTGACTTTCGTTGGCTTTTTTTGTAATAAATAACTGGGCTGTGCCATTGCCCTCGTGTATCGCTTTTGGCCACGAGCCAGCATAAACAACATCAAGACCATCAAGCCTGGCATCACCATAGCTGCCTGTTTGTATGTGGTACAAAACCAGGGCACGGCAAAAACCGTATGTTGGAAAACCGTTAAAATTACAAGGACAGCCAAAATCACAGTTACAGGTCTCTACATAATCAGCTTTTATCTTCCAGCTTGGCACTTGCATAGTCATTGTGTGAAATATATCATACTAACATTAGATACATTAGCTTTTTGTTTATCATACTGTTCCAGATTTTAAGGATAAAACTTTGCTAGAGTTTGATCAAAACTAGTTTTTCATGGACTGTTGGCGTTCAAGATCATAGAGTTTTTCAATTCTTTTAAACGTCAGAGGGTGTGTTCTAAAAATTTCACCAAACTTGCTGTAGCTGCTTTTTCTTTCCCAGTC
>Ga0209321_10001227_pt1 | contig 17465 bp, 13 predicted proteins | sample Rifsed16ft4_FD_184012 | JGI IMG/M metagenome (GOLD analysis project Ga0209321, IMG submission 184012) | Soil microbial communities from Rifle, Colorado, USA - sediment 16ft 4 - CSP-I_5_4 (version 2) | ecosystem: Environmental > Terrestrial > Deep subsurface > Rock core/Sediment | place: Rifle...
CTTCTGGTGAACGTCGCGGTCAACCCGACGCTCAACGCCCAGCTCCTTCAAGAACCGCCCTGGATCTCGGCTACTCGGGAGCACGCCGGGGATCGCGTCTACGTCGGAGGGCGCATCTCTTGGGTGACAGGCCTGCGAGACATCGACAACGTCCCGCGGCAGCCGGATGTTCGACATTCTCAAGTGAGCGAGGAAGCGCTGCTTGCCGCGTACCAGACGATGTTCGCTTCCTTTCCGTCGGCCTGGGGGCTGCGCGAAGGGGTCTCACTCGACCTCACCGCGTTGTGGCCGTACGACTACACCCGTTTCCTGTTGGGCTTCGCGGGAGCCACCCGCGAGGAACGTACCCGATTTCTCCTTCGCACCGGAACGCGATACTTCCTGACTAACGGGCCGCCGTCGGAGCGGGCGCGTGCCCTGGTGCGGCTAGCCGGGTTCCCGCCAGTCGCGCTCTATGAAGAACCCGAGCCGCTTCCGCGGGTGGCCGTCGTGCCGGAGGCTCAGGTGGAGCCCGAGTTCGACAAGCAGTTCGTAAGGGTATTCTCCGAGGAGTTCGATCCGGCGGAGAGAGTGCTGCTGTACCTGGATCCGCCCTCCCCCGCCGGTGCGACAGGCTCGCCCCAGCCAGCCGGGGCCGTCATCCTCAGCGAGACTCAGAACCAGATGGAGATCCAAACCCACGTGGAGGCTGGAGGCGGCTATCTGGTGGTTTGGGACTCGTTCGATTCCGGCTGGGTTGCCTGGGTGGACGGGATGGAAGCGCCGCTGCTCCGAGCCAACGGTTTCTTTCGAGCCTTGCGTCTTGCCCCGGGGGATCACCGCGTACTCCTTGCCTATCGACCGCGGTCCCTCCTGGTGGGAGCCACGCTATCTTCTGTTATGGCTCTCGCCCTGGCGGTGGTCTTTTTCGTTTCCTGGCTCGGTTCCCGGCGGGCCGATACCCAGCGTGGCGAACCGCTTCGAGCTTGATCGCCTGCCCGAGGCGTTCATCATCGGATGTAGCCGAGGCTGCGCAGCTCTTCGATGCGCACCGGGCTGAGATTGACGAGCTCGGTCTCTGACATGCTCTGTGATCGGTCGCGGAGCTTGGCGTAAAAAGCAAAGAGCTCTGAGCGCATTCTGAGCGTGAGCTCGGGCTGTGCGTCGGCGAGATTGCGGGTCTCCGCCGGATCCTGTTGCCAATCGTAGAGCTCACCCACTCCGTCCCGGCCGGAGGTCGCGTCGTGGATGTACTTGTAGCGCTCGGTGCGCCACGCGATCTTCTGCGGGCCATAAAGGGTGCTCTCGGAAAAGACGGGTCGATCCCCACCCGCCTCACCACGCACCAAGGGCATCATCGACTTTCCCTCGAAGGTCGCCGGCTGGTCGATGCCCAGGATCTCAAACACGGTGGGCATGACGTCCAGTACCCGCACCGATTCTGAAACGACGGCGCGCGAAGGTTCGATGCCGTCGGGGAATTTCATGATCAGTGGAACGTGGATCAGCTCGTCGTAGAGTGTGTGCCCGTGCTCGAAGCCTTGATGCTCCCAGAACTCCTCACCGTGATCTGCGGTAACGATGACCGTGGCGCGCTGGTAAAGCCTCAGCGCCCTCAACTCGTCGAGGAACCGACCTACCTGCGCATCCAAGAAGTTGATCTCGCCTTGGTAGACTCCCCGGATATAGGCGACGTCCTCGGCGCGTGGCGGTTGCCGACGGTCTTCACCGGTCTGCAAGTTCAGGCACATCTCCATGGTGATGGGCGGTGCGGGAGAGGTGCGACCGGCGGTGAATTTCGTGTCGTAGCCGGTCGGCGGCGCGTAGTTGAGGTGGGGATCGAAAAGATGGATGAGAAAGAAGGTCGGCTCGCCCCGCCGGGCGTGAAGCTCGCGGATGGCCAGATCGACGACCAATTGAGCGTGACGAGAATCGTAGTTGTAGCTGTACTGGTGATCGAAGAGGTCGAAGCCGCGGTCGATACCGACCATGGGGCTCATGAAGGCGGCATTGGCGAAACCCACGGTGCGAAAGCCGTTCGCCCGCAGCACCTCGGGCGCCGTCTGTACCTCGGCGCGCAGGGGACGGAGCATCACTCCTTGTCCCACCGCGCCATGGATGGTCGGCCACGTTCCGGTGAGTAGCGAGCCGACCGCGGGCAGTGTCCACCCCGACGAGGAGATCGCTTGATCGAAGCGCACCCCGTCCCTGGACAGCGCGTCGATGTGAGGCGACGAATCGAGAGGATTGCCATAACAGCCCAGCGCGTCCCGCCGTACGGTGTCGAGGACGAAGACGACGACGGTTGCGGGTGATGGCTGCTGCCAGCAGGCGTTCAAGGCGAGGCCGGCCAGGAAGCAAACGACTAAGGAGCGGTCGAGACGACGCGTGAACCACCGCACTTGGGACACTGGGCCCTTCGTCATTCTCGTTCTCCAGGGACCGGTAAGTCGCTCGGTTGTTGAGGATCGGCCTTAAATCATATCACGGATCGAATGCGCCTCGCACACGGGCGAAATCCCATCCTTTGTGTTAACATGGACTTCAGCGCAAAGCACTCCCGTCCATGCCATCGTTACAGTCCACGAGCAGAGGACCTGCGATAGAGAGCTTGCTGCCGATCCTCAAGGCCGCAGTCCTGGTGGCCCTCTTCGAGGGAATCCACATCGCGCGCCATGAGTTTCTCATGGGCGACTGGGCGTCCCACAGCGTCCTCGACGGTTTCCGTGCGGTAGCCTGGGTGGCGGGATTGCACGTCGTCTTGTGGCTTTTTCTGGGATTGCTGTTCTCTCTGCTTTCCCGTGACCCCTTCACGCTCTTTCGAGCGGTTTTCTCGGTGTGGGCCTTGGTGGCTTTCCTGGCGCGCTGGATGTTCGAAGATGGGTCGGGAGCGACCGCCTACGAGCTGTTGCTGCTCACCGGCTTAGTCCTGTGGCTGACACCCCGCCGATGGTGGGCTCGCGTCTCTCCTTCCTTTCGTCTTGGTCTCGCCTGTTTCGCCCTGTTGATCGTGTCGACCTTCTCGCTCTGGGGTCGAGTGCCAGACTTCAGTCATCCGCTCGGTGAACAGTTCTGGCTCTATGCCGGAAGCGCGGTGGTGGCAATCGCCGCCTGCCTGGTTCTCTTTCGCTGGCCGCGGTTGACGGCGGGGGCGCTCGCCGCATGCCTGTTGTCGACGACCTTGTGGAACAGCCTCTCGCGAACCCCGACGGCGGACAAGCCCAATGTGCTCTGGATCTTGATCGATACCACCCGCCGGGACCATGTCAGCCCCTTCGGCGACCTTGCCGAAACGCCTGCCATCGAGCGCCTGGCGGCAGAAGGGATACGATTCGACGACGCGGTGACGGTGATTCCGAAGACGACGCAGTCGGTCGCATCGTTCTTCACCGGGAGCTACCCGTTTCATCACGGACTACGGACGCTTACCGACGAGCTGAAGGATTCACCGAACAACGTCGTGAAGTTGTTCCAAGAAGCCGGCTATCGGACGGCGGCCTTCGTGAACAATCCGTGGCTTTCGAAGGATCATGGCTTCGGCCTAGGATTCGAACGCTATGACTCCACCACCGAGCTGGACGAGAAATACGGCGGGAGTCTTCGCTACGTCAGTTGGTTCATCCTCGCCGACCGGCTCACCGTGAAACGGATCGAGACGAGCGAAGCCACCAAGCCGGGAGTCTACGTGGCCCATGACCGCTCGGTGACCGATGCGGTTAGTCGATACCTGCGGAATATCGCGCGCGAGCCTTTCTTCATCTACGCTCACTACTTCCAGCCGCACTGGCCCTATCTGCCGCCTGCCCTCCTGGAAGAGAAATACGGCGCCCCGGCGGGAGCAACTTGCCTGGTGAATTTCCCGGAGCGCGCCGGGATCACGCAGGGGCAGCTGGTTTTCGACAACCATCTCCCCGATGAGGAGAACGAGGGGGCACGGCGGCTCTACCGTGGTGACATCGACGATACGATGAGCCAGGTCGGCCGTTTACTCGAGGAGTTGGAGCGCCAGGGCTTCCGCGACGACACCATCATAGTTTTTACCGCCGATCACGGTCACTCTCTCGGAGACCATGACTACTACTTTCATCATGGCGAGTTCCTCTACGAAAGCTCGGTGCGGATCCCGCTCATCCTGAGCTGGCCCCAGAAGCTGCCGGTGGGCATGGTGGTCGAGCACCAAGTCCGCTCCATCGACCTGGCGCCGACGCTACTGGCTCTGGCCCGTATCCCACACCCGGGCGCGATGGATGGCCGAAGCCTCGCCGGGTTCTGGGAGGGCCGCGAAGATCAGCCCCGGGCTGCTTTCCTGGAGTCGGATGTAAAGATGATGGAGGAAAACACCCGGCGCACTTACTGGGGAGTGATGGGGAAGTTGCGGGGCGTGCGGGACGGCCGGTTCAAGCTCATTCTCACTCCAGACACCGATGGACCCCGCTTCGAGCTGTACGACGTGGTTGCCGATCCGGAAGAAACACAGAACCTCGTTCTCGATCCGGGCCAAAAAGAGACTCTCGCCAGCCTACAGAAGCAGCTCACCGAGCTCCTGCCGAAGGAAGAGCGAGGGATTCTTAGCGCGCTTCGCGGGGAACCGGATGAAGCCGGCAAGCAGTCGGGACAGCCGGTGGACGAGCATGACCGCGAGCTTCTGAGAAGCCTGGGCTACATCAACTAGCGGGGCGAGTGCTCCACCCGAGCAGTCTCAGCTAAGGCTCGGCAGGCCACAGTCGATGGTCGGTTTTTCGGAATTGTTCCCAGGCTTCCGCGATGCGCTTGCGCTCGGGCGGCCCCTCCGTCTCGCGCAAACCCCAGTAGCTCTCGATCTCGAACCAACGGTCCGGTGAAACGAGGTACGACCTGGGCGTGAGGATCTGATAGGAGTTGGCGAAAGCGACCTTTCGGTGATGGCTCAGAAACTTCCCGCTCCCGGTCTCCGGCGGGGGAGCGACCAACAGGTAGAGCAAGTCGAGGGCGTCCTCGTGTGAGAACACGCCTTGGTATCGCTCTCCGGCGAGGAATCCGTCCGGCAGCAGCAAGAGACCTGGAATACGCAATCCCTCGAGCGCCAGGATGCCCCAGGGTTCAATCTGTCGTAGGTTCTCGATGTAGCTGGTATCGGAGGTGACGAAAATGATCGGTTGGTCATCGGGGGGAACCGACCTAAGCCTCTCGATCAGCTGGTTCATCGCGTAGTCCGCGTACCCGATCCCGCCCACGTGATTCTTGGGGAGCGACACTCCATCCAACGTATCGGGGAAACTGTACGGTTCGTGGTTGCTTACGGTGAGGGCACCGATGAAAGTGGGTTGTCCTGCTTTCAATGACCGTCGGTATCGTTCGAGCGCGATGCTGTAGAGGGCTTCGTCCGGCATTCCCCAGGAAGTCCAGTATTCCCGAGACAGATGGCGGCTCTCTGAGCCGTCGATCCACCAGCGTACACCGGCACCGGTCATTAACAGATCCCAATTATCGAAGCGCGGCGAGCAGGCGCACAGCCAATCAGAACGGTACCCCAGCGCGTTGAAGTCGGGCATACGCCCGACCCGCGCCGCCTCGGGTGCTCTTTGCACGCCCGCCGGATCCCCCATCGGCAGTTGTAGACCGGTAAGCACGGTCCACAGTGCCGACCGGGTATCGAATCCTGCTGCAATGTAGTTCGTGAAGAGGAGACCTTCCTTCATGAGCCGCGTCAGATGGGGTGCGCTGGGCTCATGGGCGAAGGCACCTTCTCCCAGCCCGGCAACATGCGTGGCACTCTGGGACTCCAGGAGTAGGAAAACGATCGAGCGTCCCCGATAGCGACCCGCCAGCGAGTCCAAGGGTGTGGCCGGCCCCGGCTCCCAGATGGGAGCGTCGAGATGGGTTCTGGCGCGGGCGGCCTCCTCCCAATCGATGGCGCGTGGTTGGAAGGCTCGATCATGCACCTCGGACCATGGCGCCGACGAGTTCTCTAGGTACCGCTCGGCGAGCGCCGGGCTCACCGCCATCGACTGTCGGACGAAGAGGGAACCACTCACCAGGATGATGGCCAGGGCCCGAAGCAGAACGAAGAAGGAGGTCTTACCCTGCAGCCTTCCCAGGCCACGGGCGAGAATCGGGAGACCCGCGAAGAGGCTCAGCGTGAGCAGAGCGGCCTGAAAGGAGAAAAGACCTTCCAGGAAGATGTCCCAGCTGCCCGGATCGCGCACTCGGCTCAACAACTCCTCCCAAAGCAAGGGATGGTCCTGGTAGATGACCACTTCGGTCGAGGCGATGTGCCAAATCGCCGCGACTTCCAGCATGGCCAGGCACAGGAGGGTGACGATGGTTCCCGGACGTCCGGGCAACACACAGGCAAGAGACAGCAGGAGAAGCGGCCAGAAGCTGAAGCTGGATACCAGCCAGGCGTAGGTGGCTACTCGGGGGGAAAGACCGAACGCCCATATCGAGACCACCAGCGTCGTGGCGAGCGTCAAAACGATGAAGGCGAGCGCACGGTTCCAGTGGAGGCCGAGCAGCCAGGAGATCAGGCTGCCCCGATCTCCGAGCGAATGGCTCGGTTGAGTCCCGCGCTGCGAGACATCCCGTTCCAGATACCAGGCGAACACAATGGAACCAAGAACGAGAATGGGAGCCAAAAACAGAGCGAGATTCAGACGGGTTGGCTCCCCCATGCTCGTGTGATAGACGGCCACCGAGCCGGCACCCAGCAGAGCGACCAGGTCGAGAGCCAGGAGCCGGTGTGACCAACCCTTGCTGCGGGCAACGAGGACCAACGCCAGAGCGATCCCGCAGACCAGCACCGGCAAGAAGAATAGGGAGCCGAGCTGAAACGAGGTGAGGGCTAGTGGTAGCAACGCAACGAATGAAGCCCATCCTGGCCAGCTCATGACCTCACACTCGAATCTGCCGGGCTGTTCCTGAGTACGATTTTCATACTAACGGCGGGAGGGTTCTGCCCCGAGTGATGAACCGCTTCTTGATGCAAAGCTCCAATTGGATTTTCGTCATGATCCCATGCGGGGAGGACCGTGTCAAGACTGCCCTATCGAAGAAGACCGCGCTGGCTCTCTTGGCCTGTGGGTAGGCGCTTACCTGGGCCCAGAGCGCGTCACCGCGGGATTGCATCGTGGTGCGCGGCCAGGATCCGCTGGACGTTCTCCAAACACAGGTCCGGCACAATGTCTGGATCATCCAGGACCTGTTCCCATTTGTTACCAACGGTGACAGTCAAGCGAGCACCAGCCCGCGTAACGAAAAGGGCGGTCCTTCACGGAAAGCGCTTCTTTTTCACGCGATTGAGACCCGGCATCGCCGATCTTCCAGGGATTGGCTCGGCATTTGCACTACTGCCAGGCACAATCCCGTAACCCATCCCAACCAAACTCGGGTACCATGGAATCCATGGCCGCGGAGGAGTACTCGCCTCCGTGCGGTGAGTGTGATCTCGAGGCCAAGAGAGGAAGAACGATGCTGAAGACGATGCCGAGAAAAAACGGGCATCGCGTCTCGGCGCCGTACCTGGTTTACAGAGAGACCGGAAAGGTGGATTCGATTGCGATCTCCCCAACAGGGCGGCATCGCAGAAATTGGTATCGGAAGTGCCAAAGTTTCCTTGTTGTTACCAAACGTAACGATGCGGTCCGGTCAGGATGTGGACTGCTTCAGATAACTCGCTCAATTTTAAGCACTTAGGAAGGTATGCCGGTCTTGGTTTGCATGGCCCGAGTCTTGCAGCGGTTCTTCTCGGTTTGTTCTGCATGCCCCAAGCCTTCTCGCAAAGGGAGGATGTGGTGACCTTGAGAAAGAATGCTTCCACGGGGTTCTCACTCGTTGAGCTCCTGACGGTGATGGCGGTGGGGGCCATTCTCGCTGCCACCGCGATTCCGTATGGGCTCAACTACATCCGGCACTATCAGGTGACGGCCGCCGGCCAGGCGGTCGCCTCGGTCATGCAGCTCTCGCGGGCGCAGGCGGTAAAGCGGAATTCGCGAAACGGCCTCATCCTCAACTTCGACTATCCGGCAGAAGGCCAGTTCCAATTCACGGCCCTGGACGCCGATCCCGAGACCCTGGCATACAACGCCGTCTATCCCGGTCCGGGTCCCAACGCGGTCTTCGATCCTAACGATCGAGACTACGGTATCGCTCCCGCCGTGGGCGACAACGATGTGCCGCCTCACGGGATCATTGCCAACTTGCCGCCCGAAATCGGATTCGACCCGACGGGTGGCGAGTGGAACGCATTGCTGTTCCGCTCCAACGGATCGGTCGAGGCGGTCAATGCGGAGGGCGCGGGAGACGCGCTGATAAGGCAGGATGGGCTGGATTGGGTGTTGACCATCACCTACCCGCGCTTTGGTTTCGTCCGGGACATACGCATCAGTCGGAACGGGCGCGTGGAAGTCGAGGTACCTTAGCCATGAAGTCTAATAAAGAGAGTCAAGAAGGCTTCTCGCTCATCGAGGTCATGATCGCCATCGTCATTCTCACCGTGGGACTCCTCTCGCTGGCGCAGATGATGGTGGTGGCGACCAACGCCAACGCTTTGGCCGGCCGGATGACGGCATCCGCCGCCCTGGCCAAGCAGCAGCTCGAGCTTCTGAAGGCGGCGCCCTTCTACACCAATCCGGCCAATCCCAGTATCGGCTCCATGAACGCGCTCCTCGCTGAAGGCGGCGATCTCGACTCGAACGACGCCGGCTACTTCCAGCTCTACGACGCGGACGGCCAACCGGTGGACCCGGGCCAGGGAGCCCTCTTCGTCGTACGTTGGCAAATCACGCTCATCGTGGAGCCCAAGGGTGTGATGCCGCTCGCCATGCTGCGCATTGCGGTGCGTTGCCTACCGGCCAGCGAGTCGGGCATCTATCTGGGTGTCGGGGACGCTCGCTTCGTCACCTTCCGGACCGCCAACGTAGGTTAAGAGGAGCAACCGATGGAGAGAAACATGCTTAAGGAAACGCAAGGGAAGGAGACGAGAGCTCGGTATGGCGCGCTGGCTCAAGAGCGTGGCTCGGCCTTCGTGATCTCCATCCTCGTCCTGTTCGTGCTTTCCGTTCTGGGCCTCGCTTTGATGCTCACCACCACCACCGAGACCGACATCAGCGTCAACTACCGCTGGGGTGAGATGGCTTTTTTCAACGCCGATGCCGGCCTGGAGTATGGGAAGAACATTCTGGCGTCCTATGCCGTTATAGACGGCGATTTCAAGAACGCACTTCCACCGCCGCGGGGACCGGGCGCCATGGATGCCCCTCCGGTTGATCTCTTGGACTGCGGAGACCCAACCGGCGCGGGATGCCGAGACTACCAGTACTCCATCGAGCAGGACGCGAACACTCTGATCTACATCGGCCGCGTCCTGCGTGACCCGGCTACCGGCGATCCGATTCAGTTCGACTTCCGTGATCCGACGACCGGCGTCCGGGGCGACATCGATGGGGACGGTACCATCGACATCGAGGGAACGGTGACCCTGTGGGTTCGTCGCCCCCTTGCCGGCGATCAAGACTACGGGTACGACGGAGGCATCGAGGAAGGAGTACTCCACGATCGTGTGATCCTCACCGCCGAGGGGACGGCCCCCAACTGGCTCGGCGCGCAGGGCGGACGGCCCGGGTCATTGCGGCGTCTGGAGATGACGGTTCGGATTCCGACCTCGGGGGTTTCGGGAGATACTTACTCGGACGTCACCAGAGGCTCGGACACCGACGCGGTCCAGGGCTCCGACGCGGCTCAGGCTGGGCAGACCGCCGCCACCGTGCAGTAGAGCCGTTCCCAAGAAGCGCGCGGCTTGTGCGCGAGGGTCCAAACATTGGAAGGCTGCCGGGCAATCGCTCGGCAGCCTTATTCGTATGGACCTGCCAGGAAGGAGCTTGAGGCCCTCACTACCAATGAGATAGCATGGAGGCATCCAAATCGCCCGAAGCATGGAGATTAGCCTCACGCCCTCGGGCCGGGGAGAAGGCCGATGATACGCTGCCCGTACTGCGGAGCCAAGAACAAGGACGCCTTCGAGTATTGCGTCCGCTGCTCGGAGCCTCTGGAGCACGCTCTCGCGGAGCGGCCCTCGTCGTTACGATTCGTCCTTCCTTTCCTTGTCTTGGCGGTCGTGGCCGGCGGCGCTTTCATCTTCTTGCAGAGGACGAGCCCACCGGTAGAGGAGCCCGCGAGCGGGGGAAGCGCGCCCGCGCAGCGAGTCACCACATCCGCCACACCTGTCGGGCGTCCCTATGACGCGTCTCTGGCACAGATCGCCACCCAGGAGGGGCTTGTCGCTTTTCGCGAAGGAGACTACGAAACGGCGGTTCGCTACCTGGAACAATTCATCGAGCAAGCGCCTAACAATCCTTTCGGGCACATGTACCTGGGGCTGGCGCAACGCGGGCTGCAGGATCCCGACGCCGCCATTCGATCCATGCAGGCTGCTTTCGATCTGGTCCCTGGCAACCCGAGCTTTCGCCGTTACCTGGTGTCCATGTTGAGGGAGACGGGACAAGACGAGGCGGCCGAGGGAGTGCTGCGGCAATACATCGCTCTTCAACCGGACGACGTATCGGCTAAGGTCGAGCTGGCGAGGACGATGCGGGCGGAGGGAAAGACCGAGGAAGCGATCGCCGCTATGGAAGCCGTCGTTGCCCAGTCCCCCGACAATCTGGACGCCCGGCTGGAGCTGGGGGAGAACCTGAAGAACGCTGGCCGCACCGAGGAAGCGGTGGCCGCTTTCCGGCGTGCCGCAGACGCGAGCCCTGATTCGGCGGTCGCGCAGCACGCCTGGGGGGTCACCGAGCTCGCCGCCGGGAACTACTCTCAGTCGCTCAAGCCGCTCCAGGAAGCGGTCCGGCTCGATTCGGAGAAGGGTTCTTTTCGCCTCGCGCTGGCACAGGCCTACGAGAACCTGGACAAGATTCCTGAATCGCTTTCCGAGTACGAGGCTTTCATCCGATTGTCACCGAACGATCCCCTCGCCCCCAAGATCGAGAAACTGTTGGCACGGGCGAAGGCGGCCCTGGCGGAGAGACAAGCCCAAAGGGCGGGAGGAAGCTCGGGAAGCTGAGGTCGAAGTAACAGGGGAGGAATCCAATGAATGGCATAGACCAAACGCGCATTGTTGTGATGGCTTTGTCCATGGCCGTCTTGTCGGGAACGGCTTTCGCACAGTCGCTGACCGAGGTGGCGGAGAAAGAGAAGAAGCGCCGTTCCGAGGTAAAGGGAAGTGCCAAGGTCATCTCGGAGCGAGAGCTGCAGACGGGTCGCCGAGAGACGCCCATCCCCGCGGCCTCTGCGGCGGCACCGGCCGAGGGCGGCGGAGAGGCGGAGAGCGCCGCCGACGCCGGGGAGCAAGAGCCTGAGGTCGACGAAACGAAGACCCGCGAATATTGGCAGAATCGCGTCACCGCGTCGAAGCAGAAGATCGCGGATCTGGAGGCGAAGTTACAGAGCCCGGAGAGCGATTGGGGTGGGGGAATGAGAACCGACGTCAACCCGGTGGGAGAGCGGAACCTCTCGCAGCGACAGGAGCTCGAAAGCCAGCTCGCCGCGGCCAGGGCCGAGCTCGCCCAAATCGAGCAAGAAGCCCGACGCGCGGGTGTTCCGGCGGGTTGGGTTCGTTAGCTCCATCGAGAGACACCTTGTGAACACCACGGCACAAGCGTCGCGGGCGCGTTCCGATGGCCAGACGCGTCCTTCCGCAGAACGACCAGGGAGAGGAGCGGACGTGCTGGTCGTGGAAGACCGGCCGTCTCTCAGAACGATGCTGCGCCGTACGCTCGAGGCCAAGGGCTATACCGTCGAGGAGGCAACCGATGCGGTGGAGGCGCGAGCCTGTCTTGCCTCTTCCCGCGTCTCGGTGGTGCTCACCGACCTCCGACTGCCCAGGGGCAGTGGCATGGACGTGCTGCAGGCGGCGCGGGAAGCGGACACCAACCTCCCAGTGATCGTCATGACCGCCTACGGCACCATCGAGGACGCGGTGGCCGCGATGAAGAAGGGGGCCTTTGATTTCCTTTCTAAGCCGGTGGACACCGACCACCTTCTGGTCTTGATGGAGCGGGCGGTGGGCCAGCGGAGGCTACTCATCGAGAATCTCATCCTCAAGGAGGAGTACGCCACCCGCTACGGCTTTCCACAAATCATCGGGGAGGCTCCCGCGCTCCAGGAGGTAAGTCTCTCCCTGCAACGCGCCGCGCCGACCGATACCACCGTCCTGCTTCTCGGCGAGAGTGGTACCGGCAAGGAGCTCTTTGCCCGCGCTCTGCATCACCTGAGCCCGCGGCGCGAGGGTCCCTTTCTCGCCATCAATTGCGCCGCCATCCCCGAGCACCTTCTGGAGAACGAGCTCTTCGGTCACGAGAAGGGCGCCTTCACCGGCGCCAGCGGACGCAAGATCGGCAAGCTGGAGATGGCCAATCACGGCACCGTGCTCTTGGATGAGGTGGGGGAGCTGCCTCTATCGCTTCAATCCAAGCTCCTTCGCGTCTTGCAAGAACGCTCTTTCGAACGGGTGGGGGGAACGTCGGCCCTGACGGTGGACGTGCGGATCATCTCCGCCACGAATCGGGACCTGCAGAAAGCAGTGGAGGAGAAGCTTTTTCGTGATGATCTCTACTTTCGCATCTCGGTTTTTCCCATCGCCATCCCCCCGCTGCGCGCTCGACGCGGCGACATTCCGCTCTTGGCCCGGCACTATGTCGAGCACTTTTGCCGAGAGTTGGGAAAGTCGGTGATGAGCATCCCCGAAGCGAGCATGGCGCGGCTCCTCTCCTATGGTTGGCCGGGAAACGTCCGGGAGCTGGCCAATTGTCTGGAACGGGCGGTGATACTCTGCGACGGCCGGGAGCTGAGTGCGGATCTGCTAGGCTTTGGGCCGAGCCAGAAACTTCCGCCGCCTCCCCTGGGGCTCGACCTTAGTGGCAGCCTTGCCCAGGTGAGCCGCCGGGCGGCAGCCGCCGCCGAGAAGGAGAAGATACGCCAGGTTCTGATAGAGGTCGGTGGGGATCGGTCCAGGGCCGCCGAGGCGCTCCAAGTGAGTTCGAAGACTCTGCTGGCGAAGCTGCGGGAGTACCAGTTGACCGATCCCGCAACCGGCAGGGGCGTCGGGTAGGTCGACTTTTTCCTACCGGCCGGGGGAGCGAGCCCCCGCGCCGAGGGGGAATTCGGCCACGGCTCCGAGCGGGAACCTCGATCGGTGCCGGTGCACTACTGGGTATAAATTGCTGATGAACAAGGGTCAAATGGCACAGGATCCCGTCCAGGGAGGGAAGCGAACGTTGGCTTTGCGATTGCATTCATGGGCGAGGGGGACCGGAGCCCCACACGGTCTTCGTGTATCTCGCCGCCAGGTGTGTCTCCGAAACATGGCGAAGGAAGGTCATTCCGGAGAGCGCCGGGATTTGCGGAAGGGGTAATGGTCATGATGAGAAGAATTGATCCCGAGAAAGGACCGGCTCGCGCAACCCGCAAGCGGTCACCAGCGGCAGGGTTCACCCTCGTCGAGGTTCTGATCTCGATGCTGGTTACTCTGATCGTGATGAGCGCGGTCTTTGGACTTCTGAGCCGCGGACAGTCGACGTTCCAGAGAGAGCCCGAGATAGCGGATATGCAACAGACGGCGCGGGCCGCACTCGACATGGTGACCCGGGACGCGCTTCAGGCAGGTGCCGGTCTGCCCCCCGAGTTCCCGGCGTTTACCACTCCTGCCGTGGATGCGGCGGTAGGAGACGGTGGGGCCAATCCTGACGTGATCGAGATCGTGGGAGGCCTGGGCGGTGCGGTCGAGAGCAATACCGAGCCGGAGGCGGTGGATCCGGGCTCGTTCACCGGAGACCCGTCGTCCTCCACAATCCAGCTGAGTTCCAACCGGACCAACATCGAAGTCGGCGATCTGGTGATCGTCTATGATGACAAAGCCGCCAATGGCTACTGGATCATGTCCTACGTGCAGGATGTACAACTCGATGGCGGCACGGACCAGATGGAGCTCACTCTGGAGCCCACCTCCCCCGATGCCGCTCTGGGCGGAGACGTGCCCGCGAATTATCAGGGGCGAACGCCCACCATTGAGAATCCCCCCTTCCTGCCAGTTCTCGTGACTCCAGTCACCGTGGTCCGATATCGCACCGTGCCCGATGCCACCATGACCACCTCCGGCCCACCCGTCAACGCGCTCTTGCGTCAGGTCAACTTCGGGGCCGAGAATCCCGTCGCCTACCTCGAGGACTTCCAGGTGGTTTACCTGGTGGGAGGCACGACGGCGGCCGACGAGGCGGACAACCCGGTCGATCCGCAGCCAGACCTGACCGCCTTCATCGTGCCCGCGGACATCGTCAATGGTGTCAGCGTGTCGATTTCCGCCCGATCGCTCTCCGAGAATCTACAGGGCGCGACCGAGGGAGCCACCCCCGCCGATGGGAATTTCATCCGGAAGTCTTTCAGCTCGAACGTCAACCCGCGCAACATCATTGCCGGGCTCGCCGAACGCTGCTTTCAACAGACCGGCCTACCCTGTTACCAATAGTAATGAAACAGTGCCGGGCGTGCGGTACTAGGAATCGAGACAAGTACCAGGATTGCGTCCGCTGTGGCGAGCCCTTGGTCCGCCTGACCGCCAAGGAGAGATCGGGGCTCCCTCCGGCGGTCAAGCTGGCTTTGGCGATGACCGGGGTGCTGGTGGTTTTGGTAGTTGGCTTCCGCTGGGTGGCCCGCGGGACCTCCCCCTCCACTTCCCGAGCATCTGAGACGAATACCGCCGACACCCTGACGGACATAGACGCCTTTTCAGCTGAAGAACCGGACTCTCCCTCGTCCACCGCGGGAAACTCCGAAGCGATCAACCAAGCCTCGGAGGCAACCCGGAACGGGAAGGCGGCATTTCGGGCAGGCGATTTCCAAGCCGCCATGGAGTTCTTCCAGGAGCTCATCGAGATAGCTCCCTCGAATTACACCGGATATCTCTACCTCGGTCTCTGCCAACAGAAACTGGGGGACCTGGAGGGAGCCAAGGTCAGCCTGCGCCAGGCGATCGGCCTCAAGCCGAATGAGGAGCTGACCCGTAAGGCCCTCATCCAGCTTCTCCTCGACTCGGAGGAGTTCCAGGAAGCGGGAGAGCTCCAAGCCTGGTTCGTGGAGAACAATCGTTTCGATGCCGAGCCTTTGCTGGATCTGGGGAGGATCCATCGTCGTCAGGGCCAGCTCGATCTCGCCATCGGGGAGCTACAACGTGCGGCGGAACTGGCTCCCAACAGCCGAGAGGCCTCGCTCGAGTTGGGCACGGCGCTCAGCGAGGCGAGCCGCACCGAGGAAGCCCTCGCCGTTTTCCAGGAGATGGCGATGAGCGATCCCCGCGATCCTCGACCACATGCCGGTCTGGGCGCCGCCTTACTCCGCGGCCAGCGCTACCAAGAGGCGCTCGTGCCTCTGGAGAAAGCGGCTTCCCTCGATCCCAACGGGCCCATGGTAAGGCTCAATCTCGCCATCACCTATGAGAACCTGGATCGCATCGAGGACTCTCTGCGTGAATACGAAGCGTTCGTGAAGCTCGCCCCCAACGACCCCTCCGCCCCACGGGTCGCCGAGCTGGTGGAGCGCGCCAAGGCCGCCCTCGCGGAAAGAAAAGGCAATTGAGCGGCGACCCACTTTTCGGGACCGGAAATGTGGGGAATACTCTACAGGAACCCTCACCGGCCTCCGCTCCAGACTATAACCAACTGAATTAAAGCAGGTTATTTGTCCTCCCACCGAGGGCTCATGGCATGAAGCTTGCTCATCTACCGGGGGGGCCGATTTCTGCTCCGAGAAAAGGAGACGGACCGCATGGCGTGCACGCAGATCCCGGATCTTCCACTCGAGCACTTTGGACAGGAGATCATCGGTAAGTGGCTTCTGAATCGAGTCCCCATCACCGGCTCGTTGGAGCTCGACCTACGCTGCAACCTCCGATGCCTTCACTGCTATCGAGACGGGGAGTGGCCAGCCGGCATCCTCAATACCCAAGAGGTGAAGGATGTACTCGATCAAATCGCGGATGCCGGGACGCTGTGGTTGCTCTTGACCGGGGGTGAGATCTTTCTTCGTCCCGACTTCTTCGAGATCTACGACCACGCGATGCGGAAGGGTTTCTTGCTGAATCTCTTCACCAACGGCACCATGCTTACCGAAAAGATAGCCGACCGGCTGGCCAGTCTGCCTCCTCATAACATCGAGATTACCTTGTATGGATACAGTGAGGAGACCTACGAAAAAGTGACCGGCATACCCGGCTCGCGGGAGAAGTGTTATCGAGGCGTCGATCTCCTCCTGGAGCGCGGACTCCCATTGAAGCTCAAGACGGTGGTGATGAGAACCAACCAGCACGAGTTCATGGACATGTTCCAATTCGCCGAGAGTCGGGGCATACGCTTCAAGTGGGACACGCAAATCAATCCCAATCTCGATAGCTCGCTCACCCCCTGCAGCGTCCGTCTTTCTCCCCAGGAAGCGGTGGATCTGGAGTTTGCGGTGCCGCAGCGGGCAGCGGAATACCAAAAGTACTTCGAGCAACGCAAGGATCTTCGCACCAGTCGCCTCTTCGCCTGTGGAGCGGGCAGCCAGACGTTTCACATCGATCCCTACGGCAAGATGTCGATGTGCATCTTGTTGCGCGATCGCGAGTACAGTCTGAGGGAAATGTCTTTCCGGCAGATCTGGGATGAGATGTTTCCTCCCCTGTACCGAAGGATGCGCAGCGCCGATCACCAGTGCAACTCGTGCAACTTGATCTCCTTGTGCAACAAATGCCCCGCCTGGTCCCATATGGAGAAGGGAGACCTGGCGGCCCGCGTGGAATATACCTGTGAGGTCGGCCACCGTCGCGCCCAGAAGCTCGGCCATTGGGACGGACCGGTCGACCAGTACGCCCGAACCCTGAAAACAGCCGGGAAGGAAGTGCTGCTTCCCGTGCTCCAGCCCAGCGGAGGATGTAGGTGATGCATAAGAAGGAAGCTCGTGGGAACCGAAAACTCTACGGGAAGCCGGAGATCCGGCGCATCGAGCTGAAGCCCGAAGAGAACCTCGCTGCCGGGTGCAAGACCATGAGCAGCATGCAACCGGGATCGATGTCTCCAGCACCCTGCACGGTAGGCAGTTGCTTCGATCTCGGTAGCTGAAGTCTGGAAGCACGCGGCCGGGACGTAGAAGCCGTTGATACCGAATCTCGCTATCCCACCGGGAGGCAGTTGTCACCTCTCGATTGCTGGACTCGCGGTTCAAGTCACCGCGAAGCTCAGTATCAGGTCGTCCTTGGAGTTTCCCGGCCACTTCGCCTGCTTTGAGACGCCGGCTACCTCTCCCCAGATCCAGATCGTCGCCGACTCACGCTCGTCGATCGGCCCGACCAGCGCCCCGCAGATCTACGATTCAGGGCTCAACTGGCTGGTGCGAGAGTCCGGCGGGCGGGTGACGTTCGAAAGCTACCATCCCTTCGCTGGGCTGATGGTCACCGCCAGCAGCCTAGACTTCCGGCGCTATGACTT
>Ga0209321_10001233_pt1 | contig 17420 bp, 16 predicted proteins | sample Rifsed16ft4_FD_184012 | JGI IMG/M metagenome (GOLD analysis project Ga0209321, IMG submission 184012) | Soil microbial communities from Rifle, Colorado, USA - sediment 16ft 4 - CSP-I_5_4 (version 2) | ecosystem: Environmental > Terrestrial > Deep subsurface > Rock core/Sediment | place: Rifle...
GAACCTTTCAAAATGGGTGAAACGGAAGTTTTACATCTCATAGGGTATAAAACATTAAATCAAATTCAGTGACCTCACGATTCTATTATTTATAAACCGTCTACCATAGGTAAATAAATTGAAACGGTTTTAAAGTAATTTTTTTCCCTAGTCTGTTCGGGATTAATCCCGAACAGAACTTATTTAATGATGAGCAATGTAACCGTTTTAACGGATTTTATTTTTAGGCCGTTGACTTAGATTCATAACTTAGCTTCAGTTCATACTTCTAAAGAATTTCCTTATTTTTGTTTGTAAAATTTTATTCAGTTAAAGGAAAATCTCATGAGCATTTTAGTTGATAACAATACAAAATTAGTAGTCCAGGGAATTACAGGTGATGAGGGTTCTTTTCACACGCAGCAGATGATTGAGTATGGAACGAAAGTGGTTGCAGGTGTTACTCCCGGAAAAGGCGGAACCCTCTTCAACAATAAAATTCCTATTTACAACACCGTCGAAGAAGCAGTAAAAGAAAAAAAGGCAAACACTTCAGTAATATTTGTGCCACCAGCATTTGCTGCAGATGCAATTCTTGAAGCGGCCGGAGCAGGAATAAAAGTAATCGTATGTATCACTGAAGGAATTCCTGCAAGAGATATGATTCGTGTTTACAATTCAATAAGACACAAAGACGTAAGATTAATTGGACCGAATTGTCCTGGAATTATTTCTCCGGGCAGAGCGAAAATTGGAATCATGCCTGGATTCATTCACAAGCAGGGAAAAATTGGTGTTGTTTCACGAAGTGGCACTCTAACATACGAAGCTGTAAAACAGTTAACTGATGTTAGCTTAGGACAATCAACTTGTGTGGGAATTGGCGGTGATCCTGTAATCGGTTCTAACTTTACGGACATTATAAAACTTTTTAATGAAGATTCGGAAACAAAAGGAATTGTAATGATAGGTGAAATTGGCGGAACCGCTGAAGAACAAGCCGCTGAGTTCATCAAGAAAAATGTTACTAAACCCGTCGTGGGATTTATTGCAGGAAGAACTGCTCCTCCCGGAAGAAGAATGGGACATGCCGGAGCAATTATTTCAGGCGGAAAAGGAACTGCAGCAGAAAAAATGGCTGCAATGAAAAAAGCAGGAATTTTAGTTGTTGAAAGTCCCGCCGAGATTGGAAACACAATGTTGAAAGCAATACAAAAACTTCAACTAAAAAAAGCTGCATCAAAGAAGACAGTTAAGAAAGTGAGTTCTAATAAAAGTAAAGCGATAAAACCAAAAACTGGGAGTTTAAAAAAGAAATTGAAAAGCAAAAAAAGATAATGCGAATATGAAAACACATTTAAAAACATTTAGAGGTTCATTTTGGGAAATAAAACTTTAGCGATACTCAAACCCGATTCAATTAGAAAAAATTATACCGGCGATATTATTAAAATGATTTTGGCTGCCGGATTTAAAATTAAAGGAATGAAGATGATACGGATGACCACAGAATCTGCAAAAGTATTTTATCTTGTGCATAAGGATCGTTCATTTTATAATGATCTTGTTGAATATATGACTTCGGGTCAATGTGTACCTATGGCATTGGAAAAAGAAAACGCGGTTTCAGAGTTCAGAAAACTTATCGGTGCAACAGACCCTACTCAAGCAGAAGATGGAACTGTTAGAAAATTATATGCAAAGGACAAAGCGGAGAACGCTGTTCATGGTTCAGACTCTGATGAAAATGCAGCAATAGAAATTGCACATTTCTTTTCGACACAAGAACTTATTTGATTTTTAATATTTACAAACCCAGTTGCCTAGAAACAAAAATAGTAATGTTGAGAAATTGGGTTTTTAGTTTTTCAAAACAAATGACTATTGTTTATAAGTACATAATTAACCCGGGTTGGATGGCTACCCAGGTAAACCGTTGAAACGGTTATTGTTGTGTTCTTTTTCCCATTCTGCATGGGATTAATCCCATGCAGAATGGGATGAACTTTAGGCAGCAACAGTTTTAACGGTTTTTATTCTTCAATTAATTATTTGAATAATATATTTAATTCACTTCTATTTAACGAAAACGAATAAGTGAGAATAATTTCGATCCTTATTTTTAGTTTAATACTGAATGTTTCATTCAAATGCCAATTACAAACTGAAATTACGTTCAGATTTGGCGCCGACCAACTGCTATCTGAAAATTTCAATCTGATCAAAAATAAAAAGTTAGGAATAGCTACAAATCATACAGCAGTTTTATCTAATGGTGTTCATTTAGTTGATACACTTCATTCAATAAAGGAAGTGGAGATCACCGCACTTTTCGGACCTGAACATGGTATTCGAGGAGATAATTCTGCAGGTGATATAATTGATGATGGAGTCGATTCTAAAACTGGAATTCCTATTTATTCCCTTTATGGTAAGGAAAGAAAACCGACAAAAGAAATGCTAAAGGATATTGAAGTTTTGATATTTGATATCCAGGATGTTGGGGCAAGATTCTATACATATATTTCAACTTTATTTTATGTTGTTCAAGCTGCGGCTGAAAATAATATTCCGTTAATTGTACTAGATAGACCAAATCCGATAAATGGAATTTACGTTGATGGACCAGTAAGAAATCCAGAATTAAATTCTTTTGTGGGAATTGCACCTCTACCAATTACACATGGAATGACAATCGGTGAACTCGCAAAATATTTTGTTGGGGAAAAATTAATTGGTGATAATCTTGGTGCTGATCTCACAATTATTAAAATGAATAATTGCGATCGAAATTTATTTTATGACAGTTTTCAATCATCTTGGATTAAACCATCCCCAAATATTCCTTCTCTCGATGCTGCAATAGTTTATCCTGGCACTTGCTTGATCGAAGGAACCAACATTTCTGAAGGCAGAGGCACAGATGATCCATTCCTTACGATAGGGGCACCATTTGTAAATTCAAATGAATTAGCTAAAGAGTTAGGAAAGCAAAATTTTAATGGAGTCACTTTCGAACTGATTACCTTCAAACCAATTGAAATTCCAGGAGTCGTGAGCAATCCGAAATACAAAAATGAAATGTGTAATGGCATAAGAATCAAAATAACTGACCGTGCTAAGTTTGAATCTGTTAAATTTGGAATTAAATTGATTGCATCGCTTTATAAATTATATCCGAACGAATTTAAGTTTAGAGATGATTCTTTTGATAGATTGGCTGGAGATAAATCAGTACGACAAAAAATCATCGAAGGAATTTCAGGGGAAGAGATTATTAAATCTTATCAAAACGAGCTAAATGGCTTTAAAGAAATACGCAAAAAATATTTATTGTACTAAAAGGAAAAACAAATGAAACACTTATTGATTTTACTGTCATTCACTTTAATTATTGCCGGCTGTAAAAAGGAAGCTGATAAACCTGTTGATACCAAAGACCTTTATGCAACCGATACAACTGAAATAAAAGCAGTTCCGCTTGAAAATCAGAACGAGCTATTTTATATAAACTATAAATTGGAAAAAGGCAAAGAGTACAATTACAGATTGACGAACATCGCCGAAAATTCTCAAACTGTGAATGCTAATGACACACTTCTGACACAAAAAGTTAAACAAACTCTAACTTACTTGATCAAGCTGAAGGTTCTTGATATTGATGTTGATAGTATCTACGAGGTAGCATTTAATATTACATCCGTAAAGCTGGAAGCAGATGCAAACGGTCAAAAATTTTACTATGAATCGAGCACTTCCAAGGACTCTATGGATCGGGTGAGATATTCTGAATATGTCTCCGTTCTAAATAATCCATTCAATGTACGTGTTAGCAAAATCGGAGAGGTAGTTGAAATTTATAAAGCTGATAGAATTATAAATGAATTTGTAAAATTGAAGGGTGTCGCTGATTCAATAAGCGCTGCCGAAAAAGATTATCTAAAAAAGGATATGATTGAACGAGCACTCAAACCATTGGTTGTTCAAGTGTTCCGTCAACTGCCTGATAAAATAATGTCTAAGGATTCTCTCTGGACAAATCCGCAGGAACCAACAAAGCTTATGGTTTTTCAAGTGCAGAACACGAGTACTTATAAAGTTAAGAGTCTTGAGTTGTTCAACAATGATAAGATTGCTGTAATAGATGCAGGACTTAAGACTAACATTTCAGGTAATAACAAAGTTACTGAACGCGGGGCAATGTATGTTTTTAACAAGCCAGTAACATTCGCCGAAGGAAAAATTTATTTTAATTTGACTAAGGGATGTATTCAAAAATCTAAAACGAATAGTAGAATTCAAATTTCGTATTCGATGGAAGTACCGACTCCCAAGGGTCTTGAGAAAGGTAAAAAATCTGAGAACGTAGTTAATACAAATATTTTGGAACTGCTGTAATCATACAAAACCTCCGAGGTTTTTGATCCGCTATTAGCTTCCCAAACCTCGGAGGTTTCGGTAAAATTTATTGAAGGATAATATGCCCCAGCTTATCTCGCTTGGTTTTGAGGTACCGCTCATTATTTTTATTTGCGGGCATTTCGATTGGTACACGCTCAACAATTTCAAGTCCATAACCCTTTAGTCCAATAACTTTTTTAGGATTATTCGTGAGCAAGCGAATTTTTCTGACTCCAAGATCAAGCAGTATCTGAGCACCAATTCCGTAGTCCCTAAGATCAGGTTTGAAGCCAAGAGCTTCATTAGCTTCTACGGTATCTTTGCCTTCATCCTGGAGTTTGTAAGCTAATATTTTATTTTCGAGTCCGATTCCCCTTCCCTCCTGCCTCATGTAAACAAGAACACCGATTCCCGCATTTTCAATCTGATCAAGAGCAGAATTTAGCTGGTCATGACAGTCACACCGCAAGGAATTGAAAACATCTCCGGTTAAACATTCCGAGTGCATCCTAACGAGTATTGGTAAAGTTGGATTAATTTTACCTTTAACTAAGGCAATTTGCTTTTTTTGATCGAGTAAATTTTTGTAAAGATAAAGATGAAACTCTCCATGTTTTGTCGGAAAATTAATGTCGGTGATTTTTTCAACTAATCTTTCTTTTGTGATACGGTATGTAATAATATCTTTTACAGTAACGATTTTGAGATTAAACTTTTTTGCAATTTTTATCAGGTCAGGAACACGCGCCATTTCGCCATTATCTTTTAAGATTTCACAAAGAACACCGCCAGGAGTCATTTTTGCCAGCTTACACAGATCAACTACTGCTTCAGTGTGACCTGCTCTTCTTAAAACACCTTCTTCAAAAGCTTTGAGCGGAAATATATGCCCTGGACGTGCAAAGTCAGAGGATGTAGAAGTCGGATCAATTAATTTTTTGATTGTCAACGCCCTGTCAGCAACAGAGATTCCTGTTGTGGTACCTTCAATTGAATCAACCGTAACAGTAAATTGAGTTCCGTGAAGTGCAGAATTTTTATCAACCATTAGAGGAAGTCCAAGCTCATCTAATCTTTTACTGTTCAGAGCAACACATAACATTCCTTTACCGTGCGTGACCATAAAGTTCACAATATCGGGAGTTATATATTCAGCGGCACAGACGAAATCGCCTTCGTTTTCACGCTCTTCATCATCTACAATGATGATTACTCTGCCTTCTTTTATTTCTTGAACCGCTTCTTCAACTGTACAAAACATAACAAGCTGCCTGAATGAATGACTGTATGAATGAATGACTGATTGAATTATAAAAATAAATTTAGATTTAGTTAGCTTCCTTCTTTTGAAGAAATTACACTTGCAATTGCTGATTTTTCAAACTTCATTTTGATATTATCACCAACTTGCAAAAGAACTGTCTTTTCATCAAGACCGGCAATAGTACCATGCAAACCGCCGCTTGTAACAACTTTATCGCCCTTCTGCATGTTAGAAAGCATTTTTTCTCTTTGCTTAGCTCTTTTTTGCTGCGGTCTTATTATCATGAAATAAAAAATTAAAAAGATAGCACCAAACATTATTAATGTGCTGATAAGATTTGCACTTCCACCACCTTGCGGTGCCATAGCTATTAAATGTTCCAATTAGTCCTCCGTGTTATTATTTAAATTTACAGATAGTTTATTAATTATTTCCGATTTCCATTCAGAAAAATTTCCGTTTATAATTTGTGCTCTTGCCGTTCGCATCAGATTAAGATAAAAGAATAAATTGTGAATGCTTGCAAGTTCAAGAGCAAGAATTTCCTTTGCAATAAAAAGGTGTCTAATATAAGCACGAGAATAATTTTTACAAGTGTAACATTCACAGCTATCATCAACAGGATTAAAATCATCTTTGTATCGTGCATTGCGCATCGAAAGAATTCCGTTATAAGTAAACAAATAAGCATTTCTTGCATTTCTTGTCGGCATAACACAATCAAACATATCAATTCCTCTTTCAATTGCCTCAAGAAGATTTTCAGGCCGACCAACTCCCATTAAATATCTTGGTTTATAAACAGGCATAAAGTCGGTGGTAAAATCAACCATTTCGTACATTGTTTCAACAGGTTCACCAACAGCTAAGCCGCCTATTGCATATCCGTTAAAATTTAAATAGATAATTTCATTAGCCGAGCGTTCTCTCAAATCTTTGTAAGTGCTTCCTTGAATTATTCCAAAAAGATTTTGATCATAACCATATTTTGGCTTTGAATTTTCGAACGTGTTCTTAGCTCTGGCGGCCCAATCTGAAGTAAGGTTGACAGATTTTTGAGCATACTCGTATTCACATGGAAAAGGAGTACACTCATCAAGAACCATCATGATATCAGAACCAATGCTTCGCTGAATCTCAATCACATTTTGCGGATTAAAAAAATGTTTAGAGCCATCAAGGTGAGATCTAAACTCTACTCCATCATTTTTGAGATGTCTTAAATCCGCAAGCGAAAATATTTGAAATCCTCCGCTGTCAGTTAGGATTGTTCTATCCCAATTCATAAGCTTATGCAAGCCGCCGGCTTTTTCAAGAACTTCTGTTCCGGGTCTTAAGTAAAGATGATAAGTATTTGAAAGAACAATTTGAGCGTTAAGATGATTTTTTAAGTAATCTTGATTAACAGCTTTCACAGTTCCTTGAGTTCCAACCGGCATGAAAACCGGAGTTTCAACTACTCCGTGTTCTGTTCTAAATAATCCTGCCCTTGCCTTCGTAATTTTATCTTTTGCTGAAATCTCAAAGCTTAACAATAAATCAGATCTTCCGTAATAATTTTCTCAAAAAAATTATACAAAATTACCTCAAATATTCTCAACTGCCAATTTGTAATTTCTAATTTATTATTTATGATTTATGAAGAAGTATGTCAGAAAGAAATCTATCTATGTTTTCGTCAGTAGGTATTCGACAAGATTCTCTTTTGCCAAACCATTTGTAACGGTTTCGTGCGATAAAATCATAGGTTATATCCCGGATTGGTGCGGGAATGATTGACAAAATATAAATCACTTTCCAAAACCCATCGAGATTTTTTGCGATCTGTAATGCGGCTGAAGATTTAGTGAATATCTTTTCATTCATTATCAAAATGATAGTATCAATTTTCATTGGATCGATATTTTTTTCCTTTAGGATATTTTGTGCAAGATTAGATTGCAATGAAGCGAACTTGAAATATTTTTTCTTATCATGATCAATGATAAAGTTTACCCAGAAATTGCAAAAGTTGCATATACCATCAAAAAGAATGAGTTGCGAATCCATGTGAATGAAATACTATTCCTGGTCAGATTCAACGACGAGCTTGACCATCTCAATATTTTTATTTGATGCTCTTGCGATTAGAAAATTAAAATGATCAATTTTAACATTCTCACCCTGAATTGGAATGCGTCCTAAAGAAGTGATAATGAATCCCGCGACAGTTTCATAATCGCCTGTCGGCAATTTTAGATTATATTTTTCATTAATAAAATCAACTTCAACTTTGCCGCTTATAAGATAAGTATTATCAGCTATCTTTCTGCAAATATCTTCCTCAACGTCGTACTCATCTCTAATTTCACCAAATAGCTCCTCGATAATATCTTCCATAGTGACTAAACCTGCGGTTCCACCGAACTCATCAACAACAACTGCAATGGAAATTTGATTTGCTAAAAATTCATTAAGCATCTCAAAACTTTTCTTCGTTTCCGGAACGAATAAGATTTTTCTTGTTATTGCCTGAACATTTTCCGGAGCATTAAAGATATCATATGAATAAATAACACCTTTAATGTTGTCAACACTTTCCTCATAAACAGGTAATTTTGAATAGCCAGAATCAATAATAATTGAAAGTGCTTCATCAATAGTCTGGTTGATCTCTACCCCAACAATTTCCGTACGGGGACTCATTGCTTCATAAACTCTCTGATCACCAAGATTCAATACTTTACTGATGATATCGCTTTCTTTTCTGTCAACAATTCCGGCTTCATGACTTTCTTTTACCAATGAATCTATCGTCTCGCGGTTAAATAAACTGGTGATTCCAAAATCATTTAACGGAGTCTGCTTGGTTAAAATTGATGACATCCATGAAATAAATTTTACAAACGGATATAAAATGAACGAAACAGCTCGGAGAGGAATTGAGGATAACAAGTTGAAACGGTCTGCAAACTCACGAGCTAAATATTTTGGGATGAGTTCACCTATAAATAAAAGTACTACTGTGGATAAGATTAAAATTGTAAATTCATCTAGATTAAAAATGGTTGAAAGCAAAACCGCACTTAAGGATGCAAAAGCGATGTTGGAAACATTATTTCCGATGAGCATTGTTGAAAAAAAATTCTGTGGATGCTGACTGAAATACAATGCGTTTTGAGCCGCTAAATTTTTCTTCCTGGCTTTAATCTCCAGCTTAATTTTATTCGAAAGAATGAACGCTATTTCTGATGCAGAGAAAAAGGCGCTCAATGCCAAAAGAATAATCAATATTAAAAGATCGTTGATCAATTAGCAAACCTTTTCAACTTTAATGTATTGCACAGATAATTTTAAGCTGTCACTTTCTAGTTGATGCGCACAATCTATTCCGATAAACCAAATTACAATTAACAAATTGAACGATAAAGAAAAATTATTCATAAGATATTTATCTATAAATAATAACCACCACAGTTAAAATGTAAAGCAGCACGTTGATTATCATCGAAAGATCGGATAACAAAAGTTCCGAAGTGTTTTCTCCTTTCTTACCGATGTAAACGAGGTACATATATCTGAAAATTCCAAAAACAACAAATGGTGTAGTGTAAATCAACTGTTCAGTTTTAAAGATTGTCACGGTTCTTTGTGAGACAGTATAGAGTGCATAACAAATAATAACTCCAGCAGAGGTTACTGTTGACATCTGATCAATAAATTCAGTGGAATAGTCAACTAAAACTTTGCGAGTTGCAGCGTTATCTTCACTAGTTACATGTTTAAGCTCGGAGCGTCTTTTCATTACAGCTAAGAAAAGTGAAATGAACATTGTTGTCAGCATTAACCAGCTTGATATTTCAACATTGATAATGAATGCACCGCCTAAGATTCGTAAAATGAAACCGGCGGCAATTGTAAACACATCAAGTATAACAATGTTTTTTAATCCCGCTGAATATAAAACGGTTATTGCAAAATAGGAGAATACAGTGATACCAAAGTATACATTGGTAAAAGGAAGTAATGAAAATGAAATAACCGCTAGAATTGTAGCGGAAGCAACTGCCTTACTTTTTGAAATTAGTCCGGCGGGTATCGGTCTAAACTTTTTTACAGGATGAACTTTATCTTCATTTATATCAATCAAATCATTAATTATGTAAATGCTGCTGGAGGCAAATGAAAAGATGAGGAATCCGAGAAGAGACAGCATAACATAATTCTGTTCGAATAAGTTTTGAGAGAACACAAGCGGAACAAAAACGAAAAAGTTTTTTATCCATTGAGGAATTCGAAGCAGATTGAAATAAATCTTAAGCATCAGAATACCGCTGACTCTTCATAAACACCAAAAACTTTTTTTAGCTCATCAGTCATTTCTCCAAGTGTTACGTAATTTAATGCTGCATCAACAAATACAGGCATAAGGTTTCTGTTTTCAACTGCTGCTAATCTTATTGCTTCTAAACTTTTTTCAACAGCTTTTTGATTTCGCTTAGATCTTAATGCAATTAATCTTTCTCTCTGCATTTTTTCAACTTCGGGCGAAATTGTGAGAATAGGAATATCAATCTTTTCATTTTCTTCCACGAACTCATTCACTCCAACAATAAATTTTTCTTTCTGTTCGACTTCCCTTTGATAACGATATGCCGCATCGGCAATTTCTTTTTGGAAATAACCAGATTCAATAGCCGGAATGACACCTCCAAAATCATCTATCTGATCAAATATTTCATTAGCGCCCTTTTCCATTTTATCTGTTAAAGCTTCAACAAAATAACTTCCACCGAGAGGATCAACAGTATTGATTACTCCCGTTTCGTATGCAATGATCTGCTGGGTTCGTAAAGCAATCTTTACAGCTTTTTCACTTGGAAGAGCGAGAGATTCATCCATAGAATTTGTATGTAAAGATTGAGTGCCGCCTAAAACTCCGGCTAATGCCTGGAATGCAGTCCGCACAATGTTGTTCTCAGGTTGCTGAGCAGTAAGTGTGCATCCTGCAGTTTGTGTATGAAATCTCAACCACCATGAACGTGGATTTTTTGCTCCGTATCTTTCTTTCATTCTCTTAGCATAAATTTTTCGGGCTGCTCTGAACTTGGCAATCTCTTCAAAAAAATCGAGATGTGAATTGAAGAAAAAAGAAATTCGAGGTGCAAACTTATCTACATCCATTCCGCGTTCGATGCAAGCTTCAATGTAAGCAAAGCCATCAGCTAACGTGTAAGCAAGCTCCTGCACTGAAGTTGAACCGGCTTCGCGAATATGATATCCGCTAACAGAAACAGGGTTCCATTGAAGAACATCTTTAGCACAAAATTCAATCATATCAACAATAATTCGCATTGAAGGATGAGGAGGATAAATATATTCCTTCTGAGCAATGTATTCTTTAAGTATATCGTTCTGTAATGTTCCTCTAAGATTTTTATACTCTACATTCTGCTTTTTTGCAACTGCAAGATAAAAAGCAAATATCATTGCAGCAGGTGAATTAATTGTCATTGAGGTAGAGACTTTATCGAGAGGAATTTTATCGAAAAGAATTTCCATATCTTCTAAAGATGAAATTGAAACGCCGCAAATTCCAACTTCACCTTCACTCATAGGAGAATCAGAATCCCAACCCATCAGTGTAGGCAAATCGAACGCTACAGATAAACCGGTTTGACCATGATTTAACAGATAATGAAATCGTTTGTTTGTATCTTCAGGCGAACCAAATCCGGCGAATTGCCTCATTGTCCAGATCTTACCTCGATAACCATTAACATGAATTCCACGAGTGAAAGGATACTCACCAGGAAAACCAATTTCACTTAAGTAATTAATATTTTCAATATCATCAGGTCCATAAAACAACTCAATCGGTTCACCACTCACAGTCGTAAACTTCATACCAGAGGTTTTTGTAACCCCAGCTTTTTTCTGGTATGAGTTTCTTCTTTTCTTGTAGTTTGAATCCATTCTTAATCCTTTTTAGAATTTAAAATATTTTACGGTAAAATGACTACTTAAACTTTTTTGTACCATATCTCGCTCTAGGTTCACCAAATATTTCTAATTGTCCATCTTTTGAGATGTAGGGTCTTTTAAGCTTATACTGGACAACTACGTGCTCAGGAATTGGAAGTATGCTCAAATTCCTTGGCTCGACTTTGATTGCTCCTGAACCATAGCTCTTTCCAACAAGCTTTAACTTTTCCAATGTATCAGGATGATTTAATGCTTTCCATAAACTAGTTACGTATTCACTATCAGAATAGATGGGATATACGCACAGAAAACCCGTAAGCGGTAATACTTTAGCTTGGTTTAAAATAAAACGGGTGTTTCGTCTTCCAAGGTAAGCAAACAGAATTGGTGGAACATCTCTTTTTTCCATTTTAAACCATGGTTTTCTTTGCTTGATTAATGGACTATTGGGAAGCCCCATCTCTTCACCTACTTTTAAGTAATTTGAAATAATCTTGGGTAATGGTTCATGTATGTTAATTACCAAAAGATATGTAGGACGGTCCTTTTTTTCTAAGTTTTGAATGTCCTTTTCAGTAATAATATTTGAAGTTACATCTCTAGTTCTACCAATTGCCCTTCGTAAAAATTGCCTAGGAATCCCAAGTTTTTCAACTTGTTTTCCGGTTAGGAAAAAAAATTCATTTGAACCGGTTGCAATTCCTCTCATTACCCTTGCAAAGTCATTTAGATGATACTTAAAACCATTTTGATTTTGTTCTGATCTTGACAAGCCTGTGTTAATAGATTCCTCTAATTCTCTGTTTATTATATCAAGAGAGTTATATCTTTTATTGGCAAAATCTGATGATATAAAATTCAGTAGGTCATCTGTATACGCTTCATTTGATTTTACCCAAAAAAGTTTTTCCCGTGGTTTGGAATTACTAATCAAAAAAACCATCGCACTAATGTCTACATTGGGAAAAGGTGTAGCTTTTTCATTAAATGTAATTACAGCGTCAATACAATATTTTTCTGAAATCCAGTTCCAAAGTTTTTTCGCAAAAGTTCCTTCGCAAGTGTCTGACGGCATTATGAAAGCAAGTCTTCCATTTTTTTCAAGTAGATTCAATGCTTGAATTAAAAAATAGATATGGAACCCTGCTCTTCCATCAATATTAAATCCTGTAATAGATGATGCAAGTTTTTTTAGATAAACTTTTGTTTGTTCATCAATTCTATGATGTCTAATGTATGGTGGATTTGCAACTATTGCTTTAAATTTTCTTTGTGGTGGATTTTTAATAAAATCCCTTACTTCCACAAAACAGGAGGGCATATTATATATCTCATCAGAAAGCACTTCACTATCAATATCAATTCCAAAGTAGGAAATTCCAGATAAATTAAGTTTGAGTAAAGCTTTAAAAAATGCACCTCTTCCTGCAGCTGGATCAAAGATTAAGTCAGTATCAAGTGCGACATATGAAATCATAGCTTCGGCTACCCAACTAGGTGTCCAAAACTGTCCTTTTTCACGAAGAACCTCTCTTCCTTTCCAATCAGTTGGCAACTTTTGATGTGTTTTAACTTTTCCCATTATAGCCGATTTAAAATATTAATTGCTTCCTGTGTTATCTTAAGAGAGCCGCCTTCAAATTTCACGTAAGGCAGAATATGTCCGTTTTTATCCTCGATATAAGCAGGAACTAATTTCGGACTTTCTTCTGAAATACCAAGTGGATATGCGTAATGATAATAAAATTTATAAATAGCTTTTTGGGTTGTTGCCCCACCGGGTGCTTGAAATGTTTGAATAGTCGGTTGAATAAGTCCAACTCGAATCAATCTTTCTGCATCGTTAAATGGAAGCCCGAAAGCTCTATCAAAAAATACATGCCAAATATGAATTGGAATTCTGTTTACTTTCTGCCATTTCCTTAAAGGAATTCGATCCTCTTCCTTTATTATAACAGTTGGCAAGACAGCATTCTTTGGAAGTCCTATTTTTCCACCAAGTCGCTTTTGTGCTTTCATCGGTGTGTTATAATCAGGCATTTTTCCTCCTACCCAAAGAGAGTTTTCACATTCAACTGCAATTATTGCTTTAGAAACTATTGATTGAAGTTTATCTTCTTTAATAAATGGTAATTCAGTTTCACCACCAATATTAGTGAGAAACTTGTTAACAAGGGATTTGTCAGATTTCTTAAATAAAAGTAAGTCAGGTCTTTTAATATTACCAAGTCCTGCTGCTTCTAACCTCTCAAAATAAAGTTCAAATGCTTTTACATCATCAGTTGGCGCAGTTCCGCTTGGTCCGTAAGCTATAGCGTAAAACTTATTTGTTTTATTTATAGCATCGAGAAGTCGTTTTTCGCTCCAAACTCCTTGAGACCAACGCATTAAAAAGTCGCTGCTTCTTAATCTTCTAGGGTTTAGCCAAAAGTCCAGCCAGGAAATTTCCTTTACACTTCTTAATTCTAAATCCACATCGGTTTCCAAAACAGATAAAATTCGTTCAAATGGATGCATGGTTTTCTCTCATAAATTTATTAAGAAGTTCTTCCAAATCTTCTGTCAAATTCATCCAAAGAAATTTTAATTACAACCGGTCTGCCATGCGGACAAACATAAGGCATTGATGTTGCAAACAATTGATCAATAAGTAATCTCATTTCTCTTTCCGAAAGCTTATCGCCCGCTTTAATGGCGGTGTGACAGGAGTAAGATTTAGCAATGTTATCTTTCTCCTCAAGCTCTTTTTCTCTTTGATTATCCGCATACTCGTCAATTATCTCAAGCAAAACTTTTTCCTCCGAGCCAGCTATAATATCATCAGTCACACCGACAATTACAATGGTGTTCTTACCGGAATACTTAATATCAAAACCAAGCTTATTAAGAAAAGTATCTATCTCTTTTAGGATTTGATATCTTCCAGGATCTAACTCAATGGTTTTGGGAAATAATAGTTGTTGCGAAAACGGAAGATCGGCATCAAGGCGTTTTAACGCCTTCTCATAAAGGATTCTTTCATGTGCAACATGCTGGTCAATTATCATCAATCCGGTTTTAATTTGGGAGAGAATGTACTTGTTGTGCAATTGAATAATGAATGGAAACTCTTCCAATAATTTGGAAGTAAATTTTGCATCAGTGTGAACTATTTCTCTTTGCCTGGTTTCCCTAAAAGGATGATCTACCGATTCCGATTTACTATGTGTATCGATATCGGGAAGTGAACTGAAGAGTAAATCAATTTCCTTATCGCTGAAATTGGTTTTAGCAGAAGATGTTTTTTCTTTGAAACTCGGTCTGTCAGAGAAATCATCTCTCTCTGTTTTTGAAAAAGCGACTTTCTTTAATTTTTCCGTTTGAATATTTGATTCACTAAAACTCATGTTGGGTACAAGGTCATGAAGTCCTAAGCTCTTTTTGATAACCGCAACTACGAAAGTGTAAATATCCTTCTCATTCTCAAATCGTACTTCAAGCTTGGAAGGATGAACATTTACATCAATATGATGCGGATCAATCTCAACAAAAAGAATAAAGAATGGATAATCACCTTTCTCAAGAAAATTTTCGTAAGCAGAAAATACAGCATGATTAATTTGTTTGCTTATTACGTACCGCGAATTGAGAAAAAGATATTGTTCGCCTTTACTTTTTTTGAGAAGACTCGGTTTACCAATAAATCCATGAACATTCATGTAATCAGTTTTTTCTTCAACAGGAATTAGAGCATCAAGCATATTATCAGCAAAAATTGATTCGATCCGGTTTTCCAATGTTCCGGCAGGATAATCAAAAATTAATTCATCATCATTAAAGAATTTAAAATAAATTTTGGGATGACTCAATGAAACTTTGTTGAACGTGTCGATTATATGTTTCAGTTCCGTTGCATCTGTTTTAAGAAAATTACGTCGAGCCGGAGTATTGTAAAAAAGATTTTTTAGCGAAACACACGTGCCTTTTGCAAATGAACCTTTTTCCTTAATAAGCTTTCCATATTCATCAATCCTAACTAAAGTTCCAATCTCATCATCTTTCTGCTCTGTACGAATTTCTAGCTGACTGACAGCAGCCATTGAGCTTAGCGCTTCACCGCGAAAGCCCAAAGTTCTGATAGCTTCCAAATCTTCATACTTTGAAATTTTACTTGTCGCATGTTTTTGAATAGAGATAACTACATCATCCTCAGACATTCCGATTCCATCATCACAAACTTGAATTAATGCTTTGCCGGCTCTCTTAATCATCACTTCAATAGTTATTGCTTCAGCATCAATAGCATTTTCTAATAATTCCTTCACTGCGGAATCGGGACGTTGAATTACTTCTCCGGCAGCAATTTTATTTGCCAGGTTTTCAGGTAATATTTGAATTTTATTCGACACTATTTTTTTCTCACATAAGTAACAATTTCAAATTCACTTCTTTTTTCCCTTGAAGAAATTTTCCATTTAGATAAATCAATTTTGGGAAAGACTACATCACCTTTGGCATCAAAATCCATATGGGAAATAATCATCTCATCTGCATTATTAATTGCCTGTTTAAAAATTTGTCCGCCGCCAATAACAAATATTTTTTCATTATTAGCTACATCACAATATTCATAAGCTTGTTCCAAAGAATTGAAAATCATTATCTCCTCAAATTTTTCTTTCAGCTTAGAATTTTTTGTAAGAATGATATTCAATCTTCCTTTTAACGGTTTTCCAAGCGACTCAAAAGATTTTCTTCCCATTATAATGGGAAAACCGAAAGTAGTTTGCTTGAAGTGCTGAAAATCTTCTTTAGAATGCCAAGGCATTTCACCTGTTGATCTTCCGATAACATTATTTTTTGCCACGGCAGCAATCAGAATAATTTTCAAACGGCGACCTCAAACCTAATTTTATCTTGATGCTGATAGTTAGTCAGTTCAAAATCTTCGAAGCGTAATTCGTCAATCGGTTTCTTTGCAATTTTTAATTGAGGCAAAGGTAAAGGTTTTCTTTTGAGCTGCTCCTTCAATCCTTCGAGATGATCATACTTTTCCATTTCACTTCCCTTTTCAGCGACATAAATATGAGCATCAATTATAGTATGAGCGAATGAACCAAGCTGCAGCCCAACTTCTTGTGCAATGATTTGCGTCAACAAAGAATAAGCGGCAAGGTTGAAAGGGATTCCCAACGCAATATCACCGGAGCGTTGAGTTAAGTGACAATTTAACTTTCCGTCATTCACATTAAACGCAAAAGAATAATGGCAAGGCGGAAGCTTGCTCTTTGTTGCATTTCCAGGTTCCCATGCGGTTACAACCAACCTTCTGCTGTATGGATTAGCTTTCAGTTCATCAATTACATATTTAATTTGGTCAAATTCAGTCACGTGCCAATTACCATTTTCATCTTTTTGTGCACTTGGAAAATGTCTCCAATAATAACCATAAGCTGTTTCAAGATTTCCGTTTTCATCAGCCCATGCATCCCAAATTTTTGTATGCTGCCTTAAATTTCTGATATGTTTTTCGCCGGATAAGTACCACAAAACCTCATAAAGCAAAGATTTCCATTCCACTTTTTTTGTTGTGAGAAGAGGAAATCCTTGTGAAAGGTCAACTTTATAGAAAGCAGCAAAGTACGATAGAGTATCCACTCCTGTACGAGAAGGTTTTCTCACTCCATTTTCAATTACCAATTTTACTAAATCCAAATACTGCTGCATTCCCTGTTCCTGGCTGATTTAAATATGAATGAATATTTACTTGCGTGTGAGTAAATTTAACAAAAATAATATAGGTATAAAATGATTGAATTATGGTGATGTGAGC
>Ga0209321_10001248_pt1 | contig 17342 bp, 19 predicted proteins | sample Rifsed16ft4_FD_184012 | JGI IMG/M metagenome (GOLD analysis project Ga0209321, IMG submission 184012) | Soil microbial communities from Rifle, Colorado, USA - sediment 16ft 4 - CSP-I_5_4 (version 2) | ecosystem: Environmental > Terrestrial > Deep subsurface > Rock core/Sediment | place: Rifle...
CGTCGGGAGCCGTAAACATCAACGCCCTCGGCGACCCGCTCAGCGGGTACATCGTCTGGGGCGTGAACGCGACGAACAAGTGGCGAGTCGACAAGATCTATGACGAGTCGGAGGTCACGGCCCTCCTTCCCGCCCCAGCTCTGTTCGCTTCCATGCTCGAGGCGAGCATGGTCTGGACTCCGATCGCTGCGCCGCGGGAGAACTAGGCGTCAGCCGCCCAAATAGAGGCGCCCAACCTCCGGGTCCCGGAGGAGCGCCTCTCCTTTTCCTTCATGGCGATTCCGGCCCATCTCGAGGACGTACCCTCGGTGCGCCATCCCCAGAGCCTTCCGCGCATTTTGCTCCACGAGCAGGACTGCCGTGCCGTGTGCGTTGATGTCGAGAATCTTCTCGAAGATCAGATGGACAAGCTTCGGCGCGAGCCCCGCGGAAGGTTCGTCGATGAGCAGCAAAACAGGATCCAAGACGAGCGCCTTTCCGAGCGCGACCATCTGCTGCTCGCCTCCACTCAGGTTTCCCGCGCGCTGGCGAAGCTTCGGGCGCAAGTTCGGCAGGAGCGTGGCGATGCGATCGATGCGCTCCTTGAACTGCTCCGCCGTCATCGGGGCCTGGGCCATCGCCTTCGTCGCGTCGTCGAGGGACCGCGGCCACGGCAGGCGTTCCTTGACCGCCTCGCCCGCGCGGTGCAGCCATCCGGGCCGCCGGGTGATCGCACCCATTTCGAGGTTTTCCATTACCGTGAGGTTCGGAAAGATGTTGCGGTTCTGGGGGACGTAGGCGAGGCCGTCGAGCACGAGCTCCTCCGGGTTCCGGCCTGCGATCTCGACGCCGCGGAACCGGATGCTCCCGCGGGAGGGCTTCAAAATCCCGATCACGGCCTTGATGAGGGTCGACTTGCCCGCGCCGTTCGGGCCGATCACCGCTACGATCTCCCCATCATCCACGTAGCCCGAGACGCCGTGGAGGATTTCCGTCTCACCGTAGCCCGCGAAGACGTCCTGGACCTCCAAGAGAGGCACGGTCACACCCCGAGGTACGATTCGATGACCCTCGGGTCCGCCTTGATCGCTTCTGGCAACCCTTCGACGAGGCGGCGACCCTGGTGCATCACGATGATCCAGCTGCACCGCTTCATGACGACGTCCATGTCGTGCTCGACGAGGAAGAACGTGAGCCCGCTCGCCCGGAGCTCCTCGATCACGCCGAGGATGCGCTGCGCGAGGGTCGGGTTCACACCGGCGACCGGCTCGTCAAGGAGCATCATCCTCGGTTTCGCCATGAGGGCCCGGGCGATCTCGAGGAGCTTCTTCTGCCCGCCGGACAGGTTCCGCGCGTACTCGTCCCTCAGCTCCCGAAGGCCGACCGTCTCGAGCACATCCTCGGCCCGCTTGATCACCGCCTCCTCCTCTCGTCGCACCTGGCCCGGACGGAGCAGGAGCTCGTGCAGGCGCTCGCCCGCCATCGGCGGTGCGGCGACCATCAGGTTCTCGAGGACGGTCAGGTTCCGGAGCTCCCGCGGGATCTGGAACGTCTTGATGAGCCCGTTCCGGACGATCCGGAAGGGCGGCAGGCCGTCGATCCGCTGGCCGTCGAAGTGAACCTCCCCCTCCTCGGCCGCGAACAGGCCCACAATCACGTTGAACAAAGTCGACTTCCCGGCGCCGTTCGGGCCGATCAGGCCCGTGATCGTCTGCGGCGCCACGGAGAGCGTGCATCCGTCGACCGCGCGGATGCCGCCGAACGTCTTGACGATGTCCCGGACCTCGAGGATGGGTGGCATGGGCTCACTCCGCCCGCGGCGACCGCGGGACGTACTTTTTCTCCGGGAGCACGCCTTCCGGACGGAAGAGGATCACGAGGATCAGCAGAACACCGACAACGATCTGGTTAATGAAGTCAAGGCGGAGGCTCCAGTCCGGCGGCAGGTATCCGCGGACCTGCTGCGTGCTCCAGCCGAACACATAGAATAGGTAGGCCCCCAGCACGACGCCACGGTTGTTCCCGCTCCCGCCGAGGATCACGACGACGTACGCCGTGAAGGTCGACGCGGGCACGAAGAGGTCGGGCACAAGGACTCGGTTGAACGACGCGAGGAGCGCGCCCGCCAGGCCCATGATCGCGCATCCGATCGCGAAGGCGGTGAGCTTGAGGCGGAAGGCATCCTTCCCGAGGGCGATCGCCGCCTCCTCGTCCTCCCGGATCGCGCGGAGGTCGCGGCCCCACGGCGCGCGCGTTACATACTCCAGGACGACGACGACGCCGAGAGCGACGCCCGCGACGATGAAAATGAACAGGCCATCGGAGGCCCATCCGATGTTGCCCGGCACAAAGGCCTCGAAGGGACGCGGGATGAAGGCCAGGCTCTGGTCGCCTCCCGTGAAGCGCCGCTCGTTCTTCAGCACGAGCCGCACGATCTCCGCGAGGGCGAGCGTCGCGATGGCCAGGTAGTCCGCGCGCAGGCGGAGCGTGGGGGCCGCGACGAGCAGACCGAAAATCCCGGCGACGGCCATCGCCACCAAGGCGGCGGCGATCATGTCGATCGGTCGGTCCGGGCCCCAGTGGTACCAGCTCACGCCCGGGTTCGAGTACTTCCCGGTCGCGAACATCCCGAACGTGTACGCCCCTACGCCCACGAACGCCGCGACACCCGCGTTGAAGAGGCCCGTGTGGCCCCACTGCAGGTTCAGCCCGAGGGCCAGGATTGCGAGGATCGTCGCGGGCACCAGAAATCCCGCCAGCTGGAGAATCATGCTCTGGAAGACGTCAGCCAAGGTCCTACGCCCCCTCCGTCCGCCGGCGCACACGTCGCGCGAGAACGCGACCTCCCATCGCATGCCGCCGGACGCCCATCAGCCCCTGCGGCATGAACAGAAGGACCGCAATCATCACGAGGAACGCGCCCACGGGTCCGTATTCCGCCCCGCCCTCGATGAGCCCCGCCTGCTGCATCGACACGAAGATGAACTTCGACAGTTCCTGCACGACGCCGATGATCAGCCCGCCGAGCATCGCTCCGTACGGGGACCCAATCCCGCCCACGATGACGGCCGCGAAGATGAACAGCAGGACGAAGAAGCCGAGGAGCGGGTACACGTTCACGATGATCGCGAGGAGGACGCCCGCGACGGCGGCGAAGGACCCGGCGATCACCCACGTCCACAGGATCACGTTCCGCGTGTTGATGCCGGACGTGCGGGCGAGGTCGAGGTCGTCCGCGCAGGCTCGCATCGCCTTTCCGAGGGTCGTTCGGGAAAGCATCACATGCAGGAAGATCACGAAGCCAGCGGACACGGCCAGAGCGACGCCGTCCTTCACGAAGTTGAAGGACAGCCCGGTCCCGCCGATCGGCACGTCCCGCGGCACGCCGACGTTCAGATACTGTACGTTCCCCGTGAAGATCGCCGCGAGCACGTTCTGGAGGACGAGCGACACTCCGACGGAGGCGATGAGCGCCGCCACGGGCGCGCGGCCTTCGAGGCGGCGGAAGATCGAGAGCTCGAGGAAGATGCCGAGGAGGGCGACCGCGAGGATCGCGAAGACGACGCCCGCGAGGATGTGCTGCCCCGCGGCCACGTTCAGCGTGAAGGCGACATAGGCCCCGACCGTCATCAGGTCCCCGTGGGCGAAGTTCGCAAACTTCTTGATGCCATAGGTCAGGGAGAGGCCCGACGCCCCGAGCACATAGATGCTGCCGACCGCGACACCCCGCAGCGCAGCTTGGGCCGCGTTGCCGCCGAAGACGACGGACATGATCGCGACGACGGCCACGAGCAGGATGACCGCGAGGGCCCACCGGGGAATCCGTACGCCCGGCTTCGGGAGGTCGACGTCCGCCCGGTCGGACCCGGTCCCCTCCGAGGCCCCCGCCATCCTCCTCGCGAATGTTCGGCCCGGTATAAGCCCTCTTTCCCGATGCGCGGCTGCGAAGGATTTTAGCGGCTCCTCGGATTGCCCTCGCGATGTCACGTCTGCTCGTCCTCCTCGATGATCGCGGCGAGAAGCACGCCGTGGCCGTGGACGAGCCCATGGCCCGCGTCCCGGACCTCGGGACGTTCGAGTCTGCGAAGCTCCTCGCGTCGATCGGTCGGCGGATCCGGGTTGGGGATCGGTCGTTCATCGTGCTCCGACCGAGTGCGATGGACCTGCGAGAGACGATGGAGAGAGGTCCGCAGACACTGACCTCGAAGGATCTCGCGGTGATCCTCTTCGGCGCAGACGTCGTGGCGGGGACCCGCGTGCTCGAGGCCGGATCGGGATCCGGTGGCCTTACGGTCGCCTTGGCGCGGGCGGTCGGTCCGTCGGGCCGCGTGATTTCATACGATGTGCGTCCGGAATCCCTCCGCGTGGCCCGGAAGAACGTCGAACGCGCCGGAGTCGAGTCCATCGTCGAGTTCCGAACGGCGGATGTCCGCCAGGGAGTCTCGGACCGCGACCTCGACGCCGTCGTCCTCGACATCGAGGACCCGTGGTCCGCCGTCGGCCCTGCGTGGGACTCGCTGCGCCCCTGTGGGACGCTGGCGTCCTTCTCCCCGAACATGGAGCAGGTCAAGGAGACCGTGGCGACGATCCGTGCGCGACCCTTCGTCCTCGTCCGGACGATCGAGGTCATCGAACGCGAGATGGAGGTCCGCGAGGTCGGCGTGCGCCCGTCCTTCGCGGCGCTCGGCCACACCGGTTACCTGACGTTCGCCCGGAAGGTCCTCGACACGTTCTAATAAGGGCCAACGGGTGGCCCCGCGTCAATGGCCTCTGATCTCACGACCTTCGCCGTCACGACGTTCGTCGCGATCTTTGCGATCGTGAATCCGATCAACGCGACGACATTCTTCGTCGTCCTCACGCGGACGTATTCGAAGGCGATGAAGCGCCGCATCGTGGAGAGGGCCATCTTCGCCGCGACACTCACGCTTCTCCTCTTCGCCTTTGTGGGGAACTACATCTTCGTGGTCCTCGGTACGTCCTTGCCAGCGTTCCGGATCGCGGGCGGCATCCTCCTGTTCTCGATCGCCTTTGCGATGATGCAGGGTGAGCGCTCCCGCACCCAGCTCACGCAGCAGGAACGCCAGGAGGCGCTCGAACGCGAGGCCGTCGGGATCGTGCCCCTCGGGATCCCGATGTTCGCGGGTCCCGGGGCGATCACGACCGTGATGGTCCTCATGGCGGAGGCCTCCTCCCCCTTGGAAACGATGCGGGTTGCGGTCATCGCGGCCTCGATTCTAGTGACGATGGGCCTCGGCTGGGTCATGCTCGCGAACGCGGATCGGATCTTCAGCCGCCTCGGGCGGACCGGTGCGTACGCGATCTCGCGGATCATGGGCCTGCTCCTCGCGGCCATCGCCGTGCAGTTCATCATCCTGGGGGTCCAGGGCGCGTACCTGGATTACTTCCGACCGCTCCTTTGACGCCGACGCATCAGGGCAGAAGCATCGGCTGCAGCCGCTGTGGCTGTACCACGTGACGCGCGAGGCGCGTGAACCGCTCCGGGTATTCCGTGTGGACCGGGATCACGGCCTTGGGGGCGATCGCCTCGAGCATCTCGCCGACCTCGCGCTCGCTCAGGTGGCCGGAGGCATGCAGCTGATGCCGGACGAACCCGAAGCGGTTGAGCCAGTTCGTCAGGACGGCGTCGTTTACGTCGTCTTCCTCGAACGGCTCGCTCTTCGAATGGATGAACGGCGAGCCCGGCGGGGCCCGAAGATCCACGAGCTCGGGCAGGTGCCAGAAGTCGAGTTGCACGAGGTAGTCCGACGGCTTCTTCTCGATCTCCTGGGCCGTCACGACACGGTCCTTCATCATCCCCTGGAGATCTTTCTCCCATGGGCCCATCATCCGCATCTGGCGATCGTACAGCAGGAGGGTGTCCTCCTTCGTGATGTCGGGCACCCGGATTCGGGTGTCCTTGAGGAGGGTGAGCAGGAGGTGCGCGGTCTTCCCGTTCACGACGAACTTCCGGCCGACGTCCCGCGCGACCTCAAAGAACGTCCGGATCCGGTCCACGTCGCGACCAGGGAAGGTGACGACAGCGAGTTTCTCCTTTAGCGGCTCCAGGAGCTGGATCGCGCCCGCCTTGACGTCCGCCTCCGTCAGGTTCTCCCGCGGGTCGTCCGGGGTGACGCGCGTGCCTTCCGTGATCAGGGCGATCGGCTTGGCGGCCGCGGCGGCGGCGATGAAGTCCTCCGTAAGCTGCTTCATGGGCCCGTGGTGCCGCAGGTCGCCCGTGTACGCGATCGCGCCCTCGCTCGTGTGTACGATGTACCCGTACGCCGCCGGGGCGCTGTGGTCCACGTGGATCGGTTCGACCTCGACGCCGTCCACGGTCGTCGCCTGGCCGGAGCGGAACGTGTCGTACGGATGCGCGCCGAGGCGCAGATTCGGCTGGCGCGCGGTCGTGTCGAGGGACTCGAGGATCGTTCGGGCTCCTTCCCCGAGGTGCACGGGGATGTTCGGGTCGACCCAGCGCAGGTGCTGCGTGTGGTCGTAGTGGACGTGCGTGATGAAGATCGCCGAGAACGCTGGGGGCTGCCAGGGCATGTCCGTGGGGTCGAGGGCCTCCGCGGAGTACAAGCCGGGGATCCGCGGCATGAGATCCAGGGCGAAGTAGTCCCGCAGACCGAAGCGGTCCCTCGGTCCGAGGAACTCGGCGAAGTAGTCCTCCCCGAGATCGAAGGGCGCGCCCATGTCGAGCCAGATCCTCGCGTCGCGGTCCTCGACGAGGATCTTGTTCCCGCCGATCTCGCCGACGCCGCCGTAGAAGGTGAGCTTCGCCACGTCCCGCTCCCGCACCTCAGTCCGCGAGATGCGTCACGATCACGTCCCGCACCGCCTTCATGGAACGGAAGCTCAGGATGAGGCGTCCCTCCGGATCCGTCTTGAAGAGGCGCTTTTCGACGGTCTCCGCCGGGGCGACGAGCATCGACTGGATCCTCCCCGTCTTCGTCTCCATGATGAAATCCGAGAGGACCCCAAGGATCTGGCCGTCCTCCGTCATCACCGTCTTCCCCTTCAGTTCCGTGGCAAAGACCTTCATGCCCCGCCCCGCCTGCGTATCCCGGCCTCCGTATTTTTCCTTTCGGGAGGGATGTGCCCGGATGGCGGGTTTAACGTTCCGTCAGACCGTCGGAATCGATTTCTAACGAATCGCGGACCGTCGCGACGTCACGTTCTTATACGCCGCGCGCCGTTCTTCCCGCCCGCTCCCACGCTCAGGTGTGCTAATGGACCCCGTCGTGATCGAACGCAGCTGTTTCGTCGGCTTGGTGACGTCCGCCGTCGAGGCGTACAACTGCGAGACGAACGGTTTCCTCGTCGGGAACCGCTCGACCCGCATGTTGAGGCAGCGTCCTCGCGAGGTCACGGTCCTGCGGGCTGCGTATCCGTTGCAGACGGAGGAACGCAAGCCGAACTGGGTCGCGCACGGGAACGTGAAGGCGTTCCGCCGCGCGCAGCGCACGATGGAAAACATGGATGTCGGGTACGAGGTCCTGGGCGGGTTCCACAGCCACACGGGCCATGACGGCGACGCGGAGCTGTCGAAGACGGATCTCGAGTACGTGGCCCAGGAGCTCCAGCGGCTGCGACGTTCCGGGTCCGAGGACGCGCGGTGGCTCGAGGTCGTCGTGGCCCTCCGCCGGAAGGAGTGGGCTCGCTCCCACGGGGTCGGTTGGACCACGCGCACGTATCGACGCAAACTCGGCTGCACGGTGGCGATCGATCCCACGCACGGGTACGACATGACCCTCGCCGGGTACTGGGTGCGTGCCCAACCCGACGGCGCGCCGGACCGCTGGGACGTCGTGGCCACGGAGGAGTCGCGGCTCCTCCTGCCTTGGTCCCGTTGACTCATCGTGAGAGCTCGCCGCTCTGGCCCAGGAACGCGCGCCGGCCCATGCGGTTGCTCAGCAGTTCCTGGATTCGCTTCGGGTGCGGCACCATGTCGATCGTGATCGAATCGTCTCCCGTGTCGACGACCAGGGATCCGATCCGCAGGATTCGCTGCGCAAGGCTCTGCTGAAGATCCACCCGCTCGAGCTGCGTGTAGGGGACCATCGCGGTCCTTTTGTTGAGGATTCCGTCCTCGCGGATGATTTTGTTGTCCGTGACAATGTACCGCGTCGTCTTCTGCTTCAGCTCCGCGGTCAGGAAGGCCACAAGGGCGAGGAAGAGGAAGAAAATCGCGAGGAGTGTGCTCAGGTTCCACCCGGCGATATCCGGCAGGTCGAACGTCGGTGCGAACCACTGAACGACCCGGAAGAAGAAGACCGCGGCCAGAATCAGGAAGAAGATTGCGGTCACGTAGAATCGAAAGGCGATCAGCCGCGTGGGGCGCGTCATGAGAAGAGTCTGCTCGCCGGAGTACATCCGCTAGCCGTCCACGGGGGCCATCCGAAGGGCTCGATAAAACGCTTTCGACCTTCCGCGGGAGCGGTCACGGAGCGTCGAGAGTGGCCTGTCGATAGAAGAATGTTCTTATCATCGGATAGACCATCCGTCCGGGGGGCAGTATGACGGTCCTCTTCGGCACGCTCGGCTGGAGGCCCCAGAGCCTCATCCCGTCGATTCGTGGGACGGAAGGCCTCGAGCGTGTCGTCGTGTACCATAGCGACCACGCGAAGAGCCGTGAGGCCCGGTCGCGCGTGATCGAATTTTGCCGCTCGCTCGGCGTGCCGGCGAGTGGCGTCGAGGTCAGCGACGCGTTCGACCTGCTCCACTGTGCGTCCCAGATCCGCTCGGACGTCCGGAAGGAGAAGGCGAGCGGCTCGAGCGTGCGCTTCAACATCGCGGGTGGGACGCGGTTGATGAGCAGCGCGGCGCTCCTCGTCTGCATCCTTGAGGGCATCCCGGCCACGTACGTCCACGACGAGACATACCAGGAGATCCCGCTCCCCCTCCTCCATGTCGCGTATGGGGAGGGCCTGACGACGAAGCAGCGCGAGGTCCTCGGCTTCCTCGTGAATAACCGGGACCGAGACTTCACGGAAACGTCCCTGGCCAAGTCCCTCGGCGTGCACAAAGCGACGATGAACCATCACCTCCGGGAACTCGAGCGGAAGGGAGCGATCGAGCGGCTGCCGGATCCGGACGACGCGCGCCAGCTCATCGTGAAGCCGGCACCGGGGATGGACCTCCTCATCGGGTGACCGAATGCCGCAACGCACGCTCGTGGCGACGATGGGCACGGACGATCGGCAGGTCCTGCCCGCGATGCGCCTCATGCCGTACGACCGGCTCGTCCTCGTGGCCGCCGAGGAGGCCTTCGAGTCCGCGGGCTTTCGTCGTCTCGAGGCGATCGAGCCGCTCCTTCACAGGGTTCCCGTCGACCCGTACGACTTCCTCTCCTGTCTCGAGGCGGTCCGGCTAGCGGTCCGCGAGGCGTCCCGAGACGGACCTGCGCGGATGAGCGTGGGCGGCGGGTCGAAGATCCTGTCGAGCGCCGCGATCCTCGCGGCGTTCCAGGAAGGCGTCGAAGCGTGGTACTGCGACCCCGAGCCGATCCGACTTCCCGTCTTGCGTGGAATCCGGCTTGTCGAGGCCTTCGCCCGAGAGGAGCAGACGCTCGGTCGGCTCGTTCGCGGCCCCGTCGCGCTCGACCGCCTTGTCCGGTCCGCCGCCCGTCACGGCCTGTCGCGATACCTCGCGACTCGCGCCGTGCGGTCTCTCACCGCAAAAGGCCTCTTGGACATGCAGGTGGTCGAAGGCACGACGGTCGTTCGACCGACAGCCGTCTTCCCCGCCCTGAGGCCGCACCTCCGCGGACCACCGGGAAAGGCCTAAGAGGAGGCAGGGCATCCCCGGGCCGAGGCCCGCCCTCATGGTCCGCGTTCGCGTAGAAGTCCATCTCAAGAAGGGCGTGACCGACCCGGAGGGGGACAACGTGCAGAAGGCACTGAAGCTCCTGGGGTTCAAGGGGGTCCGGGGCGTTCACAGTTCGAAGTTGTTTCTAATCGACCTCGATGAGACGGACGGGAAAGCGGCGAAGAAGGCCGTCGAAGAGATGTGCCGCAGACTGTTGGCGAGTCCCGTGATCCACGATTACACGATCGCTGTCGAGAGATAGCCCACTCTGTTACGCCTGCGAGCTCGTGAGTAACAGGCGGATGGAAATCGCGCCGAGGAACATCCAAATCGTAACGAGGATTATGATCAGCGTAACGTACAGTCCGGAGGCCGGATGGCAGAGCCAGCAGTGACCCGGGGCATTCTGATCGACTCTTGACACCTCTTTCGCGTCGTGATCTTGGGCATCATGCATGCTACCATCTGTTCACCCGATTCCTCGGCGGCGGAAGGTCTTTGTCCAGCGTCGTCCCATTGATCACGCGTACCCACGGATCCGCTCGCGTCCTGGCGGTTCCTGAAGGTGGTCCGTCCCCATGAGGGCGGATTTCTTCGTCTCCTGTTCCGCAGCGCGGACGAAGTCGTCCATCGTGATCCGGTGGCGCTTGCCACGCCGGAGGGAGTTGCGCATCGCCTGGCGCACGACGTTTAGGATCGAACCGCCGCTCAGCGGATGTTTCGCCGCCAGGGTCTCGAAGTCCACGTCCTTCCCGACAGGCGCCTCCTCCGGAACGAGGCGTTCGTACAGCTTGCGGCGCAGGCGGGCATCTGGGAGCGGGAACTCGACCGCGATGTCGATCCGTCGGTCCAGCGCGCGGTCCATCACCCTCGCGAGGTTCGTCGCCAGAATCACGACTCCAGGGAAATTTTCCATCTGTGACAGGAGGATGTTCACGTCGCGGTTCATCCACGGCGTCGCCATGAACCCGCGTCGCTGGAAGACCGCGTCCGCCTCGTCGAAGAACAGGACCGCGCCGGACTCGAGCGCCGCGTGGAAGACATGCTCGATGTTCTTCTCCGTCTCCCCGACCCACATGTTCTCGAGCTGCGCATAGTTGACCACGTGCAGCGGCCGGCCGAGCTCGCTCGAAATCGCCTCCGCCGCCATCGTCTTCCCCGTGCCTGGCGGCCCCGCGAACAGGAGGCTCAGGCCCTTCGTCCGCTTGACGACCTTGCGGAGGCCCCAGCGCCGGTACATCAGGCCCTTGTTCCGGATCTCCGCCAGGGCATCGAGGAGCCGCTCCCGCGTTGTGTCGGCGAGGACGAGGTCCGTCATCGTGTAGCGAGGCTGCACGACGTACGCGAGGGGCCGAGGCGCCTCATGGACGTGAGGCTCCGGCGGCTCCCGCTCGTCCTCCGACGGGTACACCTCGACACCCTGGTCCAAGAGGCGCATGATCCGGCGAACGTCATCGCGAGACACATGCCGGCACGACTCCCGGATCCGGCCGCACTTCGGACACTTGACGATCCATTGTTCCCGATTCTCCTTCGCCATGGCATTCCCCCGAGGAAACGGCGGACGTCGATCGTCCGGATTCCCGCGGCGAACACAATCGCCGAGCTATTTAAACATCGCCCGCACGCGCGCTCGACCCGCCGATCCAAGTCGGGAACTCGCGGGCCATTCCGACCGCGAGGTCGAAGTTGTGGACGGAGACCTCCTCGATGTTCACCCCGAGCGGCACGGGAGGACGGGACAGGCGCGCCGCCGCTTGAAGATGAGACCAGAGCGTGCGCGCGACATCGATGGACGCGCGGCCGATCGGCCGACCGTTCGCGGTGAGCAAGGTTTCTTCCGTCTTCGGCGTGACGGTCGCACCGAGCCACACGAGGAACTCGATGTCCTGGTAGTCGGACACGGGCGCGAAGCTCAGCAGAATCGTCGCCGGGGGCAGGCCTTCCGACGCGCACCGCTTCCCGTACGCACGGAGCACCGTGGCCATGGGCTCTGCCTCGAACAGGACTTGCGTCGTGAAGAACTGGCAACCCGCACGGGTCTTCTCCACGAGCCGGTCGACCTCGTGATCCCGCTCCGGAATCGTGATGTTGCCGAGCGCCGTGTCCTCGCGGTTCTTGACCGCCGCGCGGAACGCCTGGTTCGCCTCGATCACGGATGGCCCGGGATAACGGACGCGGCTGTTCGTCCCGCCGACGAGGACGAAGGTGCGCAGGTCGTGCTCCCCAAGGGATTCGCGAAGCCACCGACGGAGGGCCGCGACGGACGACACGTGGGCGACGACCTTGTTGACGATCGGCTCGACGCCGAGATCCGGGCCGAGTCGCTCGACGAACTCCTGCGGGTCCATGTTGCGATAGAACGGCTGCCCGGCATGGTTCTCATCGAGCACCTCCGGGACGTTCACCGCGTCGAGATGCGGAAGCGAGCGGACGGCGTCCTGCACGCGTCGGACGAGGGTGTTGACCGCCTTGTCACTCGCACGCCGCCCGGGCGGGACGACTTCGAAAACGATCGGCGTCGATCCGAGCCGGTTCCGAAACGGTCCGCGCATCGACGGCCGAATGGGGGATGCGAGCTACTTGAACGTTCGCTGTTCGGTAGTCCGGGAGCCTCGACCGAACTTTCGCGTCGTCCAAGGAGAAGCATAATGTACCGCCTACGGTTGTCCATTCGAGGCGAAGGGTTGGTGGAGCGGTTCCGGCGGCGGTCCCTCCCGTTCCCGCTGCACGACATCATCCTGAGGGACGCCTCGCCCCAGGAGCTCGGACACGTCAGCGAGAGGCTCGCTCTCGCCCTCAGCGTCGACGAGATGCAACGGGTCCAGGAATACTTCCGCTCGATCGGACGCGAGCCGACGGATGTCGAGTTGCAGAGCCTCGGACAGGCGTGGTCCGAGCATTGTTGTTACAAGTCGTCAAAGGTCTTCCTGCGCGAGTTCATCTTCCCCGTCCAGGCGCCGTACGTAATCGACCGGGGCGATGCCGGCGTCGTGGAGTTCGACGCGGACCACGCGTACGCCTTGCGAATCGAGAGCCACAACCATCCGTCGGCCGTCGAGCCCTATGGAGGCGCGAGCACGGGGATCGGCGGCATTCTGCGAGACGTGCTCGCGATGGGCGCGCAGCCGATCGCCCTGGCCGATCCGCTCCACTTCGGCCCGCTCGACTATCCGTTCGAGAAGCTCCCGAAGGGCACGAAGCATCCGAAGTACCTCTTCGGCGGCGTCGTTGCAGGAATCCGGGACTATGGGAACCGCGTCGGCATTCCGACGGTCGCAGGGTGCATCATCTTCGACGAGGGCTACGTGGGCAACATCATCGTGAACGTGGCCTGCGTTGGCTTTGCGAAGAAATCGCAGCTCGTCCGTAATCGCGTGACTTCGGATCGGGACGTCTTCATCCTGTGCGGCGGCCGCACGGGCCGCGACGGCATCCACGGAGTGACGTTCGCGAGCGTCGACCTCACGGACCGCGCGGTGGAGGGCTGGGAAGGCGGTGCCGTGCAGCTTGGCGACCCAATCCTGAAGGAACCGCTCATCCACGCCTGCATCGAGGCGGCACACGCCGGGCTCCTCGATGGCTTGAAGGACCTCGGTGGCGGCGGACTCTCCTGCGTGATCGGTGAGATGGCCCTCGCCGGCGGCTATGGGGCGGAAGTCGATCTCGAGAAAGTGCCACTGAAGGAAGAAGGCCTCGCTCCGTGGGAGATCTGGGTCTCGGAGAGCCAGGAGCGGATGATGCTCGCGGTTCGCCCGGAGAACCTCGAGAAGGTGTTGCGCATCTTCGACCTGTACGACGTCCCTGCGACCGCGATCGCCCGCGTGATCCCGGAGAAGATATGCCGCGTCCGCTATCAGGGGGTCCCGGTCCTCGAGATGGACCTCGCCTTCTACACGAGCGGTCCGGAATACTGCCGCGCGTACGGACCGCCGACGCCGATGCCGAGCCAGGAGCTGCGGCTCCCGCCCGAGCCAAAGGACTACCGTGCGGCGATTCTCAAACTGCTCGGGTCGCCGAACATCGCCTCCAAGGAGTACGTGATCCGGCAATACGACCACGAGGTGCGCGCCGCCACGGTCATCAAGCCCATGCAGGGCGTCATCGGGAAGGCATCCCACGGGGATTCGGCCGTGATCCGTCCGCTGATCGATTCGTGGCGGGCCCTCGCAATCGCGGTTTCCTCGACGCCGCAATACACGTCAATCGATCCGTTCCAGGGCGGTGCGTCCGCGGTCGACGAAGCCTGCCGCAACCTCGTGGCGGTCGGCGCGAGACCGCACTCGCTGACGAACTGCCTGAACTTCGGAAACCCGGAGAAGCCGGACCGCCTCTGGTACTTCCGCGAAGCGGTCCGAGGGATCGGCACGACGGCACAGGCGCTTGGAATTCCGATCCCGTCCGGGAACGTGTCGTTCTACAACGAGTCCCCGCGTGGGCCGAGTCCGCCGACGCCCGTCATCATGGCCGTCGGGATCGTCGACGATCTTCGGTCGTGCGTGACGACGGACTTCAAGCGCGCGGGCAACCGGGTCGTGCTGGTCGGTCGGACTCGAGAGGAGCTTGGCGGTTCCGAATACCTTCGGATGCGCGGCGTGAGCGGCGGCCAGGTTCCTGCGGTCGACCCGAACGGCCTGCGGGCGGCCATGGACCACCTCCTCCTCGCGATCCGCAAGGGGACCGTGGCGGCGTGCCACGACCTCAGCCACGGCGGTCTCGCAATTGCGGTGGCGGAGATGTGCATCGGCGGAGACCTCGGGGCGGACCTCGATACGGCGGCGATGGAGCCGCTGCGTTGGGATTCGCAGCTCTTCGCGGAATCGAACGGTCGCTGGCTCGTCGAAGTCGCGCCGGACCGGTTCGAAGAGTTCATGCATCTCATGGAAGGCGTCCCGACCACGTTCCTCGGAAACACCGGCGGCCGTGCGCTCCGCCTCCGGTTCGGTCGGAAAGCAGTCTCCCTCCCGTTGCCCAGCCTTCGCAAGACATGGAGCGAGACGATCCCGAAGCAGGTGGTGGTCTCGTGAGGCGGTCCGACATTCGGGTCGGCGTCGTCCTGATCGAGGGAACGAACTGCGAGGACGAGTCCGTCGCGTTCTTCCGACATCTCGGCGCCGACGCGGAGAAGGTCCACCTCAAGCAGCTCACGGGTGACGTCCCGGCCGAGCTTCGCAAGCGCCTCGACGACTACGACATCCTGATGATCCCTGGGGGGTTCGCGGCGGGCGACTACGTTCGCGCGGGGGCGATCTACGCTGCCCGCATGCGCAAGCTCTCCTCGGACATCATCGACTTCGTCCGAGCCGGCAAGCCGATCATCGGTGTATGCAACGGCTTCCAGGTCCTCGTCGAAGCGGGACTCCTCCCGGCCCTCGGTGGACCCATGACGGAGATCCCCGAGGCCGTCCTTGCCACGAACGACACAGGCCACTACGAATGCCGACCGAGCCTCTTGCGCCTCGAGAACGGCGGGTCCTGCGTCTTCACACGATCTCTCAAGAAGGGGCAGGTCGTCACGTTCATCTCCGCGCACGCGGAGGGGAAGCTGCTCTTCCCGAAAGACCGGGAGGCGAAGACCCTCAGGGAGCTCATCGAGAACGACCAGATCGTGTTCCGGTACGTCGACGACGCGGGACGACCGGGCCGTTATCCGTGGAACCCGAGCGGGACCACGTACGGGATCGCGGCATTGTGCAACCGGGAGGGGAACGTTTTCGGCGTGCAGCCCCACCCGGAACGGTGCTTCTTCCGCCATCTGCGCCCGGATTGGACGCGGCTCACGGGCGGCGACCCGTTGTACGGAGACGGCAAGGCGATCTTCGATGGCGCCCTCGCGTATGTCGAGAAGAAGTTCTGAGACGTCACAGGCGCACGATTAGCTCGACCACGTCGCCGTCCTTGAGTCCGAGCGCGGTCCGCAGGTAGTGCTTCGAGATCACCTCGAGGACATCCGTGTGATGCGTGCGGATCGGCATGATCGCGGCGCAGTCCACATGGCCCATGGTCGCGAGGAAGCATTTTGCGCCGCCGAATGTGCGGCCTCCTGCCTCGAACCCGGAGATCTCAATCCCGGGATTGTCCTGGAGGATCCGGAGCTTCGCGAGGTCCGCTCCGGAGATCCGAAGGTTCAGCGTGCCCTCGTACGGCTCGAACCAGAGCTTCTTGCGGAACTGGTCCTTGTAGCCCTTCTGGCGCATGTAGAACGCACCCTCGCCGAGGCCGCTCGTGGCCGTCCCGGAGATCGTCAGGGTCTCCCGGACCTCGAAGATCCGCTGGTAGTCGGCGTACTCTTTCCGCAGCACCTCCGCTCCCTTCGGGGCGAGCCGGATCCGCTGGCGCCGGGTCGCGAGATCCCGCGCGACGAGGCCATCCCGGACGAGCTCGAGGATCCGCTGGGACGCGCTCTGCTGGCTCACGCCAATCAGCTTGCCGAGCTCCCGCGAGGAGAGGTTGACATATTCCTTGGTGCCGCCCAGCAGGGCGATCGCCTTGAGCGTCTCGACGTGGTACGGCTTCAATGACCGCGGGACAGGTCCCGCCGCGCCTTATGCCTTTCCCGTCACAGGCCCTCGACGACGAGATGGTTCCGGGACCGCAGGAAGACGCGCGGGATCCCCGCGGCCTTGAGCCGGTCCAGGAGCGGCTGGTCGTTCGTCACCACGATCCCCCGATGCCTCGTTGCGAGGTCGAGGAGCGCATCGTCCGCGGACCTGTGGCCCTCGATCGTGCGGTAGTTCCCTGCGAGCCGTTCCGCGGCGCGTGCCGCGCGGTCTCGCTCTCCCAGGACGCCCAGCTCCTTGAGGACCGGGGTGGGGACCGCGATGTCCACCTCCCCCAGGACCCGGCGGAGCTCCGCGTCCAGATGGAGGTTGAACTCGAAGGGCATCATGAGGGCGTTCGCGTCGAGGAGGACGAGCAGAGGCACCGTTTTCGTGCATCCGTGCCCGAGTATATCGCCTTGCGGTGATAATCGCTGAGTCGTGCTTAAATATCCAGAGAAGCATAGCGTCGCTATGTCCATAGCGAGGCGATACATCCCCTCGCGAACAAGGTGACTACAATGCGAAACATGGTGGCGGCGTTGGTCGTCCTGGCGATGTTGGCGGTGCCCCTGACCATAGTGGGCACGGCGAGCGCTCAGGACGGGGGTCGCGACCTCACGCCCATCGTGATCGGTCCGCAGGAGACGGACCGGCTGGGGGGCGGCGCGGTCGTCGGCGTGATGGCGGGAGACGCCCTGTTTGGTGTCCGGTACGGCACTGTGGAACGGCCGAACGACCTCGTGATCTTCGCGGAGTACAAGCGCTTCCTCGGGGGCGCGGACATCGTGGACGCGTCCGGGGACCGCCTTGCGACCCGGGGCATCCCCGTGGTCACGCTCCTCGCCCAGGAGCTCGTGCGCTTCATCGAGTTCCGCCACGTGAACGAGACGGAGGGATACGATCTGTTCAGCGTCGACCGATTCTTCTCGGAGACGCGGAACGTGCCCGTGAAGGCGCTCCACCTCATGACGGCGTGGGAGCTCAGCGACCTCGCGAACCGGACGGACG
>Ga0209321_10001249_pt1 | contig 17327 bp, 13 predicted proteins | sample Rifsed16ft4_FD_184012 | JGI IMG/M metagenome (GOLD analysis project Ga0209321, IMG submission 184012) | Soil microbial communities from Rifle, Colorado, USA - sediment 16ft 4 - CSP-I_5_4 (version 2) | ecosystem: Environmental > Terrestrial > Deep subsurface > Rock core/Sediment | place: Rifle...
CAGAAGAGTCCCCCGGGCGCGAGCCGGTCCCGGGCGAGCTCGAAGAACTCGCGGGTGAAGAGACCCGACACCCCCGCCATCCAGGGATTCGACGGCTCGGAGATGATGACGTCGTACCGCCTCCCGGAGAGCAAGAGATGGTTCCGTCCGTCGCCAACGACGAGGTGAAAGCGCGGATCCGTCGAGGGACGATGACTGAGCTCGTCGAAGAAACTCGACGCCTGCGCGACGCCTTCAGAGATCTCGACCGCCACGAGGCTCTCGATGGGATGCGTGAGCGCGGAGCCCGCGGTGACTCCGCTCCCGAGCCCGATGACCAGGACGTCCTTCGGCGCGGGATGGAGCAGGAGTGGGATGTGCGCCAGGAGCCTCTGGGTCATCATGTCGGCGGAGCTCGTCGCGTCCACCTTCCCGTCGATGGCGAGGGAGAGTTTCGATGCGACTTTCCTCACGGTCACGGTTGCGACCTCGTCCTCGCGATAGAAGAGGAGCTCGCCTTGGCGGAGGAAGTCGAGAAACTCGCCGGGCTCCATGTAGGAGGCGTACTTGTAGAGGCCACCCGTGAGGAGCTCGCGGTCCCAACGAGGAAGGACGAACGGGGTCGCCGCCGCGAGGCCGAGGGCGGCGAGTGCGGGAACGAGGGGCTTCGGGGAATACACGACGCCGGCCGCGAACAGGTGGATCCCGAAGGCGGCGTAGAGCGCTCCTTCCGCGCCGAGATGGGGAATCAGCAGGAATCCGGCGGCGAGCGAGCCGGAGAGCGCTCCCGCCGTGTTCCAGGCGAGGGTCGCGCCCGTCGCCTCGGCCGGACCGGCTCCCTCGCGGGAGACGATTCCGACCGCGAGCGGGAACGTCGCCCCGAAAAAGAAGCTCGCGGGAAGAAGTAGCGCGGCGACGGCGGCGAGCTCGATTCCGAGAAGCGCGATCATGTCGTCGGCGTGCTGATGCACGAGGTGTCCCACGGGGAGCGAAAGACGCCCGAGGATCTGGAGAAGAGCGAGCGACGAAAGCGCCGCCCCGAGCTGCGCCCAGGCGAGCGAGCGCGCTCCTTCTTTACGGCGAAACCGCGCTCCCGCGGCGCTTCCGAGGGCGAGCCCGAGAATCACCGAGCTCACGACGAAGGAAAACCCGTAGGTCGTCGGTCCGATGAGGAGAACCAGGCTTCTCGTCCAGGCCACCTCGTTCACCAGAGCAGCGAACCCCGAGAGTGCGGCGACGGCGAGGGCGATTCTCGAAGCGGTCGAATACCGCGCGGACCGCGCGTTCCGCCCCCCCGGTTCCTTCTCCCCGCGGGTTCCGAGAAGCACCACGGCAGCGGCGAGGGCGTTCAGAGACACCGCCCCGATCGTGGTGATCCTTATTCCAGCCCATGGAAGGAGGACGAGCCCGGTCGCGAGGCTTCCGGCGACGGCGCCGGCGGTGTTGAAGGAGTAGAGGATTCCGGCGGAGCGTCCCGCCCCGTCCGAGTCGCCCCGAGCGTGCTCACGAAGCGCCACCGCCGTCGGGAGGGTGGCGCCCATCAGGGTCGTGGGCAAGGCGAGAAGGATGGCCGGAGCGAAACGGAAGAGCGGGGTGAATGCGGCGACGAGGGGCGGGAACAAAAGCGCGAACGCGGCGATACCGATCTCGAGCGCCGCGTAAATGCGTGGGAGGGTCGACGATGGCAATCGGTCGATGAAGCGCGCGGCGAGCGCCCCTCCGACCCCGAGGCCCAACATGAAGACACCGAGAACGGTCGAGACCGCTTCGAGCGTCGTGCCGAGGACGGTCGTGAGCTGCCGAACCCAGACTACCTGATAGACTAGCGCGGCAGCGCCGGAGAAAAGGAGGGAGAGCGCAAGCGAGACGAGTCGACCAGATCGGGGCACTGGTTTAGGGAATCGCGGCCCGCTTCAGCTCGTCCCGGAACCGACGCTCGCGAACAACGCGTCGGTCGAAGCTCTTACGCACGTCCCGCTTCCGGCGGCGGCCAGATCGGCCTGGGGAGGCCGAGAAGCCATGCCCACATGTTGCGGGATCTCCCGAGATGACGGAGCAAGTAGCTCCAGAGGGAGCGGATCTCACTCTCGTTTGTGAATAACCAGACGTCTCGGGTGTTGGCTTCACGGAGGAGGGCTCCGAGCCAGTAGGCGCGCTCATCGAGGTCCGGCGACTGCAGATGCAATTTGAGCTCACCCACCGTGGTTCGAGTCCACCAGAGAAAATAGGGCCGGGCTTCGTCGTCCAAGAGCGACGCGCTGGTCGGTGGGAGCCGGCCGATCGCTTTCATACTTCCATCGTATCCCAAGCCGAGCGGAGTTAGACTTCACGTCTGGAGGCCGAAATGAACCGACGTACGTTTCTCGAGACTGCTGGGCTTCTGGCTCTTGCCCGGACCGGGGCTGCTGCGGCGTCGCCGAAGCTGACTCTTGCCTGCGCCGACTACCTTCGCTTCACCCCTCTCGCGACCGGCGACTTCCGCCCGAAGGACTTGGACCTCACGTGGCTGCGAGGGGACAGAAACGAGATGCTGCGGCGCGCGGCCACGGATCCGGAAATCAGCGGAGGGGAAGCTTCGATGCTGCAGCACCTCCTGCGCGTGGACCAGGGCGACGGCTCCCTGGTCGCGGTGCCCGTGTTTCCCCTCCGTAACTTCACCGCGCGCGACATCTATATAAGGAGGGGCGACTCGGTGACCCCGGCCGCCTTGAACGGCCGGCGGGCGGGCATCTACAGCTGGGCGGCGAGCGGGGCGGTCTGGTATCGACACTTCCTGCGCCATCTCGGTCAGGATCCTGCGAAAATGACGTGGTTCGTGGGGGGCGCCGACCGACCGGGGAAGGTCGATCAGAGAGCGCCCTTTCCGCCGCACGTGAAGGACGCACCGCTCGACCGATCGTTGACGGATCTCCTGCTCGCGGGGGAAATCGACGCGGTGTTCGCCCCCATCCCTCCGAAGAAGTACCATCCCGTCGAGGGTCCCATCGCCCGGCTCGTTCCCGACTTCCGGCCGGTCGAGAAGCGGTACTTCGAGGAGACCCGCTGCTACCCGCCGCAGCACGCGATCGTGCTGCGCAAGGAAGTGTGGGAGCGGGACCCTTCGGTGGGAGGGCGTCTCGTCGCTGCCCTCAACGAGTGCGAGGCGCGATTCCAGGAGAGCCAGCACCTCTTTCCCTACGCCTCTCCCTGGCTCATGGCCGAAGTCGAGGAGACGGATCTCGTCATGGGAAGAGACCACTTCGTCCACGGGCTCGAGAAAAACCGCGCTCAAGTCGACGTCTTCTGCCAATCGGCGTTCGAGGACGGGCTGACGAAGAGGCGGGTTACGGTCGACGAGTACTTCGCGGAGTTCCTTCGAGCCTGAGCCTTTGGCTCACCAGGTACCGGAGTAGTCGAGCACCACGCTCCTCGATCGAGACACGTCCTCGATGACGAGCTTTCCGTTCGCGATCCGGACGTCGGTAACCCGATCGAAGCCCGGCGGAACCTTGGTGGCGAACATCAGAAACCGCGTCCTCAGCTTGGACTTCGCAGGAAGGAGGCGGAACGTGGGCGTATCGAACATCGGTGTCAGTGCCAGGATCTCCGCCTTGGTCATGTCGTAGGGCTGCATCCCGAACTCGAGCCCCCAGGCGTAGGCGCCGTCTTCGGGATAGTGCATCCAGTGCTGCACCCAGGGGAAATCCCGGCGCGGGAAGAGATAGCCGATCAGGAGATTCTCTTCCGTTGCGATCGCGGTGATGAACTCGTCCTCGCGGCTTTCCTCCATGAGGCAGCCGATATGGTCCATTCGGCCGCTCTTTTCGGGCGCCACCCGCAGATCTCCGTGGCCGGGAAGGTTCGGCCATTCGAAGTCCTCGCCGCCGGGGAACCTGGACGGGCCTGGGTCATCGTAGGTCTTCGTCCGGCAGCGCTTTGCCGATTGATCCACCACGGTTTTTCCGAGCGCGAGAAACGGCGCCCCGATGGTGGCGTGCTCGGCCCAGAGGATCACCCGATCGAAGGCCACTTCGCTTTCGAGCTCGGATTCGACGAGAACCACTGGTTCGTCAGGCGCCATGGCGATCGTGCGCGTGAGCGTCTCCAGGACGAGAGGCAACCGCACGCGGAAGGTCGCGGAAGACTCCGTCGATCGAACCACCTCCCACGGCAGCTTGTTCGCCTCGCCGTGGTCGGCGAGCCCGGCGGACCGCTCGGCCGGCGTGACCGGCCCAAATCCATCGACGCACAGGAAGTGGCCCTTGCTCGGACCGAATGCGTCCCGAGAGAGGCGCGCGGGATCCCAAACGAGGTTCGTGCGGCTCTCGTCCGCGTTCAGTGTGAAGCTCGCGAACGACCCTCCGTGGGGAAGCACGACGAGCTCGAGCGCCCCGTTGTGAAACCGAAGCCCGGGGCTGCCCTCATGGAGCACCTTCTCCTGCGCATGGAGCGAGGCGGCGACGAGAAAGAAGGGCAGAAGTCCTCGCATGGCGACCCAGACGAGATGATACAACCGAGCCGCCCCTGCCGCGCTATAGTTTCATTCTGAGGAGAGGTGGATGCGCGCGGTGCTGGTTGTCGTTGCCTCTGTTGCGACCATAGTCTGCAGTGCCCCGAAGGATAGGCGAACGAGCTGATGCCCCCATGGGTGTTTGTTCTCATCGCGATCGTCATCCCTCCTCTGGGCATCGTGCTCCTCTGGACCCGCGCCCGGGCGGGCATTTTCCGAAAGCTCCTGGGCTCTCTCGCTCTCGTTCTGCTGAGCGTCGCGCAGCTTCATTTTTTCTTCGGACTTAAGGCCGAGCTCGACGGAACGGGAGCCCGGCCGATCTTTTCCTTCGAGGCGCCGGAGTCTCACTACAAGGAGCTGGAGCGAAGTCGTACGGAGCAAGGAGTCGCGGCGGAGCTGGCGCCTTCGGTGGACGTGGTCGCCCCGCCTCCCATGGGCCACGACTCGCCTCGGTTCCGCGGTCCCGGAATGGATGGACGCTACGAGGCGGAGCTCGCGATCGAGTGGCCAGCCGATGGACTTCCTCTTCTGTGGAAGCAGCCGGTGGGAGGAGGGTACGCGTCGTTCGTGGTCGCTGGCGGACGGGCTTTCACCATCGAGCAGCGGCGGGATCAAGAGGTAGTGGCCGCTTACGATCTGAAGACCGGGCGTGAGATCTGGACCCACGGATGGACGGCGGAGTTTCGCGAAACCCTGGGAGGCGATGGACCGAGGGCGACGCCCACTCTCGACGAAGACCGCGTCTACGCGCTCGGAGCGTCGGGGGAGCTCAAAGTGCTCGAGGCGGCCTCGGGGGAGGTCCTTTGGGAGCGCAACATTCTCGAGGACGCCGGTGCCGACAATCTTCAATGGGGAATGTCGGCTTCACCCCTGATCGTGGGCGAGAAAGTCGTCGTGCTTCCCGGAGGGCCGAACGGGAGCTCGGTCATCGCCTACGACAAACGCACCGGGGCGACTATCTGGAAATCGCTCGACGACGAGCAAGCCTACACGTCACCGATACTCGTCACGCTTTCCGGAGAACGGCAGATCCTGGTCGTCGGCGCGAATCGCGCGATGGGTCTCGCAGTCGATGACGGCTCGCTCCTCTGGGACTACCCCTGGGTTACGAACATGGGCATCAACGTCGCGCAGCCGCTCCTCCTCGGTGAGAACCGGGTCTTCCTGTCGGCGGGTTACGGCCACGGGGCGGCGGTCGTCGAAGTGACCCAGGGCGAATCGGGCTTCAGCGCGCGTCCCGTCTGGTCCAACACGCGCATGAAGAACAAATTCGCGAGCTCGGTGCTGCATCAGGGCTATATCTACGGCCTGGACGAGGCGATCCTTGCGTGCGTCGACGCGTCGACCGGAGATCTGAAGTGGAAAGGCGGGCGATACGGTTACGGCCAGCTCCTGCTCGCCGCGGACCATCTCATCGTTCTCACCGAACGGGGGGAGATCGTCCTGGTCAAGGCCACGCCCGAAAAGCACGAGGAGCTCGCGATGTTTCCCGCGATCGAGGGCAAGACCTGGAACCATCCGGCCATGGCCGATGGCGTCTTGCTGGTGCGCAACGCCAACGAGATGGCGGCTTTTCGCATCGCCCCGTGATATCTTCCATCGATGCTGGGCTCGGCCGCTCTCATTGGAGTCCTGGCCTTCTCGGGTGAGGCACGCTACGAGTCTCTCTGCGCCCGCTGTCACGGCAGCGATGGGACGGGGGGCGAGATGGCCCTCTCCATCGCCGAGAGCGTAGCCACCCGCACCGACGAGGAGCTGTTCGAGATCGTGCGCGTAGGCCTTCCCGGCATGCCCGGATTCCGTTTGGCCGACGACGCCACGCGGGAACTCGTGGGTTTCCTGCGAACGCTGCAACCGGGTCAGGCCAAAGCTCCCGAGCGCGATAGGGTCGAGGCGGGAGAGGGCCGAATCCTCGATGGCATCGTGCTCAATCAAAGCTCGCTCGACCTTCAGTTGCGGACGGACGACGAGCGGATCCATCTGCTGCGAAGAGCGGGCGAACGCTACCGCGAGGTGACGTCGTCCGGCGACTGGCCCACCTACCATGGGGACTACCGCGGCAACCGCTACGCCGAGCTCGACGGCATCGACAAGGCGAACGTGGGCCGGCTCGCCTTGAAATGGCTCTTCGCGCTTCCAGGCTCCTCCCGTCTTCAAGTCACGCCCGTCGTGGTCGAGGGCATCATGTACGTGACCGGCGCCAACGAGTGCTACGCGCTCGATGCGGGGAACGGACGGAGGCTCTGGCACTACCGGCGGCCGCGCACGCCCGGTCTCGTCGGAGACGCCTCCGCCGGGATCAACCGCGGAGTCGCCGTTTCCGGCGACCGGTTGTTCATGGTCACCGACCACGCGCACCTCATCGCGTTGAACCGCTTCACCGGCCGGCTCCTGTGGGAGACCGAGATGGCCGACTGGCGCGAGAACTACGGCGCGACTTCGGCGCCGCTCGCCGTCTCCGATCTCGTCATCTCCGGCACTTCGGGCGGCGACGAGGGCGTGCGGGGTTTCTTCGCTGCCTTCGACGAAAAGACCGGTGAGGAGGCCTGGCGCTTCTGGACGGTGGCGAAGCGGGGCGAGCCCGGCTCCGAGACCTGGCAGGGGAAGGACATCGAGCATCCGTGCGCCACCGCCTGGCTCACGGGAACGTACGATTCCGAGCTCGGCACGCTCTACTGGCCGACGGGGAATCCGTGCCCCGACTTCGATGGCGACCATCGCCTCGGCGATAACCTCTACTCGGATTCGATCCTCGCTCTCGACGTGAAGACCGGCCGGCTGAAGTGGCACTACCAGTACACGCCTCACGACGTCTGGGATTGGGACGCGCAGCAGCCGCCGGTGCTCGTCGATATCGACTGGCAGGGTGTCGGGAGGAAGCTCCTTCTCCACGCGAACCGCAACGGTTTCTTCTACGTGCTCGATCGGGTGACGGGAGAGCTCCTTCGCGCGACGCCCTTCGTGAAGAAGCTGACCTGGGCCCGGGAGATCGGCACCGACGGGAGGCCGGTGCGGAATCCCGGGCAGGAGCCGTCCCTCGAGGGAACCTGGGTCTGCCCGCCGGTCGAGGGCGCGACCAACTGGTTCTCCACTTCATTCCACCCAGGGACCGGTCTCTACTACGTGCAGACCCTCGAGAAGTGCAACATCTTTAGGAAGAAGGCCTCGGACTGGCAGGCGGGAAGCTCCTACTACAGCGGCTCGACCAGAACGCCGCCCGAGGACTCGCCACAGAAGATTCTCCGCGCCATCGACGTGCGCACCGGGGAGATCGCGTGGGAGCTTCCGCAGACCGGGCCCGGGGACTCCTGGGGCGGCACTCTCGCGACCAAAGGCGGCCTCGTCTTCTTCGGCGAGGACAGCGGCGCCTTCATGGCCGCCGACGCGGCGAATGGAAAGGTCCTCTGGCAGTTCCAGACCAATCAGCTCTGGAAGGCTTCGCCGATGACGTACGAGTTCGACGGACAGCAGATCGTGGCGGTCGCTTCAGGGCCGAACATCCTCGCTTTCGCATTGGCCGAGTAGCCCCCGGGCGGACTATCCTCTGGCGCGATGCTCGCCCTCCTGCTCTCGCTGGCGCAGTCCGTGGCGCCGGCCGAGGTCTCGTACTCGCTCACCTATCGTGAGTCTCGTCCGGGCGTGGTGGCGGTTCGGATCGATCTCCCCCCGGCTTCCCTGGGATCTCGGATTTTCGTAATCCCGCGGGCGATCCCCATGGGATATGGCGAACAGCCTTTCGATCGCTTCGTCTCTGCCGTCGCGGCGTCCTCCTCCGACGGGTCGACGCTCGCGGTCGAGAGAGGCGAGGGCCCGCGGTGGCTTCTAGGGACTCCGGATTCGATCGTGGCCCACATCGACTACGAGGTCGATATCGCCCGGATGGAGCAAGAGGTCGTGGCCGCCTCCGATACCTCGAAAGCGCGACCTGGCTACCTGAGCCTCCTGGGCTACTCCGTCTTCGGCTACGTCGAGGCACTCGAAGAAAGCGCCATCCGCCTCGATCTCCATCTGCCCGAGAGCTGGCCGCTCCTCACGACGCTCGCCCCGCGGTTGCCGCTTCCCCAGGGACGAGACTCGGCATCGGCCCGAAACTTCTACGCCCTCGCGGATTCCCAGATCGTCGCGGGGCCGAAGCTCGAGGTCCGCGCGCTCGGGACTCGACCCCCCGCGTACTTCGCCCTCTACGCCGAGGGGGAGACCGACATCGGGCTTCTGAGCGAGCTGGCGGAGCAGGCCCTGCGGCGGACCATCGACTACTTCGGCGAGGCGTCGTTTCCTCATTACACCGTCCTGCAGGAGCTCCTCGAGCCGCTCTCGGAGCGGCACCGCTACGGCTTCAGCATGGAGCATCTCGACAGCGCCACGTTCTACCTCGCCAAGGAGGGGGGCCTCACCGCGAGCTCTTCCGCTTCGGATCGCGCGCGCGTGCTCTACAACTTCGCCCACCATTTCGCCCACGCCTGGATTCCGAAGCGGTCTTACGGTAAGGGCTATTACCCGTTCACCTGGGAGCTCGCCCCGGTTCTCGATACCATCTGGTTCAGCGAGGGGTTCGCCCAGTACGCGGCCATCGAGGCCATCGCCGACGGTCTTCCTGAAGAGGAGGCCCGGGTCTACCGGGAGAATCTTCTCCAGCGTCGCTTTCGCCAGAACGTCGCCACGGCTCCTGCGTTCATCCGCCGGATGCCTCTCGTCGAGCTGTCACGCGTGGCATCGACCCGGTACTCCGAGGACTTCCGCACGGGCCGAACGGTTTTTTCCCGCGGAGGGCTCATGGCTGCGGCGATCGACGACCGCATCCGGCAGGAGACCCGCGGCACTCACCGGCTGCGGGACGCCCTGCGGCATCTGGTTTCCTGGTCTCGAAAGAACGAGAGGGCTTTCGAGATCGAAGAGCTCCCCGCGATTTTCGCCGAGGCCACCGGAGTCGATGCTCGCCCGATCTTCGATGGGTGGCTGAAGCCCTTGGAGGCTCGTGAATGACGATTCATTTTTTGACCGTCGCTTTTCTAACGCTTTGTCCAGGGCGCGTTGAGGCCCAGAGTGAGAAGCCCCGCGCTCGGGATTTGGGAGTTCCCTTCGAGGGAACGCCGGGCCCACTCAACGCCATCACCGACGTCCCTGGTGTCGAGGTCGGCCACACGACTCTCATTTCGGGCGACTCCGTCCGCACGGGAGTCACCGTGGTACTTCCCGAGGGAAAGCGCGCGAAGAACCAGGTCTTCGCCGGCTGGTTCACGTTGAACGCCGACGGCGAGATGACGGGAACCACGTGGATCGAGGAGTCGGGTATCCTCGAGGGACCGGTCGCGATCACCAACACCCATAGCGTCGGGACCGTCCATCAAGCGGTCATCGAGTGGTCGGTGAAAAACGTCCAGGGGTTGAGCTGGAGCCTTCCGGTCGTCGCCGAGACGTGGGATGGCGGCCTCAACGACATCAACGGCTTTCACGTGAAGCCCGAGCACGTCTTTGCCGCCATCGAGAACGCCGCCGGCGGTCCTGTGCCCGAGGGAAACGTCGGGGGCGGCACGGGAATGCGGGTCTACGAGTTCAAGGGCGGCATCGGGACCTCCTCGCGCGTCCTCGAAACGCCCTACGGGCGGTTCACGGTGGGAGTGCTGGTGCAGGCGAACTACGGCCTGAGGCCCCAGCTCCGCGTCGCCGGCGCTCCCGTGGGGCTCGAGATTCCAGAGCTCATGCCCGAGGGGCGCGATGCGGACGACGACGACGATGATGGCGACGGCTCGATCATCATCGTGGTCGCGACCGACGCTCCGGTGCTTCCGCACCAGCTCAAGCGCATCGCGAAACGAGCGAGCCTGGGCCTTGGGCGGAACGGGAGCATCGCCTCGAACGGCTCAGGGGACATCTTCATCGCGTTCTCCACGTTCCACAAGAACATCGGAACGGAGCAGAGCGGTCTCTACGACTTGAAGATGCTGGGGAACTCCGACCTGAACCCGATTTTCCGCGCCACCGTCGAGGCGTCGGAGGAAGCCGTCGTCAACGCCATGGTGGCCGCGGAAACGATGACGGGGAGGAACGGGACCAAAGTCTACGCCATCCCCCACGATCGCCTCCGGGAGGCGCTCCGGAAGTTCAACCGGCTTCGCCCATGAAGACGATTTTCCTCCTCGCGACGCTCTCCGCGGCCGCGCCTCCGCCGGACTCCGGGTCACTCCTCGTCCGATGCGGCCGCCTCATCGACGGTCTCTCGGACGACGTGAGGACCGGAATCGAGATCGCAATCGCGAACGGGAAAATCGAAGCCGTCGGCAGGGACCTCGAGGTGCCCGACGCGACGCCTCTTCTCGACCTCTCGCACTTCACCGTGCTTCCCGGTCTCATCGACATGCACACCCACCTCGCCGACCGGGCGGGAGCCACCGCGGACCTGAGCGTCTATTTCGAGATCGCCCGCGAAGAGCAGCTCGCGAAGGCGCGTGCGAACGCCCGGGCAACTCTCGACGCCGGATTCATTTCGGTCCGAGACGTGGGGGCCTACATCGGATTCCTCGACAAGGCGCTCCGCGATGAGATCGACGCCGGCCGCACCGTCGGTCCCCGAATGCAGGTCGCGGGCTACTATCTCACCATCCCCGGGGGAGGGGGCGACCTCCTCGTGCCCGGCTTCGCCGAGAAGGACATCCCCGATCACGTGCGGCAGGGCATCGCGCGGGGCGCGGAGCAGTTTCGGCAGAAAGCCCGGGCGGCGATCGAAGGCGGCGCCGACCTCCTCAAGGTCATCGCCTCGGGAGCGGTCCTCGCCTACGGCGGCGTTCCCGGTGAGCCGGAGATGACGGAAGAGGAGATCCGCGCCGTCGCCGAGGTCGCGCACGCTTCCGGAAAGAAGCTCGCGGCCCACGCCCATGGCGCTCGCTCGATCAAGGAGGCGATTCGCGCCGGCGCCGATACCATCGAGCACGCTTCGCTCATCGACGACGAGGCCATCGTCCTCGCGGCCGAGCGAAAGGTCGCGCTCTCCATGGACGTCTACAACGGGGACTACATCGCGACCGAGGGAAAGCGGCTGGGCTGGCCTGAGGAGTTCCTGCGGAAGAACGCGGAGACGACCGAGGCGCAGCGCCAGGGCTTCACCAAGGCCTACCACGCGGGAGTGCCCATCGTCTTCGGAACCGACGCCACCGTCTATCCGCACGGCGACAACGCGAGGCAATTCCGCATCATGGTGGAGCGGGGTATGAAGTCCATGGACGCGATCCGCGCCGCGACCTCGGTCGCCGCCCGCTACATGGGATGGGAGGACCGCGTCGGGGCTCTCGAGAAGGGTCGGTTTGGAGATCTCATCGCCGTCGAGGGCGATCCCCTCGAGGACATCACGGTTCTCGAGAAAGTTGCGGTTGTGGTCAAGGGCGGCCTCGTCGTTCGCGCACCCGCGGACGTCATTCGATAGAGGAGCAAATTCATGATCCGTCTCGTCGGTCGGCTCGCGCTTCTCGCGCTCGCTCTCACTTTCCATCCAGCTTCGCTCCACGCTCTCCCGAGAGACCTCGACCGCTACGTCGAAGACGCTCGCGAGGAGTGGGGCGTCGTCGGACTCGCGGTCGCGGTGGTGAAAGACTGTCAAGTGGTCTATGCCAAAGGCTTCGGCGAGCGAAAGCTCGGAGGCGGCGAGAGCGTCGACGAGGAGACACTCTTCGCCATCGGCTCCAACACCAAGGCCTTCACCGCGGCGGCGATCGGCATCCTGGTCGACGAGAAGAAGATGGCGTGGGATGACCGGGTGACCCAGCATCTTCCGTGGTTCGCGCTCTACGACCCCTACGTGACCCGCGAGATCACCGTGCGCACTTTGTCCATAGCATTTCGAGGAGGGAAAAGATGGTCTCCATAACGGCCCTGTGGCTTCCTATCGTTCTGTCCGCGGTATTCGTCTTCATCGTCAGCTCGATCGTCCACATGTTTCTGGGCTACCACCGGAGCGACTTCAAGAAGCTTCCCAACGAGGAGCGGACTCTGGACGCGCTTCGCCGGGAGAGTATTTCTCCGGGCGACTACCTGTTCCCCCGCCCGGCGAGCCACAAGGAGATGAGCTCGCCCGAAATGATCGAGAAGTACAAGAAGGGGCCGGTGGGGGTGATGACGGTGCTCCCGAGCGGTCCCCCGACCATGGGAAAGCAGCTCGTCCAGTGGTTCCTGTTCTGCCTGCTCGTGGGAATCGCCGTCGCTTACCTCGCCGGCCGTGCGCTCGGCCCCGGAGCCAGCTACCTGGCGGTGTTCCGCTTCGCGGGAACGGGAGCTTTCTACGCTCACGCGCTCGGCCGGGTCGTCGAATCCATCTGGATGGGGCGGGCCTGGAGCACGACCGTCAAAAACGTCTTCGATGGCCTTCTCTACGCGCTCGTGACCGCCGGGACCTTCGGCTGGCTCTGGCCTCGGTGAAGTCTCCGCCGGTGCAGGCGGCCTCGATGAGACGACGCGAGAAACGCCAGACCTCGGGGTCACGGTCCATCCGCGCATGAGGGATGCGAAAGGCGAGCTTCCACCAGGGGACGTCCGCGAGGGAGATCTCGCTTCCCGGCGGCCGCGAGTAGTCGAAACGCCAGTTGCCAAGGATGCGCGTTCTCGACGGATCCGAAGCCCGGATCGGATGCTCGCCATCGAGGAACCATCCGTCCGTCTGGAACAGGTTCGCGGCGTTTCGAACGTTGGGCGGCAAAGCGCTGTCCTCTCGTCCCACGCTGTCGATCTGAAGCGTGAGCTCGACCGGAATGGCCAGCTCCTCGAGATCCCGTGCGAAGCGCACGACCGCGGCACCGCCGAAGCTCTGGCCGTAGAGGACGATTCGGTCGGTCCGCGCCTGCCGCACGAGCTCGAGCGCGACGTCGCGGCTCCGGTTCTCGAACGTCTCGGCGAAGAAGCCCCGGCGCCGGAGCTCGAGCGCGAGCTGCCGAACTCCTTTGGTCTCGTCGTCCCAGGCGTCGCGCCCGCCGAGGAAGCCCACCACCAGGCAGGAACCATCGGGGAGAGGCCGCGGGGACTGGATGTCCTCGATACGGATGCCGGCACAGCCGGAGGCAACCAGCAGCGCCGGCGCCACGAAGCGAATGTCGCGGAGGCTCACCATGGGGGAGTTGACCGGTCTCGTCGGCTTCGTTAGTGTACGCCCACTTCGCACGATGAGCGCCGCGTCTCGTTTGGGACAACCACCTCTCGGACGTGATTCACATCAATACCGGCGACGCGCTCCTGGGGCGGGCGATTCTGGATTTCATCGAGGAGGGCGCCAGGCGGCAGCGGGAGAACGCGCGGGCGAGGTGAACGACATATAGAGCGCCGCGAGGAGGAACCGAATGAATCGAGCGCGCGAGCTGGGATGCGACCGGGCCATTACCCGGCGAGACTTCTTGAACGGAATCGCGGTCGGCGTCGCGGGCGCCTCTCTTCTGGGACTGTCGCGGAGGAGCGAGGCGGCTCAACTTCCCGCGGACTACTATCCGCCGGCTCTCACCGGCCTCCGCGGAAGCCATGCCGGGTCCTTTGAGGTGGCGCACCGCGTCCGGGACGGCGAGTTCGCGACGTTCCCCCGGCTCGACGTGGATACAGGCGAGGAGTACGACCTCGTCGTGGTGGGAGGGGGGATCTCGGGTCTCGCCGCGGCTCATTTCTTCCGGAAGATGATGGGTGCCGATAAGCGAGTTCTCATCCTCGACAACCACGACGACTTCGGAGGGCACGCCAAGCGCAACGAGTTCACGTACCAGGGGCGGAGGTTCATCGGCTATGGAGGGACGATGAGCATCTCCACCCCGTTTCCCTACAGCTACGTGTCCCGCGCGCTGGTGGAAGAGCTCGGTATCCAGGTCCACCGCTACTCCGAGGTCGTCGACCACGATCTCTACCGGAAGCTCGGTCTTTCGAGCGCCATGTTCTTCGACCACGAGAGCTTCGGAGAGGATCGGCTCGTCGTCGGAATGCCGTCGCGCGGCGGTGACGGCTGGCGGTCTTTCATCGAGTCGGCGCCTCTCACCGAGAAGGCGCGCGCGGATCTCCTCCGCCTCTACGACGAGAAGCACGAGAAGGACTTTCTCTCCGGGCTCACGCCGGCGGAAAAGAACACACGGCTCGCTCGCATGAGCTACCAGGACTACCTGGTGAAGCACGTGGGAATCACGACGGAAGCCCTTCCGTTCCTGCGGCATATGAGCTTTCGCAACAACAAGTACATCGATACCTGTCCCGCGCTCGAGGCGGCTCGCAGTGACGCTCCCGGCTTCTCGGGCCTCGGCCTCGAGGAGACGCCGCGTCTCGACTGGGGGAGCTACACGTTCCATTTTCCGGACGGGAACGCGACCCTCACCCGGCTCCTGGTGAACCGGTTGATCCCGAGGGCTCTTCCCGGCGATCACGACATGGAGTCCGTCGTCCGAGCGCGCCTCCTCTACCAGCACCTGGACGAAGGCGACTGTCCGGTGAGGATGCGTCTCAACAGCACCGTCGTGCGCCTCGAGCATGAGGGCCCGCCGGAGAAGGCCGACTGGGTGAGGCTCGCGTATGTCTCCGGGGGAAAGGTCTTCGGAGTGCGGGCGCGGAACACGATTCTCGCCTGCTACAACTCGATCGTCCGATTCCTGATGCCGGAGCTTCCCGAGCGGCAGAAGAGGGCACTCGCCGAATCGGCGAAAGTGCCGCTTCTCTATACGAACGTCTTCATCCGCAACTGGGAAGCCTTCGAGAAGCTCGGTGTCGCGCGGGTGAGCGCCCCCGGCATGTACCACTCCTCGGTGAGTCTCGACCAACCGGTCTCAATCGGGGGCTATGAGTGCCCGAAGAGACCGGAGGAACCCATCGTCCTCCATTTGAGTCGAAGTCCCTCCAATCCCGGCGTTCTTCCTCGGCGCGAGCAGCTTCGCGCGGGAATGCACGAGCTCTTCACGACGTCGTTCGAGACGATGGAGCTTTCGATCCGAGACCAGCTCGCGCGCGTGCTTTCGGGCGGAGGATTCGACCCCGCGGAGGACATCCTCGGGATCACCGTGAATCGGTGGCCTCATGGGTACTCCTACACTCCCGACACGCTCTCCGACCCGGACGTTTCCGAGGCGGAGCGTCCCCACGTGGTCGGAAGACAGCCCTTCGGCCGGGTGGCGATCGCGAACTCCGACGCCGGCGCCGCCGCCTTCACCAACACCGCCATCGACGAGGCCCATCGGGCCGTCAGCGAGTTGGCCCGTACGCGCGAGCCGTACTGACTCGGATGCGCCGGCTCATTCTCGGTGCGCCGGCTCTCGCGGCGACTCTCGCCTGCTCGCCCGGCGATGAGGAGACCGCCTACGTCGTCGGCGCCTCCTCGAGCGGAGTGCCGTTCACGTTTCTCGACGTGGAGTCGAGCTCCCCGCGCGGGATCATGGTCGACATCGTCCGGGCAGTCGGCGAGGACGCCGGGTTCCCGACCGAAGTGAGGATGCTTCCCTTCAACGCCTTGATCCCCTCTCTCACCAGCGGGAGGATTCGCCTCATCGCGGCGGCGATGGTGATCACTCCCGCTCGCAAAGAGATTGTCGACTTCAGTGATCCGGTGTACAGCTACGGCGAAGCCCTCATCGTCGCGGCGAGCGACCCGACGGAGTACAAGACTCTCGAGGAGCTGAAAGGGAAGGTCGTGGGCGCCCAGGTCGGAACCGTCTACATCGACGCGCTCCAGGACTCCGGTCTCTTTCCAGAGGTCAAGATCTACGACTCCATCGCCGACATCCTCCAGGACTTGGGGGTTGGTCGGATCGAGGCCGGGTTCGGAGACCATCCGATCGTCGCGTATCAGCTCGGCCTGGGGACCCATCCCGAGGTGCGTCTGGTCCGGAGCTACGAGCCCCGGATCGTGGGATCGATCGGGATCGGGGTTCGCAAGGGCGACCAGGAGCTTCTCGCCCGGATCAACGAGTCGCTGGCCAGACTTCAGGGGAACGGGACCATCCAAAGGATCGTTGCCGGCTGGAAGTTATAGTCCCTAGCGGATACGGTCCAAGGCTTCGCCGAGGTCGGCTTTCATTCGCTCGACGTCCTCGAGGCCGACGCTGAGTCGAAAGATGGTTCGGTCGCGATAGCGAAAGGGGTGAACCCGGTCGGTCACCCTCCCCGCCTTGATAAGACTCTGGAAGCCGCCCCAGCTCAAGCCGATAGCGAACACCTGCATCGGGTCGAGAAACGTCGAGAGCTCGGCGCGGGAGGGCTCCTTCTTCAGAACGAATCCGAAGACGCCTGAGGCTCCCGTCATGTCCCTCCGCCACAGGCGGTGCTCCGGGTGGCTTTCGAGCGCGGGATGAATCACCGTCTCGACGGCGGGGTGCTCCTCGAGCCATTTCGCGATCTCGAGCGCCGCGACCTGGTGTTGGGCGAGCCGCACCGGAAGCGTTCGAAGCCCTTTCAACGCGGTGTAACAGGATTCCGGGGAAGCGAAGCGCTCAATCGTCTCGTAGAACGCCTCGAGCTCGGTGAAACGCTCTTCGTTGGTCGTGATGGTTCCGAGGAGGGTGTCCGACTGGCCGGCGATGTACTTGCTCGCGGAGTGAATCGAGACGTCGACTCCGCGCTCGAAGGGCCGGAAGAAGAGGGGAGTCGCCCAGGTGTTGTCGAGCACGGTCACGATGTTCTTCGCCCTCGCGATCTCGACGACGGCGGGGACGTCTTGGAGCTCGAACGTGTTGGATCCGGGTGATTCGAGGTACACGAGCCGCGTATTGGGCTTCAGGAACCGCTCGACGCCAGAGCCGACGGTCGGCGGCAAGTACTCGACCTCGACTCCGTACTTGGCGAGCACGCGGTCCCCGAAGTCCCGGGTCGGTCCATAAACGTTATCGCAGACGAGGATGTGATCCCCGCTTTGGGTGAAGGCCAT
>Ga0209321_10001250_pt1 | contig 17307 bp, 15 predicted proteins | sample Rifsed16ft4_FD_184012 | JGI IMG/M metagenome (GOLD analysis project Ga0209321, IMG submission 184012) | Soil microbial communities from Rifle, Colorado, USA - sediment 16ft 4 - CSP-I_5_4 (version 2) | ecosystem: Environmental > Terrestrial > Deep subsurface > Rock core/Sediment | place: Rifle...
GAGCCGATACCGGAAGATCGCGGCGCAATGGGTCTGGCCCTTGCCCTTCGCAAATTGGGAACGGGAGCGGTCTTCATGCACACCGCGGCCCACCCCGACGACGAAGACAATGGTCTGCTGGTGATGATGAGCCGGGGAAGAGGGCTGAGGACGACCCTTCTCAGCGTGACCCGCGGCGACGGAGGACAGAATCAGATCGGTCCCGAGCTGGAAGAAGCCTTGGGGATACTCCGCACCGCCGAGCTCATGGCCATGCACCGCATCGACGACACCGAGCAGTACTTCACCCTCGCCTACGAGTTCGGCTATTCGTTCAGCGTCGAGGAATCGCTACAGAAATGGGGTCACGAAGAAACCTTGGGAGACATGGTGCGGATCATCCGCACCGTCCGTCCCGACGTGATGGTCTGCCTTCCGCTCGGCGGGGAGGGAGGAGGTCAGCACCATCAGACCTCGGGGCGACTCACCAAGGAGGCCTTTCGCGCCGCCGCGGATCCCCATCGCTTCCCCGATCAGATTCGTTCCGGATTGAGACCGTGGCAGCCGCTCAAGCTCTATTCCCGCTATCGAACGCCGCCCGGAGAAGAGGATAAACCCGATCCCCCCGGCATCGTTTCCATGGATACCGGCAGGTACGATCCGATACTCGGCCGCTCTTACCATCAGTTGGGAATCGAGGCTCGGGCCAATCACCTCTGCCAGGACATCAATCAGCTCCACGCTCTTCCCGGTGAGCGTATCGCTAAGTGGCTACCGGAGGACTCGGTCGTGGAAACGGCCGGCCCCGAGAGCGACCTCTTCGACGGCGTGCCCATGGGGCTCGGTCGGTTAAAGGAGTTTCTAGCAGGGGATCCGTCTCAGGCCGCGGCCTCGTTTCTCGCCGGCCTCGATGAGCTTCAGGCGGAAGTCGACGCCGCCCAGCGAGCCTACGATGCCAACGCGCCTTGGAAGACGCTCGAGCCCTTGCGCCGGGGCCTACAGACGGTTCGCCGACTTCGGCAGGCGGCGGGAGAGCTCGGCGAAGAAGCGGGTTACGAGCTGGCGCATCGACTTTCCTACAACGAGCGCAGTTTCCGCGAGGCCATCGCCCTGGCCCACGGCGTCGCCTTGGACCCGGTCGCGGATCGAGGGGAGGTCGTTCCGGGAAGCGAGCTCGAGGTCAAGGTGCAAGTCACCAACCGCAGCCCGTTGCCGATCGAGGTCACGAAACTCGAGCTCAAGATTCCCAGTGGCTGGGATCAAGAGTCCCAGGACCAAAGATCGGGCCGGTTGGAAGACAACGAGACCCTGGAGGCGGCGCTCAAGGTCCGGGTGGCCGATGACGCCGAGCTGAGCCGCCCCTATTGGGAGAGGAACCGAGTCGTCGATCGCTACGATCTGGTGGAGCCGGCGCACTTCGGCCTTCCGTTCTCTCCACCGGTCGCTTGGGCTCGCCTCCAGTTCCGCTCCGGCTCCGTGGACGTTTCGATCGAGGAGCCGGTTCAACATCGCTACCCAGGCCCGTGGGTCGGTAGCGAGAAGCAGACCGAGATCTCCGTATTGCCCAAGGCGTCGGTCACCCTATCGCCGACAGCGATGGTCTTTCCCATCGGCTCCGGTAGCAAGACGCGCACCGCTTCGGTATCGGTGCTCTACAAGGGCAGCCAGGAGGCCAGCGGGACCCTGCGCCTAACCGCACCCGACGGTTGGAGCACCGCTCCCGCCGAGGTCCCGCTTCGATTCCAACGAGAGGACGAGGCCGCGACCCTGCAGTTCGAGGTGACGCCGCCGGATTCCGTGGAGCCCGGAGCCTACGCCCTCCAGGCGGTGGCGACCCTCGACGGAAAGGAGTATCGCGAGGGATTCCAGGAGATCGCCTACCACCACATTCAGACCCGCTATCTGTTCCGGCCGGCCATCGCGCAGATGCAAGCACTGGATGTCCGCATGGCGCCGGTGCGGGTGGGCTACATCATGGGCGTGGGCGACGAAGTTGCGGAAGCAGTCCGCCAGCTCGGAGCGGAGCTCGTCATGCTCGAGGAGAAAGATCTCGCGCAGGGAGATCTATCTCGCTTCGATCTCATCATCGCCGGAATCCGCGCCTACTACGCCCGCGCCGACCTCAGAGCCTACAACCACCGGTTGCTCCAGTACGTGGAACAAGGCGGCACGATGATCGTGCAGTACAACCGTGACGAGTGGGATGACGCGCAGTGGGGCCCCTATCCCGCCAAGATCAGCGGCGATCGGATCACCGTGGAAGAGGCGCCCATCCGCATCCTGGAGCCCGAGCATCCCCTGTTCCACTTTCCCAACCCGATCTCCGAAGACGACTGGAAGGGGTGGATTCAGGAACGAGGCACCTACTTCCTCGGCGAACGGGACGCGCGTTATCGAGATCTCCTCGCCTCCGAAGACCCCTGGGAATACAACGCCGGTGAGAAACGCGGCATGCTGGTCGAAGCCCGGTACGGCGAGGGGCGTTGGATCTACTGTGGTCTCACACTATTCCGCCAGCTTCCCGCCGGAGTCCCCGGCGCCTACAAGTTCTTCGCCAACTTGCTGAGCCTTCCCAAGGCCCCGGAATGAGCGTTTGAGCATCCTGGTTCGTTGATCCGAGGGCGGGTTTGAAGTAGCCTGGGGACGGCCAGCTTTTGGGACGATAAATATTGTTCGCTTCCGTACTGGCAGGCCTAGCGGCCGGCGCCTTGCACGCCTTGTCGGGCCCCGACCATCTGGCCGCCATCACCCCGCTTTCCATCCAGAACCGGCGCGCCTGGCGAGTGGGCTTACGCTGGGGCCTTGGCCACGCGCTGGGTGTCGCTTCCATGGGCGGCCTGCTCCTCGCTTTTCAACATCTGCTGGATCTGGAGCGTTTCTCCTGGTGGAGTGAGCGCCTGGTGGGAGTCGTACTCATAGGGCTGGGCGTTTGGGGACTTCGCCGGGCAACCTCGAGATGGGTTCATTCTCACCCCCACCGGCACGAAGACGACGCGCACGCGCACATTCACTTCCATCCTCCCGGTGAAGACGACTCATCCGCCGCTCACCGGCATTCTCACACCGCGGTGGCGCTCGGCCTGCTTCACGGTTTCGCAGGAACGACGCACCTCTTCGGTTTGATCCCGGCCCTGGCTCTACCCACCCATCTCGCCGCCGTCTATCTGTGCGGCTACGGCAGCGGAAATCTGCTGGCCATGGGCGGCTTTGCCTGGTTGGTGGGATGGGCGGGGGCAAGGCTCAGCGATTGGGGAGTCCAGGCTTACCGACTGGGGTTGGGAGTCGCGTCGGCGGGAGCGATTGCGGTGGGGGCCGTATGGCTGGTCGCCTGAGCCAGACGGACGGAACTACGGCGAGGGAGGAGTAACCGATCCTTCCATTTCCTCCAAGCGAGCCAAGATCAGCTCCCATCGCTTGAGCACCAGTTTCTGATCGTAGCCCCAGATGTAACGCCCGATGGCATCCTTGATCTCGTCTTCGCTCACCGCGCGGAGACGCTCGACAAACTGGCGAGGGTAGCGGGTGGGGTAGCGCACCCGGGCCGGATCATAAGGAACGTACCAGAATCGAGCATGGGTTCCCGTTCCGTTGGCGTCCAGATCGTTCAGTAGCGTGCGGTAGCCGCGGAACGTCTTGGAATTGTCGATGAGAACCAAACGGTTCGCGGGTGAAACCATGGCATTGTTCAGGTGCCGGTCGATATTGGCGATGAGATCGTCGAAGAGCCACATCACGCTTACCTGCTGGCGCCAGGTCTCCAGGTCGACGGGGGTCTCCTGATAACTCTCCATGGTGGTTCCCGTCACCCAGTACTGCAAACATCCCTTGCGGCCGCCCACGCGACGTTCCACGGTGGGGGGAACCATTCCCAGGCCGAGGAGCTTATCCAGCTCGTAAGCAGCGACTTCACACCGCCAGTTGTCGTGGTCCTTGTCGACTTTCTTGAAGACCGCATAGCCGGTCTCGCCGTTTCGTTCCAGGGTAACCTTTTCCGGCTTGGTGATTCCGGTGCCCAGGGGGATCCGATCCACGATGTCCGCGTTTTTCAAGAACCCCTCAATCTCTTCGGCATTGGGCCAGAGGGGAGTCAGGGCCTGGGAGGTGGCCACAGAAGGGACCAGCCCCAGGAACAGAAGCATCAGCGGGGTCTTCTTCCACAGTCGAGGCACAGTTTTTTTTAGCATCAGAGGGCGACGGTTTTCAAGCGACCGGGGGTCCGCTCGGGAACTGCCGAACCGTGCGGCCAGCAGGGTTGATTGCGAGATCGAGGTAGGCATTCCCCCTCAGTTTCTAGCTCACTTTCTAGGTGCTCAGGATCACTGCCCCGTTTGGCGGCAATGAATAGAATGGCTTTGCTATGAGCCACCCCGTCTCTGGTGTCGTCCTCTCCGGCTTCGGCGAACGCCACCGATCTCGAGAAGAAGCCGCTTGCGCGCCCAAAAGAGGTGAACATGAAAAGAATGAAAATCACTTGGGTGGGATGTGCCGCGACCGCTTTGCTCTACGCGGCGTTTCTCCTTGCCGCCTGTAGCCACGACGAAGACAGTCTGCTGACCGGCCCTACCAGCGCTTCCGCAGTGTCTTCGACGTCGGAGCTTGGACCGGCGACGGTCTCCCTCGCTCACGAAGACGACGATAGCGGTGACAGCGAAAGCGACGACGACGAAAGCGTGGATGACGACAGCGTGGACGACGAAAGCGTGGATGACGACAGCGTGGATGACGACAGCGTGGATGACGACAGCGTGGACGACGAAAGCGTGGACGATGGATTGAGCGTTCGCGGACTGCTTTCCGATTTCCAAGGCTGCCCGACCTCCCTCACCATTGATGCCACTCTGGTCACCACCACGGATAGCACGCGATTCGACTGCGAGCCCGGCTGCGGTGGTTTGGAGGAAGGACTGGATGCCACCGCCTTCTGCACCTTCCTGGCGCCGGGACTTCCCATAAGAGCCGGCGGCAACGACAACGGCGGAGTGATCGACGCCTCCCGAGTCCGCATCGATGACGAGATCAAAGCGACCGGAACGATATCGGTCGCCAGCTCGGTTCTCGTTGCCGGAAGCTCCTTCACGCTTACTGTGGACGGCTTGAGCCTACAGTTCGTGGTGGGCGATGGCGCTAGCATCGCCGCCTTCACGGCCGGTAGTGTGGTGCGAGTGCAGGCTTTGGTGCCACCGCTCAGCCCCGTGGTACCGCCGGTGTTCATTGCCACCGAGATCGAGAACTAACTAGAGTAGGGGGAGGGCTCGCCTCCCCCTACTCCCTTTCCCACCACCGTCCTGTCCAGTTTTCCCTTGACAAAACGCGGTCTTCGGCCTTATATAGATATAAGAGTATTGTTTTATCTATTTTAGGAAGTCACTGATTTCAAAGGATAAAACAGATGCTTCTCACCTCCTGGGTTGCGCACCACCCTGGTGAGCCCCTGGTCCTGGAAGAAAGAGAAGAATCCGCTGGGCCAGGAGGAGTCCTCGTAAAGGTAGCGGGCTGCGGGGTTTGTCACACCGATCTGGGCTTCCTGTACGACGGAGTCCCAACGCGCCATCCCTTCCCCCTCACCCTCGGCCACGAGGTTAGTGGCACCGTCATCGAGGCGGGGACAGGAGCCGAGTCCTGGTTGGGGAAGAACGTCATTGTCCCGGCGGTGATTCCTTGTGCGGCGTGCGAGGCATGCCAGGAGGGTCACGCTTCCGTTTGCCCGCAACAGATCTTCCCCGGCAACGACGTTCACGGAGGCTTCGCGACGCACCTGCGGGTTCCCGCCAACGGACTCTGCGAAGTGCCCGATCTGGCCGATCCGAAATCGAATCCCCACGGTTTGGATTTGTCCCAGCTCTCGGTGATCGCCGACGCCGTCTCGACACCCTACCAAGCCGTGATCCGCAGTGGTTTGTCGGAAGGCGATGTTGCGATCTTCGTCGGAGTGGGAGGCGTGGGGGGCTTCGGCGTACAGATCGCGGCCGCTCTGGGCGCCCACGTCATCGCCCTAGACGTCAATCCCCAACGACTGGATTTGATCGCGGCGCACGGGGCTTCACTCGCCTTGCGGCCGGATGAGATGACCTTCAAGGACGTGCGCAACGCGGTTCGCGGCTTCGCCAAGGAGCGAGGAGTCCCCAGCTGGCGACGCAAGATCTTCGAGACATCGGGTACCGTTCAAGGACAGAGCACCGCCTTCGGTCTGCTAGACCCGGGCGGCTACCTCTCCGTCGTCGGCTACACTCCCCGTAAGGTCGAGCTTCGTCTCTCAAACCTGATGGCCCTCGACGCCACGGCCCAGGGCAACTGGGGCTGCCTGCCCCAACACTACCCGGCCGTTGTCGATCTGATCCTCTCGGGGAAAGTCGCTCTCACCCCGTTCGTGGAGAGTCGCCCCCTCGCCTTCATCAACGAGACCCTGAGGGATCTGCATGACGGAAAAGTCTCGCGTCGCGTCATCCTCGTTCCGGAGAGTTAATGCCATGGAATTGAAAGATCACAACCTCACCACAGGAGCGGACGTTCCCGGAGTGCTATACGAAGAAACGCCTCTTAAAGATCCTCAAGGCAAGACCGTCGAAGGGCTCCACTCCGTCCGTATCACTCTCAACAACCCCAAGCAGTTGAACTCGTACACCACCGATATGGTCCGGGGGGTCATCCTCGGTATGAGGAGAGCCTCGATGGATCGCGCGTGCGTGGGGGTCGTCTTCACCGGTGCCGGCGATCGTGCCTTCTGCACCGGTGGCAACACCGCCGAATACGCAGAGTACTACGCGGGACGACCGGAAGAGTACCGGCAGTACATGCGGCTTTTCAACGACATGGTGAGTGCCATTCTGATGTGCGACCGGCCGGTGATCTGCCGCGTCAACGGCATGCGCATCGCCGGTGGGCAGGAGATCGGTATGGCCTGCGATTTCTCTATCGCTCAGGATCTGGCTCTGTTCGGCCAGGCTGGCCCCAAGCACGGCTCGGCACCCGACGGCGGCAGCACTGATTTCCTACCGCTCTTCGTCGGCATAGAAGCTGCCATGGAAAGCTGCACCCTCTGCGAGCATTGGAGTCCTTACAAGGCGCTTCGTCTAGGTTTAATCACCAAGGTCGTCCCGGCACTCAAGATCGGAGACCGGTTCGTCACCAATCCTCTGGTCATCACCGACCGGTGGATCGACGAGAGCGGCCAAATCGTCTACGGCGAGTTCAAAACCGGCGAAGATCGCACAAAGGGGAAAGACACACTTTCGAGCGGAAAGACCGACCTGTCACTCCTCGATCAAGAAGCCGATTCCCTCGTCTACCGCCTGGCGATGACGATGCCTGGCTGCCTTTCCAAGACCATCGAGAGTGTTCGCAAGCACAAGCTCGAGCACTGGGATCGTAACAAGGAAACGAATCGCGCCTGGTTGGCGCTCAACATGATGACCGAAGGCCGGGCAGGGTTTCGCGCGTTTCACGAAGGTACGAAAGAGTGCCGGGAACCCGACTTCTTGCTGCTGCGACGGCGGTTGGCCGAAGGAGGCGTCTGGTCAGAGGAATTGGTCGAGGAGATTCTCGCCAGAGCGCACGGAGCAAGAGTCCCGTGATACCAACTCCCCAGATCACCAATCTCAAGCTTCGCGAACTGGAGCCAAAAGATCTATCCGAGGTGGCTCGTATCGACGCCCTCCGGACCGGCCTCCTCAAGGAAGACTATTGGAAGCAGGTCTTCAAGGATTTTTTCCACTCTCCCGATGGATCGCTCCGCGTTGGTCTGGCCGCGGACGGCGAGTCGGCCCTTGCCGGATATCTGCTGGGCGAGGTGAGGGCCTTCGAGTTCGGCTCCGAGGCTTGCGGTTGGATCTTCGCGGTCGCCACCGACGTGCCCTACGCCCGAACCGGGGTCGCGTCGGGACTCCTGGCCGAAACCTGCCGGCGCTTCCGTGAAGCCGGCGTCACCCGACTGAGGACCATGGTGCGAAGGAATGACGTTCCGGTGCTTTCGTTCTTCCGGTCGAACGGCTTCACCGGCGGCCCCTACGTGCAGCTCGAGCTCGACCTCAAGGAGGTTTGAACCATGGCCAAGGAAGGACCGGTCACCGTCGAGCCGGTGGAGGGCGGAGCCTATTGGCGTGTCTTCCTGGATCGCCCCAAGGGCAACATCTTGGACGGCGAGATGTTCGAGTCGCTCACCGCGGTCTTCCGGCGCGCAGCGGCCGCCGCTGATCTCAAGGCTCTCTGTCTCGAAGGACGTGGATCTCATTTCTCTTTCGGGGCGAGCGTGCCGGAGCACATGCCCGAGCACGTCGAGACGATGCTTCGCGCTTTTCATGGAATGCTGCAGACGATGCTCGATGGCTCCTATGTCGTCCTGGCAGCGGTGCGAGGACAATGCCTCGGTGGGGGGCTCGAGCTCGTTACTTGCTGCCACCGTGTCTTCGCTTCGAGTGACGCCCGTCTGGGCCAACCCGAGATCGTGCTCGGCGTGTTCCCGCCGGTGGCTTCGGTGATTCTCCCGGAACGAGTAGGGCGCGGAAACGCGGAAGACCTTTGCCTCTCGGGCCGGATCATCCAGGCGGACGAAGCGCAGCGGATGGGGCTCATCGATGTCATCGCCGAGGATCCGAGCGAAGCGGCTCTCGATTACGCCAAGGAGCACTTATTGCCCCGCTCGGCGTCGAGCCTTCGCTATGCCGTGAAAGCAGCTCGGAGCGGTCTACGAGCCCGCTTTACCGCCGAGCTTCAAGAGGTCGAACGGATCTACTTGCAAGAGTTGATGGCAACCCGGGATGCGGTGGAGGGTCTCAAGGCCTTCATGGAAAAGCGCGACCCCCAATGGGAGAACCGATGACCAGCAAGGACCTGGAATCACTCCTGGAGCGAGCCGAAACTCTTTACCGAGACTACAGCTTGCCATCGGTCCGCGAGTGGAAACGTCGTGAAAAAGGCCTCGCCATCGGCTTCATGCCGATCTACGTGCCGCGCGAGCTCCTCTGGGCCCAGGGCGTTTTACCGGTAGGCATCATGGGAGGTGCCGATGACCTCGAGATCATCCGCGGCGATGCCTTCTACCAGTCCTACATCTGCCACATCCCCAGGAGCACCATCGAGCTCGGGTTGAATGGCAGCCTCGACTGCCTGGACGGCATGCTCTTCCCCGCGATCTGCGACGTCATCCGCAATCTTTCCGGCATTTGGAAGATGCAGTTCCCCGGCAAGCTCGTCCGCTACCTGGACGTTCCACAGAATTTCGATCGCGAGATCGGCGGCGCGTTCTTCCGCCGCGAGCTCGAAGAGCTATCGAGGGATCTCGTGGAGCATGGTGCGAAACCACTCAAGGACGACGCGCTGCGCAAGTCGATCGAGGTCTACAACGAGCACCGTCGTCTGGTGCAAGGACTCTACCAGCTTCGCCAGAAGGAACCGTGGCGGGTCCCGACCCACGAGCTCTACTTGGTTCTCAGGGCCGGTCTGCCTTTGCCCGTCGAGGAGCACACCGGCATGTTGCGAGCCTATCGGGCATTGGTGGAAGCGGCGAACGAACGCAAGCCCATGGATCAGGCGCGCGTCGTGCTCACCGGCTCCTTCTGCGAGCAGCCGCCCCTCGGGCTCATCAAGACGCTCGAACGCGCCGGGTGCTACATCGTGGACGATGACTTCGTACAAGTGCACCGCTGGATCACTAAAGACATCGCGGTCGAGGGCGATCCGCTCGACAATTTGGTGACGGCCTTCCTCGAAAGCTCGATGGCGAGCCCTACCCGTTACATCGACCAGGCGGAAAAGGGGAAGGATCTCGTCGGGCGTGTGAAGGCGAGCGGCGCGGAAGGTGTTCTCTTCTGCGCTCCCAGCTTCTGTGATCCGGCGTTGCTCGACCAACCCATGGTGACGCCCGCGGTGGAAAGAGCGGGAATTCCTTGGACCGCCTTCAAGTACTCCGAGAACAGCGGCCAGTTTCAGGTTATCCGGGAACAAGCGGGAACATTTGCCGACTCCATCAAGTTGTGGGAACAAACGTCAGAACCATCCACCTCCGCGGACAATTTGAGCCGCATGTCCGTCTGACTGGTAAAGAAAATGGCGAATCCTACCGAAAGGACAACCGTTCAAAAAGACACCAGCCAGCTGCGGCAAAAGAAGATGCTCGCCGAGCACTTCACCAGATTGGCGCAGGCTCCAGCGACCGGCGAAAAATCCGTCTACACCTTCGTTCCCGGCAACATGACCGAGCTCCTTCTGGCGTTCGACGTCCTGCCCGTGCTCCCCGAGATCAATGCGTTGCAATCGGGCATGCGGGGTAAATCCAAAGACTACATCGCGGTTGCCGAGAAGCTCGGCCACTCCGAAGACGTCTGCACCTACGTCAAGTCGGACATCGGCATGATGAAATCGGGCAACATCGGACCCACCGGGGAGCGACTGCCCGAGCCCGATTTGCTTCTCCTCTCCTACACCGGCTGCTTCACCTTCATGAAGTGGTTCGAGCTATTGCGGGAGGAATACAAGTGCCCGGTGGTCATGGTCCACGTCCCCTATCAGGGAGAGGGGCGGATCACGGAGTCAATGAGGCAGTACGTGGTCGATCAGATCCGCCAGAAGCTCATTCCCGCGTTAGAAAAGATCACCGGAAAGAGCTACGACGAAGATCGATTGAAGGAGTGTCTCGCACGCTCTGCCCAAGCGGAGGATGATCTGGTCTGGGTGCTCCAGTCGGCGAAGAACAAACCCTCCCCCATCGACGCCTACTTCGGCGGCGTCTACTATATCGGACCCATCTTCTCTTCTTTTCGCGGAACCGAAGACGCGGTCGAATACTACAAAGCGCTGCGCGCCGAGACCGAGGAGAGCATCCGTCTTGGCAAGGGCCCCGTCACACCCGACGGAGAGCTCACCGAAGAACGCTACCGGATCGTCGTCGAGGGACCGCCCAATTGGACCAGCTTCCGCGAGTTCTGGAAGATGTTCGCCGACGAGGGCGCGGTGGTGGTCGCTTCCACCTATACCAAGGTGGGAGGCGTTTACGACTTCGGTTTTCGGCACGATCCCTCCCGACCACTAGAGACTCTGGCCGAGTACTGCATGGGCTGCTACACCAATCTGAACTTGCCCTCACGGGTCGAAATGCTGGCGAGCTACGTCCGCGACTATCAAGCGGACGGATTCCTCATCAACTCCGTCAAGAGCTGCAACTCTTTTTCCGCCGGACAGCTCCATATCCTGCGTGAAGTGGAGAATCGCGTCGGTAAGCCGGGCGGGTTCATCGAAAGCGACCTCGTCGACCCGCGTTACTTTTCCGCGGCGAACATCAAGAACCGGCTGGAGTCCTACTTTCAGATGATCGAGCAAAAACGTTTCGGCGAGGGCGCGGCATGAACTACCACGTCGGGATCGATCTCGGATCCACCACCACCAAGGCAGTCATCCTGGGAGAAAAGGGCACGATCCTGGGACGCGGCATCACCAACTCTCGCAGCAACTACGACGTCGCCTGCCAGATCGTGTTGAGCGAAGCCTTGATCAACACGCGGTTCTCTCTGGTGGCCTCGGAGCTCGATCGGGCCGGTGTAACGGAAGCAAGAAAGGCGCAGCTCCTTGGCGAGCTCGAGCGAAGGTTTCACATGCAACAATACCTCGGCCAGCTCCGGGTGCTGGAAGAGGATCTGACCGAGCTGCTCCAAAAGATCAATCCTTCCGGCGGCTTTCTCCCCAGCGTGCAGAGAATTCTTGGCACGATGCACGACGAAGCAGAGAAGCTCTTCGCGGAAGGAGCCTCGCGGAAGAGCGACTTTTTTCGCGATCTGGCGGGGAGCCGTTACCTCAAGCTCGCCGAGGCAGAATCCATCGAGAACAAAGAAGTGAGATTCGACTATCTGGTGGGGCTCTTCGACAAGGCAATCCTGGAGGTCGAAAACTCTCGGGCGGCGGCGGGAAACTTCGAGACCCTTGCGGCGGCGGCCCTCGCCCAAATGTCCGAAACCGATGAAAGACTTCAGGGCGCGGTCGAGCGCGTGATCGACATCGAGCTGGATCAAGTCGGCAGCGTAGGCACCGGCTATGGTCGACAACGGCTTCCCTTCCCCGAAGGCCAGATCCGCTCCGAGATTCTCTGCCACGGCCTGGGAGCCCACGCCCTGTTCTCGACGACTCGCACCGTTCTCGACATCGGCGGGCAGGACACCAAAGCTATCCAGGTCGACGATCAAGGCATCGTCACGTCCTTCCAGATGAACGATCGCTGCGCGGCCGGGTGCGGGCGCTACCTGGGCTATATCGCGGACGAGATGAATCTGGGTCTGCACGAGCTCGGTCCCCTCGCCCGCGATTCCACCCGTCCAGTTCGCATCAACTCGACCTGCACGGTCTTTGCGGGCGCCGAGCTGAGGGAAAGGTTGTCTTTGGGAGAAAAGCGTGAGGACATCTTGGCGGGACTGCATCGGGCCATCATTCTGCGCGCAATGTCCCTGCTCGCGCGCTCGGGCGGCGTCAAGAACGAGTTCACCTTCACCGGTGGCGTCGCGAAGAATCCTGCCGCGGTGGACGCCTTGAAGACACTGATCTCCGAGAACTACGGGGACATCAAGATCAACATCTCGCCGGACTCGATCTACACCGGTGCCTTGGGAGCGGCTCTCTTCGCCCTGAGAGATTCCCGGCGAGCAGACCAAGCGGCGGCCGCCAACTGAGCCAAGTGAGGATGTCACGATGCCAGAGAACAAGACCCTGTTGACCGCCGGCATCGATATCGGCTCCTCCACCATCAAAGTCGTGGTCATGGAAGACAAGGGAGAAGCCGGAGCGCGCGTGCTGGCGGGACGCGCTGAACGCATTCGCAAGAGAGATCTTTTCCGCCTCGCCGAAACGGTTTTCGACGAAACGGTCAGCGGGGCAGGACTCGATCGCGACGACCTGGGCTACATCGCGACCACCGGCGAAGGCGAGCTCATTTCTTTCCGGACCGGCCATTTTTACGGCATGACGACTCACGCGCGCGGAGGGCTCTTTCTCGACCCGGAAGCGCGGGCCGTGATCGACATCGGAGCGCTCCACACTCGTGCTCTTCTGATGGACGCCAAGGCTAAGGTTCTCGGGTATCGGATGACCAGCCAGTGCGCCTCGGGCTCAGGGCAGTTCCTCGAGAACATCGGGCGCTACCTCGGTGTCACGCTCGATGAGATCGGACCGCTCTCGCTCAGAGCCGACAAACCGGAAACCTGCTCCTCCATTTGCGCGGTCTTGGCAGAGACGGATGTCATCAACATGGTTTCCCGGGGCATCACCATTCCCAACATCCTCAAGGGCATTCACACATCGATGGCGGGACGCTATCTCAGATTGCTTACCTCGGCGGGCGCGCAAGGGGTCGTTCTGGTCACCGGAGGGCTGGCGGCGGACGTCGGTCTCCTGGGGGCGATGCGAGAAGCCGTTGCCGAGCAGAAGGCGTCGATCGACATTCGGGCCCACCAGGACTCGATCCTGGCGGGAGCAATGGGAGCGGCTTTGTGGGGGGCGTTTCGGGCCCGAAAGCTCGAGCAAAAGGGCCTCTCTTTACCGGCGGCGTGACTTATGGCTCGATCCGACCTGCTGTCACTCGTCTCGCTCACGGGGAAAGTCGCCCTGGTCACCGGCGGAAGTGGAGGCATTGGATCCGCGGTAGTGGATCTTCTTTTCGCCGCCGGAGCGAAGGTCTTGAGCGTCGATCTCCCCGATCGCTCGGAGCCCGGCGGCGATGCCGTCCGTCTTCCCTGCGACCTGACACAACCTCCCCAGGTCCACGAGCTGATCACTCGCGTAGGAAAAGACCACGGAAGGCTCGACATCGTCGTTCATTGCGCGGGCATCACTCGGGACTCGGTTCTTTGGAAAATGGAAGAGAGCGCCTGGTCGGAAGTCCTCTCCGTGAACCTCGATTCGGCCTTCTACCTCCTGAAGGAGGCGACACCTCTCCTCCGTAAGGCCGGGGCGGGTGCCGTTGTATTGATTTCGTCTATCAACGGCCAGCGGGGCAAGTTCGGCCAGGCGAACTATGCTGCGTCCAAGGCCGGATTGATAGCCCTCGGGAAGACGGCAGCGAAGGAGCTCGGGCGGTTTCAGATTCGCGTGAACGTCGTTGCCCCCGGCTGGATCGAGACTCGTATGACGGAGGGAATCTCGGACAAGTTTCGCCAACAAGCTCTGGACGAGAGCGCCTTGGGACGCCTGGGGCAAACAGACGATGTCGCTCGCGTGGTGTTGTTCCTGTGCTCCGAGTTGAGCTCCTACGTGACCGGTCAAGTCGTTCGGGTCGACGGGGGTCAGCTCATGGCTTAGTCATTGCCTAGCAGGGACCGGGGGAACAAAAAAAGATGAGTATGGAAGCCAACCGCGAAACGGAAGACATCTTGGTTCGCCGGCTGGGACCGGCAGACCTCGAGCCGGTCATCGCCCTCGACGCGAAAATATTGGGGCGCCGGCGCGAGGAATTCTACAAACTCAAGTTGAAAGCGGCGTTGGCAGAGACCGGCATGGAAGTCTCTCTTGCCGCCGAGCTCGACGGCGGTTTCGTCGGGTTTCTGCTCGCCAAGGTCTACTATGGCGAGTTCGGGATGATGGAGCGCGTGGCGGTGCTCGATGCCATGGGTGTCCACCCGGATTTCAAGGGACGCGGGATCGGATCGGCGCTCATCGATCAGTTGCGTACCAATCTTCTCGGTCTGGGAATCGCGAAACTTCAAACCGAGGTGAGCTGGCAGAATCTGGAGATGCTCAGCTTCTTCAACCACGAAGGTTTCGAGCCGGCGGCCAGGCTCTGTTTGGATTTGGATCTGGAGAAGACCCGAACCAGCTGATTACCACTAAGGAGAACGATGAATCTCAACAAGAGCACTCGCTACGCGCTCTATGCGGCGATGGAGATGGCCCTCGCCGGTGAAGAGCCCGTCACCGTGACGGGCGTCGCGGAGCGCTACGGGATCTCGGAAGGAGGCTTGTCCAAGGTCTTCCAGCAGCTCGTTCGGTCAGGAATCGCCATCGGCACGCGTGGCATCGGAGGAGGTTACCGTCTCGCGAGGCCTCCCTCTCAGATCACGGTGCAAGACGTCCTCCGTGTGCTCGAGGCGGAACGCGAAGAGGGTCGGTGCCTTCTGGCCGAGAGATACACCAAGCCTTGTGTGGATTTCCCGACCTGCCGTCTTCGCCGCCTCTTCGACGAAGTCGATGAGCTCGTCCGCTGCACGTTCGAGTCCATCAGCCTGGAAACGCTGGTGCGGGGGCCAAGCCTACGGGCGGCGTCCGGCAATCCACTCGCTGCCGGCGCGGGCTCCCGGTAGGAATTGCGTTTCTGCTCTCCCGCGAAAAGGTCGGCCTGCTTTTCCGCTAGACTCAAGCCTGAGGCGAACGTGTTACCGCATTCGCCGAGAATTCTTCTCCGAAACGCCCGCGCCTTCCAAAAGCATGGGTCCACAAGTTTCTAGCGTTTTGGCTCAGGTCTTCTGCCAGGACGGCGAATGGGTTAGCGTGGAACCCACCTTGAAGTCGGAAAATGGGAATCTCCCGTTGGCTAGGGATCTCCAAGCGATGCTCTATTCGGAGAAGCCCAGGTTGTTGAAAGATTCTGAGCCGATTTGCAAGCGCCGTCCATATGGCCAGGATCGGTGACCCGAGACATTGCAGTCCGTGCTGCCAGGAGATACCCCCGATTTCCTTTCGGACCTCCCGAAACAGGGCGCGCGCTTGCGAGCGCGTTTCCTTGTTGGGTCCGAAAAGCGTAGCCGGGACAATCCCCGGCATGGAGGACCGGATGAGCTCCAGTTTTTTCTCGGCGCGTGCCCGCAACAACGGATTGGGGGAGTGGCGGAGGTTCTTGTAGCCTTCGAGCCAGACCCGAATCAGCCTGACAATGGATGGGCCAAGGCGTTCGAAGTCTTGTCGGTAAAGTCTTTTCTGAAGAGCCTCGAGCTGAGGCGCGCTGAACTCAGGGTGTTTGAAATGCATGGCAAAACCGTCCCAGCGCCTGAGGTCGGGATTCTCTTGGTATTCTGGGAGGTAACGCTTTTCGGCCAAGACCTGTTGATGAAAGGGCGTTCCCGGAAAGGCAAAGTAGATGAGAATCTGAGTCAGCGAGGGCCCCAGACTCATGAGGCGATCGAATTCCTCCAGAATTCGTTTCGGATTCTGATAGGGGAAACCAATTATCATCGAAGAAAGAAGCGAGACCCCACGGGATTTCAGGTCAGCATAGAGCTCCTCCAGGTTCTTTCCTTGGAGTTTTCCATAGCCTGATTCGGCGCCTTCGAAGGCCGTCCAGATAGTATCGAAACCCATTTCGGCGATCTCGTCGGCACTGAACTGCGAAAGTCCCTTTACGCTGCCGAAGCCCATCAGAGAGAACGTTTTGCCTCCTTCCCGCACACATTGGAGGAATTCCCGCGCCCTCTTCTTGTAAAGGAAGAAGTCCTCGTCGATGAATATGAAGCTGCTCAAATGGTCCCCGCACGCCTCAGCCTTTCTCCCGATTGCTAGAATTTCGTCATAGATCTCACGACCGGTTCCAAGAAAAGGAACGTACTTTCGCTTGAAAAAATGCGATGTGCAGCAGAAGTCACAACCGTTAGGACAGCCGAGGCCAGCCGTGAGGTGACCGACTTTAGAAGGTTGTTGATAGGAGTAGAGACGGACGGCCGGGATCGGAGCATAGGGATGTAAGACAGTCTTTTTCGCGTCTTCACCGAGGAGGCGACGCATGAAACCAATGCCTTCCTCCCGACAGATGTGATCGGCAAAGGGTGTTAGTAGTTCGTCGGGAAGAACCGTGCCGTAGCCGCCCAGAATGATTCTCGAATCGGGCGCATGTTTCCGAATCAGCTCCACCATGCGACGAACCTTGTGAAAGGTCGCGACGACAAAGTTGATGCCTACATATTGATAACGGCCGGCCTTCAGCTCCCGAATGAACTCGCGCGCCGAGGGGTAATGAAGTACCACACAAGGGGTTTCGATATTCTCCGCAAGATAATCAATGGCCCAACAGCGAATCACCTGCCGAAGGCTGAAGATCCCCTGGGCGCGGGTCACTTGGGCGTGAAAGAGCTCCGCTCCAACGGAATCGCCCTCGCCAGGCCCCCCAAAGGGGCGGCAGACCGATGTAAGAAGCACCATCGGCCTGGGATCGGAATCCACCTTGATATCTTCCACTAATTCGTCTCCTTGCGAGGGTCGCCCCTCGAGCGCTGGACAGACAACTCCTCGATCCAACTCGGCCGACTCGAGACCATCGCCCCCGTCACCAAACCCAGCTTGTTCGTGAGGGATAGACCGATCCTGCGCTGCAATACCGGGTAGCCCTCTTCCCCGATCTTCTCGAGAATACGGCAGTAGACCGCCCCCATG